>Ga0183260_10004695_pt1 | contig 10826 bp, 17 predicted proteins | sample AntDrymUQ4972206_2_FD_129768 | JGI IMG/M metagenome (GOLD analysis project Ga0183260, IMG submission 129768) | Polar desert sand microbial communities from Dry Valleys, Antarctica - metaG UQ497 (22.06) (version 2) (version 2) | ecosystem: Environmental > Terrestrial > Soil > Desert | place...
GCTCACCGACGTCACCTACGTCTTCGACGAGCCCACCATCGGCCTGCACCCCCACGACATCCAGCGGATGAACGACCTGCTGCTGCAGCTGCGCGACAAGGGCAACACGGTGCTCGTCGTCGAGCACAAGCCGGAGGCGATCGCGATCGCCGACCACGTCGTCGACCTCGGTCCCGGCGCCGGCACCGGGGGCGGCACCATCTGCTACGAGGGCACGTTCGACGGGTTGCGGGCCAGCGGCACCATCACCGGCCGCCACCTCGACGACCGGGCCGCCCTCAAGGAGACGGTGCGGACGCCCACCGGCACGCTGGACATCCGCGGCGCCACCACCCACAACCTACAGGACGTCGACGTGGACATCCCGCTCGGGGTGCTCTGCGTAGTCACCGGCGTCGCCGGCTCCGGCAAGAGCTCGCTCGTGCACGGGTCGATCCCCGCCGGCGCGGGTGTGGTGTCGATCGACCAGACCCCGATTCGTGGCTCGCGACGGAGCAACCCGGCGACGTACACCGGACTGCTCGACCCGATCCGGAAGGCGTTCGCGAAGGCCAACGGGGTGAAGCCGGCGCTGTTCAGCGCCAACTCCGAGGGCGCCTGCCCAAACTGCAACGGCGCCGGCGTCATCTACACCGACCTGGTGATGATGGCCGGCGTCGCCACCACCTGCGTGGAGTGCGAGGGGAAGCGGTTCGAGGCATCGGTGCTCGAGTACCACCTCGGCGGCCGCGACATCAGCGAGGTGCTCGCGATGTCGGTGACCGAGGCCCAGGAGTTCTTCGGCGTCGGCGAGGCGCGCACGCCGGCCGCGCACGCCATCCTCGACCGGCTCGCCGACGTCGGGCTCGGCTACCTCGGCCTCGGCCAGCCGCTCACTACGCTGTCCGGCGGCGAGCGGCAGCGGCTCAAGCTGGCCATCCACATGGCCGAGAAGGGCGACGTCTACGTCCTCGACGAGCCGACCACCGGCCTCCACCTCGCCGACGTCGAGCAGTTGCTCGGCCTGCTCGACCGGCTCGTCGACTCCGGCAAGTCGGTCATCGTCATCGCGCACCACGAGGCGGTCATGGCACATGCCGACTGGATCATCGACCTCGGCCCCGGCGCCGGCCACGACGGCGGCCGGATCATCTTCGAGGGCACACCCGCCGACCTCGTCGCCGCCCGCTCCACCCTCACCGGCGAGCACCTCGCGGCCTACGTCGGCACCTGACCGAGGCCCTCGCGGAAGGGCACAGGCCACCGCCGCGACCCGCGGCGTCGCTCGACGCTGGCAAGATGGCGGTTGATCGCGGGCGAGGTCGACGATCTTCGGTGCTCGGGTCCAGTGCTGCAACGATCGTGTCGTGCCCAGCGCTCGTCCGCTCCTCGTCGTTGTCGCCGGCGCGCCGGGCGTCGGCAAGACCACGCTCGCTCGGTCGCTGGGCGACGCGCTGTTCCTCCCACCGAGACGTCGTGAAGAAGGCCCTCACTCGGACACGAGCGTGCCGTTGAATCGGGACGCCAGTCAGACTCTGAGGGTCGAGGCGTTCGACGCGTTCTACAAGTGGTGGAGTCATTCCTCGAGCGTGACGTCGGCGTCTCGCCGAGGCCGCCTACCAGGGCCCCGCGCTCGCTGTCCTTGCAGCTCGCGCTGATGGTGTCGTCATCGAACGCCGGACCTCCGATGACCTCGCGGCCGTCGACACCACCACGGCTACCATGGGTCAGAAAGACAACTACCTGCGCACGGTCGGGTGGCCATTGAACGGCAGCGCGCCCCTGGTGACGTACTCGTGCACCTTCGCCGCGCCCGGGACCACGCCGACCGTTGCTATGCCGGTTCGCTCAGTGTCGAGGAGCTGGCGGCGGTTGCCTCCTTGTCGAAGTACCACTTCCTCCGGCTGTTCAAGGCGACCTACGGCATGACGCCTTTGGAGTACCTCTCGACGCGCCGGATCGAGCGGGCCCAGGACCTACTACGGGCAACCAACCTGACGATCACCGAGGTGTGCTACGCAGTCGGCTTCTCCAGCCTCGGGTCGTTCAGTAGCCGGTTCAAATCACTGGTCGGCGAGACGCCGAGCGACTTCCAGCGACGCTATGCCGACGGGGCACCCCATATCCCCGGGTGCTTCATCTTCATGTGGGGCCTCGCCGAGTCTGGTTCGTCATCCTCCGCAATCGCGGAGAAGCAGGACGCCGGCATCCGTCGGTAGCGTGCGTTCCATGATCACCAACATCTCCATCGTCAGCGTGTTCGTGAAGGATGTCGACGAGTCCATGCGCTTCTACACCGATGTTCTCGGATTCGAGGCGAAGGACGACATCACCCTCGGCGACGGCTACCGCTGGTGCACCGTGATCCACCCCAACCAGCCGGAGCTCATGGTGAGCCTCGCAGTACCGGGCCCGCCGCACTCGCCCGACCTCATCGAGGCGATGAAGCGAGCCCAAGCCGAGGGTGGCATGCACGGCCTAGGTCTGAACGTCGACGACTGCCAGAAGACCTACGAGGAACTCAAAGCGAAGGGCGTCGAGTTCATCCAGCCGCCGTCGCAACGGCCCTACGGCACCGAGGCCTTGTGTCGTGACAACTCCGGAAACTGGCTCGTGCTCGTCCAACCCGCGACCGAGCCCTTCAGCGCGGACGACTTCAAGTAGCGGTGACCCTGGACTGCCCCTGAACACCGGGCCCAGGGCACCGTGTGAAGCGAAGCAGTCGTGGGCCGCTATGGCTGGGCCACTCGCAGCGCAGTGTGCCGCGCCAGCACCTCGAAGTCGCTGTCAGCGTGCAGCACCGGAAGGCCGGCACGAATCGCAATGGCGCCAATGAGACAGTCGATCAGCTTCCGGACGGTCTCGCCGCCGCGGCGGCAGGTCCGGTAGAGGGCGGCGGCCTCCTCGTAGTCGCCCGGCAATGCCTCGACGACCGAGGCCCTGGCGAGCAGCCTGCGGAGATCGTTGAGATGGCTCTCGTCTCTGGCGCCGGCCAGAACCTCCATACAGATCGGGTCGCATGTGGCGACATCGCCGTCGAGGAACTCGTCCACCCTCGTGCAGATCGGGCTGCCCGTGTCGCGGAGGAACTCCACCCAGGCCGACGTGTCGACGAGGATCAACCGGTGCGGCTCGTCCGCATCTCATCGAGGTCGCCGTCCCACCCCGACCCGCGCAGCCGACGCGCCGCATCCAGGTCGAGGGGCTCAGCGGCCAAGGTCCTTAGAGCGAAGTTCACAGCGGCACGCTTGGTCGACAGGTGGTAACGGTCCATGACGGCGCGACAGGCATCTTCGTCGAGATCGATGTTGGTTCGGGACATACACCTACGATACACCACGGCACCTGATCTGACTTGGCGTCCGCTTATGGGAGCTCAGGCCTCGAGGTGGTGGCCCGCCAGGCGCGAGGCGAAGTGCTGTTGGGCGAAAGCGAGGCGGCCGAGGCGATCACGATGCTGCGATCAGCGTGCCGGCTGTGGCAGGAACTCGACGCCAAGCACAGCGCTGCAAAGACCAGGGTGTTGCTCGCGCAGGCGTACCGGGCCCTGAGCGACGAGGACGCCGCGCAACTCGAGCTGGACGCCGCGTGCGCGGTGTTCGAGCGCCCTGGCCGTTTCCGTTGTGTCGCCCGGAATCCGGGCGGTCGGCAGTCAGCGGCCGGTGGCGCCGTCGATGAGCTCGCGCAGGATGTCGGCGTGCCGGCATGCCTGCCGGTCTCTTCGATCATGTGGGTGAGGGCCCACCGCATCGACGGCGCGCGACCCGTGTGGTCGGACGGTTGACGGGCGCCGTTAGGTCGGTGCAGGCGTCGATGACGTCGTTCGCCCGAGCGATGGTGTCGCGGTAGGCGGCTAGAACTGCATCGGCCGTCTCGCCGGGCTCGGGACGGAAGGTGGCGTGCCAGTCGGTGACGTTCTCGCCGAGGAAGGTGTATCGCTCGACGTAGGTGAGGTGCTTGACGAGCCCGAGCAGGGTTGGTGCCCGAGGCGACGCCGCGGTGCGGACCTGCGATTCCGGCACACCCTCGGGCTTGGCGGCCACCGATGCGCGCAGGTAGTCGAGGAAGCCGAGCAGCACGTCCTTCTCGTCGGCCCCGGTGCTCGGAGGAGGGACGTCGCGACGCCGTGGGTACGAACGTCGCGTAGGGGTCGTGGTCGTCCTCGGGTGAGGTGAGAGGGATCAGGTCCATCCGATCCGGGGCTGAGCTGTCGTCTTGCCGGTGGTCGTTCACTGGTCGACCCGGCGGACGAGCAGGACGTTGTCGACCACCTCCGCCGTCTGGCCGTTCGGTCCCGTGGCCCGACGGTGGGGCATGTCCGCGCGCTCGATCACCCAGCGGGCTGGCTAGAGGTGGAGGTCCGCCGCCACCTCGTGCGGGGAGGGGTATCGGGTGTCGGGGTCCTGGTTCCACCACCAGGGAGCCGTGGAGCCGTGGTCGACGACCAGCAGGCGGCCACCGGGAAGCAGCGCTTCCGCAGCGGTTCGAAGGATCCGGGCGCCACGGATGGGAAAAGGGGTGTGGAGATACTGCGCCGAGACCAGGTCGAACCGACCACGCGGGAAGCTGCGGGCCAGGTCGTGGCGTTCGGCGGCTACCCAGTCGTCGACGCCGAGGGCCTGAGCCCTGTCCGCTACTCGCTGCGTTGCGGTGCCGGAGATGTCGACCGAGGTCACGAGCCAGCCGTTCCGGGCGAGCCAGACGGTGTCCCCACCGGCGCCGCATCCCAGGTCGAGTGCCGCGCCAGGCGTGAGGGCTGGCGACCTCGGCGAGCACAGGATTCACACGGTCGACCGTGACTGGACGCGCCCGGTGGTAGTGCTCTTCCCAGAAGCGGGCGGCGTCGCCGGTCCGGTTCTGGTGCGGAGTCGTGTCGACGGCCCGGATGGTCATCGTCCTCTGCTCTTTCGTGTCATATGCGGCGAGCACGGAGGACGACATCGGGGACGTCCGGGCCGTCGGAGCCGGGCGGCCGGGTACGCGGTCGAATCTCTTGGACTTCGATGGTCCACGCCGCGTCGAGGTGGTGGGCGACATCGGTGGGTTGGACGTAGTCCGAGGGGTCGAACCCGCGGTGTCGGTGGTGATCGCTGCCGTCGAGGTCGTGGCCGACGATGAGCAGGGTGCCGCCTGGCGCGACGGCAGCTAACTGCCGGCGTCTCGCCTTACGACCCATCCTGCCTAGTGGTTCGGGATGGGAACGCTACGAGCCCTTCGGTCTCCCTGAGGCAAGGTCACCAGCCGTGAAGTGGTCGGGTCAGCAAGCCATGTGCGCAAGCTGGCAGCGCCACCACGGTACTACCGGCCGGCCGCAACGCAAGTCGCCCGTTGGGCCGCTGTGGTCTGGCTGTGGTCTGTGGCTGGTCGGGGTGCTGTGCCGGCAGCGGCCGCATCGGCTGATACCAGCACCTTTGCTGCGCCCCCGGCAGGACTCGAACCTGCGACCCGCTGCTTAGAAGTCCGGCGGTCGGTTTCGCGAACGTGCAGCTCAGCGTCTACTTTCTGGGTCGCCCCTGGGTGGCATGGCGCGGATATGGCGCGGGCGCCGAGGCCTTGGCCGCTCGATAGCTGCGGTCCAGCGACTCGGTGAGCGCCTCCTCCAGCGCCGGGAACAGGTGGCCGTAGGTGTTGTACGTGACGGTGATCGACGAGTGGCCGAGCCGCTTCATCACTGCCAGCGGATGGGCCGGCGGGTCGCGTTGATGAGGAGGGCGGCGCAGGTATGCCTCAAGTCGTGGAAGCGGATTGTCCCGGGAAGCCCGGCGGCTTCCAAGGCCGGCTTGAAGTGGCGGCGGTAGAAGTTGTGGTGCCGGAGCGGTCCGCCGCCGGGCGCGGTGAACACGAAGTCCTGCGGCTGGTGCGGGCGATCGGCCAGGTAAGCGCCCAGCTCTTCGGCCAGAGCGCTGGGAAGGGGGACGCTCCGACGCTCGTACGTCTTGGGCGGACCGTAGACGAGGCCGTGCCCGGTGACCTCACCCACCGCTTCGGCCACCTCGACCCGTGAACGATGCAGGTCGAGTCGGGCGACGCGGAGGGCGCCGATCTCCCCCGCCCGCAGGCCCGAGAGCGCGGCAAGGCGGACCAGGAGCCCGTACTCCGGCCGCCGCATGGCGCTGGCAAGCGTCAGCACCTCGTCCATGGTGAGAAACGCCATCTCCGTGGGCTCGGAGCGGGCGAGGCGGATGCCGATGCAAGGATTCGCCCGCAGCGCCCCTCCCTCGACAGCGGTGGCCAGGACGAGGCGCAGGATCTTACGGGCGGAGCGAACGGTTCCGGGGCCGGCCCCCGCTGCTCGCAGGTCAGCGAGGTATTGGCGCACGTGCACCGTCTCGATGTGGCTGACCAGCCAGCCGCCGAAATGCGGTAGGACGTTGACCCGCAGCATCGACTCGTAGCCGACCCGGGTCTCCGGTCGAAGGTCGGCGGTGCTGAGCATCCATTCGTCCGCCCACCGGTCGAACCTCGTGCGGGCCAACGCCGGACGCAAGTAGTCACCCCGCACGATTTCAGCCTCGACGGTCTTGGCGAACGACCGGGCGTCTTCCGCTCGCCGGAGGGTCCTCTTCCGGGCGCGCCCGTTGGGGTCGCGGTAGCGGACGTCGAACGCCACGCCTCGGGCCAGCTGACGCTTGGCGATGGACGCCATGGCGCCTCCTCGGAGATTGAGGGGGAGAGGAGGCCGTGGCCCCGAGGCGCGCTTTGGCGCAGGGAAAGGGTAGTCGTTGCTCGCGATGAGGCGAGCTACGTCGTGAGCGCCGTCTCCAGGAGCAACCCGGGCGCCTCCCGGAACACAGCGTCGTGCGAGATCAGCGGGACCCCCAACCGTATTGCGGTCGCCGCGATCCACCGGTCCGAGCAGGGCCACGTAGTCGTCGAGCAGTTCCGGCCCGGCCCACACCACCTCCGTCCGGCTGAGCCGTTCTTCCAACCGCCGGGAGGCGTGCCGCCCCCCAACCCTTGCGTAACGCCCCGAAGCGCAGCTCGGCCACGGTCTGGAACGACAGCACGAAGGAGCGACCCTCGAGGTACGGGCGGTACAGGGTCGCCAGCGGGGCGCCGCGGCGGACCAGATCCGCACCGAACACGTTGGTGTCGACGACGATGACGGGAGGCCGGGGCACCGCCACTACGTGGTGATGGCCTCCCAGAACGCCTCTTCCTCCTCATCGGTGAGGTCTTCGATGACCAGCTCCTCGCGAGGCGGGTACGGCCTGGCGTTGCGAAGCACCTGGTCAACGGGCAGTTCGCGGTGTTCGCCCGCTCGGCCGGCGTCAGTGGGTTGGGTCGACACGTCGACCACCAGTCTACGGCGCCGGTGCCAGGTGCCAACGCAACCCGGCTCGTCACGCCGCCGGCGGGCGCCGGGCTTCCTCCAGCCAGGCCTCGATCTCAGCGGGATCGAAGCGGAGCAGGTGACCCCATTTCACGAAGGGGATGCGCCGCTCGGCGACGAGGCGACGGACGTGGCGTTGGTTCACGCCGAGGCGCTCGGCCACGGCCGGCAGGTCTATGAGGGGGAGGCGGCGGGCTGATGTCCGGGCTGCCGTGATCGCCGCGCTGAAACATCTCGCGTCTATCCACAATCCGGTGTTCTACGAGAAGCAGCGTATGCGGTACTCCACCTGGGACACCCCCCGCTTCATCCGCAGCTACCAGGAGGATCTTGAATGGATCCATCTGCCCCGCGGCCTAATGGAACGGGTGGTCGACCTGATCGCGGACCTCGGCAGTCGACTCGATCTCACCGATGTCCGACCCCGGCACCCGGCGGTCGGCCTCCACTTCACCGGGGACCTCCGGCCGGAACAGGCCAGGGCGGTGAAGGCCGCGGTCGCCCATGAACGGGGCGTGATCGTGGCTCCGCCCGGAGTCGGCAAGACGGTCATGGCGTGCTCGGTGATCGCGCACCATGACGTGCCGGCGCTCGTACTCGTCGATCGCACCGAGTTGGTCGACCAGTGGCGGGACCGCCTGGTCGAGCACCTGGGAATGGATCGGGCCCAGGTGGGCGTCATCGGCGGTGGTAAGAACAAGCCGACCGGAACTGTCGACGTCGCCATGATCCAGAGCGTCGCTCGCCGAGACGAGCCTGCGACATTGTTCAGTCGGTACGGGCTGGTCGTCGTCGACGAGTGCCACCACGTGCCGGCTGTCTCGTTCGAAGCGTGCGTGCGCCAGGCAGACTGCCGACGGTGGCTCGGGCTGACGGCCACCCCCTACCGGCGGGATGGTTTGGAGGCCCTCATGGCGCTCCAGTGCGGACCCACTCGCCACGAGATCACGGCCAAGGAGGCCGCTGGCTCAGCGCTCTTGCGGCGTGAGCTGGTCGTTCACGAAACGCAAACGGAGGCACCGGGCGCGGACGCCCCGATCCAGACCGTCTTCGCCACCTTGGTCGAGGATCAGGCCCGGACGGACCAGATCTGCAACGACATCCACGAGGGGGTCGCGACCGGCCGGACCTGTCTCGTCCTCACTCAGCGCACCGACCATATCGACGCCATCGTTGCTCGCCTCACTACCGTCGGCGACACTGCACTCGTACTTCGTGGCGGCCTCGGCAAGAAAGCCAGAGCAACGGTTGCCCAGGCCATCGAGGGCCGCCGTGAGGACTCGGGCATCGTGTTGGTCGCAACCGGTTCCTACCTCGGCGAGGGTTTTGACTGGCCGAGCTCGACACCCTTTTCCTGGCCTTCCCGATCGCGTTCAAGGGCAGAGTGGTTCAGTACGTCGGTCGACTGCTCCGGACGCACGAGGACAAGCATCACGTCGAACTCCACGACTACGTGGACGTGCGAATCCCGGTGCTCGACCGGATGCACGTCAAGCGCCTGCCCGCCTACTCCACTCTCGGCTTCGATGTCCCGAAGCGACGCAGGCGAACGTGACTGGTCGACGTGCCGCCCCATCAACACCCAAGCTCACTTTGATGGGCTTGACAGTGCGTCCCGAACGCTGGGAGGGAAGGAAACACGCGAACTGGCTGGTCAGCGGCCATATGAGTTGCGCGCTGGTGCACCCCGTTGCCCCGCGCTGAGCGCCAGGATGTTGCGGATTCTAGTGCCCTCGCAGATGTGGATCGCATCCCGGACATGCCACGCGTGCGTGAGTCGGGAACTTCAGAGGACTTCAGTACTTCACTGTGGTGGTGAAGTATGGCAAACTCGTGAAGTATGGAGCAGCGCAGGAGCCGCCTGGAGGGCCGGATCAAGGATGCCACTCTCGCGGTCCTGCCCCAGGGCCTCGGGGTCGATGTCCGAGCCCGCACCGATAGTGGCCCCGCCACATTCGACATTGCGGTCCGGGCGGGCACGACCGATCATCGATTCGCCGGTGGCTGGGCCGGGTCGGGGTGGCCCAACGACGTCCAGACCCTTATTCAGGCCGTGCCCGATATCGACGTCGTCTACGCGAGGCGGCTCTCAGACGGGTCAAGGGCATGGCTCGAAGATCGGCATCTCGGCTGGGTCGATGAGGCTCGCCAGTCCAAGGTCGTCCTTCCGTCAGGCCTTGTAGTGGTTCGCGAATCACGCGTTGAGGCCACAGCCCCATCGAACAGCGATCGGTGGACCAAGACGATGCTCGCAGCAGTCGAGGCCATCTTCGCCGGCGTACCACCGACGGTAGAGGCCGTAGAGGTGGCCATCGGGATGTCGCGGGGAGCCTCGGCGAACGCCCTCGCGCGTTTGGAGAGGCGCGGGCTACTGGAGCGGCCGCCTACCCGTCGCGGCCCGAACGCCTCACGTCGGGTCGTCGACCCCGACGCCCTGCTCGATGTCTACAGCGGGGTGGCATCCGAATTCCGATCCCGGCAAGAGGTGCTCCGGTTTCACCGTCTGTGGGCTGACCCCCTCCACGTGCTCGGCAGCGAGATCGGTCCCGGCCTCGCTGCGACTGGCGCGAAGTGGGCGGTCACCGGAGCTGCCGCATCAACGCTGATGGCACCGTACCTGAGCGACCTTACCGTGATCGACCTGTATGTGGATCACAGCCTTCTCGTCTCCCACGATCTCCTGACGAGCGTGCTTGGCGGCCGGATGGTCGACAAGGGCCACCGAATCGAGGTGCGCGAGTTGCCTACTCCTATGAGCGCCAATGGGCCAGAGATCGACGCCGTCCAGGTGGCTCTGCCGGCGCGCGTCTATGCCGACCTCGTTGCCGCCGGTGGTCGGGCTGAAGAGGCCGCGCACCATCTGAGGGAGGTACGCGGTGTCGGATCCCAGTCGTAGCCGTCAGGCGCGCGAGCTGGCGGAGCGGGCCTTGGTCCGTATCGTCGCAGCGTACGGGAAGGTTCCCGAGTTCGTGCTCCTCGGAGGGCTGGTGCCCGACCTCTTGTGCAGCGAGTCGGCGCACCGTCATGTCGGTACCACGGACGTCGACGTGCAAGTGGATGTGGAGATCCATCGCGGATCGCTCAACGCCGCGCAACTGGAGCGAGCGCTGTACAAGGCTGACTTCAGGCCGGACACCGAGCGGGTGTGGCGCTGGAAGGATCAGTCGACTCCGGCAATGGTCGTCAAGGTGGAGTTTCTCGCCGACCTCGACGACAAACCTGCGCAGGCGACCATCCTGTTCGACGACTGCGAGTCTCTGGGCGCCGTCAATCTTCGCGGAACGGGGTTCGCCGCCGAGGACTGGGAACTCCGGCCGATCACCGCAAACCTCGGAGCCGGGCTGATGACCGTCGAGGTCCGGGTGGCGACCCTGCCGGCGTATCTCTTGGCGAAGATGCATGCCGCTCGCGGGCGCGGCCTGGAAAAGGACTGGTACGACGTGGCATACGTCCTCATCCACAACCCTGTCTGTCAGGCTGAGGTGAGACACCCGCTGTAGGCCACCATCCCTAC
>Ga0183260_10004696_pt1 | contig 10826 bp, 11 predicted proteins | sample AntDrymUQ4972206_2_FD_129768 | JGI IMG/M metagenome (GOLD analysis project Ga0183260, IMG submission 129768) | Polar desert sand microbial communities from Dry Valleys, Antarctica - metaG UQ497 (22.06) (version 2) (version 2) | ecosystem: Environmental > Terrestrial > Soil > Desert | place...
ACGGCCTGTTCGGCCACGGCTGGGAGGTGGCCGAGCGGGGCGGGGTGGCCCTGCGCCTGACCGCCGCCGCCCTCCCCCTCCACCAAGGGGCGCTGGCCGCCGCCGAGGCGGGCGTGCGAACGGGCGGCGACGCCCGCAACCGGACGTCGCTCCAGGCTCGCGTCACCCTCGGCGGGGGGGTCAGCGCCGAGCACGAGGCCCTCTGCTACGACCCGCAGACGAGCGGGGGGCTGCTGGCCGCCGTCCCGCCGGCCGATGCGGCCGAGCTGGCCGCCGAGGGCTGGGCCGTCATCGGCGAGGTGGCCGACGGCCAGCCGGGCGTCACCCTCGGCTGACGCCTCAGGGCTGGTCGTCCCCCGGGGGTGGAGGGGGGAGGCGGCGGTACCCTCGGGTCCCGTGGTCGCACCGCTCGTCAAGGCGCCGCTGCTGCGCCCGGCCGGCCGGCGCACGCCCACCAAGGCCACCGCCCCCACGCTCACCCTGGAGAAGGGGCTGTGGGCCAGCGGCCACGAGGTGGTGGTCGGTCTCGACGAGGTGGGGCGGGGGGCGTGGGCCGGGCCCCTGGCCGTGGGCGCCGCCGTCCTGCCCCGGGACCGTCGGGTCCTGGGCGTGCGCGACTCGAAGATGCTGAGCGAGCGGGAGCGGGAGCGGCTGTTCGACCGGATCGCCGGCTGGTGCACGGCGTGGCACGTCGGCATGGCCAGCCAGGTCGAGTGCGACGAGCTGGGCATGGCTGCCGCCCAGCGCATCGCCGCATCCCGGGCCATCGCCGGCCTGGGGCTGACGCCCGACAAGGTGCTGCTCGACGGCAGCTGGGACTTCGTCGGCCGGGGGACCACCATCCGGGTCATCAAGGGCGACGCCACCGTGCTGTCCATCGCCGCCGCCTCGATCCTGGCCAAGGTCACCCGCGACCGCCTGATGCGCCAGCTCCACGAGCACTACCCCTGGTGGTGGTTCGACGACAACAAGGGCTACCCGTGCCCGAAGCACAAGGCGGTCCTCCAGGGGTTCGGCCCGAGCGCCATCCACCGCCGCAGCTGGGTGTTCATGGACCACACCCCGTGGGGCGGCCGGACCTCGCGGGAGCCGACGCTGTTCTAGAGCTGCCGGCGTTCTAGCCGGCGGCGACGGGGGCCGCCGGGGCGGTCGTCGGCGGGGAGAGGGAGGAGCCGACGAGGGCGGCGTAGGCGTCGGCGCCCCGGGCGGTGAGGTGGGCGCCGTCCGACTGGAACCAGTCGCGGTGGCCCTCACCGTGGGCGAACCAGTCGACGACGGTGGCGTTCGAGTGGCGGGTGGGCGCCTCCCTCAGCACGCGGTTGGTCTCGGCTTCCCACGAGCGGCTCACCCGCACGGTGAGGAACAGGACGCGTGCTCCGGCGGCGGCCCGCGCCATGGCGTCGACGTCCGCGGGGCTCGGAGGCCCGTTCGTGCCGAGGTGGACGATCAGCACCGGAGCCAGGCGGCCCTGCTGGCCGAGCTGGGCGACGACGTTGGTGCCGTCACGGAACTGGCGGCTGACCTTGGCGTCGATGGCGCTGCTCGGGCCCAGACGCGTCTTGAGCGGAGCGGCGGCGCTCAGCATCACCGAGTCACCGATCGCCGTGACCGCCACCGCCCCGGGCGGCGGTCCCGGGGGCAGGACCACCGGGGCGGGCGGAGGTGCCGTGGGGCGCGGCGCCGTGGGGGGCGGCGCCGCCCGAACCCGGGCGGTCGTGAACGTAGTGGCGGGCCGCACCGTCGTCGTCGGCGCTGGCCGGACGACGGTCGACGACGTGGTGCGGGGCACGACGCTTCTCCAGACCGCAGGCGCGGCCTCGGGCCGGGCTTCGACGCCGGTCTGGGACGACAGGACCTGCTCGCCGGCACGGAGCGAGTCGGCGATCGGGTCGTTCGTGGGCAGGTGCACGGCGATGCCGACGACTCCGGTCACGAGCAGCAGGGCCGAGGCGATCGCGGCTGGCCGGGCGACGACCGGGAGCCGGACGGGCAACGGCCGCCGGCGCAGCAGGGGCCGTTCGACCAGGACGAACGAGGCGTGGCCGAGGATCAGGCCGCCGGCGATGCCGACCAGGCCGGCCACCGCCGGGTCCCAGCCGACGTCGATGCCCGGGCGGAGCAGGGCGACGAGGGGCCAGTGCCACAGGTAGATGCCGTACGAGCGCTCGCCCAGCCAGCGCAGCGGCGGTGCCTCCAGCGCCCGCCGGGCCGCGGTGCCCGCCACCGCTCCGGTGATGGTGGCCGCGGTGGCGAGCTGCACGGCCAGGAACCCGAAGGGGTAGAGCGCCTGCTGGCCCTCCCGGGCCCGCCAGCAGAGGACGAGCAGGGTGGCGACGCCGGCGGCGGCGAGCAGGTCGGCCCACCGGCGGGCTCGGTCGGGTCCCCCGGCCCGGACGAGCCCGTCGCGCAGCACCAGGGCGAGCAGCACCCCGCTCAGCAGGGCGCCGATCCGGGTGTCGGTCCCGTAGTAAGCCCGCGACGGGTCGGCGCCGCGGGCCAGGAGCCCGAGGAGGGCGGCGGAGCCGGCGATCCCGGCGGCCAGTCCGGCGATCGCCCGTCGGCGGCGGCACCGGCCAACCCAGAGCACCAGGAACGGGCACAGGACGTAGAACTGGGCCTCGACGGCGACCGACCACAGGTGGCGGACCAGCGGGGGCCGGCCGAGCTGGTCGAAGTAGGAGCTCTGGCCGAGCACCAGGTGCCAGTTGGCCAGCCCGCCGGCGCTCCAGGCGACGTCGCCCGGGAGCCGGTGGACGTCGGCGCCGGCGACCAGCGGCGCCGCCACCACGAGGGCGGCGAGCAGGACCCAGAGGGCCGGCACGATGCGGCGCAGCCGCCGGCGGGCGAAGGCCAGCAGGTCGAGCGAGCCGGTGCGGGCGTGCTCGGCCAGGAGCAGGCTGGCCAGGAGGAAGCCGGACAGCACGAAGAAGGCCTCGACCCCGAAGAAGCCGCCGGGCACGAGCTGGGGGAAGGCGTGAAAGGCGACGACGGCGGCGAGGGCGAGGCCCCGGACCCCGTCCAGCGCGCCGTTCCGCGCCGTCCTCCCGTCCTCGGCCACCTCCACCCCCGACTGCGTGCTTGCCGTTCCTATTCCACCCGGCCTTGCTACACCCTTGGCAACGGGCACGGGTAGGTTCAGGTCGTGCAGCTGACCAGGAACCAGGCGCTCCTCCTCCGTGCCTTTTCGGGGTGGACGATCTACGTGTGGGTCACCCGCATCTGGAACATCTGGCGGGACGACGCCCGCGACCTGCCCTTCAAGGCGGTGCACTCGGTGCTGGCGGTGGTGTCGGTGGCCTTCGCCGTCGCCGCCCTGGTCGTCGTGCAGCGCAACCGCCGGAGCGGGGTCGCCGACCGGGATCGGGACCAGGTCGACGCCTGAACGTCCGTACCCGGGCGTCGGCACCGCTCGCCGCCGGTCGGTCCCGACGACACCGCCAGTAGGGTGCCGGCCCGGTGATCGCCTCGTTCCCCAGCCCCTCGTCCGGCGTCCTCGAGCTGGGGCCGCTGTCGCTGCGGGCCTACGGGCTGTGCATCGCCCTCGGGGCCCTGGCCGCCGTCTTCTTCGCGTCGTCACGCCAGGACCGTCGGGGCGGCCCGCCGGGACTGGTCGAGTCGGTCGCCTGGTGGGCCGTGCCCGCCGGCGTGATCGGCGCCCGCCTCTACCACGTGGCCACCGACTGGAACCAGGGTGATCCCAGCTTCGCCGACGAGCCGGCGCGGATCGTGCGCATCTGGGAGGGCGGCCTCGGCATCTGGGGCGGCGTGGCCCTCGGCACGGCGGTGGGCTGCTGGGTGGCGGCCCGGAGGGGGGCTCGGGCCATCCGCCTGCTCGACGTCGCCGCCCCGGCCATCCCGATCGCCCAGGCCATCGGCCGGTTCGGCAACTGGTTCAACCAGGAGCTCTACGGGCGCCCCACCGACCTGCCGTGGGCCCTGCGGATCGACCCGGACAACCGGCCAAGACTGGGCTACGAGGGATCCGAGACCTTCCACCCCACCTTCCTGTACGAGGCCCTCTGGTGCCTGGCCGTCGCCGGCCTGTTGCTGGCCATCGAGCGCCGCAAGCGCCTCAAGCCCGGTCAGCTCTTCGCCCTCTACGTCGCCCTCTACACCGCCGGCCGCTGGGCCATCGAGACCCTTCGCATCGACGAGGCCACCCAGGTCGGCGGCTTCCGGGTCAACGAGCTGGTGGCCCCCGCCGTCGGCCTCCTGGCGATCCTCGCCTTCCTCCTCCTCGGCCGCCGCGACGACCTGGCCCTGACCGCCCCCGAGCTCGAAGCCGACGCCACCGCCCGAGCCGAACGCGCCGCTGCGGCGGCGGCGCCCGTCACAGCCGCCGTCCCTGACGAGAAGGGGCCCGCGTCGACCTCCAGTGGCACCCTCCCGCCGGAGGACGGTCCCTCGCCACCCGCCCCCGACGACGTGCCGGAAGAGGCCAAGCCAGCAGGCGAGGCCAAGTAGCAACACCAGGGGGGCGGGGGTCTGGGGGGCGGAGCTCCCAGCTGGGGCCCCGCTGCGCAGGCGGAGGCGCCCGGTCGGGTTGCCGGCCGTGGAGGAGCGAGCGCAGCGAGCGGGGGGAGCGGACGGGAGCCCGACCAACGAGGGCGCCGCAGCCGGAGCAGGGGGGGAAACACCGCCACTACCAGTCCAGGGCGAGGGTGAGGCAGCGGCAGCCGCCGCCGGCCTTCAGGAACTCGCTGACGTCGACCTCGACCGGGGTGAAGCCCCAGGCCTCGAGCCGCCGGCCGACCCGGGGCGGGCAGCGGGGCATCAGGACGGTCCGCCCGACGACCACCGAGTTGGCCGCGAAGGCGGCGGCCTCGTCGGGCTCGAGGACCAGCGGCTCGGGCACGAGGGCTTCCATGACCCTGCGGCCGTAGGGGTCCCAGGCGCCGGGCCACAGCATGGCCCTGGTCGAGTCGAGCGGGCAGAAGGTGATGTCGAGGTGGTAGTAGCGGGGGTCGACCAGCTCGACGGAGCGCACGGCCAGGCCGAGCAGGGTGGACAGCTGGGTGTGGGCGGCGGCGTCGCTGCGGAACCGGTAGGCCGAGACGAGGACGCCGCCGAAGGGGAGGGCGTCGCCGGCCCCCTCGTGGCCCACGCCGGCGCTGAGGCGGAGCACCTGGTAGCCGGCCGCCTCGAACCAGGCGATGTCGAGCGCTGTCTCGGGCTGGCGCTCGGGGTGGCGGAAGTGCGAGGGGATGAAGGTCCGGCCCCTGACGATGCCGGCGTTGGCGGTGAACACCAGGTCGGGGACCGTGGGGTCAGGTGGCTGCACCTCGACGGTGGCGCCCGCCTGCTCGAGCGCGGTCCTCAGGCCCTCCCACTGGGCCTGGGCCCGTTCCGGGTCCACCCGGACCTCGGTCGACATCCAGGGGTTGATCTCGTAGGCGACGCTGAAGTGGGTCGGCGGGCAGAGCAGGAAGCGGCGCCCCCAGGCCAGCTCCTCACCCACCGGCGCCCTCGGACCGCCGGGCGCCATGGGCGGCGAGGCGGGAGCACAGCTCGTCGAGGGCCTCGCGGCCTGCGGGGTGGGTGAGGGCCAGGACGGCCCGGCTGTGGTCGTCCCGGGCCCGGCCGATGACGACGTCGACGATCTCGTAGTCGGCGCCGCCGTCGAGGATGGCGTCGAGCACCTTGGCCAGCAGGAGCGAGTCGATGATGTGGCCATCCAGCTGGAGGGTGGCCCGAGCCGGCGTCACGTGCCGGCGGCCGGCCCGGCCGCCGACGGTCCGGCCAAGGGAGGGGCGAGCGGGCCGAGGAGCGGTGGCTGCGGGATCGGACCGAGGGCGGGCGGCCCCTCCTCGGGCTCGGGGGGTAGCTCGTCGCCCTCGGCGGCGGCGCTGGCCTCCTCGGCGGCCTCCTCCTGCTGCACCTCGGAGATGGGCACCTGGTCGGCGCCCACCGTCGGCTCGTCCTTCAGGCTGCCGAGGTTGGTGTCGTAGATGTCGCGGCAGATGACCTGCAGGACGCCGCCGGCGGGGATGGCCAGGAGGGCGCCGAGGAGCCCGAACAGCTCGACGCCGACGAGCACGCTGGCGAGCACGGCGAGCGGGTTGAGATCGACGGTGCGGCTCATGATCGACACCTGGAGCACGTGGTTCTCGAACTGCTGGTAGATGATGAAGAAGATCAGGACGATGATGCCCGTCCGGGGCGAGTCGAGGAAGGCGACGGCGGTCACGACGACGGCGCCGAGCGTGGCCCCCACGAGCGGGATGAGGTCGGCGAAGGCCACCCACAGGGCCAGCACCCCCCGGAAGGGGACGCCGAGGGGCCACAGCACCAGGTAGGTGGCCGCGCCGGCGATGACGCTGATGGCCAGGTTGCCGAACATGTAGCCGGTGATGGCCCGGTTGCTGTCGCGGGCCACCCGCCGCACCCGGTCGCGGTGCCGTGGCGGGATCAGCTGGAGGAGCCCGGCGATCACCTTCGGCCCCTCGAGGAGCAGGAGGAAGATCAGCACGAGGATGGTGACGACCGCGGCGAGCGTGCTGAAGATGCCCGACGCGAACTTGGCGGCGGGGCCGCCGGCCCCGGTGACGGTCTGCCGCAGCTTCTCCTGGTTGCGCTCGAGGTAGGTGTCGAGCTCGTACCGGGTGACGAGGTCGCCTGCCGGCCCTCGCCCGGCCTTGGCCTCCTCGACGTAGGTGGGCAGGTTGTCGGCGAACTCGTAGGCCTGGTCCACCAGCGGCCGGATGAAGGCGTAGAGCATGCCAGCCATGGCCGCGATCCCGAAGAGGAAGACGATGAGGGTGGCCAGCACCCGTGGCAGGCGCGCCTTGTGGTGCAGGAGGTCGACCGCCGGGGTGAGGATGGCGGCGAAGAAGGCGGCGACCACGAACCAGGTGATGATCCGGCCGAGGCGCAGCAGCGTGAGCACGGCGAAGGCCGAGGCGAGCACGACGAACAGGACGGCGAGGATGGTGCGCCAGGGCACCCGTTCTCGTGAGGGCCTGGCGGCAGCCGGCATGGCGGCTCAGCGTACTGACGGTCTAGGTTCACTTCCTCGATGGGCGAGCCCGTGACCGTCAGCGAGAGGCCGACCGGCCGGTCCGGCGTGGTCCGCTTCGAGGTCAACCGCCCGCTCACGGGCATGGGCCACGAGCGCTACCGCTCGCTGGAGGACTGCTCCGGCTCCCGACCTCCCGACGTGCTGGCCCGCCGGCTGTTCGAGCACGGAGGCGTCACGGCGGTCCACGTGTACGGCAACCAGATCACCGTCGAGCTCGAGGCCTTCGGCACCAGCGAGGGGATGCTCGACGTGGTCCGCGGCCTCTTCACCCACTACGTCGAGGGCGTCGAACCAAAGAAGTTCGGCTGAGCGGCAGCACCACCGGCCGATCGACCCGTCGCTAGCCTCTGCCCGTGGCCGATCCCAGCTCCGGCGCCGGCCCCGCCAAGGATGCCTGGGACGCCGTCCTCGAGCGCCTCGACGACGCCGCCAAGCTCACCGGGATCGACCCCGACATCCACCGCAAGCTACGGATCCCCAAGCGGGTGCTCGAGGTCGCCGTGCCGGTCCGGATGGACGACGGCCACCTGGAGGTCTTCACCGGCTGGCGGGTGCACCACGACACGACCCGGGGCCCGGGCAAGGGCGGCATCCGCTTCCACCCCGGGGTCAACGCCCGGGAGGTGACCGCCCTCGCCGCCGGGATGACCCTGAAGACGGCGGTGGCCGGCCTGCCGTTCGGTGGGGCCAAGGGCGGCGTGCGCTGTGATCCCCGCCTGCTCTCCCTCGGCGAGCTCGAGCGCCTCACCCGCCGCTACACCGTCGAGATCGCCCCGCTGCTCGGCCCCGACCTCGACATCCCGGCTCCCGACATCAACACCGACGGGCGGGTGATGGCCTGGCTGCTCGACACCCTCTCGATGCTGAAGGGCACGGACGTGTCCAGCTCGGTCACCGGCAAGCCCCTGGCTGTCGGCGGCACCAAGGGGCACAGCGGGGCCACGTCCACCGGGGTGCTGGTCTGCGCCCGGGCCGCCTTCAAGGAGCTGGGGCTCGACTTCGTCGGCGGGCGGGCGGTGGTGCAGGGGTTCGGGAAGGTGGGGGGGCCGCTGGCCTTCCTGCTGGCCTCGGCCGGCATGCGGGTGGTGGCGGTCTCCGACGTCGACGGCGCCACCTACAACCAGGGCGGCCTCGACCCTGCCGCCCTGGCCGACCACGTGGCCGTCGCCGGCACGGTGGCCGGCTTCGACGGGGGCGACGTCATCAACCCCGACGAGATCTGGGAGGTGCGGGCCGAGCTGTGCGTGCCCGCCGCCCTGGCCGGCGCCATCGACGTGGCCGTGGCCGACCGGCTGGCCGCCCCGGTCGTGGTGGAGGCGGCCAACGGCCCGACCACGCCCGAGGCCGACCACGTGCTCGAGGACCGGGGCGTCCACGTGGTGCCCGACATCCTGGCCAACGCTGGCGGGGTCACGGCGTCGTACTTCGAGTGGGCCCAGAGCCGCCAGGGGATGCAGTGGGAGGAGGACGTCCTCGCCGGGCGCCTCCGCCGGTCGATGGAGGGGGCCAGCGCGGATGTGTGGGCCAAGGCGGGCCAGCTCGACGTCAGCCTGCGCCGCTCCGCCTTCGCCCTCGCCGTCGGGCGGGTAGCCGAGGCCATCGCCGCTCGGGGCATATTCCCCTGAACCGGAACAGTTCGTCGTGCTAAGCAGTTGACCAGACTGACCATGCCGACCCTCGCCCGCACCTTCCGCTCCTTCCGCACCCGCAACTACCGGCTGTTCTACCTAGGCCAGCTGGTGTCGCTGTCGGGGACGGCGTGCCAGGTGGTGGCGCTCAGCTGGGTGGTGTACCGCCTGACCGACTCGGCCGTCGCCCTCGGTGCCGTCACCGGCCTGTCGCTGCTCCCGATGCTCCTGGCCGGCCCGTGGGGCGGGCTGCTGGCCGACCGGTTCGACAAGCGACGGCTGCTGATCGCCGCCAACGCCTTCCTCGCCGCCACCGCCGCCCTCCTCGCCGCCGCCACCCTCTTCGGGACCCCACGGGTGTGGCAGCTGTGCGTGCTCGCCTTCCTCGCCGGCCTGGGCAGCGCCGTCGAGATCCCCACGCGCCAGGCGTTCGTCAACGAGCTGGTGGGCCCCGAGCAGCTGCCCAACGCCATCGGGCTCAACTCGGCCCTGTTCAACGCCAGCCGGATCCTCGGGCCGGCGGTGGCCGCCGGGCTGCTCGCCCTGGTCGGCGGCGGCTGGTGCTTCGTGGCCAACGCCGTCTCGTTCCTCGCCGTCATCGAGGCCTACCGCCGCATGAGGACCGAGGAGCTGCGCCCGGCCGACCGCCAGGAGGCCCGCCGGGGCCAGCTGCGCCAGGGCCTCCGCTACGCCTGGGGCGAGCCGGTGCTGCGCCGCACCCTCCTCCTGGTCGGGGTCGTGGCCTTCGCCTCGTTCAACTTCCCGGTCATCCTGCCCGTGCTGGCCGAGCGCTCCTACGGCGGCGGCTCGGCCCTGTTCTCGACCCTGACGGCCACGATGGGCGCCGGGTCAGTGGTGGGGGCCCTGGTCGTGGCCGGCCGGCGCCAGCCCACCGACCGGGTGCTGCTCGTTACCGGGCTGGCCTCCGGGGTGCTGCTGGCGGCGGCGGCGTCGACCACCTGGCTCGTGCTGGTCCTCCCGCTGCTGGCCCTGGCCGGCGGCGCCGGCATCGCCTTCTTCTCCACGGCCAACGCCCGGATCCAGCTGGTCGCCGACGGCGAGCTGCGGGGACGGGTGATGGCGTTGTACACCCTGGTCTTCCTCGGCTCGATGCCGGTCGGCGCCCCCCTGGTCGGCTGGGTGGCGCAGCGCTTCGGGCCCCGGGTCGCCCTGGGCGGCGGTGGCCTGATCGCCGCCGTGGCGGTGGCCGTGGCCCTTCTGCCGGCCGCCCTGGCCGGGAGAGGCGCCGCCGCCCCGGCCACCCCGCCCGAGCCCGAGGTCGCCACCGAGGCGGCGCTCACCACCGCCTGAGCAGCGGGTGGCGGCCAGCCGAGAGGTTTCGACCGAGGCGGCCATGACCGCCGCCTGAGCGGGGCCGGTGGGCCCACCTCCGGCCGCCTGCAGCGGGTTGATCGTCAACCGGCACGCGCTGCTCGTCTCGATCAAGACCTGGTCGTCGACGCTGCCGACGCTCCTGCAACGAGGGTGCTGGGCATCGTCAGCTGGGGATCCAGCCACTGGAGGATGGGCCGTTGGTGGACAGACGTGGCGTGACGGCTGAGCGCCGAGCTGAGGTCGAGGAGCTGCGAGAGGCGATCACACGTCGGGCACGGGAGATGCCGGCTGTCGCCGCGCTCGGCTTGTGCGGGTCCTGGGCTGCCGGCCGGCCGACGATGGGATCCGACGTGGACCTGATCGTTGTCACCGGGGAGCGTGTCGCGCTGGTGCAGGACCCTCGTTGGGTTGTGGCCGCCGTCGGCGGCGGGGCCCGCGTCGTCCGCCAACAGGAGTGGGGCGAGATGCTCACCGAGATCCGTATCCGCCGGGCCTCGGGGCTGGAGGTCGACGTCGGCGTCGTCGACGCCGCCTGGGCTGCGGTGGGGCCCGTGGACGCCGGAACGGCTCGAGTGGTCGCCGACGGCTTGGTGGTGCTGCACGATCCGAGCGGCATGCTGGAGGCGCTGGTCGTCGCCGTCGGAGGCTGAGGACGCCTGCAGCCACGAGCCTCCTTCGGGTGCTGGCGACCAGCTGACCCCCTCCCCGTCGCACTCGAACACATGTTCGCTACGATGAGGCCATGGTCGTGGCCCTCGCCCGTCCCTTCAACGACCCTGGAGGCGATGACGACGGGCTCCGGGCCGTTCAGGCGGCGGACCTCCGGGCCTTGGCCGAGCGGGTGG
>Ga0183260_10004697_pt1 | contig 10825 bp, 11 predicted proteins | sample AntDrymUQ4972206_2_FD_129768 | JGI IMG/M metagenome (GOLD analysis project Ga0183260, IMG submission 129768) | Polar desert sand microbial communities from Dry Valleys, Antarctica - metaG UQ497 (22.06) (version 2) (version 2) | ecosystem: Environmental > Terrestrial > Soil > Desert | place...
ATACCACACTACCGGAGATCCACAGGCAGGTGCTGGCGTGGCTGCTGCAAGACCTGGTGCTATGGTTCATCGATACCGACCGGATAAAGACCTTCCGCCCGCGCAGAAACTAACGAAGTAGTACTAGTCAGCAGTTCAGTTAAGGACCGTGAATAGCGTAGCCTGGAGCTACAAGGCGTCCGGCTACCCACGCCATCGGTGATCCTTGTCCGATGCCTGGGCGAGCAACCGGAGAGCGGTGGGCTGGCGATCCAGCCCAAAAGCTGACAAGCTGAAGTGCTGACCGGCTGAAACGCGCCGACCGGAGGGAGGCAAGATGAACAAGCGGAGCGTAAGAGACCTCGATGTGCAGGGCAAGCGGGTGCTGGTGCGGGTGGACTTCAACGTGCCCGTGAAAGACGGGCGGGTGACCGATGACACGCGCATCCGGCGGGCGCTGCCGACGGTGCGGTATCTTCTCTCCGAAGGGGCCCGTCCGGTCCTGATCTCCCACGTCGGACGCCCGAAGGGAGAGCCCGACCCGAAGTACGCCATGGACCCGGTCGCCCACCGTCTGGGCGAGTTGCTGAACCAGCAGGTGATGAAGCTCGACGCCTCCGTCGGCCCCGAGGTCGAAGAAGAGCTGGGAAAGTGGGACGGACGTGGCATCGTGCTCCTGGAGAATTCCCGCTTCTACCCCGGCGAGACGAAGAATGATCCGGATCTCGCCCGGCAACTCGCCGCTCTCGCCGACCTCTACGTGAACGACGCCTTCGGGGCGGCGCACCGGGCGCACGCCACAACCGTCGGGGTGGCGGAGTTGCTGCCCGCGGCGGCGGGGCTGTTGATGGAGGAGGAGATCGACTACCTCGACACGGTACTACGCGACCCGGAGCGGCCGTTCGTCGCCATCCTCGGCGGCGCGAAAGTGTCGGACAAGCTTGGGGTGATAGAGAGCCTGCTGGGCAAGGCAGACCGGCTCCTGATCGGGGGCGCCATGTGCTTCACGTTCTTCAAGGCGAAGGGCTACGAGGTCGGCGACTCCCTCGTCGAAGAAGATTATCTGGAAGAGGCGAAGCGGCTGATGGACGGGGCTGGCGACCGGCTGGTTCTTCCGATAGACGTGGTCGTCGCCGACAGGATGGAGGAGGGCGCCGAGAGCCGGGCCGTCGAGGTGAATCGCATACCGCAAGGCATGATGGGCCTGGACGTTAGCCTCGGCACCGTCGGTCTGTTCCGGGAGCACATCGCAAACGCGAAGACGATCTTCTGGAACGGTCCTATGGGCGTGTTCGAGATAGACGCTTTCGCGGGCGGCACCGAGGGCGTAGCGAAGGCCGTAGCCGCCAGCGACGCGACGAGCGTCATCGGTGGCGGAGACTCTGTCGCGGCCGTCAGGAAGCTCGGCCTGGAGGACGAGATGAGCTTCATCTCCACCGGAGGCGGGGCGTCCCTGGAGTACGTCGAGGGCAAGGAGCTGCCAGGCGTGGCGGTCCTGCCGGATGAGGAGGGATAACAAATGGCCGAGGGAACCCGCCGCCCGATGATGGCGGCGAACTGGAAGATGAACAAGACCGTAAGCGAGGCGCAGGAGTACACTGCCGCGCTCCTCCCGCGCGCCGCCGACGCCGAGGGGGTGGACGTGGCCGTCTTCGCGCCGTTCACCTGCCTGCCGGAGGTCGCCAGGATGGCGGAGGACTCGCCGATCCTGGCCGGGGCGCAGAATTTCTATTTCGAGGACTCCGGGGCCTTCACCGGGGAGGTCTCCGCACCCATGCTCCAGGATATCAGCGCCGGAGCCGTGATCGTGGGCCACTCCGAGCGGCGCGAGGCCTTCGGGGAGGACGACGACATGGTGGCCCGCAAGGCCGCCAGGGCCGTCGAGGCCGGGCTGCTGCCGGTCGTGTGCATCGGGGAGACCAAAGAGGAGCGCGACTCCGGCGGCATGTGGGAGAAGGTCTCCGGGCAGGTCCGACGGGTGATGGAGGAGCTTGACGACGATGTGGGTGGCGACCGGGTAGTCTTCGCCTACGAGCCGATATGGGCCATCGGGACGGGGGACACGGCCTCGCCCGAGGATGCCCAGGACGCCATCGGCCGCATCAGGGAGCTGCTCTCGGAGATCAGGGACCAGGAGTTCGCGGACGCCACGCGCATCCTGTACGGGGGTTCCATGAAGCCGGAGAACGTCGGCGAGATCATGGCCCAGGAAGACGTGGACGGCGGCCTCGTCGGCGGGGCGAGCCTCGATGTGGAGTCGTTCGTGAAGCTCATCGAAGCCGCCCGAGAGGACCGCTCCGAATAGAGAGTCACGCATCCGTATGATACATTAGCCGGCATGGTTTACGTACTGGCTTTACTACACACGATATTCTGCGTGGCCCTGGTGGGCATGATCCTGCTGCACTCCGGCAAGGGCGGAGGACTCTCGTCGTCGCTCGGCGGCGGGATGGGGAGCGCCTTCTCAGGCACCACCGTCATGGAGAAGAACCTGACCCGGCTCACCATCATCGTGGTCGGGCTCTTCACCCTGACCACCTTGCTGCTCATCTTTTTCGGCTAGAGGCTTTGGGTCTCAGGCCACAGTCATCGGGTAAGGACGAGGCAAGAGTTTGCCGAAGCCTGAAACCTACAAAAGAAGGACCCGCCCGGGGAGGATGGGGAGAACGGGCGAGTCCTGTACGGAATTATACACCCGGACTTAGATTCCAAAAGGTGTGATCCGTCACAGGACGGACCACGATATCGTGTGGAAAACCGTTTCGTAGTGAAAACATTCGGCCTTGACGATAAGCCCTGTGGTGTTTTAGCATCCTAACCCTGGCGCGAACTCGCATCGAGAGCGGTGGAGGGAACTGGCCCTGAGAAACCGCGGCAACCCCCGGGGAGCTACGAGCTACTCCCCGCAAGGTGCCAAGTCCAGCAGGGCGGTCATCACCGCCCTGGAAGATGTGGGGAGAGGTGGGCAGCCTCTTCTACGGAGCGGGTTGCGCGGGCAGGCGGACGCCACAGCGTAGCGACCCAGCGAGATAGAGGGAGGCTGTATTACTACTGAGTATGACACTAGACCCTGGGGCCGGAGCCAGGTACGCCCCGGCCCCTGAACCTTCGGGCAAACTCCACCACCACATAGGCTCCTTCGAGCCGGAGCTCGGCGGCTTCCTGGCGGAAGTCATGCTCGCCTACGAGACGTGGGGCGGGTTGGACGCGGCGGGCGAGAACGCCGTCCTGATAGTCCATGCCCTAACCGGCGACTCCCACGCCGCCGGAGACCCATCGGCGGCGTACAAGCGCGGCGGGTGGTGGGAACCCGTGATCGGGGCCGGGCGAATGATAGACACCGGCGAGAACTTCGTGATCTGCTCGAACGTCCTCGGCGGCTGCTCCGGTAGCACGGGACCGGCCTCCATCGACCCGGAGACGGGGCGCCCATACGGGATGCGCTTCCCGGTTGTCACCATCCGCGACATGGTGCGGGCCCAGAAGCGGCTCCTCGACGACCTCGGGGTGCGAAGGCTCCGCCTCGTCATCGGGGGTTCCATCGGCGGACAGCAGGCGCTGGAGTGGGCGGTGGAGTTCCCGGATTTCGTGAAGCAGGCGGTGCCGGTTGCAGCGACGGGCGCCCTGGGTCCGCAGGGGATCTCGATGAGCGAGATCGGGCGCCGCGCCATCATGGCCGACCCTGACTGGCAGGACGGCGACTACTACGGTACCGGCCGTTCTCCAGACGCCGGCCTTGCCATCGCCCGCATGGCCGGCATGGTCACCTACCAGAGCGCCGCCGGGCAGTGGGAACGCTTCGACCGCCGGCCAGCGAAACGGCCCGCGTTGCACCGGGAGATCGGGGGGCGCTTCGAGGTAGAGAGCTACCTGCACTACCAGGGCCGGGAGCTCACCGGGCGCTTCGACGCCAACTCGTACCTGTATCTCTCGCGGGCGATGGATCTGTACGACGTGGCCGCCGGCTACGGTTCGCCGGAGGAGGCGTACTCGCGTATCGAGGCGGAGGCGCTCTTCGCCGGGATCTCCAGCGACTGGCTGTTCCCGGCCGCTGAGGTGCGGGCTACGGCGGAAGCGGCGAGGGCCGCCGGGACGGACGCGCGCTACGTGGAGATGGAGTCAGACGACGGGCACGACGCATTTCTGAAGGACTGGGCACAACTAAGGGGGGCCGTTGGGCCTTTCCTCGATCAAGGAGGAGAATAGATGACGGACACTGCGGACCAGAAGCAGCAGGAGCGCGAATACGGGTTCGACACCCTGGCGCTGCACGCCGGACAGGAGGTAGACTCGGCGACCACGGCGCGGGCCGTCCCGATCTACCAGTCCACATCCTACGTCTTCAACGACACCGACCACGCCGCCAACCTCTTCGCGCTGAGCGAGTTCGGCAACATCTATACCCGCATCATGAACCCGACGACGGACGTGTTCGAGAAGCGCGTCGCCGCGCTCGAAGGTGGCGTCGGGGCGCTCGGGACAGCCTCGGGGCAGGCGGCGGAGACGCTCTCCATCCTCAACATCGCGGGGGCGGGGGATGAGATCGTCTCCTCAGCCGGCCTCTACGGCGGGACGTACAACCTCTTCCACTACACGCTGCCCAAGATCGGGATAAACATAAAGTTCGTGGACGACACGGACCCTGAGGCTTTCCGCGAGGCGATCACGGACAAGACCAAAGCCCTCTACGCCGAGACCGTCGGTAACCCTTCGCTGAACACCCTGGACATCAAGGCCGTCGCCGCCGTCGCCCACGAGGCCGGTATCCCGCTCATCGTGGACAACACGCTACCCTCACCTTACCTGGTCAACCCGCTGGCGCACGGGGCTGACGTGGTCGTGCATTCGGCGACCAAGTTCATCGGGGGGCACGGGACGAGCATCGGCGGCGTGATGGTGGACGGTGGGAAGTTTCCGTGGGACAACGGCAAGTTCCCAGGGTTCACCGAGCCGGACCCTTCCTACCACGGGCTGGAGTTCTACCCGACCCTCGGCGAGCTTTCTTACATCCTGAAGGCCCGCGTGCAGATGCTCCGGGACTACGGCCCGGCCCTGAGCCCGTTCAACAGCTTCCTGTTCCTGCAGGGCCTGGAGACGCTTCCGCTGCGGATGGAGCGTCACTCCCAAAACGCGATGGCCGTCGCCGAGTTCCTGCAAGGACACGACAGGGTCAACTGGGTGAACTATCCGGGGCTCACGGATCACCCGTCGCACGAGTTGGCGGCGAAGTATCATCGGGAAGGGCTCTACGGCGCCATATTGGGCTTCGGCATAGACGGCGGGCTGGAGGCCGGCAAGCGATTCATAGACCGGCTGGAGTTGCACAGCCTGCTGGCGAACGTGGGCGACGCGAAGAGCCTGGTGATCCACCCGGCCTCCACGACGCACTCGCAGCTCTCGGCGGACGAGCAGAAGACCACGGGCGTCACGGACGACTACGTGCGCCTGAGCGTCGGGCTTGAGTCCATAGACGATATTCTTTATGACCTGGACCAAGCGCTGAGCGGAGCGTGAAGGTGGAGTGAGCGATAGACCCCTCGTCATAAAGTTCGGCGGCACCTCGGTCGGTGGCGGCGCGCAGTTCGTCCGCGCCGCCACCATAGCCGCCGGGGCCGCCCAGGAGAGGCCGCTGGCCGTCGTCGTGTCGGCGATGGGCGGCACCACCGACACCCTGCTCGGCTTCGCCCGCAGCACCGTCTCCGGCCCGACTCGTGAGGGCTCCTTGGCGGAGCTCCACCGTTCGCTGGCCGATCGGCACCTGAAGGCCGCCCGCGAGGCGGTATCTGAGGAATACCTGCCGGCGGTCGAGGAGCGGCTGCTCGCCCTCCTGGACCAACTCGTGGAGGCCATCGAGGCTCAGGCCGTCAACCCGGCGGCCCGGAAGGCCCGGATCGCGGTCTTTGGGGAACGCCTCTCCTCCGTGATACTGGCCGGCTCCATACGCAGCCAGGGAGCCTCCGCCGCCGTCGTGGCCGAAGCCCCGATAGCCACGGGACCGGCGTTCTCCGCCTCCGAGGTGGACTCAGAGAGAACCCAGGAGCGGTGCGCGCGGTACGTGGCGCCGCTGCTCGATGATGGGATCGTGGCGGTGGCGCCTGGGTACGTCGGGCGCTCGCCTGCGGGGCTGCCGACCACGCTCGGGCGGGGCGGCTCGGACCTCTCGGCCACGGTGCTCGGACGAGCGCTGGGTTCTGAAGAAGTCTGGATCATGTCTGACGTAGACGGCGTATTGGACGCCGACCCGCGTCTGGTCCCGGACGCGACCCTGCTACCGCGCCTCTCCTACCGCGAGGCTGGGGACTTCGCTTCGTTGGGGGCGAAGGTCCTCCATCCGAAGACGATGGAGCCGGCCTCTGAGGCTGGGATCGAGGTTCTTGTCCGCAACACCTTCGCGCCGGAGCGTCCCGGTACCCGCGTCTCGGGCTTCGAGGAGGGGCCTGGTGTGCGCTGCGTGGCGCTGCGCCGGAACTTCGCCGTGGAGCTTCCCTGCGTCTCCCGTCGCCACCGCAAGGAAGCGGCGGCCGTGATCGGCATCGGCCTGCCGGAGGAGAAAGACCTGGCGCGCGGGCGGCGGAGCCTGCGCGAGGCCGGCATCGAAGCCGTCCACTCAGGCATCGCCCCTGCCGGGCTGGTGTTCGTGGTGTTCGAGGAGGTGGCCGACGAGGCGCTTCGCGCTCTGCATGGCTCGGTCGTCACCGCCCCGACGCCTGCCGGGGAGGTCGCTTGAAGCGGCTTGAGATAGTCCAGATCGGGCTCGGCCACGTCGGCCGCGCCGTCGCCCAGATCGTGCTGGAAGAACGCAAACGCTGGCTCGAAGAAGACGGCCTCGACGTCCGTTACCGCGCCGTCTCCGACACTTCGGGGGCGCTGGTGGGCGAAGAACTGCTGCCGCAGGCGATCCGGATCAAAGAGTCCGGCGGGAAGCTGGCGCATCTCGATACGCGCGACGTCCTGGATCTTACAGAGCGGTTAATGGAGCTCGAAGAACATCTCGGGGTGGAGATACCAGACCTGGACCTGCACCCGGACGAGGACGTACCCGGAGGCTTTACCACAATAGAGGAGGTTCTTCGCTCGGAACCGGAACCGGGCACGACACGGGTGGTGGTGGACGTGGCGGTGCATGGGGGGACTTTCGACCTTGACCTGATCGGCATCCGGAACGGCTCGTACCTGGTGCTCTCCAACAAGGGGCCGCTCTCCGGGAGCACGGAGCAGTACGAGCAGCTCATGCGCATCATCCCGGACAGGCTCTGGCACGAGGCGACCGTGGGCGCCGGTATGCCGCTAATCTCCACCATCGGGGGCTTGATCGAGACCGGCGACGAGGTGCTGGAGATTCAGGCCAGCCCGAGCGGCACTTTAGGCTTCGTGATGAGCGCGGTGGAGGGCGGCAAGTCGTTCTCCGAGGCGGTCAAGGAGGCGGTAGCCCTCCACTACGCCGAGCCCGACCCGCGCGACGACCTTTCGGGGCTGGACGTTGCCCGGAAGGCGATCATCCTGGCGCGGATGATGGGTCGCCCCATCGAGCCCGAAGAGGTCCCGTATGAGTCCCTGGTCCCGAAGGGACTGGAGGACGCGCCCCTGGAAGAGTTCATGCAACGTCTTCCCGAGGCCGATGAGGAGTTCGCTGCCCGGCTGCTGGCCGTCGAAGAACACCACATGCTGCGCTACCTGGCCCGCATCCCGAAGGAAGGGCCGGTAACGGTCGGGTTACAGGACACGCCCGTGGAGAGCCCGTTCGGACCCATCAGCGGCCCGGAGAACGTCTTCGACATCCGCACGCGCCGCTACTCGGATGTTACCCTCACCATACGCGGGCCGGGCGCCGGCCCGGAACGCACCGCGAGCGGGGTCGTCTGGGACATCCTCGACATCGCGAAGACCCTGGGAGACGATGGGAAGGACGTCTGACATGCGAGACGGATACACCGTAGCAGTGGTGGGTGCGGGTCTCGTCGGCGAGAAGATTGTCTCCGAGCTTCGGCGGCGGGAGTTCCCTTTGAAGGAGCTTCGCGTACTCGCCCGCAGCGCCCGCACGGCGACGCTCGCCGGAGAGGAGTTCGAGGTTGGGGTCGCGGAGCCCGAGGCGTTCGAGGGGGTGGACTTCGCGTTCTTCGCCGGGACGGAGGGGGAGAAGGGGGCGGCGGTCCAGCTCGCTCAGGAGGCCATCAGCCGGGGCGCCGTCGTCATAGACAACGGGAGCGACTTCAGGCTCGACCCCGACGTGCCGCTCGTGGTGCCAGAGGTCAACGTCGAGGCGCTTGAAGATCACAACGGTCTGATCGCCAACGCGAATTGCTCAACGATTACCATGCTCCTCCCGCTCGCGCCCCTGATCCGCGCCTTCGGGGTGCGGCGGGTCATCGTATCCACCTACCAGGCCGTCTCCGGCTCCGGCAGGGAGGGCGTCGAGGCGCTGGAGGATGGGCGGGAGGGCGTGTATCCCAGGCTGATAGCCGGGAACGCGATACCCCTGATCGGTGGCGTGGGAGACGACGGCTACACGACCGAAGAGCGCAAGATGCGGTTGGAGTCGCGCAAGATCCTTGGCCTCCCCGACCTCGAAGTCTTCGCCACCACCGTCCGCATACCGGTCCACACCGGCCACTCGGAGAGCGTCTACGTCGAGACCGAGCGCGAAGCCTCGCCAGACGAGATCGTCGAAGCCCTGCGCGCCGCGCCGGGTGTTACGTTCTCCGGCGACACGGACGACTTCCCGACGCCGCTGGAGGCCGCCGGGGACTCAGGAACCTTCGTGGGCCGGGTGCGCGTCGAGGGGAATGCCGTCCAGTTCTGGGTGGTTTCGGACAACCTGCTCAAGGGCGCGGCCACGAACGCGGTGCAGATCGCCGAATCGCTCGTCGGGGCGCGGGTGTAAGGGCGCCATCGAGCCCGATGTCGAGATCCGGTACCGTTTGTCTTTCGTGGTCTCTAGCGGGGTGGTCGATCAGATATACCCCGGGGCATAAACTCGATGGCGAAGGTTGGCAAAGAAGGCGAGGTCGCTCTCCCTGATGACGTGAGAGAAACGACCCGTCTGAAGGAGGGCGACCTGCTTCCCGTCGAGGCTAATGAGGATGGCAGCATCACCCTTCGCCTTGAGCCTTCCGTTCGGGACTACACCGAAGAAGATCTCCGCATGTTCGCCGAGCAGGATGAGATGACTCCCACCGAGAGGCAGCGCTTCCTGGCATGGCTGGGCCGTGAGCCACATCTTTTTGGACGCTAACATCCGCTTTCCGCGGCTATTTCCGACGACTACTCTCAGGCCGTGGTAGTCGAGATCCTCCTCCACGTGCCCGGAGTGCCGCTGGCCGTACACACGAACAGCTTCGCCGCCGAGTCCATGTAGAGTTCGCCTTTGGAGTGGGCGCCGGTGGTGGGCTTGCCCGCCCCGCTACCGGGCTTGAGCCACAGCTGGGCCTTGCCCCCCACGAACTGTCCCCCGTAGCCGCTGGTGCTCTCGCCCTGCACCCCGATGAAGCCACGACCCTGCACGCCGATGCCGCCAGCAGCGGTGTTTTGCCCGAGGACGCCGGCGCCGTTGCCCGTCCCTTCCCCGAAAACGCCATAGCCCACCGAGCCCGTGTGCTGGCCGCGGACGCCGGAATACCCGGTAACGCTCGTGCTGCCCCACACGCCGGTCTTGCCAGAGCCACGCACGCCAGCGACTTCCGCAGTCCTGGAACCATTACCTTCCACCCCGGTGCCGGTGTTGTTCGCTCCGTAGACGCCGGCAAAAGAAGCCCCTTCCCGAATCCCGCGACACCGTCGCCATCCGTAGTCCTATAGCCGCGAACCCCCTGATTTCCTTGTACTTTAGTAGCCGCACGTACGTACGAACCTGAATCCACAGAAACGAAAGTATCGGCTTTTGCTTCGCGCGGATTGAGTAGCGTACCCGCCGCCACGGCGGCGGCCCCGGTCTTGGTGAGCAACGCCCGCCTGCTCACCCGTCGTTCGAGGTCCGGGGAGGACCCTGCGGCCCGGCCCGCGCCTCTGAGCGCGGTCACTTCGTGTTGGAGCCTGGCGTTCTCCGAGCGCACCCGCTCGTTCTCGCTTCCCAGCGCCTCCATCTTCTCGGTCAGCGCCCCCAACTTTTGGGACAGCCCCTGAAGGGTCAGCCCATTGCCTTCTGTACCCATGTTTGCCTCCAGGTCGATTTACATTGCCAGCCCAACCCTAGCGGACGCCACTTACCAGGCTCTTACCTGGGGACGGCTTTTTGCACGTGGAAACACGTGGTTTTGGCTTCTTGTTGGGAGATTTTTCGGCGGGGGCGATTGCGATTCCTTCCCCACGCGGTTGGTTACCGCCGGGCTACCCAGGCGGCGATCCGGGTCCGGGAGCGGAGGTCGAGCTTGCGCAGGATCTTCGAGACGTGGCCTTCGACGGTGCGTTCGGAGATCCCGAGCCGGACGGAGATCTCGCGGTTGGAGAGGCCCTCCCCGACCAAGTCCGCGATCTCCCGTTCGCGGCGCGTGAGGGCGTTGGGGGGAGCCGGTGGTTGCTTTGTATGAGCGGATTTCGGGCTCGCGTTTCCCGCCGCTTCTTGCTCATTCAGCGCGTACTCAATGGCCTGCTCCAGAGGCATCACGGCGCCCTCCGCCCACGCTGCCGCGAACGCCTCCGCGCCAAGCTGCGAGCGAGCGGTGCTCAGGTGGCCCTCGTAGTCGGTCAGAGTGAGGGTTATGGGCGTAAGGTGCATGCCGTATGCCTCCTGGACTTGGTACGGTTAGGTGGACACCTGAAGGCTGTGGGATAGAGATTCGTTGAAAGGAGTTGTTTCGGGTGCCACCGACAAGACCACCGTATCCACCGGAGTTCAAGGAAGAGGCCGTGA
>Ga0183260_10004698_pt1 | contig 10825 bp, 12 predicted proteins | sample AntDrymUQ4972206_2_FD_129768 | JGI IMG/M metagenome (GOLD analysis project Ga0183260, IMG submission 129768) | Polar desert sand microbial communities from Dry Valleys, Antarctica - metaG UQ497 (22.06) (version 2) (version 2) | ecosystem: Environmental > Terrestrial > Soil > Desert | place...
CCTGTCGATGGCTGCCGAAGCGGTCGATAAAGTGGCGAAGGATCTGGGTGACGTCCTTCGCCCGTGTACGACTGCGGATGCGGAGCTGCCGGGAAGGAATCGCTCCGCGAAGGTGGCGACGCTCGCTGCGGCGACGCCCGGCCTGGCCGTTCCGCTATTGCATGGTCTCCCATACAAATACGCGGACGTGGTTTTTGCAGTCGAGCGTGAAGCGGCGCTTACTATCGCCGACGTTCTGTTGCGCCGCACGCATCTCGCTTTCGAAACGCGGGACCATGGTCTTGGAGTTTGTACGAAGGTTGCCGAAGTGATGGCTGGGCCGCTGGGGTGGGACGACGCCGAGAAGCGCCGTCAGGTCGAAAGGTTTTCCCGCGATGCAGCGAGTGTGCTATCCGTCGAGACAGAGAGCGACCGTTGCAACCAACGGCCCGGTGCGCGTCATTGATTCAGCTTCTTTTCGATTCTTCGGTCGGGGACCAGCCAGATCAGCGCCACCAGGACGTACAGAGCGTAGGCAAGCAGTGCGTTCACAAACGCCAACGGGATCGCCACCGGGTCGTTGGGGCTCACATCTCGTGGATCGTCCTGAGCTCCAGGATCTTCAGGCGGCGCACCGACGCCGGCAGCTTGAGCAGCGTGCTGTCCCCGACGCCCTTCCCCACAAGGGACAGCCCGATCGGGGAAGACATGCTGACGTGCCCCTCCTCGAGCTCCACCGAATCGCCGAAGACAAGATTGTATTTCTCCTTGGCACCTGTCTTCTCGTCCTGCACCACGACCTCGGAGCCTAGACCAACCCTATCGGCGGGAATCTGCGTGACGTCGATCGATGAAAGCTTGCTGAGCCGCTGGTGCAGCTGGCCGAGCCGAGCCTGGACGAACCGCTGCCGCTCGAGCGCAGCCTTGTACTCGCTGTTCTCCCTGAGGTCGCCCATCTCGACCGCACGGCGTATCTCGGCCGGCAGGATGATGTTGAGCTCGTGCTGGAGCTTTTCCGCTTCCGCGGAGAGTTTGACCTTGAGTTCTTCGATCATGATTTGCCGTGCATCGCTGCGGCTGCGGGGAGGAAAAGCAGACGCCCGTCCTGCTGACCGGGCGCCATAAGTCAAACTAGAGACTCCGCCTGTGCGCCGCAATCGCGGCCGTCCTGCCGTGGTGTTAGCGGGAACCGCCGTCACGGTCCAACATCAACCGAGAAGAGCATAGGTTCCGAGCGGATGGAGGTGCAGCGGACGGCTTCGAGGGTGGATCACATCTGTGGTTCGCAAGCGACGGGGCGCGGTTTCGGTACGTCCTGCGTCGGATAACGAGCTATGAGGTCGGTTTATCTCGCTGCTCGCTCAGGAAAAGATCGGAACCCCGCCCGTGCCCCTCAAACAGGCTTGACAATCGGTCTCACCCTCGAAGCGCGTAGCTGTGCTTCTCGTCGCTCGCACCTTTGTAGTTCTCGGTTGCCCGTGCTCTGACAAGGGAGTGCCGTATCAACCTGCCCCACTCCCGTTTCGCCCGGTTCTACATCCCTGCGTCCACGGCTTCGGCGCGTTCGGACGTCGCTTTCGTCTGGGACTCGTGCCCGCTGATCACAGCCGCCGCCGCTTCCGCCGGATCATCGGTAAGAATCATGAGGTCGATGTCGCCCGGCGAGATTTTTTTCTCGGCCAGCACGCGCGTCTGGAGCCAGCGCAGCAGCCCCGCCCAGTAGTGGCGCCCGAAGAGAACAACCGGGAACTGGTAGATCTTCCCGGTCTGAATCAGCGTGATCGCCTCGAACAGTTCGTCGAGCGTACCGAATCCGCCCGGGAAAATGATGAATGCCACCGAATACTTGATGAACATCGTCTTCCGTACGAAGAAGTACCGGAAGTTGACGAGAGTATCGACATACGGATTCGCGCCCTGCTCGAACGGCAGTTCGATGTTGCATCCGATTGACCGGCCGCCGCCGAGCTGCGCGCCCTTGTTGCTTGCTTCCATTATGCCTGGGCCGGCGCCGGTGATGATCGAAAATCCGGATTCGGCGAGGAGACGCGCGACCTCCTGCGCCGCCCTGTAATGCGGATGCTCGGGAGAAGTGCGAGCCGATCCGAAGATGGTCACGCCCTTCTCCACCGAGGAGAGAGTGTCGAACCCTTCGATGAACTCGCCCATGATGCGCATCACGCGCCACGGATCCGTCCGCGTAAAATCGACGGCAGGCGTCGGCTGCTGAAGCAGCTTCTCGTCTTCGGTCATCGGCGGCATGTAGGTGCGGATCGCGTCGTCGATTTTCACCGTCGCTCCCGCCCGGCGCGCGGTCGTCATGATCGATGGTGGCGTACGGCCGGCCATCCGGTGGCCTTCCTCGGTCCGCTCCCTCATCCCCGCGCGCGATTCCTCTTCAGCGGATGCGCGGATCGCTGGGTCGGCCTTTTTCCCCGTGGGTGTCCTCGCACTTCTCGCCTTCCCGCGCGTCCTCGCGGGCGAAGCGTCGGCGGTAGTTTTCTTTTTCTTCATGTACTCTGGTTGGAGACGCTGACCGATCAATCCATGCGCGTGCTGTGGTGCCAATAATGTCTGCGAGCCAGTGAGACTCGCCAGATGATGCCATGAGCGTAGTCGTCATCGTCGCCGACGGCGCGCGACCGGACACTCTCAGTCACGCAATGGCACGCGGACTTCTTCCCGCGCTCGACCGGCTGCGCGGAGAGGGCGCGATGCACACCGTTACGTCCGTATTCCCGTCGGTCACCGGCCCAGCTTACGTGCCTTTCGTGATGGGGCGGTATCCCGGCCCCGTTGGATTGCCCGGGCTCAGGTGGTACGACCGTGAGCGCACGACGTCGCGACTCCCTGGGCATTCACGCAGTTACGTGGGGCCGGATATCAGGCTTGTCGACGGCGACCTAGATGCGAACGCGCCGACCATGTTCGAGCTGGCCCCGTCGAGCATCGCCGCGCTTAACATCGTTGGACGCGGGCTCGCGGCGACGGATCGCATCGGCGACGGTCCCCGCTTCATCGCGCGTACGGCGCGCACGCACTTCAGCGGAAACGTTTCCGGCTGGCTCGCTATCGACAGGTACATCGCAAGTGAAGTTGTCGATGCCATCCGCAGCAAAAGACCGGATTTCGTTTTCGCCGCCCTCACCGGGATCGACAAGTCATCCCACTCGGCCGGACACGCCGATGCATACGTGGAAGAAGCCATGCGGATTGTGGACTCAACAGTCGCCGCGATCCGCGAAGACGCGGAGCGGGCGGGCACGTGGAACTCCATGCATCTCTGGGTGGTGAGCGATCACGGGCATTCTCCTGTGAAAGCGCACGAGGACCTCGCCGGCTTCATCCGCGGAATGGGTTTCAGAACTATCGCGCACCCCTTTGTCTATTCCTTGATGGGCGAAGTGGCGGTGATGGTGAGCGGCAACGCGATGGCGCACATTTATCTTGATTTGAGGCGGCGAACACGCCCCTGGCTCGCCGATCTGAATGGCCGATGGAAGAGCATGCGCGATGCGCTGATGACGCGGGACTCAGTCGACCTCATGATTCTCCCTGTTGCGCCAGGCGCGTGCGAGGTTCACGGACGCCGGAGGGGCCACGCACTGATGACATGGCGCGAGGGCCTTATTCACTACAGGCCGGAGACAGGTGATCCGCTCGGACTCGGCGCGCACGACGACCTCGATATGCGTGAAGCGTATGACCTCACCCTCAACAGCGATTATCCCGATTCTCTGGTACAGATCGCCTGCCTTTCGGACTCGCCCCGCTCGGGAGAGATCATTCTTTCGGCCGCCTGCGACTGGGACTTCCGCGCGAAGTACGAGCCCATTCCGCACCGGTCCTCACACGGCGGGCTTCACCGCGACCACATGCTTGTGCCACTGCTGTTGAATCGTCCCGCGGCGACTGTTCCGCGGCGGACTGTCGACGTGATGCCGAGTGCATGCCGCGCACTTGGGATCAGCATTCCTCCGGGGCTCGATGGGGAGCCGTTCATCTGATCGGTCGAGCTGGCGTTCATCCGCCGGAAGCTGTGGATGCCGAAACGACGATCCCCTTGACTTGCGCCCCTGAGAGTGCAGAATCAACCTCTCACCCAGCGCCGGGCGTCCGGCGCCTACTCTACCGGAGATCAGATGCGCCCGACCCACATCATTCCTCTTGTATTTGCCTTGGCTGCCTGCTCAAAGAGCGACGCACCCGCATACGACAGTGCCCGTGCCGGCACCGGGACTGACTCCATGTCCGCCGCGAGCTCGACAGCAAACAACGACGACGCCCGCGATGCAATAGGCAAGCTCCGCAGCGCCTGGCAGGAAGCGGCAAACAGGAACGACCCGGCCGCAGTCGCGGCGATGTACACCGACGACGCCACGTTTGTCGGAACCGAGGCTCCTCTGGCCAGCGGCAGGCAGGAGATCCAGAGCGCCTTCGCCAAAACCTTCCCGATCGCCAAGCTCGAGAGCATCGACTCCAAGGACTTCGTCGTGAGCGGCGATGTGGCTTACGACTACGGTACCTTCAGGCAGCAGGTCACGCCGCCGAATGCAAAAGCGATGACGATTAACGGCTACTATCTCGTCATAAACCGCCGACAAAGCGACGGATCATGGAAGATCTCTCGCCACATCGCGACGACACCGCCAGCAAAGCGCTGATCTCGAGTGTCGTCTCACTGGATGAACTGGACACGCATGCCGCTCGAGGCCGAGCGCGCCAGCTTCAGCGCGTCCCAGTTGGTAAGTCTTACGCATCCATGCGAGCTCGCGGATCCAATTGTCTCCGGTGTTGGCGTTCCGTGAATCCCGACGTGCGCCTTCGAGAGGGCGATCCACACCTTTCCAACGGGTGAGTTGGGCCCCGGCGGAAGCTTCGCCTTCGGCTTCGAATCGGGCACGTCGGCGAACAGCGTCGGGTCGTATCGAAATGTCGGGTTCCGGGCCACCCCGGTCACACGAAAATCACCCCTCGGCGACGGGTCGTATTTTGATCCGAGCGTTGACGGGAAGTGGTAGACAATTGACCCATCGGCCGCTAGCGCTTGCACGTATGAACCCGTCTTCGATACCACAATCCGGGAGACCGGCCTTGGCGGAGCGGGAATCGCTGTCTCGACCGCGGGAACCCAGATTCGGTCGCCAGCCCTGAGCGCCGCAAAGCCAACCCCAGGATTGAACTTTCGCATCATTTCCAGTGAGGTGTGAAATCTTTCGGCGAGCTTCTCCGTGAGCGAGGCGTAGCAAAGACAATCGAGTCTGGCCTGATCGTACACGCTCTTCGGCAGAATCACGAACGGCCCTTCCAGCGCTTCTGCATCCACTGCAATCTGAATAACGGCTGGCGCAGGGCCGGCGACAGCGAGCAGACGTGCGTAGGTATCGCTATCGATTGACGAAGTCGCCGGGAGATCGCGCGACTTCTGGAACCAGCGCAGAGCGAGTGCGGTGTTCTTGTTGGCGCGTCCATCGATTACGCCTGGGGAGAAATGCGCGCGATCCAGAAGAATCTGAACGCGGGCAATCACTGGCCCTGCTTCGGATCGCAGCATTGCCGCCGATGGTGACCCATTCACCGCCTGCGGGGATACGTCTTCGACGGACAGGACGCGCGGCAGCTCAGCGGGCTCGATCTCGCTCGCGGGAACCGAAGGCCGGCCTGCGCATGCAGTGAGTGTGAATCCCGGCGAAATGAGCATCGCAACCACCGCCAGCGCGAGCGTCCCTCTCCTGCACTCGGGTCCGTTGTCCATGTAACCCCCTTGCCACTGGTCGTTCACAAAGCGTACCAGTATCAGTCTCTGCGATCCGCAAAGTCGCGGCGCACGATACGCCATTGCGTGCCGCGCGCTGCGACTGCGCCAACGTAGCCAGGACCGCAGCTGACGATCTGCGTCGACCACTCCCCGCAGCCACTCGCTTCATCGTTGCTCGCCAGCGAACGCCAGATGCTCACGCCGAGCGCCTTTGCGTGCGCTTCCCGCTTTACCCATAGCGACAGGAAAGCACGATCCCGTTCGGTTTGCTCGAGCATCGAAAGCGGCCTCGCTTCCTCAGCAGAAAAGAACCGCCGCGCCAGTTCGAGAGCTTTCGGAACTGAACGGATCTGCTCCACATCGATGCCTACGTCCCGCCCTGACGTTACGGCGAAGAGCGCGAGACTTCCCGAATGCGACATGTTGAATTGCAGCTGAAGCTCGTTCGGTTCGGCCAGCGCCGGCTTGCCGTCACCAATGGTGGTGAATCGTATCTCGCCATGGCTTCCTCCCGTGTACTTCGCGAGGATCTGTCTGAGCATGGCGCGCGAAACGACGTACTGGCGGCGCGAGCGCAGGTCGTGGAAATCCTCGGCGCGTACTCGCTCATCCGGCGAAAGAATCCGCGCCAGCACATCGAGCGCAGCATCAGTGACATCGAGCCGGCTCTCCCAGACATCTACAGTGCCGGGAGCGATGTCAATCGAGCGCGACAATCTCCACCTCTGCCCGTCCGCCGGCAATCGTCATCCGCGCAACGCTTGGTTTGAGATTGAATCGCCGAGCGCCCGCGGCGCCGGGATTCACGACGAGACGGCCGCCTACTGCGCTGACCAGCTGCCGGTGTGTGTGACCGTAGACGATAACGTCCTCGGAGTAGCGCGCCAGCAGTTTCGCCGGAGACGGGATGCCAATCTCATGACCGTGGCTCATGTGCAACGTCAGCCCGCCGATGGTCAGCTTGACCTCCTCGTGAAGATCTGACGCGCCGACTGGATCTGTGTTGCCGAAGACGGCGTGCACGGGCGCGATGATGCGGAGCTCGTGCAGAATGTCATCGCCGCCCACGTCTCCCGCATGAAGTATCAGCTCCACACCAGCGAGTGCCGAATGGACAGAAGGCCTGAGCAATCCGTGAGTGTCCGAAATCAATCCGATCAGATGGCGGTCTGATACTGACTCCATTCTCTATATTACGCGGGCGATGCGGTGGTTACGACTCTCTCTTGCACTCGGGGCCAGGTCCCTTACCCGACCGCGGCTCGCCGCCGACCTGTTTCGTGTCGCCTGGCGGTTTCGTTCTCGCGGGTGGAACCGCAGGTTTCCTTTCCTGCCCCTGCCTGATCCGACGTATCTTCGGTGGCGGATGTACACCGCCTACGGAGACTACGATGCCGTCCCTACAGCGGGCGAGGTCGAGCGGTACGCGCGCTGGGCGAATCGCGACTCGTGAATGCCGCTGCTCCGGGCGCCGGACCAGCGCTCGAACAGCTCATCAAGGCCCAGGCGTACGGGCTGGGATTCGATCTTGTCGGCATCACCTCACTCGGGATCCCCGATACTGCAGATGCCTTCGATTCATGGCTGGCACGCGGGTACGCCGGGGAGATGGACTACATGGAGCGTGGTGCCATCAAGCGCCGCGACACACGATTGCCCTTCCCTGGCGCAACGACCGCCATAGTCGTCGCGCTCAACTACGACGGTACTACGCCTGCGGGGCCAATCGCCCGTTACGCGCGGGGTCAGGATTATCATGACGTCATGGGAGACATGTTGGGCTCTCTCAGAACGTTTATCGAGTGTCAGTTGATGCGGCCTGTGTGTGGAAAGGCTTACGTGGATACCGGGCCGATCCTCGAGCGGGATATCGCGAGAAAGGCTGGACTCGGGTGGTTCGGCAAGAACACGAATCTCATCAATCCCCGGCTCGGGTCGTTCTTCTTCATTGGCTCACTTCTGGTGGAGCTCGACCTCGAAGCCGACAAGCCGTTCGAATCCGACTACTGCGGGACATGCACGCGCTGTATTGACGCATGTCCTACGGACGCGTTCGCCGCGCCCGGGGTTCTCGACGCGACCAGGTGCATATCCTACCTCACCATCGAAGCGAAGGGAGCGATCCCGGAAGAATTTCGCGCCGCGATGGGAACGCTCGTCTACGGATGCGACATCTGCCAGTCAGTGTGTCCCTGGAACCTTCGCTTCGCTCAGGCGCTGACAGTGTCGGAGCTCGCGCCGCGGCCAGCGACCGCGGGAAAAAACGGGCGTGAGCTGGCGCGGGAAATTCTTGCGATGGACGACCAACTGTTCCGCGCCGCGTTCAAGGGATCACCCATCAAGCGCGCCAAACGGCGGGGGCTGGCGCGCAACGCGGCGGTCGTGCTAGGGAACACCGGCGACGAGAGCGACGTACCGTTGCTGACCGCCGCGCTCGAGGATCCTGAGCCGATCGTTCGCGAGCATGCAGCGTGGGCTCTGGCCAAGATCGAGCAGGGCGTGCGGCTGGAGGATATTCCTCGATGATCACGCCGGCGCTCTAACCACGGATCTGAAAGGCGCAGGTCCCGGTAGCACCGCCCACCGCCTGCTCCGAGTTTGTTGCATCAGTTAGTCGATCTTGGCATTGTGTTACGTCGAACGGCGACTCACTTTTAGTCTAGATCCATCGGTCGAGGAGGCATCATCGGCTCGATCCGGGCCGATGATGGTTTTTAAGCCTACACTAAAAGGACAACGCATTGGCTCGCGAACCCATTAAGCTCGCGGACGCACTCCGACGACGATTTTTCAGCGGGCTGCACCTGGGTCTTTTGAGGCCGGGCTCCCGACTGCCGAGCGTTCGGGATCTTGCCACCGAAATGAGCATCGACCGGCGCGTTGTCCTGAGGGCCTACAGAGAGTTGGAGAGAGAAGGCCTGGTCGAGCTCCGCGAGCGCTCGGGGATCTACTTCGGATCCCGCACGCCCGGGTTGCCGGGGTTGTCGCCGCCCGCAGAGTGGGCGACCGACGTGGTGACGCGCGGGCTGGCCATGGGCATTCCCGCGCCCGAGTTTCCCACTCGTTTCAACAGCTTTCTTTCCACTGTGCGTCTTCGGGCGCTTTGCATCGAATGCAATCGGGATCAGTTGACGTCGCTCTGCACAGAAATGACCTCCGATTACGGCTTTGAAGCGGAAGGGGCCGATGTCGACGAACTGCTGCTCGAGGGCCCTCCCCGGGAAGAGCTTCGCCGCGCCGACCTCCTCGTGACGACCCAGTTTCACGCGGGCGAAGTACGAGAGCTCGCGGCGCGAGTTGACCGTCCGTGGATCGCGGTCTCTCTTCGCACCGACATATACAAGGAGATCGCTCGCCTTCTCGGGTCAAGCGAGGTTTTCTTTGTAGTGACCGATCACCGATACGCGGCGAAGTTGCACCGCATTTTTGAGCCTGTGAAGGGCGGCTCCGGATTTCATTCGGTTGTAATGGGACGCGATGATGTGACGGCTATTCCGGACGGCGCGCCCACTTATATCACGAGAGCGGCCCGACCGAAGCTCGGCGATCAGCGGTTACTGGAACGCGTCACGCCCGAAGAACGTGTATTTTCCGAAACCTCCGCCAGGGAGATCATCTCGCTGATGATAGGTTCGAACATGCATGCACTTTCTCAGCAGGATAGGCCGTGAGCGAACGCTCATACGGCATTTTTGGCGAACGGTGGCCGCACCGCGGGAGCGCCCAAATGTCATTCAGTGAGAACGCGGCAGCGCGCAAGCTTCGAATCACTTCTGAGCTCAGCCAGCGCGTGTCCAGCGGCCTTCACCTTGGGCTGCTCCGCTACGGCGACAGACTCCCCAGCACCCGTGCGCTCGCACGCGAATTCGACAGTGATCCGCGGGTGGTGCTTGCCGCTTACCGGGCATTGGAGGAGAAAGGAGTCGTCGAGTTGCGACCGCGCTCAGGTATTTACGTCGCGCAACCAGAGGATGCCGGGATACCGGTTCCCTTTCAGCGCATGGACTGGCTGATCGACATCCTCGAGCAGGGAATGTCATTCGGCGTGCCACCCCATCGGTTCGCCGAGCACATGTTGCGCAGCGTCGAAACGCTGCGCCTGCGGGCAACGGTCATCGAGTGCAACGACGACCAGATCTATTCCGTCTCCGAAGAGCTGATTGGCGATTATGGCCTTGAAGTAACGCGCGTGGACATTGCCGAACTCGAAAGCGGCGAGACGCTGCCTGCCGAAGCTCGGCGAGCGGATTGCGTAGTAACCACGGTGGCCCACGCCGCCGCCGCGCGCGATTGTGCCGCGAGACTGGGTGTCCCCGCGCTCGTTCTTTCGATGTGCGACGATCTCTTCGCCGAAGTCCACCGCCAGCTCGCGTTTCGCCCGGTGTATTTCGTGGTCACTGACCCCAGGTTCGAGAAGAAGCTCGCCGGATTTTTTCAGGGAGCGGATGGATCGGACCATCTGAGAATCCTTGTCCATGGCCGAGACGACCTTTCAGTCATCCCTCACGATGCTCCGGCCTATCTGACGCGATTGACGCGTGCACAGCTCCCGTCATTGCCGCTACTGGAACGGATCATTCCGGAGGCCCGCGTATTCAACTCGGCCTCGAGTCGACTGGTGATGGAGTTTGTCGTCTCGGCCAATCTTGCCGCTCTCCGGGGACGCGCTGATCGAGGTGGTCTGGCGGGAGAACGGCGCCGCTGATCTGGTTCGCCAGTTTATGCACGCGTTCCGCCAGAGCAGGATCGCCGATCTTCTCGGCCACAGATGCGAAAGACCCCGTTGCACCTGTCCAGTGGAGCTCCTCTACGTCCCTGAAGAGAGGTGCGTCGATTCTCAGTGTCGCGAGGTTCTTGAAGAGCAGCGCGTGATCGAGGTTGTCTCCAAGCGTGCCGACAGGAAACTGCTCGATGTGACCATGTCGTTCGATCAGTCCGGCGGCAGTCTTCGGTCCGATGCCCCGGATTCCCGGGTAGCCATCCGCGGCGTCACCGACCAGCGCGAGGTAGTCCGGTATGTACGCAGGCGCGACACCAAATTTGATGCGCACAGCGTTCTCATCTCGGATCGCACCGCTTTTCCGATCC
>Ga0183260_10004699_pt1 | contig 10825 bp, 9 predicted proteins | sample AntDrymUQ4972206_2_FD_129768 | JGI IMG/M metagenome (GOLD analysis project Ga0183260, IMG submission 129768) | Polar desert sand microbial communities from Dry Valleys, Antarctica - metaG UQ497 (22.06) (version 2) (version 2) | ecosystem: Environmental > Terrestrial > Soil > Desert | place...
CAGAAAGGCAGGCCGCCACTCCGCTCCCAGACAGCGGCCGCGTCCGCCTCATCCAGGGCCGGATCGAGCGTGCGGGCGAGGCGGAGCCCGTCCTCGCGCTCCAGCCCGGCGAGCTCGAGCGTGTCGGCCCGCCCGGGTGGGAGCAACGCCGCCACGTCGTCCCCGAGCCCGTGCGTGCGCGAAGCCGGGCGGCCCGCGGCGAGCACGTGCAGGTCGCCGCCACCGGACGCTGCGGCGCGGACGACGTAGTGCAGGAGCGCGAGGGAGAGATCGTCGACCCACTGGACGTCGTCAACCACGAGCAGCGTAGGCCCGAGCTTTTGCAGCGCCCGGTGCGTTGCCTCGAAGACGCGGACCGGCTCGACCGCGGCGCCGGCGGCCGGCCCGAACGCCGCGTCCGCCGCCACCGCACGCAGGAGCTCGCTCGCGGCGGCGAGCGGCACGAGCCGCTCCGGCTCGTAGCCGACGGCCCGGAAGACCTGCCGCGTTGACGCCGCGGACGCCTCGGCGAGCAGCCGCGACTTCCCGGAGCCGGGATCGCCTACGAGCACGAGCGCAGCGGGCCCTTCGCCCTCCTCGAGCGCGCCGATGCGCTCGAGCTCGGACGCCCGCCCGATCAGAACCCCCCTCACGCTTACAGCTTACGACGAGGTTGCCGAATGCGATAGTTCGCGCGTGGCGGGGATGAGGTCGGAGGACGTCTACCAGCTCACGGGCGTCTCCGACCCCCGGCTGCGCCCTGGCGGCGGGGAGGTCGCGTACGTCGTCTGGGCGATCGACGAGGACGAGAACGAGTACCGCCAGTCGATCTGGCTCGCGAAGACAGAGGGCTCGGAGCCGCCGCGGCGGTTCACCACCGGGCGCAACGACGCCCAGCCCCGCTGGTCGCCGAACGGCGACCGGCTCGCGTTCGTCTCGAAGCGGGGCAGCGATGAGAAGGCACACCGCCAGCTCTACGTTCTGCCCGCCGGTGGCGGCGAGCCGGAGTGCCTCACCGACCTGAAAGAGGACGTCGGCGAGCCGGTCTGGTCGCCCGACGGCACCCGGATCGTCTTCTCGGCGCGCGTACCCGACGAGGCGTACGAGGAGGAAGACGAGAAGAAGCGCGCCCCGCGGCGATTCACGCGGTTGCAGTTCAAGCTCGACAGCGTCGGCTGGACCGGCGACCGCCGTCGTCACCTCTACGTCGTGACGGCCGACGGATCCGGCGAGGCGAAGCAGATCACCGACGGCGACTTCGAGGACTCGCGCCCGACCTGGACCCCCGACGGCCAGAGCATCGCGTTCAGTTCGGCCCGCGGCGAGCACTGGGACATCGACCTGATCGGCGACATCTACGTCGTGGCGGCCGAGGGCGGCGAGCCGAAGCGGCTAACGCCCGGCGACAGCAACCACTACTCCCCCAGCTACTCCCCCGACGGGAAGCTGCTCGCGGTCAAGTGGGACCCGGGCGGATTCGACTTTCCGCGCCATCCGCAGATCGCGGTCGTCGACGCCGAGACGGGCGAGAACCGGCGGGTGCTGACCGCGTCGCTCGACCGGACGTGCGACCCCTACCCGGAGATCCGCGAGCCCATCTGGGACGGCGACTCGATCGTCTTCGCGATCGAGGATGCAGGAAACGTCCACGTCTACCGCGTGGCCGCGGCCGGAGGTGAGCCCGAGCTTCTGACGGGCGGCGAGATCGTCCTCTCCGGCTACGACCTGCGCGACGGGCAGATCGTCCGCACTGGCTCGACCGCCCCGAACCTGTCCGAGCTCTTCGCCGGCGAGCGGCAGGTGACCGACGTCGGCAGCGAGTTCGCCGGCGGCCGCGAACTGGTCGCGCCGGAGCGCTTCACGGCCGTCTCGAAGGACGGCACCGAGGTGGAGGCCTGGATCGCCCGCCCTGTCGGCTTCGAGGAAGGCAAGCGCTATCCCCTCCTCCTGAACATCCACGGCGGGCCGTTCACCCAGTACGGCACCGGCTTCTTCGACGAGACTCAGGTCTACGCTGGCGGCGGCTACGCGGTCGTCTACTCGAACCCCCGCGGCTCCTCCGGCCACTCGGAGGCGTGGGGGCGCGCGATCATGGGTCCTGGCGAGCTCGGACCGGGCTGGGGCACGGTGGACTATGAGGATCTGATGGCGGTCGTCGACACGGCGCTCGAGCGCTACGACTTCTGCGACACCGAGCGGCTCGGGGTCATCGGCGGCTCCTACGGCGGCTACATGACCTCCTGGATCGTCTCCCACACGAAGCGCTTCAAAGCCGCCTGCTCGGAGCGGGCCGTCAACAACCTCGTCTCGATGTACGGCTCGAGCGACATCGGCTGGGTCTTCAAGGGCTACCACGGCGTCTTCGTCCATGACGACGTCGAGACGTACCTGCAGCTGTCCCCGTGGACCTATGCGAAGCACATCGAGACGCCGCTCCTGATCCTCCACTCCGAGCAGGACCTCCGCTGCAACATCGAGCAGGCCGAGCAGCTCTTCACGACGCTGCGGTTGCTGAAGCGAGACGTCGAGCTAGTGCGCTTCCCGGCCGAGAGCCACGAGCTGACGCGCTCCGGCAATCCAGCGCACCGCGTACAACGGTTCGAGCTCGTGCTCGAGTGGTTCGACCGCTGCCTAAAGTAATACCCTGCCCGAAACGCACACGCTGGGGTCAGGGCCCGGCATGTCCAGGCGGGGCATGGGAGAATGACGCCGTGGGCTACACGATCTTCCACGCGGACGAGCTGGAGTGGAAGCCGCGGCGCGAGGGCGACCCGCGCCTCGCCGCCGAGCTCTCCGGGGCGATGACGCAGTCGCGCGCGAACCTCTTCCGCTATCCGCCCGGCGCCGTCGGGCGCCGTCACATCGATCCGGTTCAGGAAGAGGTCTTCGTCGTCCTCGACGGGACGCTGACGATCCACATGGGCGAAGGCGACGCGCCGGAGCGCCACGAGCTCGCGACGGGCAGTGTCCTCGTCGTCCAGCCGGGCACCGCGCTCCAGCTCTCGAACCGGCACGAGGGCGAGTTGCGCCTCTTCATCGTCGGCGCTCCCCCCGAGCAGGGCGACACGACGTTCCTTGAGAGGGTGGATTGACGGCATTCGACGACGTGCGCTCGATCGTCCCGCGCCGCGTCTGGGACGGGATCACCGCGCGCGCCGTCCACGGCGAGCGGCTGACGCTCGCCCTCATCGAGCTCGAGCCGGGCGCGGTCGCCGAAGAGCACAGCCACGACCACGAGCAGCTCGGGGTCGTCCTCCGGGGCTCGATCCTCTTCCGCGTCGGCGACGAGGAGCGCGAACTCGGGCCGGGCGAGACCTGGGAGATCCCCTCGAACACGCCGCACCGCGCCGAGGCGGGCACGGACGGCGCCAGCGTGCTCGACCTCTTCGCGCCTCCCCGCTCCGAGTGGGAGCAGGGCGAGCCGGGCGAGGCCTGGCCTGGCCGCTGGCCCTAGAGGCGTAGTCGACTCGCCCGGCGCGCTACTCGGCGCCGGTCTCGTCGCCGGGATCGCTGTTCACGATCGGCGGGAGCATGCAGCGAGGGTACGACGGGCGTCAGACGGCAACGCGCTCGGAAGCCCGCTCGAACACGAGCTCGCCGTTCTGGGCGTCGACGCGAATCGTCTCGCCCTCGGCGAACTCGCCGGCGAGCAGCCGCTGCGCGAGCGGGTTCTCGACCAGGCGCTGCAGCGCACGCTTGAGCGGGCGGGCGCCGTAGGTCGGGTCCCAGCCGGCCTCGGCCAGCACCTCCTTTGCCGCGTCGGTCAGCTCGAGTGAGAGCTTCCGTTCGGCGAGGCGCGCCCGCAGCCGCTCGAGTTGCAGCTCCGCGATGTCGGCGAGTTGCTCACGCGACAGCGCGTCGAAGACGACGATTTCGTCGATCCGGTTCAGGAACTCCGGCCGGAAGTGCTCGCGCATCTGGTCGGCGGAGCGGATGTTCGAGGTCATGATCAGCACCGTGTTTCGGAAATCGACCGTGCGGCCCTGCCCGTCCGTGAGGCGCCCGTCGTCGAGCACCTGGAGCAGGACGTCGAAGACCTCGGAGTGGGCCTTCTCGATCTCGTCGAGGAGGACGACGGAGTACGGGCGCCGGCGCACTGCCTCCGTCAGCTGCCCGCCCTCGTCGTAGCCGACGTAGCCGGGCGGCGCGCCGACCAGGCGGCTCACGGTGTGCCGCTCCTGGTACTCGGACATGTCGATCCGGATCATCGCCCGCTCTTCGTCGAACATGAACTCCGCGAGCGCACGCGCGAGCTCGGTCTTGCCGACGCCGGTCGGGCCGAGGAAGACGAACGAGCCGATCGGCCGGTCGGGATCCTGCAAGCCGGAACGAGCGCGGCGCAGCGCGTTCGAGACGGCCTCCACCGCCGCATGCTGGCCGATCACGCGCTGGTGAAGACGCTCCTCCATGTGGATCAGCTTTTCGGTCTCGCCCTCGAGCAGGCGTGAGACCGGGATGCCGGTCCACGAGCCCACGACTGCGGCGATGTCGTCCTCGTCGACCTCCTCCTTCACCATCGGCTCGGCGGGCGCCTCGCGCTCGGCCAGCTCCTGCTCTAGCGCCGGCAGCTCGCCGTAGCGGATCTCGGCGACCCGCTGGAGATCGCCGGCGCGCTCGGCGCGCTCGGCCTCCATCCGCAGCTCGTCGATCCGCGTAGTGATCTCGCCGATTCGGTCGAGGGCGCCCTTCTCCTCGGCCCAGCGGGCGGCGAGCTCCGCATGCCGTTCCTTCGCGTCGGCGAGCTGCCGCTCGACCGGCCGGCGGACGTCCTTGGACTCCTTGCCCATCGCTGCGAGCTCGATCTCGAGCTGGCGCACGGCGCGGTCGGCCTGGTCGAGCTCGAGCGGCGAGCTGTCGATCTCCATCTTCAGCCGCGAGGCGGCCTCGTCGACGAGGTCGATCGCCTTGTCCGGCAGCTGCCGGTCGGAGATGTAGCGGTCAGAGAGCACCGCCGCGGCGACGAGCGCCGCATCACGGATCCGCACCCTGTGGTGCGACTCGTACTTCTCCTTCAGGCCGCGCAGGATCGCAATCGTGTCCGCGACCGACGGCTCGCCAACGAAGATGGGCTGGAAGCGGCGCTCTAGCGCGGCGTCCTTCTCGATGTGCTTGCGGTACTCGTCTAGCGTCGTCGCGCCGACGCACCGCAGCTCGCCGCGCGCCAGCATCGGCTTCAGCAGCTGGGCGGCGTCGACCGCGCCCTCCGCAGCGCCGGCGCCGACGATCGTGTGCAGCTCGTCGATGAAGAGGATGATCTGGCCCTCGGCGTTCTTGATCTCTGCGAGGACGGCCTTCAGGCGCTCCTCGAACTCGCCGCGGTACTTGGCCCCGGCGAGGAGCGCGCCGACGTCGAGCGCCCAGACGCGCTTGCCCTTCAGACCCTCTGGGACGTCACCGGCAACGATGCGCTGCGCGAGCCCCTCCGCGATCGCGGTCTTGCCGACGCCGGGCTCGCCGATCAGCACTGGGTTGTTCTTCGTCCGGCGCGAGAGCACCTGGATCACCCGGCGGATCTCCTCGTCACGGCCGATCACCGGGTCGAGCTTCCCCTGCTCCGCGGCCTCGGTCAGGTCGCGGCCGAACTTCGAGAGCGCCTGGTAGGTGCCCTCGGGATCCTGGCTCGTGACACGTTGGCCGCCGCGCACCGCCTTGATCTTCGCGAGCAGCTGGTCGCGCGGAACAGCGTCGAGCGCGAGCAGCAGGTGCTCGGTCGAAACGTAATCGTCCTCGAGCCTGCGCGCCTCGTCGGAGGCCTTGTCGAGCACACGCGAGAACGCGGCGCCCGCCTGGGGCTGCTGCGAGGCGCCCTGGATCGCGGGCTTCGCAGCAAGTAACGCCTCGGTCTCGGCGCGTAGCGCGGTGGCGTCGGGAACGAGCTGCGCGGGCAGCGCTTGGTCGAGCAGCGCGAGCAGCAGGTGCTCGGGATAGAGCTCGGGGTTGCCGGCCCGACGCGCGCGCTCCTGCGCGGTTGCGACGGCCTCCTGGCTCTTGACGGTCAGCTTGTTGAAGTCCATCAACGCCTCGGCTCGGGGTGTCGTTCGGACTGGTAGAGAATGATCTCCCGCTTATAGGAGCGGTGGACGGTGCGGATCTCCTCGCGCAGCTCGCGCTCGAGCCGATTTGCGCGTGCCTTCTGCTTGCGCAGCTCGTCCTCCAGCCGCAGCACGTGCTCGACGCCCGCGAGGTTGAGGCCCAGCTGGGTGGTCAGGCGCTGGATCACGCGCAGGCGCTCGAGGTCCGCCTCGGAGTAGAGCCGTGTGCCTCCAGGTGTGCGTCCGGGGCGAACGAGCCCCTTCGCTTCGTACATGCGCAACGTCTGCTGGTGCATGCCGACGAGCTCGGCCGCAACGCTGATCATGTAGAGCGGCGTTGAAGGCATGGAGCGCGGGTGGGTATCCGTCACCGACCCACCCTCCGCAGCTGCTCGAACAGCTCGCGCTCCTGCTTCGACAGCTTCTCGGGCACGGTCAGCTTCAGCCGGGCGAGCAGGTCGCCCTGTCCGCCGCCCTTCAGCCTCGGGGCGCCGCGCCCCTTCACCTTGAGCAGCTTGCCGTGCTGCGAGCCTGCTGGAACCTTGAGCGAGATCGGACCGTCGGGAGTCGGCACCTCGAGCGAGGCGCCGAGTGCGGCGTCGGCGTAGCCGACGGGGACGTCAACGATCAGGTCGTCGCCGCGGCGCTCGTAGAGCGGCGAGTCGACGACCCGCGTGATCACCCAGAGGTCGCCCGCGGGACCGCCGTTGCGACCGGGCTCGCCCCGCCCCTTCAGCCGGATCCGCGTCCCGTCCTTGGCACCCGCCGGGATCTTCACCTGGAACGTCTTCTGGACGCGCTCGCGACCTGAGCCGCGGCAGGTCTTGCAGGGCTTCTCGATCACCGTGCCGTTACCGCGACAACGGGGACACGGATGCGAGAGCGAGAAGAGGCCATGCGAGTCAGAGGTGACGCCGCGGCCGCCGCACTGCGGGCAGACGATCGGCGCGGTGCCGGGCTCGGCGCCCGAGCCGCCGCACGTGTGGCACGCGGTCTCCACCTCTGCACGGACCGGCACCTGAACGCCCTTCAGCGAGTCCTCGAACGAGATGTGCACCTCCGTCTGCAGATCGGCGCCGCGCTCGGGCTGGGTGGCGCGCTGCCGGCCGAAGCCACCGCCCGCACCGCCGCCGAAAAGGCCGCCGAAGAGATCGCTCAGGTCGAAGTCCTGGAACTGCGTCCCGCCCCCGCCGCCGAAGGGGGCGCGTCCGTTCGTCGACCCGAACTGGTCGTACTGGGTGCGCTTCTCGGCGTCGGACAGCACGTCGTACGCGCCCTGAATCTCCTTGAACTTCGTCTCGTCGCCGCCGCTGTCGGGATGATGCTCGCGTGCGAGCTTCCGGTAGGCCTTCTTGATCTCCTCGGCCGAGGCGTTCTTGGGAACGCCAAGCGTGTCGTACAGGTTGCTCATTCAGCCACGATCACCCTGGCCGGACGGAGCACCTTGTCCCCGAGCTTGTAGCCCTTCTGCAATACCTGCAGCACCGAGCCCTCCTCGGCGCCGTCGGCGGGCTGGGCGAGCAGCGCCTCGTGGACGTGCGGATCGAAGGCGCCGTCGGTGGCGATCGTGGTCAACCCGTGCCGCTTGAGCAGCGAGGCGAGCGAACGGTGGACGAGCTGAACGCCTTCCTCGAGCTTGGCCTCCTCGTGTTCCGCGGCCGCCTCGAGCGCCCGCTCGAGATCGTCGAGCACGGGCAGGAGCTCGTTCACGAGCCGCTCGTTGGCACGTGTCGTCAGCTCGGCATGCTCGCGCGCGACCCGCTTGCGGTAGTTGTCGAAGTCGGCCGCGAGGCGCAGATAGGAATCGTCAGGAGCCGGGGCGGATTCCTCCGCCTCCGGCTCCTCAACGATCTCTTCGACCTGCTCCTCGATGGGAGGATCCTCGGTCACGAGGTCTTCGCCTCTTCCTCGTCGATCACCTCGTAGTCGGCGTCCTCGACGACCTCGTCCTCGACGGGCGCGTCGCCGTTGCCGCCCGTCGCCCCTGCCTGCGCCTGCGCGCTCGCCTGGGCATAGAGCACGTCCGCGAGCTTCCGCGAGGCCTCGTTCAGCGCCTCGGTCTTCTGCTTGATCTCGTTCACGTCGGTCGACTCGAGCACGCCGCGCAGCTCCATGATCCGGCCCTCGATCGTCGAGGCATCCGACTCGTCGAGTGAGTCGCGGTGCTCCTTGAGCGTCGCCTCGGTCTGGTAGGCGAGACTCTCCGCCGCGTTGCGCGCGTCGGCGAGCTCGCGCAGCCGGTGCGCCTCGTCCGCGTGCGCCTCGGCGTCCTTGACCATCCGCTGCACCTCGTCCTCGGAGAGACCCGAGCCGCCTTCGATCTTGATCTGCTGCTCGTTCCCCGTGCCGAGGTCCTTGGCGGTCACGTGGATGATCCCGTTCGCGTCGATGTCGAAGCCGACCTCGATCTGCGGTATGCCCCGCTGCGCCGGCGGGATACCGACGAGCTGGAACTTGCCGAGCGTTTTGTTGTAGGTCGCCATCTCCGACTCGCCTTGGAGCACGTGGATCTCGACCGACGGCTGGTTGTCCTCGGCGGTCGAGAACGTTTCGCCCTTCCGGGTCGGGATCGTCGTGTTCCGGTCGATCAGCTTCGTGAAGACGCCGCCCTTGGTCTCGATTCCGAGCGACAGCGGGGTGACGTCGAGCAGGAGCACGTCCTTGACCTCGCCCTTGAGCACGCCGGCCTGGATCGCCGCGCCGATGGCGACAACCTCGTCCGGATTGACGCCCTTGTGCGGCTCCTTGCCGAGCAGCTCCTTGACCTTGTCCTGCACCGCGGGCATCCGGGTCATGCCGCCGACGAGGACGACGTGCTCGATCTTCGAGGCGTCGAGCCCTGCATCGGCCAGTGCTGCCTTCGTCGGGCCGACCACCCGCTCGATCAGGTCGGAGGTGATCTCACCGAGCTTCGCCCGGGTGAGCTGCAGGTCGAGGTGCTTCGGCCCCTCCGCGGTGGCGGTGACGAACGGCAGGTTGATCTGCGTCGTCATCGTCGAGGAGAGCTCGATCTTCGCCTTCTCGCCGGCCTCGTAGAGCCGCTGCAGCGCCATCTTGTCGGCGGCCAGGTCGATGCCCTGATCGCGCTTGAACTCCGCGACCATCCAATCGACGATCGCCTTGTCGAAGTTGTCGCCGCCGAGATGGTTGTCCCCGTTCGTCGACTTGACCTCGAAGACGCCGTCGCCGAGCTCGAGCACCGACACGTCGAACGTGCCGCCGCCGAGATCGAAGACGAGGATCGTCTGGTCGCCGCCTTCCTTGTCGAGCCCGTACGCGAGCGCGGCCGCCGTCGGCTCGTTGACGATGCGGAGCACATTGAGGCCGGCGATCTTGCCGGCATCCTTCGTCGCCTCACGCTGCGCGTTGTTGAAGTAGGCCGGAACCGTGATCACCGCGTCGGCGACGGGCTCACCGAGGTACGCCTCGGCGTCGGCCTTCAGCTTTTGTAGGATCATCGCGCTGATCTCCTCGGGGGCGTAGTCCTTGCCCTCGACTTTGACGCGGGCGTCACCGTTCTCCCCTTTCGCGACCTCGTAGGGGACGATCGTCATCTCCTCCGACACCTCGTCCCACTTGCGGCCGACGAAGCGCTTGATCGAGAAGATCGTGTTCTGTGGGTTCGTCACCTGTTGGCGTTTCGCGGGCGCCCCGACGAGCCGCTGACCGTCCTTCGTGAACGCGACGACGGACGGCGTCGTGCGGCCGCCTTCGGCGTTCGGGATCACGGTCGGCTCGCCCCCCTCGAGCACCGCGATGCAGCTGTTGGTGGTGCCCAGGTCGATACCGATTGTCTTTGCCATGCGGTTCTCCTCCATGCTGAGTGTGCTTACGTCAATTAATCTGAGCCCCAGCATATCAGATCAAAACTCACCGGAACACGGCGATCAACACACCCCCGGCGACGACGAGCGCCGCCCCGCCCAGCAGGCGCGGGCCGACCAGCTCATGCCGGCGCAGCAGCAGCGCCGAGAGAGCGACGCCCCAGAGCGACTCGGTCGCGACGAGCGGCGACACGACGGAGACGCGGCCGCGGTAGTACGCCTCGAAGAGGCAGAGGTAGGAGAGCCCGAAGAGGAGGCCGGCCGGGGCGAACGCGCGGAACCCCGCGAGCGGAAGCCTCCGGCGGGTGAGGAGTAGCCACACGGCCACGGTGACGCCGCCGGCGAAGAGGATCGCTGCCGAGGCGAGCGCAGGCTCGACGTCGGTGTCCAGCGAGAGATGCCGGACGAGGTTGTCCCGCACGGCGAAGACGATCGTCGCGGCGAGGGCGAAGCCGAGGCCGATCCACTTCACGTGCTGTGGCCGCCCCGGCTCGCGCGCGAGCAGAATCCCGCCCACGACGATCAGGAGCGCACCGACGAGCAGGCTTGCCTTCGCGGGCTCGTCGAGCAGCGCGAGCGCGATCGCGACGGAGAAAAGCGGCGCAGTTCCCACCGTCACCGACGTTCGCGAGGGACCCGCGTCGCGTACGGCCAGCGTGAAGAGGAGCTGCGAGCAGCCCGGGCCGAGCACGCCTGCGAGCAGGAACGGCCAGGTGCCGGCGAGCTCGAGACCGCCGGCGAGCGCGAATGGAGCCGTGACGAGGAACGCCGCCGCGATCGTCAGGAGCGCGCCCGCCTCCGCATCCGGGACCCCCACGAGCGCGAAGCGAAGGGCCACCGTCATCGAGCCGAACAGGGCGGCCGAGGCGAGCGCGAGCACGACCGCGTCCATGCGCGCAAGCTACAGCGAGTACGATCCGCCGCCGTGACGGACCCGCGGATCCGAGAGCTCGCCGAGCTGATGGTCAACCGGTGCCTCGACGTCCAGCC
>Ga0183260_10004701_pt1 | contig 10820 bp, 8 predicted proteins | sample AntDrymUQ4972206_2_FD_129768 | JGI IMG/M metagenome (GOLD analysis project Ga0183260, IMG submission 129768) | Polar desert sand microbial communities from Dry Valleys, Antarctica - metaG UQ497 (22.06) (version 2) (version 2) | ecosystem: Environmental > Terrestrial > Soil > Desert | place...
CGTCACGCGCTGACGTCGTCCACGCGCCGCGTCAAACGCCACGACCGCGATCCGGCGGATCTCGTCCCGCGTGTAGACCATGGTGTTGAAGGCGCTTTGACGGTCCTGCCCGAATCCGCGCGGTTGACCGTAGTAGAGACCACCGGTCAGCTCGCGGACGACGAGCAGGTCTGTGCCGCGGAGGATGGCAGGCTTGAGGGGACCTTCGTTTTCCAGGCCTGGCCAGACGCGGGCAGGCCGGAGGTTCGCGTAGAGTCCGAGGGCGGCGCGCAAGCCAAGCAGCGCCGACTCCGGCCGTCGCGAACTATCGCCGGTGTCGAACGATGGGTCGCCGACCGCGCCGAGCAGGATCGCATCCGCGGTCCGCGCTGCATCGATTGTTGCCTGCGGCAGCGGTGCCTCACCGCTCCGAAGCGCCGCGCCACCGATGGAGCCCTCGACGATCTGAAACGAATGGTCGAAGCGATCTCCTACAGCCGTCAGAACCGCGATCGCCGCTCTGGTAACCTCTGGCCCGATGCCGTCACCCGGCAGGGCGAGGATCGTTGCGTTCACACACCGTGACCATAGCCGACTTCAGCTGGAGTGGCCGTGAAGTCGGCCATCGCATAGGTGGGCGAAGTGACGGTGGTTGCCGACCGCCGACCGGCAATCGCCGCGAGGTCCGCGTCGGTCACAACCTTCTCGCGGTCCGCGTGCTCAATCACGGCACGGTACACGGCATCGAGCTCGCGGCGCTCCAGCGTGATCCCGATCAGCTCGCAACGGCGCTGGACGGCGTGGCGCCCGGAGTGCTTACCGAGGACGAGCGTCGCGTGCGGCGCGCCCACTTCCTCGGGCCGCATGATCTCGTAGGTGCGCCGATCCTTCAGCATCCCGTCCTGGTGGATGCCGGCTTCGTGCGCAAAGGCGTTGCGTCCGACGATGGCCTTGTTGGACTGAACCGCCTCACCGGTGAGGCTCGAGAGCAGCTGGCTGGAGGCGTAGATCTGGCGCGTCGCGATGCCGGTGGCAAACGGGAGCTTGTCGCTGCGAACACGCGTCGCCATCACCAGTTCCTCGAGTGATGCATTGCCGGCTCGCTCGCCGATACCGTTGATCGTGCACTCCACCTGCCGTGCGCCGCCCTCGATCGCCGCCAGGCTGTTGGCCACCGCGAGGCCCAGATCGTCGTGGCAGTGAGCGCTCCACGTCACCTGGTCCGAGCTCGGCACGCGTCCGATGATCGCCGTGAAGAACGCGCGGATCTCGTCCGGCGTCGAGTATCCGACGGTGTCGGGAAGGTTGATCGTGCGGGCTCCCGCCTGGATCACGGCCTCGACGACGCGCCACAGGAACTCGGGATCGCTGCGCGTGGCATCCTCGGCAGAGAACTGGACATCGTCGGTGAACTGCCGCGCGCGGCGCACTGCCGCCACGGCGGCGTCGAGACAATCCTGTCGCGAGATGCGCAGCTTGCGCTCGAGGTGGAGGTCGGAGGTCGCGAGGAAGACGTGGATCCGATGCCGGTCAGCAGGCTCGAGTGCCCAGCCGGCGCGGTCGATGTCCTTGGCGTGGCAGCGGGCAAGGCCGGCGATCACAGGTCCACGGATCGTGGTGGCGATCATGCGGACCGACTCGGCGTCGGCCTGTGAAGCGATCGGGAAGCCGGCTTCGATGACGTCCACCCCCAGCGCCGCGAGCTGCTTCGCCATGTGGAGCTTCTCGGTGGTCCGCATCGAGAACCCGGGCGCCTGTTCGCCGTCGCGCAGGGTCGTGTCGAAGATCGTGATTCGCTGGTTGGACATGGTGCCATCCGTTGTAGCGGATGGCCCCGGCCAAGTCCAATTTATTGTTTTTCGCTTTATATAAGTTTCGCTAATATAATCAGGACGCCATGCAGCTGCACGACCTTCAGAGCTTCGCCACGGTTGCGGAAGAACGCAGTTTCTCGGTCGCGGCGCGGAAACTTCATCGCACGCAGCCGGCGATCAGCCAGGCGGTCCGACGGCTGGAAGACGAGCTCGGTGATCGCCTCTTCGACCGGTCGTCCCGGAACGGGGCGCTTACCGCCGCTGGTGCTCTCCTGCTCGAGCATGCGACGCGGCTGCTGAAGATGGCATCAACCGCGAGCGAAGCCGTCCGGGCGCTCCACGAGGTACGGAGGGGACGGGTGGCTATAGGCGCCAACGAGGCGGCAGTGCATTCACTCCTGCCATTCGTCCGCACCTTCGCCGCACAACATCCTGATGTCGCCGTGGAGGTGCGCCGCGTACCATCGCGACGGATGGCGGGAGAGCTGCTGGATCGCTCGCTCGACTTCGGCGTCATGACCTTTCTGCCGCGCGAGGCCGGGCTGCAGGCGATCACCCTGGCGCGGGACGAACTGGTCCTCCTGACGCATCCCGCACACCCGCTTGCCTCGCGAAAGCGCGTCTCACTCGAGGAAGTCGGCCGCCAGGTCGTCATCGCGCACAACGACCCGTCGCCGGCGCGAGAACGAGTCCTCCGGCTCTACGAACGCAAGCACGCCGCGATCAATATCCAGATCTCGCTGCCCAGCCTGGACGGAATCAAACGCGCGGTCGAGCTCGGCGTCGGCGTCGCGGTGCTGCCGCGGCGATGTGCGCTGACAGAGATCGAGCGTGGGGACCTGGTCGCGGTGAAGGTCCCCGGACTCGGTGGCGCGCAAGTCGTACGGTTCGTCTTTCGGAAGGCGGGGGACCTGTCACACGCCGCCGCGGCGTTTCTTCAGCTGCTGAAGTCGCCGGTCACATACGGTAAACGCGCCGCGACCGCACGCACCTCGTCATAGCGCTCGAGCAGCAGGCCGGTGGCATCCCAGCTGCCGGTGAGGAGCCCGTCGCGCGCCGCGAGGGGGAGGCTGACCGGAAACGTCAGCGTTCCACCGCTGAGGGTCATCGCTTCCAGATCGAGTTCGAAGGTGACGTCCGGTTGCTGTTGCGCGGCAGCCTGGAGCGCCGCGGCAGCGTCGGCCGTCACCGTCGGGCACGGCATGCCGATCGCCATCGAGTTGCCGAAGAAAATCTCTGAGAACGACTCGCCGACAACAGCACGGATGCCGCGGCGGCGGATCGCCTGCGGCGCATGCTCCCGCGAGGAGCCGCAGCCGAAGTTCGCGTTCACGAACAACAGGACCGCATCGGCATACGCAGGGTTCGACACCGGGTGGGTACCGTCGGACTGAGCGCGGTCGTCCTCGAACAGATGCTGTTCGAGCCCGGCGAACGTGATCGATTTGAGAAACCGCGCCGGGATGATCCGATCGGTATCGACATTGTTTCCGACGACGGGCAGCGCCGTGCCGCTGATGCGTGTGATCCGTTCAGGCGCCATTGTTGAATGTCCTGACATCGACGACTTTTCCGGCAATCGCGGCTGCCGCGACCATCGCCGGGCTCATGAGCAGGGTGCGACCGATCGGGCTACCCTGGCGCCCTTTGAAATTACGGTTGGACGAGGACGCACAGATCTCGCGGCCTTCGAGTTTGTCGGGGTTCATCGCCAGGCACATGGAGCAGCCGGCGCCGCGCCACTCGAACCCGGCGTCGGCGAACACCTGGTCGAGCCCTTCACGTTCGGCCGCCGCCCGCACCGCCTGTGAGCCGGGGACGACCAGCGCCCGCACACCCGGCGCAACCCGGTGGCCGCGAACGATGCGAGCCGCCTCGCGCAGATCCGAGAGGCGCGCGTTGGTGCACGATCCGACAAACGCGACATCGATTCGGGTGCCGGCAATCGGATCGCCTGCCCGGAATCCCATGAAGTCCAGCGCTTCACTGATCGCGGCGTCGTCGGTCGATCGGCCCCCGCCAGTACTGGGCAACCGCTCGTCCACGTAGACGGACTGTCCCGGGTTGATTCCCCACGTCACCGTCGGGCGGATCTCGCTTCCATCGATCACCACTTCATCGTCGAAGGCAGCATCTGGATCCGACGCCAGGCTTCGCCACCAGCCCGCGGCCGCTTCGAACATCTCGCCTTGCGGCGCGAACCGGCGTCCGCGAAGGTAGTCGATCGTCGTCTGATCGGGATTCACGTAGCCGACTCGCGCGCCACCTTCGATCGACATGTTGCAGATCGTCATCCGCTCGTCCATGGTCATGCGATCGACGACCTCGCCGGCGTACTCGTAGGCGAAACCGACGCCGCCGTTGACACCGAGGCGCCGGATGATCTCGAGGATCACATCCTTGGCATAGACGCCGGGAGAGAGGCGACCGTTTACAAGAATGCGACGCGTCTTGAGAGGCTCGAGTGCGAGGCACTGTGACGCGAGGACGTCCCGCACCTGCGATGTGCCGATGCCGAATGCGATCGCACCGAAGGCACCGTGCGTGGACGTATGGCTGTCGCCGCACGCGATCGTCATGCCCGGCTGCGTGAGACCGAGCTCAGGGCCGACGACGTGGACGATGCCCTGCGATCCCGAGTCCAGGTTGAACAGCTGGATATTGGCCTCACGGCAGTTGCGCTCGAGCGCCGACAGCATGTCCTCAGCCATCAGGTCCGAGAAGGGACGGCGCTGATCGCTGGTAGGGACGATGTGGTCGACGGTGCCGATCGTCCTTTCGGGGAACATCACCCTGCCGCCGCGTGCGCGCAGCATGTCGAATGCCTGCGGCGTGGTCACCTCGTGGATCAGGTGAAGCCCCACGAACAGCTGCGTCTGACCGTTCGTGAGCTTGCGTACGGCGTGCGCGTTCCACACCTTCTGGAAGAGCGTCTGTCCCATGAAGCGGAGATGGTACCACGCAGTATGCTCAGAGCGTGGAGCCAGACACCGGCGATGAGGCGTGGCTTGCCGCCCTTAACGACCGCCATCTCGCAAACTTGACGCAATCCGAAGTCACCCGCGCGCTGCGGGCGCTGTCGTCCTGTTACGTGGAACGGCGCGACAAGCTCGCGAGTGGCGGGGCGCTGGACGGCGCCGGAAAACGCGCGGCCTTTGCGCTGTTCTATGGTCCGCAGCACTTCGTCCTCACGCGAGCGATCGTCTCCAGCCTGAAGATCGGGGCGACACGGGTGACGGACCTGGGCTGTGGAACCGGATCGGCCGGTGCCGCTGCGGCGATCGCGTGCGGCGATGTTCCGGTGGAGGGCTTCGACCTGAGTCCATGGGCGGTTGCGGAGGCGAACTGGACCTACAGAGTCCTCGGTCTGCGTGGCCGCGCCACCCAGATGAATCTCAGGAAGCTGAAGATCCGGTCCGAGGCAGGCGGCCTCGTCCTCGCCTCCTACGCAGTGAATGAACTGCCCGACGAAGCCCGTGCGCCACTACTCGCGCAACTCATGGATGCGCATGCGAAGGGCGCGTCCGTCCTGGTGATTGAACCGATCGCCCGTCGGGTGAACCTGTGGTGGCGCGGGTGGGCGGAGTCGGTGCTCGGCGCAGGGGGCCGAGCCGATGACTGGCGCTTCCGCGATCTGCTGCCGGCGCGGCAGCGGGTTCTTGCCAAGGGGGCAGGCCTGGATGTTCAGGAGATGACCGCCCGAACCCTCTATCTCGAGGGCCGGCGCGCGCGCTGGACCGCTGGCGATCCAGAGTAGAATCCGGACGCACTCCACATGGATCATTCACCCGCCACTCCAGAGCCGCGCCGACGCGGAATCTCACTCACCACCCAGATTTTCATCGGTCTCGCAATCGGCGTCGTCATCGGCGCCATCGTCGATGCCACGAATCCTGCGTGGGCGGTGTACTTCCGTCCGTTCAGCCAGCTGTTCCTGCGCCTGATCAAGATGATCATCGCGCCGTTGATCTTCGCGACGCTGGTCGCCGGGATCGCCGGAGCCGGTCACTTCAAGATCGTCGGGCGGATGGGCCTGCGCGCGATCATCTACTTCGAGATCGTCACGACCCTGGCGCTTCTGATCGGGCTAGCCGCGGTGAACATCACGCGCCCCGGCGACGGTGTCAATCTGCCGATGGGCGCAGGCTCAGAGGTCACGGCCAAGGCGCAGACGTGGGACCAGATCCTTCTCCACGTCTTCCCTGAATCGGTGTTCGACGCGATGGCGCGCGGCGACGTGCTTCAGATCGTGACGTTCAGCATTTTCTTCGGCATCGCACTTGGCATGCTCGGCGAGAAGGGCCGGCCGGTGATCGTCTGGTGCGAGACAGTCGCCGAGACGATGTTCAAGTTCACGAACATCGTGATGCATTACGCGCCGATCGGCGTTGGCGCGGCCATCGCCTACACGGTCGGTCACGGTGGCCTCGGCGTCCTCTACAACCTGGCCTGGCTGGTGGTGACCCTGTACCTGGCGCTGGCGTTCTTCATCCTCGCGGTGCTCCTGCCGATCGCGCTCATCTTCAGGGTCCCGATCCGCAAGTTCATCAAGGCGGTGAAGGAGCCGGCGATCATCGCGTTCTCGACGACCTCGAGTGAAGCGGCGCTGCCGCGCGCCATGGAAGTGCTGGAACGTCTCGGCGTGCCGCGCCGGATCGTCTCCTTCGTCCTGCCGCTCGGCTACAGCTTCAACCTCGACGGGACGACCCTGTACCTGTCGCTCGCGGCCGTGTTTGTCGCGCAGGCGGCTGGCGTCGAGTTGACCGCCGGGCAGCAGTTCACGATGGTGCTGACGCTGATGCTGACCAGTAAGGGCGTGGCCGGCGTACCGCGTGCGTCACTGGTGATTCTCGCCGCCACGCTGGCGAATTTCGGCCTTCCGCTCGAGGGCGTGACGCTGATCCTCGGGGTGGACGAATTGATGGATATGGCCCGGACGATGACGAACGTAATTGGCAACTGCCTGGCGACGGTGGTGGTGGCCAAGTGGGAGGGTGAGTTCGTCGAGGCCAGTGACGAAGATCTCGCTCTCGCACAGGCGCGCGGCGAAATTTAGCGTCCCCGTGTCTCCCGGCTTATCGCAACCCCAGAAACGGCGGCTGAAGGTCTGGTTCTACGAGGGAGTCAAGGGGCCCGATGGCGCCTACTCCCCCGAAGCACAGGTCCATCAGTCGGCCTGGTGGAAAGTGATGTGCCTCACCGGCGTCGACTACTTTTCCACCCTCGGTTACCAGCCAGGTATCGCCTTTCTCGCCGCCGGCGCCCTCTCCCCGCTCGCGACCCTCGTCCTTGTTCTGCTCACGCTGTTCGGTGCTCTGCCGATGTACCGCCGCGTGGCGGAGCTGAGTCCGCACGGCCAGGGGAGCATCGCGATCCTCGAAGAACTGCTGCCCCGCTGGCGAGGGAAGGCGCTGGTGTTGTGCCTGCTCGGATTCGCGGCGACCGGCTTCATCATCACGATCACGCTTTCCGCGGCCGACGCGACCGCCCACCTGATCGAGAACCCGCTCATCCCGGAGTGGATGCACCATCCGATCGTGATGACGCTGGTGCTGCTCTCAGCGCTCGCGGCGGTCTTCCTCAAGGGATTTCGTGAAGCCGTTGGCATGGCGGTGCCGATTGTCATTGTCTATCTCGCTCTCAACGCGGTGCTGATCGGTTGGGGGCTTCAGCACCTGGCGCGCCACCCGGAGTTGTTCTCGTCATGGACCGCGGCCGTTGCGGGATCGCATGGCAACCCGCTGATGATGGTGCTGTTCGTGTTGCTGCTGTTTCCCAAGCTCGCGCTGGGGCTCTCGGGCTTCGAGACAGGTGTTGCGGTGATGCCGCTCGTGCGCGGCGAGCGCGGCGACACTGAAGAGCGTCCTGTCGGCAGAATCCGGAACACGAACAAGCTGCTTGCGACCGCCGCGTTGATCATGAGCGTCGCGCTGGTCGGCAGCAGCCTGATCACGACCCTGCTGATACCTCCAGCGGAGTTCCAGGTGGGGGGACGTGCTTACGGCCGCGCGCTCGCGTTCCTCGCGCACGAGCACCTCGGATTCGCCTTCGGCACCGCCTACGACGTCAGCACGGTCGCGATCCTCTGGTTCGCCGGGGCATCCGCGATGGTGGGCCTCCTCAACCTCGTACCGCGCTACCTGCCGCGCTACGGTATGGCGCCCGAGTGGGCACGCGCCAACCGCCCACTCGTTCTGATCTTCACGGCGATCACGTTCGCGGTGACGATTTACTTCAGAGCGGGCGTCGACGTGCAGGGTGGCGCGTACGCGACTGGTGTGCTCGTGCTGATGGGGTCGGCGGCGCTGGCGGTGACTCTCGCGGCGTGGCGGGAGGGCAAGCGGTGGGCCGGCTACCTGGTCCTCACCGTCATCTTCGTCTACACGACGGTCGTCAACATCGTCGAGCGTCCGGAAGGCATCAAGATCGCCTCCATCTTTATCGTCACGATCATCGCGACCTCGCTGGTGTCGCGCGTGCTGCGCTCCACTGAGTTGCGCGTGCAGGGAATCGAGGCGGATCCGCTTGCCGAAGCCTTTCTGAGGGAGACGGGCGAGGCGCCGCTGCGGATCATCGCGAATCGCCCTGACACCGGCCTTCCATCCGAGTACGAGCACAAACTCCGCGAGGCCCGCGACTCGCATCACCTGTCACCGGACGAGCGGGTCCTGTTCATCGAGATTCAGCCCGGCGATGCGTCGAACTTCGCCGACCGGATCAGTGTTCAGGGCTTCGAAGTGGGAGATCACCACGTGCTGAAGTGCGTGAGCCCGGCGATCCCGAACGCAATTGCCGCGATCCTCCTTCACGCCCGGGACGTCACCGGCAAGATTCCCCACGCCTACTTCGGGTGGACCGAAGGCAACCCGATCGTGTACCTGCTGAAGTTCCTCGCCTTCGGCGAAGGCGACACCGCGCCGGTCACGCGCGAAGTGCTTCGTCAGGCCGAACCTGATCCCGCCCGCCGTCCGCGTATTCACGTCGGTTAACAACACGGAATACACGGACAAGAAGCGCACGGACCGAACGGACCGAACGGACGAGATTGATCTCGTAGCGAGGTCGGCGGCAACAGATGCATCGTGCGATCCGTTGCGTCCGTGTGATCCGTGTTGCTAGTCGAGCAAGCAGACGGCGCACTCGTCGACGCCGTGGCCTTTGACGGCGGTCACCTCGAGCTCGAGTCTTTCGTAGCGGACCATGTCGCCTACGACAGGCGTTCTTCCCAGCAGCGCCAGGACGAGACCGCTGACGCTGTCAACTTCTTCGTGCTCCAGATCCAGGTTGAACTGCTGTCCAACTTCGTCGACCCTCATGGTCCCAGGCACCCGCAGTCTGCCCGCGGTGTCGCGATAGTAGGGCGGCGCGTCGGTGGGGCTCTCGGCGATCTCACCGACGACTTCTTCGAACAGGTCCTCGAGCGTCACGATGCCGGCCGTGCCGCCATGCTCGTCGAGGACGACGACCATCTGCGTCCGTTCGAGCCGCATGGAGGCGAGCACATCGTCCAGTTCCGCCGTTTCCGGCATCAGCGGGAGCGGACGAGCGTGTTCCTGCGCGAGTGTTTCGTTGTTCAGCAGCAGTCGCAGGACGTCCTTGATATGGATCATGCCGACGATGTGATCCAGGTCGTGTTCAAAGACGGGGTAGCGCGTGTGCGGAGATGAACCGACGACCTCCCGGATCTCGTCAGGCGTGGCGCCGAGTGCAATTCCGGTGATCCGCACGCGTGGCACCATCACCTGGTCGGCGGTCAGGTCGCCGAACTCGAAGAGTTCCTGGAGCATCTGGCTCGAATCGGTTCGGAGCGCCCCGAGCTCCTCACTCTCCTGAACGATCAGCGCCAGCTCCTCCGCGGTGTAGTACTGCTCGGCGTGCGACACCTGCCGCTGCACGCCCATCAGCCGCAGCACGAGGTTGCCCAGACCATTCAGCCCGACGACAAACGGGTAGAGCAGGTTCTTCGTCCACAGCATCGGCGGAGTGATCCAGAGCGCCATGGCCTCAGCGCGCTGCAGCGCGAGCGACTTGGGCACCATCTCTCCGACGACGATATGGAAATAAGTGAGGATCGTGACCGCCAGGACGCTAGCGAACGTGTGGGAGACGAGCAACGCCGGGCCGCCGGATTCGCCGAGGTAGTGGAAGATGCCGTCGGCGAGGACGTGCTCGCCGTACATCCCCAGGCCGAGACTCGCGACGGTGATGCCGAGCTGCGCGGTGGCAATGTAGCGGTCCTGCTTCTGCGGATCCCTCAGTACTGATTGAACGACCCGCGCCAGCCTGTGGCCCTCTGCGGCTTTTTTGTCGATCGACAACCTTGGCGCACCGACAATGGCGAACTCGGCGGCAACGAAGATCGCGTTTAGCAGGATCAGAACAGAGATGATCAGTAACGGGATCATCGGCGCGCCCTTTCCTGGACGTTCACCCGTCGGCGCGCACCTTTGAACTCGTCAGCTACACCGCCAAGTAGTTCGCCGACGACGTCCTCGAGCGTGATCAGCCCCTCGACCTGCCCCTGTGCAGTGGCGACGAACGCCTGGTGCGTGCGTTGCTCGCGGAGGAACGCCAGCAGCCGGTCCGCCGCCATGTCCGCCGACACGCGCACGATCGGGCGCAGCAGTGACGCAGTAGTGAGTGGACGGCGTCCGACAAACGCCGTGACGACGTCCTTCGTGTGGAGGACGCCAATCAGCTTGCCCGGCGTGCCTTCGCTGACCGCCAGCCGGCTGTACGGACTCGACGCAACAATCTGGAGAACGTCCGGAAAGGGCGTTGCGGCATCGACCAACGCGAGCCGCTCACGCGGCACCATCAATTGGCCGGCGGTGCGGAGACCGAGCCTGAGTGCCCGGTGCAGACGCACCTGTTCTTCGGGTTCGAGCAGGCCGCCGTCGCGGCTTTCCGCGATCAGCAGCTCGATCTCTTCAGGGGAGTGGACGTGGCGATGCCCCGTGGCCGGAACGCCCATGGCGCGGAGAATGAGCACACCGCTGCCGTTGAGGAACGAGATCGAGGGACCGA
>Ga0183260_10004702_pt1 | contig 10818 bp, 8 predicted proteins | sample AntDrymUQ4972206_2_FD_129768 | JGI IMG/M metagenome (GOLD analysis project Ga0183260, IMG submission 129768) | Polar desert sand microbial communities from Dry Valleys, Antarctica - metaG UQ497 (22.06) (version 2) (version 2) | ecosystem: Environmental > Terrestrial > Soil > Desert | place...
CAGACTCCAAGGCAGTCACCTTATTCACCGGCATGAGCCCGAGCTCCCGAAGCAGCTTCTGGTGGTGAACGCCTCGAAGAGCCGTGTCGTAGATGACCCCCTGCGCCCCCGGCACGAAAGGCGCCACGCGCGTGAAGCAATCCATTGCGATCTTCGCCTCAGCTCCAGGCTTGGGCACCCAGGAGAAATCGAGGATCATGCGTCCCCGTTCCACCCCCGAGCGCACGGCCACCATCACGAACTTCGTGCCGTACGCAGTTTCCCCGGTGCCTTCGAAATGAAGGCCAGCGTCGGGCTCGTAGCGCAGCGGCTTGATCTCACCGGTTTCCTTGTCCACCTTGGTTGCCCCGGCTTGCGCCTTGAACAAAGGGGTCACGACCTTGCCGTCGGCGTAGAGCATCCGAGAGAGATGCGGGTGGGTGAATGACCCCGGCCCTTGCGGATCCAGTAGCCCCAACTCTCGCGCCTGACGGCAAGCAATCTGCCGATGCAGTTCTGAAATGGCGGCCAGCACGACGGGATCGGACAGGTATCGGTTTCTTGAGTAGGTGTAGTGATGACGCTTCATCGGCCGGCGAGACAGATGCATCGACGTATCATCAGGCGCCATCTTCTTAACGATCCGCCGGATGAACTTCCAAACGACAGGATGACTGAGTTCCGCTTCCACCTGTCGGGCGCTCTTGTAGACGCTTAGCAGCGCCTCGTAGACGAGCAGCATGAAGTCCGGGAAGTCGCGACGTCTGCCCCCTTTCTCAGCCGAGGGGCGGGGGATCAGCGAGGCGAGCTCGTAAATGGCCGGGTTGCGCAAAATCGCCTCAAGCCGCTCGAAAGAAGCGACTCCCGGACACGCCCTGGCCACAGCCTTTTCCCTTAACTCTCTCGGCTTACCCCGACTATTTCCCTTCCTCGGGGGCGCCCCAAGCCCAACCGATCAGGCCTGCGGCGCGGTCGAGACTCTTAATTCCAAGACGCCGGGCCACTTGGTCAATCGCCCCGGTTTCCTCGTAGATTCCTCTGGCCGCCCACACCGCGATTGATCCCGGCCGGATATCGGGCTCGTCGGCGAGCCCCGCCCGCAAGAGTGTCTCAGAGATGGCTATGCAACTCGAGACCTGCCTTGACTGATCGGAACCGCATCCCTCATAGACAAACAAAGGATTCTCACCGCCCGACACTTTCAAATTCCGGACCCGGCGCTTCAACTGGACAAGACCCCAGGTCGTCGGATAACCCCACCGCTCCTTGGTCTTATTGGATCCATGAATAAAGACTCGGCCTCCTTCTATATCGAAGTCCGATACCCGTATACAAGGAATCTCCGAGGTCCGAGCGGTGGCCTCGGCCAGCGCCCAGGCCGCTGGCTGGCGCGTCTCGGTGAGCGTGTGAAGCGAGAAACTTCGACACAAGACAATCTCGTCGTCGGTGAGCGCCCTGACGGCCCACGACGACCGGGGTGGGAGCGCAAGATCCAAAGTTGGATCGCCCCAAAAGATCCCGAGCTGCCGCAGCGTGCGGAAATAAAGACGCAGGGCCGAGCGTCTTAGATGCATTGTCGCCACACTGGGACGCCTGCTACCCGAACGAGCGAGGAACGAAGCGAACAAGAATCCCTCGACATGCTCTTCAGCGATGTCTCTGATGGACCCGAGACCATGGCCCTTTTCGACGTAAATCGTGAACCGGACGATGATCTCCGACATCCTCTGAGTCGTTTGGTCGGCGAGCTGAGTCCGTTTCAACTCCTTGATGACGAGACCCAGTGCCTGAGATGGCGAAATACAGGTCGCAATCTTGGAGCTAATCGGATTGGTCTCCAAAACGTCCGAGACGGGCTTGCTCGCAGCGGTAACCTTGTACATGTCAGGACCTCCTAAGGGTCTTGGCCATGCCCCGGGGTGTTCCCACACCGCCGGGGCCTTTTCTTATGTCTTGGCATCTAAACTACACGACTTGATTCAGCTTGTCAAGCGTTCTAGACTAATCTTGTGAAAGGACAAGTAAGAATTTCAGATTTGATCGACTCTGAGGAGGTTGCCTCAATATTGGGATTGAGTCATTCCGAGAGCGTTAGTACCTATCAGCGTCGCTACCAAGATATGCCGCGTGCGGTCGTGAACCTGGGACACGGGCGGTGTCGGCTGTGGCTCCGTTCTCAAATTGAGGAATGGGCCCGGAAGACGGGGCGTAAGGTCACACATTGAATCCAGGGGTGGCCAATGGAGCGAATCAAACGGTCGACCGGCACTCTGTGGGATGCTCATCGCCGATGAATGTTTCTGCAGAAAAGTCGCGGCAGCGCGACAAATGCGCCATTTATGTCGTACCCCCCGTCCATACTCTTCCTGAGCGCTTCCCGGAGAGATATCGACGCATAAGGGAGGCAAATGCAGATGCTTGAGCACAGAACTTGTCCTCGTTCAAATCCTGACTACTGGATGGCCAGGCGTGGTCGGAATGTGGCGCGAGTGGGGTTTGTCGATGGCGCATTCGTTGCAGACGGTTGGCGGCTTCCGCACAGTTGTGAGTACGAGCACTGCGGGGTCGCCGCGACTCCGTTTGTTGCGACCATGAGGACGCTTCCGAGGAATCCCGAATCCCAAGCAAGAGGGGGCAATGGTCATGTCGCTCACTAGTGATCGGCACCGCTCGAATGCCGTCGCCTCGCGTGGAGAGTCTGCAAAAGGACTTCGCTTCGTGGACTTGTTTGCCGGTCTTGGCGGCTTTCATCTTGCCCTTTCACGACTTGGCTTTGAGGCCGTTTTCGCTGGCGAGATCGACAAGAATTTGCAACGTCTATATGAGCGTAATTTTGGGTTGAAGCCAGCCGGTGACATCAGAGCAGTCAAGCCTACCGACATTCCAAGTCACGACGTCCTATGCGCGGGGTTTCCGTGCCAACCGTTCTCCAAGGCTGGTGCCCAGCAAGGCTTTGATTGCCCACAGTGGGGCGATCTCTTCGGTCACTTTATGAAGATCGTGAGGCACCATCAGCCCACTTATCTGCTGCTAGAAAACGTTCCAAATCTTGAGAGACATGATGGCGGCGCAACTTGGCGGAGCATGAACGCACAGTTGCAAAGGCAGGGTTACAACGTTCAGACTAAGAGACTCTCACCACATAGGTTCGGCATACCACAAATTCGCGAGCGGATGTTCATTGTCGCAAGCAAATTGTCGCTGGAGGGGTTTTTATGGCCTCTGGGATCCGGCAAGTCCGAAACGTCTATTACCCCTATGTTAGACCGGAGGCCCTTAGGGGCAAAGCGGATCTCCGAGCAAGTAACCAAGTGTCTGAATGCTTGGCAAGCGTTCCTCGATGAATATCCCAGCGATGAGGAACTCCCATCCTTTCCGATATGGAGCATGGAGTTCGGTGCCACCTATCCCTACGAACGAACGACGCCTCACAAGGTGGGCGGATATCGTCTTCGCACATTCCGTGGTGCGCATGGCTCTCCGCTCGAGTTGGTTATGCCCTCCGAACGGGTTGATGCCCTACCTGCTTACGCGCGCAGGCCAGAGGATCATTTTCCGGACTGGAAGGTGGGCTTCATTCGGTCGAACCGAGTTCTGTATGAAGGCAACAAAGGTTGGATCGAGCGCTGGCGACCAAAGATTCTCGAGTTCCCCCCGAGTCTCCAGAAGCTTGAATGGAACTGCAAGGGGGAGGAGCGCAACATCTGGCGTTTCATCATTCAGTTCAGAGCTTCAGGTGTTCGGGTAAAGCGTCCAACGTCGTCCCCTTCCCTTATTTCGATGACGACGACGCAAGTTCCAATCGTTGCGTGGGAGAATCGGTACATGACGCCGCGCGAATGCGCCCGCCTTCAAAGCATGAGCGATCTACGATACTTGCCCGAGGCACCTACGCACGCTTACAAAGCTCTGGGTAATGCCGTGAATGTGGACGTTGTTGAGATGGTGGCGCGCGCACTCTTTGGGCAAACGCAATGCCCAAAGAGAGAATCGCCGAGGCCTTCCCCATGTTGAGGCCCATTTGACAAGTCCGCGAGTGAACATTCGACCCGGGGTCAGCATCCTCTCGGTGCTTCGCCACCTCAACTACAAGCCATGGTACGCAGTAGCGGAGTTCGTCGACAACTCGGTGCAAAGCTTCCTGAATTACGAGCAGGCGTTGCGTGCCATCGGCGTAGAGCGTGCAACGGTCACCATCGAACTTGACGCTGAGGGCAGCCAGGTTACGGTCCGGGACAACGCTGCCGGAATTCACGAGGCGGAATACGCCAGGGCGTTCCGGGCTGCGGAGGTGCCGCCAGATCGAAGCGGGCTTGCAGAGTTCGGAATGGGCATGAAAAGCGCGTCTTGCTGGTTCGCACCTAGGTGGACAGTACGTACGTCAGCGCTCGGAGAAGCGATCGAGCGCTCAATCGCATTCGACATTGCGAGAATCGTTCACGATGAGATCGAGGAACTCGACATCCGTGTTCGCGACGTTCCAGCTGAGGGACATTACACCGAAATCGTGCTCTCGGATCTTTACCACCCGTTGCACGGACGCACGATCGGGAAGATTAAGGACCACCTCGGAAGCATCTACCGAATCTTTCTGCGTCGCGACCAGCTTGAGTTGACCTTTGACGGTGAACGCTTGGCCTTCGAAGACCCGGCCGTTCTCGAGGCTCCCTTCTTCAAAGAGGTGGGTGGCGAGCCCCGACGTTGGTTAAAGGCAATCGACATTGACTTCGGCGGTGAACAACGAGTACACGGGTTCGCCGCTTTGCGGGAAAGAGCGAGCACGGCAGAAGCCGGTTTCGCGCTATTTCGCCGCGACCGGCTCATCCAAGGCAGTCGTGACGAGGGCTACAGACCTGGATCCATCTTTGGCGCATCAAACAGCTATAGGTATCAGCGCTTGTTTGGGGAGTTGCACCTCGAAGGCTTCGAAGTTAGTCACACGAAGGACGGTTTCCAATGGGAAGAGCATGAGGAAATCGTGCTCGAGGCCCTTAAGGCGGAACTCGACGCAGAACCCCTCCCATTACTCGCACAAGCAGAGGGTTTCCGGAGTCGCGTCCGAAGAGAGGATGTGCTCACCGGTGCGCAGGTTGCAGTCAGCCGAACGGGGGCGGCGGTCGCTCAGTACGGGGCGGCGGTCCTCGACGAGCAACTGCAGGAGGAAACCGAATCGGAGACCATCGCAGAGGGACTCCCAACTGCCGAACTTGCCTCGCATCGAACGATTGAGGTCCAGCTTGAAGATGAACGATGGCTCGTAGAGTTGGAACTTTCTACGGACCCAGGTGTTGGTGATTGGGTGCATATGTCGGAGCAACCGACCGCAGCTTCGCTGGATGGATCGAGACGTATCGGTATCAGGGTCGCGCTAACGCACCCCTTCATGGAGCGTTTCGCAGGACCGGACGTATCGCAGATCGAGCCCTTGCTAAGAGTCGCCGTCGCGTTGGTCTTGGCTGAGGTAACTGCTAGAGAGAGTGGCGTAAACTTGGCCGGCTCTATCAGACGGAGATTGAATCAACTGCTAAGGGAGGCCCTATCTCATCCATAGGTGACGCAGGCGACGGAGGTCCCGAGGTGGCCAACGAGATCATCGATGTGGTCAGCGACCATGATCCGCTGGCGCGCTGGGAGCCAGTCGTCGGCGAGGAGACGCTCAGCCTTCTCGACAGACTACGTTTTCCCCCGGCCGACACGGATGGTCGTCCGCGCCTGTTACGGGAGGCACGGACTACGCTGAGCCGGTGTTATTCTCCGACAGATTCAGATGGTCACGACACGGGACTTGTCATCGGATACGTTCAGAGCGGCAAGACCACATCGTTCACTACCGTCTCCGCTCTTGCTCGCGATAACGGCTATCGGCTGCTCGTCGTCTGTACGGGGGTCACGCGGAGTCTCTTTAACCAATCGGCTGAGCGACTTCAGCGTGACCTGGCGTTAAATGATCGTCATGACCGTAAGTGGATGTTCTTTCCGAATCCTCGGTCGAACGATCAGACGGAACAGATGATCCAAGTGGCGCTTGAAACGGATCGCACCGTATTGATTGCGGTTATGAAGCAGGGCAATCACCTCGACAACCTAAGTAGGCTTCTCAGTCGACTCCCACTCCGAACCGTGCCCGCGCTGATAATTGATGACGAGGCGGATCAAGCGAGCCTAAATAACTACGTCCGGCGCGGCACCCAGAGCGCTACTTACCGGCGAATCCTAGCTCTAAGAGATTTGGTGCCCCATCACACTTTTCTGCAATACACAGCGACACCCCAGGCCATGCTGTTGATTAGCTTGATTGACTTACTGTCGCCGACCTTCGCAGACATACTGACGCCTGGGCCGATGTATACCGGCGGAAGGACCTTCTTTGAGGGAGACATGAATCTCGTGCGTGAGATTCCTGTACGTGATATCCCGAGTGACAGCAACCAGTTCACTGGACCACCCGATAGCCTTCTGGAGGCAATGAGGGTGTATTGGCTAGGGGTGGCCGCGGCGTTGCTTGTCGGCGCGCAAGGTAACAGATCAATGATGGTCCACCCGTCGCAACGTACCCTACCCCACGCGGATTATTATCAGTGGGTCAGGCAGGTTCAGCGCCTATGGGGTGATGTGCTCGCCCTCTCGGCGGACGATTCCGACTATCAGGAATTAATCGATTCCTTCCGTACTCCTTACGGCGACCTTGCCCAGACCACTGATGATCTTCCAACGTTCGAAGAAGTCGTAGCGAATCTCCGTGATGCGATCCGACATACGATTGTTACGCAAGTTAACGCAGCACGCGGTCGGACCCCTGAGCCAAACTGGCGTGCGGTGTTTGCGCATATCGTGGTTGGCGGGGAAGTACTCAACCGTGGCGTCACGGTGGAGGGACTAACCGTAACCTACATGCCCCGCGGTGCCGGAACAAAGCAGGCCGACACGATTCAGCAGCGTGCCCGTTGGTTCGGGTACAAGGCGGATTACCTGGGTTATTGCCGTGTTTACGTGTCGAATGAGATGAGAGTTCTTTACGCGGCCAACGTCGAGCACGAGACACATCTCCGCAATCAACTCTTCGAATATAGAGCCACGGGTCTGGACCTTCGTCGCTGGCGCCGAGCCTTCTTCATTGACCCAAGTTTGCGACCGACGCGCAACTCAGTCATCTCCCTCGAACCGATCAGAGGGGGCTTCGCGGATGAGTGGTTCGCCCCTAAGGCCCCACATGATCCCGTTGACGCGGTGCCAGAGAATCAAGAGACCGTCAATCGGTTCCTTTCTTCCCTCGGGAACGTCTTCGCCGTCGACCAGGGGTATTCACAGCGCACCCCGCAGCAAACTCACTTGGTTGCGAGAGAGGTCTCGCTGCAGGCAGTCTACAGTGAGTTACTCACACGCCTCTGGCTCGGATACCCTTCAGACTCTGCGAAACTCGCCGGGTTGCTTCTGCAAGTCGGGCGCTACTTGGAAGACAATCCTGCCGCAGAATGCACTATCTATCAGATGAGCGAAGGAGCTACGCGCGAGCGCGCCTTGGACGCAGCAGGCGAGATTCCTCAGTTGTTCCAGGGAGCGAACTACGATGAGTCCGTAACGCCACGCCTGACGGTTTATCCAGGGGACCGAGAGATTCGCACAGACGGAGAACTAACGGTTCAGGTTCACACCCTGAAGGTTAAGGAAGGAACAAATGTTGTGAACGATAACGTTCCGACTATTGCTGTCTGGGTTCCACGCGTCATGCGTGGTCCCTGGGCTAGCCAACCCCCCACGTAATTCATGGTCGATCTGCTTGCACAGTTCAGGCAGTTAACCCGCCCTCCAACTGGCGCTGAACCCGGCGCTCGCTTCGCTGGTTCACCAATACCGGGATACGAGACGCATCGCATCGCTGTCGACGCTGAGGGATTCCCGGCTCTTCTCGTTTCAGTTTTGCCTGGCGATGTCCGCGAGCCACCAATAGTGCTCGATCATGTCGTGATGCAACAGGGAATCGAATGCCGCGTCAGCGAACCGGATGGATCCGTTCAAGTAGGGCGCTTCACTCTTATCCGCTGCACGGGCGGCGATCCGCTGTTAGTCGACTACTTCCTGAGGATAGGCTCTTCTGTCATCCCACTGCTAGGGTCTACGCCAACCGCCAGCGATGTGAGTGGAGTAATCAGTCGGCTTGTCGAGTTGTTTCGAGCCGTCCTTGCGCCTCCACGCAAGTCAGTACAAGGGTTGTGGGGGGAATTGTTTGTTATCTCACGCGCTGCCGATGCTCCTACGCTGGTTCGCGCGTGGCATGCAGATGCCGAGGATCGATATGACTTCAGCATGGGCTCTCAGCGATTAGAGATCAAGACAGTCCGAGGCCGGGAGCGCGTGCATCACTTCAGCCTGGATCAGGTCGTACCAGCCGCGGGAACGGAAGTACTCATTGCCTCATTGTTTGTCGAGAGCGCCGGAGCAGGCACTTCATTAGGCGAACTGATCGAGAAGGCGCGTACGAACGTCCGTAGCAATCCTGAATTGGCCCTCAAAATCGACCAGATCATCGGCCTGACCTTGGGCGAACGGGTCCTCGTTTCCCTTGATCACCGTTTCGATGTGGAGTTGGCGGAGGAATCTCTGCGCTTCTACGAAGCAAGCGCAATCCCAACACCCAACCCAGATCTGCCATCCGAAGTAAGCGAAGTGCGTTTTCGTTCCAACATTTCGCGCGTGACACCCATTGAGTTGACAACCTACCGCGAGCAAGGAGACGTGTTTGCTGCCGCTTTGCGTTAGATTTTGCTTTCTAGGTGGTTGGTGCCGAACTAGGCATCTATTAGCCATTGACGAGTCGACGCAATTGGTGCTGCGATTTCCGACCTAACCTAGGCCTAGAGAAGCCAACATGCCGTCGGGTGGTCGACTTCTGCGATTGCCTTTGTTGCGGGCACAGGGAGTCGAGCGACCACATCGTCGTACATCAGGCTGCCCTCGTGCAACCCCGGTCGTCCGTTGGCGGTTAGTCGGCTTCGTGAGTTGGATCTAACCTGGAGTAGGGGTCCAACCCGTGGTGAAGGGGGAGGGTCCTTTCTCTTTCCCCATCAAAATCTCATCCGTCTCGCGGCGTCGATCGCCGCCTCACGCGCGGTGATTCAGCGCCGCCGGGCCAGCGAAGCACCCGGGGCAAGTTCTCCGCCTGCTGCGCGCAGAATGTTAGTCGTCTTGCGAATTAGTTTCCCGTTCAACAAAATCCTCCCATGAGGCTCCGAAAATCCTCCGAAGCATGTATTCATCGAGCTCGTCTCCGGGTAGGTCGAGCAAAATACGCTGGATCGGACTCGAGAGCAATGCCATTACTACTCGCCTCAGCACATCATCCAACTTTATTGACGAGGAGAGGAGGTCATCGAGCTTCGAGGGTTTGTGGCCCCCACCATGAACGACGACTGACCGTATCCCATAAGCCTTCTTGATATCTCGGTATAGCTCCAAACGTGGTCCCGGATGATCCTCAAGGAAGACTGCCACCCTTTCAGACAGCACATGAGTCAATTCGGCAGATTGGGTCGCGAAGGCAGACTCAAGAGCAGAGCAGTAATTTGTAATCTTTAGACTGAGATCGGCCTCTTTGCGCGCTCCGTCAATGAAGTAAAACACGCGTTCGAACCGACCAACCACCTGAATGGTTGATGCCGAACCCGCCTTCACTACGCCCGCCGGCTCAAAACGTTCGCGAAAGAGCCGTCGAGCTTGCGCCAACTCTTTCCTCGTAAACGTTACTGATGAATGCTGCCCGGAGGCGGCGCTCGTCCGCGTCCTCCAGTGGTTGGAGTCCACATGATCCACGCCACTTCGCGTATATGCGGCGAAGACCACGTCGTGATTCACCGAGTTGTCCTTAATGAGCCATAGGCTTCTCAGAAGCGTTGAAAGCTTGACCATTTTCGCGACCAAGTACTCCTGAATGTTGGCTTCCTCGGGAAGCTCCTCCACACCGAAAATCGCAGTTCGCGATTTACGGATGAAATCACTGTCTAGACGACCCGTGACCGCAACGAAAACTGGAGTCATATATTTTTCGAAGGCGGAGAAGTTATTCGTAATATAGGTGCTGTCGTCGAGTCGGTCACCGCGTCCTAATGGCTCGGCTATGTTCAGATCCGTGACCGCCGTTACGAAAAAGACTTTCATTAGCAGCACCCTAATTTCCATGGATGGTGAGGCGTTTGAACGTTAGCACCCGATGCCCGACTCCCTATGCATTTGACTAATGTCGAGCATCTACTGTTCTGGGCGGCGGGCTGGGGGTGAGGTGTTCGGAGATGCCGCAGTGACAGCGGGAATGATTGACTGCCTCGTCCACCATGCCGAGGTTCTAAGCCTCAAGGGAGATCCTGATGCTCGAGGACCTCAACTTCAAACCTCTGAGAGTCAAGAAGGACTGCGAGGGTTCATTTTGACCCTGACCTATTCGCTGCAGCGGTCGACGGGATTGGCAGGGCATTCGTCCACCTCGGGCTACCAAATCCGTTGACACATATCGGTGCGCGTATCTCAAAGATTCTCCTTTCAAACCTCGGCCCGGATGACGGCTCCCGGCAGTTCGTCAAGCTTGTGAGCGCCTTACCCGGCGATCAAAGACATATAGCACTCCGAGCACTCCTGGAAGGAGAGACTGAGTGAGGGCGGGATCATCGTTCCCGCTGGTTAGCGTTGGTGCCGCGTTCCCGAAATCAGCGTTTCGCGTTCCCGAGCACCCAGACCGCATCCCTCTGACCTGCACAAACGGAGTTTTCTACCGGCCCCACGAGGGCGGGGCATGTAGAAAAGGTGGAAGAAAACCTCTCCGACAACCATTTTATTGGAGTGCTCTTCAAG
>Ga0183260_10004703_pt1 | contig 10817 bp, 6 predicted proteins | sample AntDrymUQ4972206_2_FD_129768 | JGI IMG/M metagenome (GOLD analysis project Ga0183260, IMG submission 129768) | Polar desert sand microbial communities from Dry Valleys, Antarctica - metaG UQ497 (22.06) (version 2) (version 2) | ecosystem: Environmental > Terrestrial > Soil > Desert | place...
AGCAGCCACCCCCGCCACCGCCCCCGTCCGCACCCCCGATCCCACCCCCACCAGGAGCCATGCCCCCACCGGTCTAGCCCCGCCCATCCGACGCCGTCATGTCGGGATCGACCTACGCCCAGGCGAGGCGGCCGAGCTCCGTGGGGGAGACCAGAGCCGGGTGGCTGGGCACGATGCGAACCGTCAGGCCGTAGCGACCGGCCTGCTCGCAGGTGACGGTGCCCCGGTAGCGGAGGTGGCCGTCGTCGGCCTGCCCGGCGTGGTCGAGCACCACGACCTGGGGTGAGCTGAGCTCCTCCCCTTGGCCAGCCGGGCCATGCAGGAGCTGCACCTCGACGTCGTCGTTCGAGAGGGCGCCGAGCGACACGATCGCCTCCACGGACCGCTGGGTGCCGAGCTCGGCCACGCTGTCGTCCACCTCCACGTGGTCGATGTGCACGCCAGGCCAGGCGGCCTCCACCTCGAGCTTCCAGGCTGCCATCGAGCGGGCGGCGCCGTGACCGTCGGCGGCGAGGGCGTCGCCCTGGGCAGCAGTGGGCTCGTAGAGCTGCTCGGTGTAGTCGCGCACCATGCGGGCAGCCGTCACGAACGGCCCGAGGGAGATCATCGAGTGCTTGACGCGCTGCACCCACTTCCGGGGGACCGGGCCCTGCCAGCGCTCGTAGAACAACGGCACCACCTGGCGTTCGAGGAGCTCGAAGAGCGAACCGGCCTCCACCTCGTCACGGCGCTCGAGGTCGTCGAGGTGCTCGGCCGAGGAGATGGCCCAGCCGTTCTCACCGTCGAAGGCCTCGTCCCACCAGCCGTCGAGGATGGACAGGTTGAGGCCGCCGTTGAGGGCTGACTTCATGCCGGAGGTGCCGCAGGCCTCCTGGGGTCGACGCGGGTTGTTGAGCCAGACGTCGGCGCCTTGGAGGAGCGAGCGGGCCACCGCGATGTCGTAGTCGTCCACGAAGACGAACCGGTGGCGCACCTCGGGGTCGGCGGCGAAGGCGTTGACCTGGCGGATGAGCTCCTTGCCCGAGTCGTCGGCGGGGTGCGACTTGCCGGCGAACACGAGCTGCACGGGTCGATCACCCGAGAGCAGCAGGGCCTTGAGGCGGTCGGGCTGGGACAGCAGGAGGGTGGCCCGCTTGTAGGTGGCGAAGCGCCGGGCGAAGCCGATGGTGAGGGCGCGTGGATCGAGCACCGACTCCGTCCACTCGACATCGCTGGACGACAGGCCACGGGCCATGAGCTGGTGGCGCAGGCGCTGCCGGACGAAGCCCACCATCGCCTCGCGTCCCTGCTCGCGGGCCCGCCACAGCTCGTCGTCGGCCACCTCGGCCAACAGGGCCCAGCGATCGGCGCCGGCCTCGTGCCACTCGGGCCGTACGTGGCGGGTGAGCAGCTCGGCCATCTCCGGAGCGACCCAGGTGTGGGCGTGGACGCCGTTGGTGATCGAGGTGATGGGTGTCTCCTCGATGGGGACGTCGGGCCACAGGTCGTTGAACATCTCCCGGCTGACGTCGCCGTGGAGCTTGGCCACCGCGTTGGACCGGCCGGCCAGGCGCAGCCCCATCACCGCCATGTTGAAGCGCTCGTCGGGGGTGTCACCCGGTCGGTGCCCGAGGACCATCAGCTCGTCGAGGCTGATCCCGACCTCCCGAGCCCATCCCGAGAAGTAGCGCTCGATGAGCTCACGGGGGAAGCGGTCGATGCCAGCCGGCACCGGCGTGTGCGTCGTGAAGATGCATCCGGCCCGTACGGCCTCGATGGCCTCGCGGTAGCTGAGTCCCGAACCCACGACGAGCCGGCGGATGCGCTCGAGCCCGAGGAACCCCGCATGGCCCTCGTTGGTGTGGAACACCTGGGCATCGATCCCCAAGGCGTCCAGAACCCGCACGCCGCCGATGCCGAGGAGGATCTCCTGGCGCAATCGGTGCTCGGTCTCGCCGCCGTAGAGGCGGTCGGTGATCTCCCGGAGCTCAGGCGGGTTCTCCTCCACGTCGGCGTCGAGGAGGTACAGCGGCACCCGGCCCACCTCGGCCTTCCAGGCGCGCGCCACCAACGTGGAGTCGCCGAGCTCCACCTCGACGCGGATGCCGTCGCAGGGGGTGAGGGCCATGGCGTGCGGGTCGAGGTCGGGGTAGCGCTCCTGCTGCCACCCGTCGGTCGACAGCGACTGGCGGAAGTAGCCGTGGCGGTAGAAGAGACCGATGCCGACCAGCGGCACACCGAGGTCGCTAGCCGCCTTGAGGTGGTCGCCGGCCAGGACGCCGAGGCCACCGGAGTACTGGGGGAGTGCCTCGGCGATGCCGAACTCCGGGGAGAAGTAGGCCACGGATCGCAGCGGCGAGTCGGGGCGGGCCTGGAACCAGCGATCGCCATCGAGGTACCGCTGGTGGTCGTCGCGCACCTCGCCGAGGAAGCGCATGAAGCCGGCGTCCGCCGCCAGTGCGTCGAGCCGCTCCCGAGGGACGCTGCCGAGCAGCCGCATCGGATCGTGCACCGAGGCGTCCCAGCCGTCGGGGTCCACCCACGTGAAGACGTCCCGCGTCTGGGCGTCCCAGGACCACCGGAGGTTCATGGCCAGCTCCTCGAGCGCATCGAGCTCGGGAGGCAGGGACGGGCGGACCGTGAAGCTGCGGAGGGCCTTCATCGGCCCCGACCCTAGTGAGGTCTGCGATGACCTCCGTCGGAGACAACCGGTACGGTCGGCCCAATCGACGAGGGGGTCCGAGTGGCACAGCAGGTGCGAGCGGTGGTGGCCAGGGCCGCCAAGCAGGCGGTGACCTGCGAGGTCATCGAGGTGCCCGATCCTGGGCCCGGCGAAGCGCTCGTGCAGGTGCAGGCCTGCGGCGTGTGCCACACGGACCTGCACTACCGGGAGGGGGGCATCAACGACGAGTTCCCGTTCCTGCTCGGCCACGAGGCGGCCGGCGTGGTGGAAGCGGTGGGTCCCGACGTCACCGACGTGGCGGCGGGGGACTTCGTCATCCTCAACTGGCGGGCCGTCTGCGGCGAGTGCCGATCGTGTCGACGCGGTCGGCCCCAGTACTGCTTCAGCACCCACAACGCCACGCAGAAGATGACCCTGGACGGCGTGGCCCTGTCGCCCGCTCTGGGCATCGGCGCCTTCGCCGAGAAGACGCTGGTGGCCGCCGGCCAGTGCACCAAGGTGAGCTCGGCCGTGAAGCCGGAGGTGGCCGGCCTGCTGGGGTGCGGCGTGATGGCCGGCATCGGCGCCACCATGCTCACCGGCGAGGTGGGCCCCGGCGACTCGGTGGCCGTGTTCGGCTGCGGGGGCGTGGGCGACGCCGCCATCGCCGGCGCCCGCCTGGCCGGGGCGGCGACCATCATCGCCGTGGACCTCGACCCCCGGAAGCTGGAGCTGGCCAAGGGGTTCGGGGCCACCCACACGGTGGACGCATCGAGCGGCGATCCGGTGGCCGCCATCCGGGCCCTCACCGACGGCAACGGGGCCGACGTCTGCATCGAGGCGGTGGGCCACCCGAAGGTGTTCGAGCAGGCCTTCTACGCGCGCGACCTGGCCGGCACCGTCGTGCAGGTGGGCGTGCCCAGCCCGGAGATGCGCATCGACCTGCCGATGATCGACTTCTTCGGGCGGGGCGGCCGCCTCCAGCCGAGCTGGTACGGCGACTGCCTGCCCAGCCGTGACTTTCCGATGCTGATCGACCTGCATCTGCAGGGCCGCCTTCCGCTGGAGCGCTTCGTCAGCGAGACGATCGGGCTCGACGGGGTGGAGGAGGCGTTCCACAAGATGGAGCGCGGCGAGGTCCTCCGCTCGGTGGTGATCTTCTGATGCCGATCGAGCCAGCGGTTGACCTGAGGCAGCGGGGGTACGGGAGGGCCGATGGCAGACCTCCGTAGGGTGGTGGCGTGCTGACGCCGATCTTGATCGACGACATCCACCCGTGCACCCCCTCGGGGCTGCCGGCCAAGGCGGTGGGCGGCGAGCACCTGCCCGTCTCGGCTGTGCTGGTGGCCGACGGGCACGACATCCTCGGGGCGCGGGTCCGGTGGCGGCGGGTGGGGGACAAGGCCTGGGACGCCGCCCCACTGGCGCGGGTCGAGAACGACCGGTGGGAGGCCTCCATCTCGCCGTCGGCCGTCGGCGCCCATGAGATGGTGATCGACGCCTGGACCGACCGCTACGCCACCTGGTGCCACGAGATCGAGGTGAAGGCGGAGGCCGGCCAGGACGTGGGCCTCGAGCTCGAGGAGGGCGCCGTCCTGCTCGACGAGCTGGCCAGGAAGGTGACCGGTGCTGCCGGAAAGAAGCGGCTGCGGACCGCCGCCACCGCCGTCCGGCGGGCGAGCTGCACCGACGAGGTCCGCCTGTCCGCCGCTCTCGACGACGAGGTGACGGCGCTCGGCGACGGCGTGCCCGACGCCCGGCTGTCGTCGTCGGCCCCGGTCCCGCTGTGGGTGGACCGGCCGCGGGCCGCCCACGCCGCCTGGTACGAGCTGTTCCCCCGCTCCTTCGGTGGGCTCAAGGACGCCGCCGAGCACCTGCCCTACGTCGCCGACCTCGGCTTCGACGTGGTGTACCTGCCCCCCATCCATCCCATCGGCACCACCCACCGCAAGGGCGCCGGCAACAGCCTCAGCCCCGGTCCCGATGACCCCGGAAGCCCGTGGGCCATCGGCTCTGCGGAGGGCGGCCACGATGCCATCCACCCTGACCTCGGCACCATGGAGGACTTCGACGCGCTGGTGGCGGCGGCCGAGGACGTCGGCCTCGAGATCGCACTGGACTACGCCCTGCAGTGCAGCCCGGACCACCCCTGGGTGCGGGACCACCCGGAATGGTTCGAGCCGCGCCCCGACGGGTCGATCCGCTACGCCGAGAACCCGCCCAAGAAGTACCAGGACATCCACCCGATCAGCTTCTGGCCCAAGGTCGAGGCCGACCGGGTGGCGCTCTGGGAGGCGTGTCGGGATGTGCTCGAGCACTGGATCGCCCACGGTGTGCGGACCTTCCGGGTCGACAACCCGCACACCAAGCCGCTCGCCTTCTGGCACTGGCTGATCGACGACGTGCGCGGCCGCCACCCCGAGACCATCTTCCTGGCCGAGGCCTTCACTGCCCCTGCCATGATGGCCAAGCTCGCCGAGGTCGGCTTCACCCAGAGCTACACCTACTTCACCTGGCGCCACGACGCGTGGGAGCTGCGGGAGTACGTGAGCGAGCTCACCCGGCCGCCGCTCGTCGAGTACATGCGCCCGTCGTTCTGGCCCAACACGCCCGACATCCTCGACGAGCACCTGCGCCACGCCCCGCCCAGCGCCTTCGCTCTCCGCTTCGTGTTGGCCGCCACCCTCGTGCCGATCTACGGCATCTACTCCGGCTACGAGCTGGGCGAGAACGAGCCGGCCAGCCTGGAGAACACCGAGTACCTCCACTCCGAGAAGTACGAGCTGCGACGACGCGACTACGACGATCCCGGTTCGCTGGCCCCGCTCATCCGCACCGTCAACGAGATCCGCCGGAACCATCCGAGCGTGTGGAGCCTGCGCGACGTCCGCTTCCACCACAGCGACAACGACCAGGTGCTGGCCTACACGCGCGGGCACGTCGACGACGACCTGCTGCTCGTCGTGGTCAACCTCGACGCCCACCACCCTCAGGACACGTCCGTGCGGCTCGACCTGGGGGCCATCGGCCTCGGCGACGGTGCGCCCTACCACCTCCACGACGAGCTCACCGGCGATCGCTTCGAGTGGCATGGCGAGGCCGGCTACGTCCGCCTCGACCCCACCGCCCGGCAGGTGGCCCACCTGTTCCACATCACCCGCTGACCTGAACCATCGCTGACGGAGACCTCACGGTGTCGCGAGCGGCGCGGTGAGCGAGCGTTGTCGGGAGTGAAACGAGCGCGAAACGGCGCCGAACAGCACCATCAGTACGGTCGGCTACGTGCCTGCCCCGAACATCCCCGCCGCCAAGCGCGCTGGCCTCACCGTCGACCTCGCCCGTCTCACCGCCGAGGGCGACGCGTGGCTCACGCCGGAGGACCGCTACGCCCTGAAGACGCACGGTGTCTGCTCGCAGCTGCAGGACGGCGTGTTCATGGTGCGGGTCCGTGTGCCCGGCGGGGTGGTCCCCACCGAGCAGCTGCGAGGGCTGGCGCGGGTGGCTCACCGCCATGGCGAGGACTGGCTCCACCTCACCACCCGCCAGAACGTCGAGCTGCACTGGGTGGCCGCCACCGACGTGGCCCAGGTGCTGGCCGCCGTCGGGCGCTTCGGGCTCAGCACCCGATCGGCGTGCGGGCACACCTTGCGCAACGTGATGTGCTCCGAGGACGCCGGGGTCGGCCTCGACGAGCCGTTCGACTGCTTTCCCGACGCCCGCCTCATCTCCGACACGCTCGTCGCCCGGTCAGAGGTCCTGAACGTCACCCTCCCCAGCCGCCTCAACGTGGCCCTGGGGGGCTCACCGCGCTGCCGGGACGACGCCCTCGTCAACGACATCGGTCTCGTCTCGACCGTGCGGGACGGGGTGGCGGGATACGAGATGTGGGCGGGCGGCAGCCTCGGCAAGGCGCCGACGATGGCGATCCTGCTGTGCCCGTTCGTCACCCGGGGCGAGGTGCTGGCCGCCGTGGACGCGCTCGTCGACGTGTTCGTGACCGAGGGCCGCTTCGAGGAGCCGGCCAAGGGCCGGATGAAGTTCCTCGTGCAGGACCTTGGCGCCGACGGCTTCCGGGCGGCGTGGGAGGCAGCTCGAGTGGCGAGCGCCGACCGACCTCACCCGGCGGTGGGCGAGGTCGAGGTGCTCGGCGACGTGGACCGCTCGACCATCCTGGCCGAGGTTCCGCCAGGAGGGTGGAGCGCGGGCGTGCGCCCGCAGCGCGTGCGGGGGATGGCGTCGGTGACGATCGACGTGCCCCTCGGGGACACCTGCTCCTCTGAGCTCGATCTGTGCTGCGACCTGGCTGACCGATGGGCCGACGGGCACGTGACGCTCACCCGCGACCAGAACCTCACCCTCCGCAGCGTCTCCCTCGCGGGGGTCGCGGCCATCCGCGCCGCCGTCGCCGACCGAGGACTGCACATCCTCGGTGAGGGCGGCAGCGCCCAGATCCGGGCCTGCACCGGTTCGGCGGTCTGTGCCCTGGGCATCACCGATGCCCCCGGTGCCGGGAAGGGGCTGGCGTCCAACGGCGCGCTGGCGCGCAGCTCGGCGTTGCGGGTGTTCGTGTCGGGCTGCCCGAACTCGTGCGCGCAGCACCAGATCGCCGACATCGGCCTGGCCGGCTCCAAGGTGCGGGTGGGTGGCCAGACCACCGACGGCTATCAGGTGTTCCTCGGTGCCGACCTGGCTGCGCACGAGCTGGGGACCGTGGTCGGGCGGGTCGCAGTCGCCGACCTCGACACCGCGGTGACCGCGATCGTCGGCACCTGGGAGTCGCTCCGCCACCACAACGAGCCCCTCGGCGCCACCGTCCGACGCCTCGGCCCGGAGGCGTTGTCAGCCCAGATCCAAGCCGTGCTCGATGACCGTTGGGCCCCAGGCCCGGAGCCCGTCCCCGAGCTCGCCGTCGCCCTCCGCTGAACCCTCACCCATCCAAGGAAGGACCCCCCATGCCCATCCCCATCCCTGAGACCCTCGCCGAGCAGGCTGGCGCCGCCGCCGCCAAGGCGACCGCGGCGCGCGACCTCCCGCGCTACCTGGTGAGCGCGGCGCTGGCCGGCGCCTACGTGGGCATCGCGGTCGTGCTGCTCGTGTCCCTGTCGGCCCCGTTGGTGGCCTCGGGCTCCGCCGCCGCCAAGCTCGTGCAGGCCGCTGTGTTCGGCATCGCCCTCACCCTGGTCGTGTTCGCCGGCGCCGAGCTCTTCACCGGCAACGCCATGGTGATGCTGCAGGGTTGGTGGCGCCGCACCGTCGGGCCGGTCGAGGTGGCCCTTGTCTGCGTGGCGTCGCTCATCGGCAACATCGTTGGCTCGATGCTCCTGGCCTTGGCCGTCCACGCCGGCGGGACCCTCACAGGACCAGGTGCCGCGCTCGTCGCCTCCATCACCACCGCCAAGGACGCCGCCCCGGGTCCTCAGCTCTTCTGGCGCGCCGTGCTCTGCAACATGCTCGTGTGCCTGGCGCTCTGGATGGCCGCCCGCACCCGCTCCGACACGGCCAAGCTGGTCGTGCTGTGGTGGGCGCTGCTCGGGTTCATCGGCAGCGGGTTCGAGCACTCGGTCGCCAACGTCACCACCTTCAGCCTCGGTGCCCTCCAGGGCTCCATCGGCTGGGGTGCGCTGGCCCGCAACCTGCTGTGGACCGTTCCCGGCAACGTCGTCGGCGGCGGTCTCGTCATCGGCATCGGCTACGCCTGGCTCGCCCAGGCTCGCCAGACGCCGGCCGTTGCCGAGGTGACGCTCGTCGCTCCCCCCGAGGACAAGGTCCTTGCCTCCGCCTGAGCCGCCCAGGGAGGGATGCGATCGGACGAGGTCGGTTCAGGTCGTGCTGGTGACGTGAAGGCCGCTGGCGTAGCCGCGGCGGGGGACGGTCCGGATGCCCGTGGCCAGGCACCCGAGCTTGCCCCGGAGGCGAGCGACCACGGTCTCGACGGCATGGGCGTCGGCTGGGCCCTCCATGAGGTCGGACTTGGCCACGACCGAGGGCGCGCGGTCGACGAGCTGGGAGAGGACCGAGGCCTCGCGAGCGGTGAGGCGGGCTTCGGTGCCGTCCGGGTGAAGCAGGGACCGACCCTGCCAGCGGAGCACGTCGGTGTTGTGACGGAGCCACCGGTTCTGGACCGAGAGCTCCTCGACCAGCGCACGCACCATGGCTCCGAGTCGGTGAAGGGCCGGCTCGACGACCGCCTCCACCCCGTGGGTGCGCAGCGCCGCCGCGGTGACCGGACCGACCGCCACCGGGCGGACCGGACCGCACAGCGCGTCACGGAGCGCAGCCGGGTGGGGTGAGAGCCGGAAGGCGCTGCCCACCGCGTAGGCGCAGGTGAAGGTGAGGGCGTGGAGGTGCCCGGCCGCCGCCGTCTCCAGGAGCCGGACCGCCGGCCCGCAGTCCTCCGGCAGATCCCACCGATAGACGGCCACGTCGATGACGTCGGCCCCGAGGCCGGCGACGGCGTCGGCGAGGAGTCGACCGTCACCACCGTCGCGCTGCACCACGACCCGCCGTCCGGCGACGCCGAGTCGACCCAGGTGCTCGACGATCTCCGCGCTCGTCTCGCCCGGAGCCTGCCAGTCGACGTCCAGGCCGTTGCCGATGGCGGCGCTCCGGGCCTTGGGCCCCCGGGCCACCACCGTGGCTCCGGCGGCGGCGGCGCGGAGCCCGTCGTCCAGGCCGGCGCTCTCGGCCACGCTGAACCAGGAGCGGGTCCCGATCCCCGTCGTCAGCACGATGACGTCGATGGGTCCGGCGAGCGCCTCCACCGTGGCTGAACGGGTGGCCTCGGCATCGTGGAGCCGGCCGGTTCGCATCACCGGACCGTGCCGGACGGTGGCGCCCCGGCGACGGAGGAGCTCCGCCTGCTCCTGCCAGCGCCGGTCGCCGGTGACGCCGATCGTGTAGCCGGCAAGGGGACCAGTCATGGAAGCACGATGCTGGGTAGACGTTTCCGGATCGTTTCCGCCCGCTGACCATCCTGAGGTCCTTGGCTGACCGCTCTGCGACACGTGTGCAACCCTGGATCCCGTGCCTGCCCTCGACACCACCGATGATCGCTGGTTCCAGCGCGCCGTCTTCTACGAGGTGCTGGTGCGTGGGTTCTACGACTCCACCAACGACGGCACCGGCGACCTGCGCGGCCTCATCGGGAAGCTCGACTACCTGCAGTGGCTGGGCATCGACTGCATCTGGCTGCTGCCCTTCTACCAATCGCCGCTGCGGGACGGTGGCTACGACATCAGCGACTTCTTCTCCGTGCTGCCGGAGTACGGCGACATCGCCGACGCCGCGGAGCTGATCGAGCAGGCCCACCAGCGGGGCATGCGGGTGATCGCCGACATGGTGATGAACCACACCTCCGACCAGCACCCGTGGTTCCAGGAGAGTCGACAGGACAAGACGAACCGGCGGGCGGACTGGTACGTGTGGGGCGACGACGACCAGCGGTGGAGCGAGGCCCGGGTGATCTTCGTCGACACCGAGCCGTCCAACTGGACCTACGACGCCCAGCGCGGCCAGTACTTCTGGCACCGCTTCTTCCACCACCAGCCTGACCTGAACTACGACAACCCCGACGTGGCCGACGCCATGCTCGATGTCGTGCGGTGCTGGCTCGACCTCGGTCTCGACGGGTTCCGCCTCGACGCGGTGCCCTACCTGTTCGAGCGCGACGGCACCAACGGCGAGAACCTGCCCGAGACGCATGAGTACCTGCGTCGGGTGCGCAAGATGGTCGACGACGAGTTCCCCGGCACCGTGCTGCTGGCCGAGGCCAACCAGTGGCCCGAGGACGTCGTCGACTACTTCGGCGCCGACGGCGACGAGTGCCACATGTGCTTCCACTTCCCGCTGATGCCGCGCATGTACATGGCGGTGCGCCGCGAGCAGCGGCACCCGATCACCGAGATCCTCGCCCAGACGCCGGCCATCCCCGACGGTTGCCAGTGGGGGATCTTCCTGCGCAACCACGACGAGCTCACCCTCGAGATGGTCACCGACGAAGAGCGCGACTACATGTACGCGGAGTACGCCAAGGACCCCCGGATGCGCCGCAACATCGGCATCTCCCGTCGCCTGTTCCCCCTCCTTGAGAACGACGAGGACGTGGTGGAGCTGTTCCACGCCATGCTCTTCTCGCTGCCCGGCAGCCCGGTGCTGTACTACGGCGACGAGATCGGGA
>Ga0183260_10004704_pt1 | contig 10816 bp, 12 predicted proteins | sample AntDrymUQ4972206_2_FD_129768 | JGI IMG/M metagenome (GOLD analysis project Ga0183260, IMG submission 129768) | Polar desert sand microbial communities from Dry Valleys, Antarctica - metaG UQ497 (22.06) (version 2) (version 2) | ecosystem: Environmental > Terrestrial > Soil > Desert | place...
CGTGCTCGTGCTCGACGCGCGCGAGCCCGGCCCGCCCGTCGCCGTGGACGCCTTCCTGCGCGGCGCGCGCGGCGACCGCGCCCGCCGTGCCCCCGCGCGCGTCTACGGCCACGCGGTCCGCGACGGCGGGCGCCTGTGGCTGCAGTACTGGTTCTTCTATCCCGACAACCCGCAGGATCGCGGCATCGTGCGCAGCGGCCGTCACGAGGGCGACTGGGAGATGCTGCAGGTCGGCCTGGGCGCGCGCGGACGTCCGGAGGCCGTGACCTTCGCCCAGCACTCGTGGCGTCAGGGCTGCGCGTGGGGCGAGGTCGCGCGCGCCGGCGCGGCGCCGGTCGCCTACGTCGCCCATGCCTCGCACGCGAGCTACCCGCGGCGCGGCACGCACGACCGCCCGCTGCCCGACCCGAACGACGAGGCGCGCGGCGACGGCCTGCGGGTGCGCCCGCCGGTGCGCGTCATCACCGACCGCAAGCCGGCCTGGGTGGCGTCCCGGCGGCGCTGGGGGTCCAGCCGTGCGGCCTGGTGGAGCCCCGCCGAGCAGTCCAGTCCCGCCGGGCCGCGCTTTCAGGACGACGGCCGCTGGAGCAGGCCGGCGGCGTGGCACGCGGGTGCGCGGCCGTGCGCGACGGGGCCGCCGGGGTACCCGTGGGGGGCGTTCGCGACCGCCGCGGGGCTGCTGGCGCTCGCCGTCGCGGCCGGCGTGCGCGGGCGCGCATCGTCCGCGTGCTAGAAAGACCCTGACCCACCACCCCGAGGAGGCACCATGGCCGGCATGGCCGGGCGGATGTCCACCGTCATCAAATCGAAGATCTCCAAGCTGCTCGACAAGGCCGAGGACCCGGGCGAGACGCTCGACTACAGCTATCAGAAGCAGCTCGAGTCGCTGCAGAACGTCAAGAAGGGCATCGCGGACGTCGTCACCGCGAAGAAGCGCCTCGGGATGCAGGCCCAGAAGCTCGAGCAGTCCGTGGTCAAGCTCGACACGCAGGCGCGCCAAGCGCTGGCGGCGGGCAACGAGCAGCTCGCCCGCACGGCGCTGGAGCGCAAGCAGTTCGCCCAGACCGAGCTGCAGTCGCTCGACCAGCAGGTCGCCGAGCTGCAGTCCCAGCAGGACAAGCTGACGGAGTCCGAGAAGCGCCTGCGCAACAAGATCGAGGCCTTCCGGACCAAGAAGGAGGTCATCAAGGCCCAGTACTCCGCCGCCGAGGCGCAGGTGCGCATCTCCGAGGCAGCGACCGGCGTGGGCGAGGAGATGGCCGACGTGGGCCTCGCGATGCAGCGCGCGGTCGACAAGACGGAGGACATGCGCGCGCGGGCCTCCGCGGTCGAGGAGCTCGAGGCGGCGGGGACCTTCGAGGACCTCACGCAGCTGGGCAGTGGCCAGGACGACATCGACCGCGAGCTGGCGGCGCTCGGCGGTGGCGGGATGGTCGACGACGAGCTCAACAAGCTCAAGGCCGAGCTCGGGCAGGGCAGCACGCCCGCGCCCGCCGAGCTCGAGTCCGGCTCCGGCGAAGGGCCGAAGCCGTGATCGTCCGCATCATGGGAGAGGGGCAGTACCGGCTTCCCGAAGACGTGCACGCGCGCGTCAACGACCTCGACAACGCGGTGGTGGCGGCGGTCGAGAAGGACGACGAGGACGGCTTCCACGTCGCGTTCGAGGAGATGCTCGACGTCATCCGCACGGCGGGCGAGCACCTCGGCGACGAGGAGCTCGAGACATCCGAGGTGATCGTGCCGCCGGCCGATACGTCGATGGCCGAGGCGGCCGCCGACTTCAGCGGCGACGGCCTCATCCCGGACGAGACCTAGCGAGGGCGGGCGGCGTCAGGCGCGCCGGCCGGCCGCGAGCTGGCGTGCCTCCCAGTCGGAGACGACGTGCGAACCGAGCGGGCCGCCGACCACGAGCACCGCGGTGTCCGGCGCCGTGGCGAACGCCTCGCGCGTCGCGCCGGGCGCGACGAGCACCATGCTGCCGGCGGGCACCTCGTGCTGCGCGCCGTCGATGACGAAGCGCGCCGCGCCGCGGACGACCACGTAGAGCTCCTCGTGCCCGACCCCGGCCTCGTCGTGCAGCTCGACGACGCGGTCGCCGGGGGCGGCGCCGAGGAACGCGTTGACGCCGAACGAGCTGATGCCGAGGTGGTCGCGCACCGGGCGCCAGTCCAGGTCGGGATCGCACGGCTCGGGCGCGCGCGGGATCTCGTCGAGCGCGACGATCATCGCCGCACCTGCGCGGCGCGCAGCCCGAGCAGCTCGACGATCGCGCTGGTCGGCGCGAACGGATCGGCCACGGCGCGGCCGCTGCAGACCTCGAGCGCCGCGACGACGCGCCCTCCGAGCTCGCCGATCAGCCGCTCGCCGCGCGGCAGCTCAGGGCGCTCGTCGAGCGCCGCAAGGCGCGTGATCGCCGGTTCGTCCTCGGCCTTGGCGCGGCGTATCAGCACGGTCGCGTCGTCGGCGGCCGTGCGATGACGGTGCCGGCGGCGGTGCGGCGTGATGCCGACGTACTGGGCGAAGGTGGCTGGATGCAACATGCGGGCCTCCCCGGAACGGACGTTGTAACTAGCTACATAGTATAGCTGGTTGGCTAACCCGTCAATCCCCTACACTGGTGTCATGTCCAACCCCGCCCCAGGTGCGCTCGAGACGGTTCGCGCGTTCGTCAACACGCGCGACATCGACGATGACGTCGAGCTGCTGGCGGGTCCCGACCAGCTCGTCGCCTGGCTGGGCGAGCAGGACCTGCTCGGCGACGAGCGCGACGTGCGGGCGACGCCGGCCGACGTGCGCCGCGCCGTCGAGCTGCGCGAGGCGCTGCGCGCGCACCTGTTCGCCCATCACGGCGACCCGCTCGCCGAGGGGGCAGCCGAGACGCTCGACGCCGCCTCGCGCCGCGCGCGCCTGACCGTGCGCTTCACCGGGCCGGACGCGACCGCGGTCGAGCCGGAGGCCGCGGGCGTCGACGGCGCGATCGGGCGGCTGCTCGCGGTCGTCGCGGAGGCGATCGATGACGGCACCTGGCAGCGGTTGAAGGCCTGTCCGGCCGAGACCTGCCAGTGGGCGTTCTACGACGAGTCGCGCAACCGCTCGGCGGTGTGGTGCGACATGCGCGTCTGCGGCAACCGTGCCAAGGTGCGCGGCTTTCGCGAGCGCACGCGCACCGGCGACCACGCGCACTGACCGGCGTGTACTAGATCGGGATCCCCCAGAGCGGAAACCAGCGCTCGAGCTCGGGCTCGATGGGCAGCTCGCCGTCGATGATCGCCTTGATCTGCAGCTCGCGCTCCCCGTCGCGCTCGCGCTGGCCGGCCGGCACGAACGGATACCAGTAGCCGCGCTTGTAGTTGTAGATGAAGTACACCGGGCGGCCCTTGGAGTCCTGGAACGCGAACACCGCGGCGAGCACCCGGTCGCCGTAGCCGCCGACCATCAGCCCGTCGCTGACGGCGTTTACGCCGACGACGAGGTCCTCGATGTCGTCGTCGCGCAGGATGATCCAGCGGTAGCCGTGCGAGTCCTCCTCGGTGGAGATCGTCGTGCCGGTCTCCTCACCGGTGCCCTTGAGGATCTCCTGCATCTCGGCGACGATCGCCTCGAAGTCCGCGGTCGCCAGCGGCTGGAAGACGATCGCCGCGACGCGCTTGGTCTCGATCCCGTGGCCGGTCGCGAGCGTGACGTACGCCGTCGACAGCGCGAAGAGCCGGTCGGGCGCCGGGCCCTTGAGCTTCTTCTTGCCGCCCAGGATGGAATCCAGGAAGCCCATGTGCGGCGCAGGCTACGCCTAGGCCGCCGCGAGCGTGCCGCGCTGCAGCTCGGCCTCGAGGCGCATGAGCTGCTCGATGCGCTTCTCCATCGGCGGGTGCGTCGCGAACAGGCCGGCGACGGCCTTCTTCGGCGACGAGATGAAGAACGCGCTCAGCTCGTTGGCCACGCGCAGGTCCTTCTCGGGCAGGCGCTCCATCCCAGAGGAGATCTTGCGCAGCGCCGACGCCAGCGCGCTCGGACGGCCGGTGACGAGCGCCGCCCCGCGGTCGGCCACGAACTCGCGGTAGCGCGACAGCGACATCATCAAGAAGAAGGAGAGGACGTAGACCGCCAGGGAGGCGAGCAGGATGACCAGGAAGCCCGGACCCTCGTCGTCGCTCTGCCCGCCGCCGCCGAACAGGAAGCCGAACTGCAGGATCATCGCGGCGATCGAGGCGAAGAAGGAGGCGACCGTCATGATCATCACGTCGCGGTTCTTGACGTGCGCGAGCTCGTGCGCCATGACGCCTTCGAGCTCGGCGGGCGAGAGCATCTTCATGATCCCGGTGGTGGCGCAGACCGTCGCGGACTTCTGCGACTTGCCCAGGGCGAAGGCGTTGGGCATGTCGGTGTAGGCGACCGCGACCTTCGGCTTGGGCAGGTCCGCCTGGATGCACAGGCGCTCGATCATCGCGTGCAGCTCGGGCGCCTCCTGGGGGGTCACCTCGCGCGCGCCCATGGCGTGCATTGCGAGCTTGTCGGAGGTGAAGAACTGCAGCGCGGCGAAGCCGCCGGCGATCAGCAGGATCGTGAGGCCCTTGACGCCGGCTGCAAAGAGCACGCCGACGAACGCGACGTACACCGCGCCGAGCAGGAACATCGTGATGAGCATGCGCGTCTGCAGTCCCGCATCGCGTGTGAACGTCGTCTTCGTGGCAGCCATGGATCCATTCTGGCAAATCGCATCGACCGGCCCCGCCGGTGCCCCGTGCTGCTAGCGTCGGGCGCCGAATCCCCTGCGTGGGAGGGGAACGAGGGGGCCGCCCGCGCGCCGCAAGGCCGCTCGCAAGGCTCCATAACCCGAGGTGCCGGTTTGGTGCGCTGTGCAGCACAAACCTAGACTCCGCGGTCGCATGCGCGTCCGCGTTCTCCTGGCCGCCGTGGCGCTGCCGCTCGTCCTGTGGGCGCTGCTGCCGCTGCCCTCGACCGGCCAGTCCAAGCAGGAGGAGCTGCAGAAGCTGCAGCAGCGGATCGATCGCGCCCGCGAGAAGATCGGCCGCAAGAAGGGAGCCGAGCGCGTCCTGACGACGCAGATCTCCGGCTACAACCGGCGCATCCGCCGCCTGCAGCGCCGGATCGGGACGCTGCAGACGCGCCAGCAGCGCGTCCAGCTCGACCTCGACGCCAAGCGTGCCGAGCTCGAGAGCCTGCGCGGCGAGCTGCGCTCCGAGCGCGCCCGGCTCGTGCGGCTGCGCGCCCGCCTCGACGAGACGCGCGCCCAGTTGCGCCTGCGGCTCGTCGAGATCTACAAGGCCGAGCCGCCCGACGTCGTCACCGTCGTCCTCAACTCCGACGGCTTCGCCGACCTGCTCGAGCGCACGGAGTTCATCCGCCGCATCTCCGATCAGGACCGCAGGATCGTCACGATCGTGCGCGACGCGAAGATCGACTCGTTCGCCAGCGAGCGCAAGCTCGCCGAGCTCGAGGCGCGCCAGCGCCTCGTCACGGCGATCGTCCAGCGCCGCCGCGACGAGATCGCCGGCGTGCGGATGCAGCTCGTCGGCACGCGCATCGGCTACACGCGCACGAAGAACGGCAAGGCCGTCGCGCTCAGCCGGGTGCGCGACGACCGCAAGAGCCTCGAGGAGCACGTCGACGGCCTGGAGGCGGCGTCGAACAAGATCGCCGGCCAGCTCGCCGCGGCCCAGGGTCAGTACGCCGGCGACCTGCCGATCAGGCGCGGCAACGGCAGCATGATCTGGCCGGTCAACGGGCCGATCACCGGCAGCTTCGGCGAGGCCCGGCCCGGGCACATGCACGCCGGCATCGACATCGCCGCCGGCGAGGGCACGCCGATCCGCGCCGCCGACGCGGGCCGCGTCGTGCTCATGCAGGGAACGGGCGCGTCGGGCGGCTACGGGAACTTCACCTGCGTGCAGCACACGGGCACGATGTCGAGCTGCTACGCGCACCAGTCGCGCTTTGCCACGAGCCAGGGCGCGCGCGTGGCCCAGGGCCAGGTGATCGGCTACGTCGGCAACACGGGCCATTCGTTCGGCGCCCATCTGCACTTCGAGGTGCGCGTCAACGGGTCGCCGACGAACCCGATGAGCTACCTGTAGCCGCGCGCCGGCGTCAGAACTGCCGGTGCATCAGCGTCGTCGCCCGCTCAACGGCCCGCTTGCGCAGGGGCCGCGCGTTCCAGCGCTCCAGGTCGAACTCCTTGCTGGACTCGAGGTCGTCGTGGAAGTGCTCCTCGAGCTCGGCCACGAGGCGCTCGTCGGTGAACGAGAAGGACAGCTCGCTGTTGAGCGCCATCGAGCGGTTGGTGACGTTGTTGGAGCCGACGCTCGCCCAGACGCCGTCGACGAGCAGCGTCTTGGCGTGCAGCATCGTCCGCTGGTACTCGAAGATCCGCACCCCGGCGCGCAGCAGCGTGTCGTAGGAGTGCTGCGCCGCGCGGCGCACGACCTCTTTGTCGATGTGCGGCCCATTGATGAGGATGCGCACGTCGACGCCGCGCTGCGCCGAGGCGCACAGCGCCTCGACGAAGGCCTCCGGCGGGACGAAGAACGCCGTCGTCACCCACAGCCGCCGCCGGGTGCCGGCGATGGCGGCGTAGAAGAGCTCCTCGATGTCGCTGCTTCCCTTGGTGGCCGAGCTGCGGGTCACCTGCACGTCGATGCCGTCGTCGAAGGCGGGGAGGTCGGGTAGATGCGGCCCGGTGAGGATCTTCTGGGTCGCCTCGGCCCAGTTCTCCTGAAAGCCGCCCGTGAGGTCGCGGACCGCCGGGCCCTCGACGCGCACGTGCGTCTCGCGCCAGTGGTCGGGATCCTGGGCGTCGCCCGTCCACTCCTCGCCGACCCCGACCCCGCCCGTGAAGCCGACGTGGCCGTCGACGACCAGCAGCCGCCGGTGCAGGCGGTTGTTGACCTTGTTGAGCTGGTACCAGTGCGGTGGGCGAAAGAACTCCACCTGCGCGCCCGCCTCTCTCCAGCGCTCGACGAGTGCCTGGTCGATCTTCACGGCGCTGCCGAACGCGTCGAGCAGGATGCTGACCTGCACCCCGGCGGCCGCGCGCTCGCGCAGCGCCTCGCCGAACGCGGCGATCGTCGGGCCGCCCGTCCAGTAGATGTAGCTCGAGAAGCCGATCGTCTCGCGGGCGGACTCGATCGCGGCCGTCATGGAGGGGAAGATCTCGTCGCCGTTGCGCAGGACCTCGACGCGGTTGCCCCCGACGCACGGGCGAGCCGGCGAGCGACTCGAGCAGGCGTCCGAACTCCGCGCCTCCCGGGGCCGGCGGATCGCTGAGCTCGAAGCCTCGCGCGGCGGTCTTCTCGTCCTTGGCGACCTTCAGCGCGCCGATTCCGGCGACGGCCATGGCGGCGGTTGCGAGGATCGCGGTGCGGCTTTGCGTAGACGGCAAGCGGGACCTTTCGGCGAGCGAGGGGGCGCGCATCCTACTTTGGACCTGGCCCCGCTAGCGTTCGTGTTCGATGCAGCCCGAGATCGATCTGCTCGGCCTGCCCCTGAAGACGTTCGGCCTGTGCTTCGGCCTGGCGTTCGTCGTGTCGGGGGCGATCGTCGGACGCCGCCTGAAGGAGCTGGGAAAGCCGGTCGACTGGGCCTACGAGATGGTCTTCGCGGCGCTCGTCGGCGGCCTCGTCGGCGCGCGGCTGTACTGGATCCTGGGCAACCTCGACGAGGTCAGCGGCGACATCGTCGGCAACGTCTTCGGCGGGTCGGGGCTGGTCTGGTTCGGCGGCGGCCTCGGGGGTGCGGCGGGCGTCCTGCTGTGGGCCTGGCGCAAGGGGATGTTCAACCTGCTGCTGCTGGATATCTGCTCGCCGGCGCTTGCGATGGGCTACGCGGTCGGCCGCGTCGGCTGCCAGATCTCGGGCGACGGCGACTACGGCCGGGCGACCGACCTGCCGTGGGGGATGGCCTATCCCGACGGCGTCGTGCCGACGACCGACGTCGTGCACCCGACGCCGATCTACGAGACGCTCAGCATGTGCCTCGTCGCCTGGTGGCTGTGGCGCATGCGCGCGACGTTCCGCCCCGGCGTCCTGTTCGGCTTCTACCTCGTGCTGGCCGGGACGGAGCGCCTGCTGGTCGAGTTCGTGCGTCGCAACGAGCCGGTGCTCGCCGGGCTCACCGAGGCGCAGCTGCTGAGCGTCGTGATGATGATCGCGGGCCTCGTCTGGCTCTGGACGCGGGCGCGCTCGGGCGGGTTGCGGCGCGAGGACGCCGGCGGCGCGGTGCCCGCCCCCGCCGGCGCTACCGGCTAGTACACGCGTCCACAAGTTCTGCGCGTTTTCCGGGCGTCCGATCCGTGCCTGGCGGCCGCCGGCGCCCGCCCTCGTGTCACCAGCACGAAGGCGGGCACCGTCGACCGTCAGATCACGGCCGGGCATCCCGGAATTCCACGCAGAACTTCCGGCCACGTGCACTAGCCGCCGAGCGCCTCGACCGGCGAGCGGCGGGCGCTGCCCGTCCGCGCCGGCGCGGGCCGCAGCAGCGCGGCGAGCGCGTAGAGCGCGATCGCCGCCAGCGCGACGGCCGCGCCCGCCGCCACGTCGAGTTCGGCGCTCGCGACGAGCCCGAGCAGGCCGGCGAGCGCGCCGATCCCCGCCGCCAGCGCGATCTGCGCGCGCAGGCTCGTGCCGAGCCGGATCCCCGCCGACGCCGGCGCGACGACGAGCGCGAGCACGAGCAGGTTGCCGAGCCCCTGCACGGCCGCAACGACCGCGATCGCCAGCAGGGCCAGCAGCGCCAGCCGCGCTCGCTCCGGGCGCACCCCGAGCGACGGCGCGGCGATGGGGTCGAAGACGGCCGCGGCCAGCGCGCGGTGGCCGGCGGCAAGCGCGCAGGCGACGAGCCCGCCGAGCACGGCGGCCGCGACGAGGTCCGACGTGCTCGTGCCGAGCAGGTCGCCGAACAGCAACTCGCCGAGCCGCGCCGGCACGGCCGGCGCGAGGGCCAGCACGGCGCCGAGGCCGAACGCGGTCGTCACCGTGACGCCGACGGCGACCTCCGCGCCGACGCGCGTGTCGCGCGCGGCGAGCGCGATCAGCGCCGCGGCCGCGAGCACGCCGCCCGCCGCGCCGAGCAGCAGCGGGGCGCCCGCGAGCGCGGCGAGGACGAGGCCCGGGAGCATCGCGTGGGCGAGCGACTCGGCGGCGTACGTGCTGCGCACGTGCAGCAGCCACACGCCGAGCGCGCCGCAGGTCGCGCCGAGGATCAGGACCTCGAGGAGCGCGCGCTGCAGCAGCCCGGAACGCAGGATCTCCATGTCAGACGGCCGTGACGGTTGTGGAATCAGCCATCAGTGCGCGTGCGAGTGGTGCTGGATCGCGACGGCCCGGTGCCCGCAGTCCAGCAGCACGATCTCCTTGCCGTACGTTCCCTCGAGCACGGCGTTGGTCAGCGTCTCGCTGGGCGGGCCGTAGGCGACCTGCGCGCCGGCGAGACACAGCACGCGGTCCCAGCAGCGCGCCTGCTCGACGTCGTGCGTGGCGATCAGCAGCACGCGCCCCTCGGCGCGCAGCTCGTCGAGGATGCGCATGATCGCGTCCTCGCTCGTGCGGTCGACGCCCGCGAAGGGCTCGTCGAGCAGCAGCACGCCGGCGTCCTGGACGAGCGCGCGGGCGATCAGCACGCGCTGGCGCTGGCCGCCCGACAGCGCCCCGAAGCGGCTGCCGGCGCGGTCGGCGAGGCCGACGCGCTCCAGCGCGGCGCGGGCGAGCGCGCGGTCGGCGCCGGCGATCCGCCGGTACCAGGGGGTGCGCGCGTAGGCGCCCATGAGCGCGACGTCGAGCGCGCTGACCGGGAAGTCCAGCCGCGAGCGCTCGGTCTGTGGCACGTAGGCCGGCGCCCCCTCGACGCGGACAGTGCCCGTCGTCGCGGGCAGCTCCCCCAGCAGCGCCCGAAAGAGCGTCGTCTTGCCGCCGCCGTTGGGCCCTAGCACCGCGACCGCCTGACCCGCATCGGCGCTGAACGTCACGTCGCTGAGCACGACGGCGCCGTTGCCGTAGCCGGCCGACAGGTTGCCGACCGTGATGGCGGCGGCGCTCATCGCGCGAGCCTCGGCGACGACACGAGCGCGGCGAGCGCGAAGCCGCCGCCGCCGATCACCGCGATCGCCGGCCCGGGCGGCAGGTCGAGGTGGTAGGCGAGCAGCAGCCCGGCGACGCCCTCGAGCGCCGCCAGCGCGACGGCGGCGGCCAGCAGCGCGCCGAGCGAGCCGGTCAGCAGCCGCGCGGTGGCGGCGGGAACGACGAGCAGCGTGCTGACGAGCAGCGCGCCGACGGCCGGCAGCACCGCGACGACCGTGACCGCGAGCAGCGCCAGCAGCAGCCAGTCGCCGCGCGCGGCACGCACGCCGAGCGTTGCAGCGCCGGCCGGGTCAAAGCCCGTCGCCAGCCAGGTGCGCGCCAGCCCCGCGGTCGCCGCGACCGCCGCCAGCGCGGCGGCGGCGGCGAGCGCGACGTCGCCGTCGCCGAGGCCCAGGAGCGTGCCGAAGAGCAGCCGGTCGACGCCGGCGCCGGAGCGGTAGACGTCGCTGGCGAGGATCGCCCCGAGCGCGAGCGCGGCCGTCAGCAGCAGCCCGGTGGCGGCGTCGGCGCTCGTCGCCCCGCGGCGCGTCATGCGCGACAGCAGGCCGGCGAAGCCCAGGCCGGCGCCGAGCGCCGCGAGCGGCGGCGCTAGGCCCCAGGGACCTGCGACGACGAGGCCCGGGAAGGTCGCGGTGCCGACGGCGTGTGCGAAGAACGCCAGCCTGCGCAGGACGATCCACGTGCCCAGCAGGCCCCCCGCCACGGCCAGCAGGAGCGTGGCCAGCAGC
>Ga0183260_10004705_pt1 | contig 10816 bp, 9 predicted proteins | sample AntDrymUQ4972206_2_FD_129768 | JGI IMG/M metagenome (GOLD analysis project Ga0183260, IMG submission 129768) | Polar desert sand microbial communities from Dry Valleys, Antarctica - metaG UQ497 (22.06) (version 2) (version 2) | ecosystem: Environmental > Terrestrial > Soil > Desert | place...
CCGGTGTGCTCCCAGGTGAAGGCGGCCAGCTCGCGGCCGAAGTGCCCGTACGCCGCGGTCTGGGCATAGATCGGGCGCAGCAGGTCAAGGTCGCGGATCAGCGCGGCCGGACGCAGGTCGAACACGTCCCGCACCGCGTCGGCGATCCGCTCGACCGGCTGCTGCTCGGTGCCGAAGCAGTCGACATAGAACCCGACCGGATGCGCCTTGCCGATCGCGTAGGCGACCTGCACCTCGCACCGTCGGGCGAGACCGGCGGCCACGACCGTCTTGGCGACCCACCGCATCGCGTAGGCCGCCGAGCGGTCGACCTTGCTGGGGTCCTTGCCGCTGAACGCGCCGCCGCCGTGGCGAGCCATCCCGCCGTAGGTGTCGATGATGATCTTGCGGCCGGTCAGACCGGCATCGCCCATCGGGCCGCCGACCTCGAACCGACCCGTGGGGTTGACCAGCAGCCGGTAGCCGGAGTGGTCGATGTCGAAGCGGCCGAGCACCTCGTCGACCACGTGCTTCTTGACGTCGGGCGTCAGCATCGCGTCCAGATCGATGTCGGGTGCGTGCTGGCTCGACACGACCACGGTGTCGACACGGGTGGGCCGACCCGACTGGTCGTACTCGACCGTCACCTGCGTCTTGCCGTCGGGTCGCAGGTAGGCCATCGTGCCTTCGCGCCTGACCTCGGCCAGCTGCTCGGCCAGGCGGTGGGCGATGCTGATCGGCAGGGGCATCAGCTCGGGGGTGTCGTCGCAGGCGTAGCCGAACATCAGTCCCTGGTCGCCCGCGCCCTGCGCGTCCAGCGGGTCGGCCGACCCCTCCGTGCGCCCCTCGTACGCGGCGTCCACCCCCTGGGCGATGTCGTGGCTCTGCCCGCCGATGGCGACCGTGACCCCACATGATCGCCCGTCGAAACCCTTGGCGGACGAGTCGTAGCCGATGTCGAGGATCGTCGTGCGGACGATGTCGGCGATGGGTGCCCAGCCCGACGTGGTCACCTCGCCGGCGACGACCACCAGACCGGTGGTCAGCAGCGTCTCGACCGCGACGCGACAGCGGGGGTCCTGCGCCAGCAGCGCGTCGAGCACGCTGTCGCTGATCTGGTCGGCGATCTTGTCCGGGTGCCCCGCGGTGACGGACTCGGACGTGAACAGGCGACGGCTCACACACTGGCTCCTGTCGAGACGGCGGTGGTGCGAGGTACGTGGCTAGGGGCGTTCGTGCAGGGTACCTCCGGGCAGCCGCGCGACGACCGCGTCCCACACGACATCGGCGAGCGCGATCTTGGTGGTGGCAGCGACCGGCGTGCTGGTGCCGTCGGCGCCCAGCAGCACCGCCTCGGTGTCGTCGCGCCCGAACACCCTGCCCGCGCTGACGTCGTTGACGACGAGCAGGTCGCACCCCTTGCGGGAAAGCTTGGCCCGGCCGTGAGTGAGCACGTCTCCATCGTCGTCGCCGGTCTCGGCCGCAAAGCCGACAAGTAGGGGTGCGTCCGTCCCCACGCGGGTCCGGGCCAGCTCGGCGAGGACGTCGGGGGTCGGCTCGAGCGCCACCGCGGGGGGTGCGACGCCGTCGGGCGACTTCTTGATCTTGTGGGGGCTGGCGCTGGCCGGGCGGAAGTCTGCCGGCGCCGCGGCCATCACGACCGCGTCGGCACCCGCGGCAGCCGCAAGCACCGCCTCCCGCAGCTCGTCGGTGCTGCCGACGCGAACGACGTCGGCTCCGGCGGGGTTCGGGAGGGACACGTTGGCGGCCACCACGCTCACCGTGGCGCCGCGGGCCACCGCGGAGACCGCCAACGCATAGCCCATCCGGCCCGACGACCGGTTGCCGAGGAAGCGCACCGGGTCGAGCGGTTCACGGGTGCCGCCGGCGCTGACGACGACGCGGCGCCCGACGAGGTCGGGGCTGTCGCCGACCACGCCCCGGCGCAGCAGGGCAGTCGCCACCTGCACGAGGTGCTCGGGGTCGGGCAACCGTCCCGGGCCGCTGTCGGCGCCGGTGAGGCGTCCTGTTGCCGGGTCGACGACCACGGCTCCACGGCTGCGCAGCAGGCCCACGTTGGCGACGGTCGCGGGGTGCTCCCACATCTCCGTGTGCATCGCCGGCGCGAAGAGCACTGGGCAACGGGCGGTCAGCAACGTCGCGGTCAGCAGGTCGTCGGCGACACCGGCAGCAGCCCTGGCCAGCAGGTCGGCGGTAGCGGGAGCGACGAGCACCAGGTCTGCCTCCCGCCCGAGTCGTACGTGTGGAACGTCGGGGACGGTGCTGAAGACGTCGCTCGCGACCGGTCGACCCGACAACGCCTCCCAGGTCGCGCTCCCGACGAAACGCAGCGCGGCCGCGGTCGGCACGACAGTGACGTCGTGGCCGGACTCCGTGAGCCGGCGCAGCACGTCGCAGACCTTGTACGCCGCGATGCCGCCGCCGACGCCGAGGACGACGTGGGGCGGGACCGTCACTGCTCTTCGGGCTCGATGTCCTCGCAGGTCAGCAGGTCCTGCTCGATCTCACGCAGCGCGATCGACAGCGGCTTCTCCTGGACATGGGTGTCGACCAGCGGGCCGACGTACTCGAGCAGGCCCTCACCGAGCTGGGAGTAGTAGGCGTTGATCTGGCGCGCCCGCTTGGCGCTGAAGAGGACGAGCTTGTACTTCGAGTCGGCCTTCTCGAGCAGAGAGTCGATCGGAGGGTTGGTGATGCCCTCGGCGGTGGCGCGGGATCCGGACACGTACGAGCCTCGCAAATAGGTCGATGGTGTGCTGCTCACGAAGGTCAGCCCCACAACTCTACCAACTCGTCGGCCGCTCGCCGAACGTCGGCGTTGACGATGCTCACGTCGAACTCAGGCTCGGCGGCCAGCTCGGCGCGCGCGGTGGCCAACCGGCGATCTCGCTCGGCAACGTCCTCGGTGCCGCGGCCGACGAGCCGGCGGACCAGCTCGTCCCAGCTCGGGGGGCCCAGGAACACGAACAGTGCGCCAGGCATCGACCGCCGCACCTGGCGGGCGCCTTGCAGGTCGATCTCGAGCAAGGCCCGGCGACCCTCGGCCAGCGCATGCTCGACCGGACGGCGTGGCGTGCCGTAGCGGGCCCGTCCATGCACGAGCGCCCACTCCAGCAGTGCGTCGTCGGCGACCAGCTGGTCGAACTCGGACTCGCTGACAAACCGGTAGTGCTCGCCGTGCCGCTCGCCCGGTCGCGGTGGTCGGGTGGTCGCCGACACCGACACCCACACCTGTGGGTGCTGGCGGCGGACCGCGCGCACCACCGTGCCCTTGCCCACAGCGGTCGGCCCGGCCAGCACGATCAAGCGCGGCCCTGCTCGCGACTCGGGCGCGGTCGACCCGATCGGCGGGGTCGGCTCAGGCCCCGTCTGCGAACTCACGTTTCAGCGCGGCGATCTGGTTGGCGCCCAGACCGCGCACGCGCCGAGTCGACGCGATCCCGATCCGCTGCATGAGCTGTTGCGCCCGAACCTTGCCGACTCCCGGCATCGACTGCAGCAGGTCGTGGACCTTCATCTTGCCGACCACGTCGCTGCTCTGCCCGGTCCGCAGCACGTCGTGCAGCGACCCCCCGGCGTGCTTGAGCCGGCTCTTGATCTCCGCCCGCTCGCGTCGGGCAGCGGCAGCCTTGACGAGGGCGGCCTGACGCTGCTCGGGGGTCAGGGGCGGCAAGGCCACAGCGGTCACCTTCATCGTGGGCGGCAGACATCCGGCTCCCCCAGCGTGCGTCTGGCAACCTAGCGACGAGGGCCGCAGGGGGCAATGCCGTCGCGCACGGCCTCGTGCACTCGGCTCAGTACGGTCCGCCAGGTCGGCTGCCCGGCGAGGCGTCACCTGGTCGAGCTACTGGGTCTCGTCGCCGAGCGTCACGTCGCACTCGGACTCGGCGTGCTTCTCTATCGATTCGAATGCGGCGGTGAACTCCGGCGAATCCAGCTCCTGGCCTGCCTCGGTGATCTCTTGCAACGCCTCAGGGTCGAGTTCGGCCGGGTCGAGGTTGGCGAGGTCACCAAGGTCTTCTGCGGACAGCCCGGCATCCTCCAGCGCTTGCTCGAAGTCGGCCAACCCGGTCGTGACGACCTCCCAGTCAGCCGCCACCTCCTTGGGGGGGTTCTCGCCCAGGCTCTGCATGGTCGCGAATGCCTCGCCCAGCTGGCTGGAATCGTCCTCCTCGAGCGACTGGAACTGCGCGTTCGCGTCCTCGAGGGCGCCGCAGTAGTCCTCGCCCGACGCGGGGCTGTCCTCGCCTGAGTCGCTGCCGCCGCACGCCGCCAGCGTGCTCGCCAGCAGCAGGCCGCATGCCAAGCCGGTCGCGAACTTCGGGAATGGCGTCATGGCTGCGATGTCCTTCCTCGGTCGGCGGTCTGGGCACCGCGTGCCGCGCAAGCATGCCACCAGCGCGGTCACCCCCCGGGCATGACCGCCAAGAGGTCGTCGCGGTGCCGCAGCGCGGCCGAACGCAGCGCGGCAGCGTCGGGTCCGGCCGCCAGCACTGATCGGGACACCGACGGGAGCACCGGCTCGCGCAACCCGGTGCACAACCGCCGCACGTCGTCCGCGCGGCCGCCCTGGGCGCCGAGGCCCGGCACCAGCAGCGGTCCGCCGACGGCAAGGCTCTCGCCAGCAGCCTGGTCGAGGCCGTGCCCGAAGCCAGTCTGGCCAGCGCCGACGACCACGCCGACCGAGCCATAGGGCGCGGTGCCGGCGTTCTCGGCGGCGACGTTGGAGCACACGTCTGCGGCAACGCTGCGACCCGAGGCAGCGCGTGCACGCTGGACCGACGCGCCCTCCGGGTTGGACGTCAGCGCGACCACGAAGACCCCGACGCCGTCTCGGGCCAGCGTGAGGAACGGGCGCAACGTCTCGAAGCCGAGGTAGGGGTTGACGGTGACCGCGTCCGCGGCCAGCGGCGCGCCCGGACGCAGGTAGGCGTCGGCGTAGGCCGCCGCGGTCGAGCCGATGTCGCCGCGCTTAGCGTCGAGCACGACGAGGGCACCGGCGGCCCCGGCGGCCGCGACGGTGCGCTCCAGCACCGCGATGCCGGCCGCCCCGTGCCGTTCGAAGAACGCCAGCTGGGGCTTGACCGCGGCAACCTCGCCGGCCACCGCCTCGACCACGGTTTGGGCGAACCGCTCCAGCCCGGTGGCGTCGTCGGGCAGCCCCCACTGGCCGAGCAACTCCGCGTGCGGGTCGACGCCCACACAGAGCGGACCGCGCTCGACCAGCGCGTCGCGCAGACGTTGGCCGAACGTGTCAGTCATCTGTCCCCTCAGGTCGTGGACGTGGCTGGTGCGCCAGACCGACCGCCTCGGCCGGACTGCGCAGTCCGCGGGCGGCCAGCGCGACCTGCAGCTCGTTGGCTACCCGGTGCGGCGCCGAGGGGTCGTGAAAGACCACGGTGCCCACCTGGACGGCCGTCGCCCCGGCGAGCAGGAACTCGAACGCGTCGCGGCCGGTGCGAACCCCTCCCACGCCCACGATCGGTACGTCGGGCATCGCCTGGTGCACCTGCCAGACGCAGCGCACGGCCAGCGGCCGGATGGCCGGGCCGGACAGACCGCCTGTCGTACCGGCAAGGACCGGTCGCATCGTGTCGTGATCGATGGCCAGGCCCAGCGTCGTGTTGATCAGCGTGAGGCCCGTCGCGCCAGCCTCCATGACCGAATCGGCGATGCTGACCAGGTCGGTGACGTCGGGGGACAGCTTGGCGAGCACGGGCACGTCGCGCGGGATGCCGCGGCGCGCGGCCGACACCGCCCGCGCGGCCTGAAACGGGTCACAGGCGAAGACCAGACCGCGGTTCTCGACGTTGGGGCAGGAGATGTTGACCTCGACGGCGGCGACACCCGGGCTGGAACCCACCCGCCGGCCGAGCTCGGCGTACTCGCCGAGCGAGCCCCCGGCGATGGACACCACCGCCCGTGCACCGTGCGAGACCAGCCACGGCAGGTCCGTCGCGAGGAACGCGTCGATCCCCGGGCCCTGCAGGCCGATCGAGTTGAGCATGCCCGACGGCGTCTCGACCATTCGCGGTGTCGCGCGGCCCGAGCGGGGGTCGAGCCGTACCGACTTGGTGACGACGGCGCCGATGGCCGCGACGTCGAGGAACGGCGCCAGCTCGCGACCCGCCGCGGCACAGCCCGACGCGGTCATCACGGGAGTGGGCAGCCGTACGCCGGCGAGCTCGATGGCGAGGTCGACGACTGGTCCGGATGCCGAGCCGACGTCGGATGACGAGTCGACGACAGCGGCCGGTTGCGACGTGACCGTCACGCGTGCCCTCCCACCCGGGGGGCGCCCAGCGTGCCGGCCGGGATGGTACCGGCATCGGCCCACAGCACCCGGTCACCACGAAAGACCGGCCCCTCGACGCACGAGCGCACCATCCGCACCACGCCGTCGTCGCCGCGCACAGGCAGCACGCAGGTCATGCACACGCCCACTCCGCAGGCCATCTGCTCCTCGACGGCGCACTGGCTCCAGACCCCGTGCTGCTCGGCCAGCGCCGCGATCGCGCTGAGCATGCCCATCGGGCCGCAGGCATAGACGACGGCTGCGTTCGTACGCGCCAGCAGGTCGGGCAGGACATCGGTGGCCCGCCCGGGCGTGCCGACCGAGCCGTCCTCGGTGGTCACCACGATCGACTGGGCCGACCGCTTGGCCTGCACCGTCCCGAACAGGCGCGATTCTGACGCCGCACCGAGCACCATGTGGACGCTGCACCCCCGCTCGCGCAGCCGGTCGGCCAGGCCGAACAGCGGCGCGCTTCCGTAGCCGCCGCCGACGAGCACGCAGGGCACCGGCTCCTTGGGGAGCGCGAACGGCCGGCCGAGCGGGCCGATGACGTCGATCTCGTCGTGCGGGCGCCGGTCGGCGAGCCATGCCGTGCCGGGGCCGTGCACCGCGAACACGATCTCGACCGTGCCGCCGTAGACACCCGACGCCTTGGCCCGATAGATCGAGAAGGCCCGGCGCAGCAGCGTCGCGGAGTGGTCGCCGCCCACCGCCAGCGCCACGAACGCGCCGGGCCGGGTGCGCTCGGCGACTCCCGGCGCCACCAACGTGAGGTGCTGGTAGTCACCGACCCGGTCGAGCTTCAGCACCCGCCCACGCAGCTGCAGCGGACCGGTGCTCACGAGCACCCGCTCACGTCGTCACTGTCTCGTCGCCCTGCAGGCACTGGTTGTGGCAGCTCGTGGGGGGTGGTGTGCGCCGCCCACTCCTGCAGCGACCGCACCTGAAGCCCACCCGCGAGCAGTGCCTCGATGCCCTGCACGGCCGCGGCCAAGCCCTGGACGGTCGTGATGCACGGGACGTTGCGCGCAACGGCTGCGCTGCGGATGGCGTAGCCGTCGAGCCGGGGGCTCCCGCCCGACGTCGTTCCGTGCGGCGTGTTGACGACGAGGCCCACCTCCCCGTTGCGGATCAGGGCGACGATGCTCGACCCGCGTGGGTGGCCCTCCCCGTCGACGGCTCCGTCCACGGCGAAGGTGGCGGCTTCGGCACGCTCGGACAGCTTGTCCACGACGGTGGCGGCCACCCCGTTGCGGCGCAGCACGGCGGCCGTACCGGTGGTAGCCACGATCTCGAAGCCGAGGTCGGCGAGCCGCTTGACCGGGAACACCATGTGCCGCTTGTCGCGGTTGGCGATCGAGCAGAACACCCGGCCGCTGGTGGGGAGCCGGCCGAACGCGCCCGCCTGCGCCTTGGCATAGGCGGTCCCGAAGCCGGCGTCGATGCCCATCACCTCGCCTGTCGAGCGCATCTCTGGCCCGAGGACCGTGTCCACGCTGCGGCCGTCGACGGTACGGAACCGGTTGAACGGCATCACCGCCTCCTTGACCGCGACCGGCGCATCCGGCGGCAGCGTCCCGCCGTCGCCGTGCGCGGGCAGCAGCCCCTCGCCGCGCAGGTCCGTGATCTTGGCCCCGAGCATCACCCGCGCCGCCGCGTTGGCCAGTGGCACCGCTGTCGCCTTGGAGACGAACGGCACCGTGCGCGACGCGCGTGGGTTGGCCTCCAAGACGTTGAGGACGTCGCCGTCGAGGGCGTACTGGACGTTGAGCAGCCCGCGGACGCCCACGCCACGGGCGATGGCCTCGGTCGAGGTGCGGATGCGGTCGATCTCCTCGCGACCGAGGGTGATCGGCGGCAGCACGCACGCGGAGTCGCCGGAGTGGATGCCGGCCTCCTCGATGTGCTCCATCACACCGCCGAGAAAGAGCTCCCCGCCGTCATAGATCGCGTCGACGTCGATCTCGACCGCGTCGTCGAGGAACCGGTCGACCAGCACCGGGTGCTCGGGCGAGATGGCGGTGGCACGACCGATGTACTCCTCGAGCGCGGCGTCGTCATAGACGATCTCCATCCCTCGCCCACCCAGGACGTACGAGGGCCGCAGGAGCACCGGGTAGCCGATCTCGTGCGCGACCTGCACGGCACCGGCGAACGACGTCGCCGTGCCGTGCTTGGGCGCCGGCAACCCGGCTTCGGCCAGCACCTGCCCGAAGGCGCCCCGGTGCTCGGCAAGGTGAATCGCCTCAGGCGGGGTGCCCACGATCAGGACGCCCTCGTCGGCCAGTGCCTGGGCCAGGCCCAACGGCGTCTGCCCACCGAGCTGCACGACCACCCCGGCGACGGGGCCGGCCCGCTGCTCGGCGTGCACGACCTCCAGCACGTCCTCCAAGGTCAGGGGCTCGAAGTAGAGCCGGTCGGAGGTGTCGTAGTCGGTGGACACCGTCTCTGGGTTGCAGTTGACCATCACGGTCTCGTATCCCGCCTCGCGCAGGGCCAGGCTCGCGTGCACGCACGAGTAGTCGAACTCGATCCCCTGCCCGATCCGGTTGGGTCCGCTGCCGAGGATCAGCACCGCGGGCCTGGTACGCGAGGCGACCTCGGTCTCCTCGTCGTAGGACGAGTAGTGGTACGGGGTGCGGGCGGCGAACTCGGCGGCACAGGTGTCGACGGTCTTGAACACCGGCCGGATGCCGAGCGCGTGCCGCACCCCGCGCACCACGCCTGGGCGCAGGCCACGCAGCTGGCCGATCTGGACGTCGGACAACCCGTGCCGTTTCGCCAGCCGAAGCAGGTCTGGGGTGAGAGCCTCGGCGTCGCGGAGCCTGCTCGCCAGGTCGTTGACCAGCACCAGCTGGTCGAGGAACCACGGGTCGATGCCGGTGGCATGGTGCAGGTGCGCGACGCTGGCCCCGGCTCGGAGCGCGTCGAGAACGACCCGCAGCCGCCCGTCGTGTGCGGTGCGCGACCGCGTCAGGAGCTCGTCGACGTCGCCTGGGTCGTCGGCCCACGAGAACGGCGCGGTGGGGCTCTCGAGCGACCGCAACGCCTTGCCCAGCGCCTCGGTGAAGCAGCGTCCGATCGCCATCGCCTCGCCGACGGACTTCATGTGCGTGGTCAGTGCCGGGTCGGCCGCGGGAAACTTCTCGAAGTCGAAGCGGGGCACCTTGACCACGACGTAGTCGAGGGTCGGCTCGAAGCAGGCCGGGGTCGCTTGCGTGATGTCGTTGGGAATCTCGTCGAGGGTGTAGCCGATGGCGACCTTGGCCGCGATCTTGGCGATTGGGAACCCTGTCGCCTTGCTGGCAAGGGCACTGGAGCGCGACACCCGGGGGTTCATCTCGATGACGACCAGGCGGCCGTCGGCCGGGTTGACCGCGAACTGGATGTTGCAGCCGCCGGTGTCGACCCCGACGGCGCGAATGACACCCATCGCGACGTCGCGCATCCGCTGGTACTCGCGGTCGGTCAACGTCATGGCCGGCGCCACGGTGATGGAGTCACCGGTGTGGACACCCATCGGGTCGAGGTTCTCGATCGAGCACACCACCACCACGTTGTCGGCGTGATCGCGCATCACCTCCAGCTCGTACTCCTTCCAGCCGAGCACCGACTCCTCGAGCAGGACCTCGGTCGTCGGGCTGGCGGCGAGCCCGGCGCCGGCGATGCGGCGCAGCTCGGCCTGGTCGCGCGCGAGGCCCGAGCCCACCCCGCCCATCGTGAACGACGGCCGCACCACCACGGGGAACTCCAGCTCGCGGGCAGCGGCCAACGACTGCTCGATCGTGTGGCAGGTGACCGAGCGCGCCACCCCCGCGCCCCACTCGAGCGGCAAGGACTCGACGACCCGCTTGAACGACTCGCGGTTCTCACCCCGTCGGATCGCGTCGAGGGACGCGCCGATCAGCTCGACGTCGTACTTGTCCAGCACGCCCGACTCGGCCAGCTCGACCGCGCAGTTGAGCGCGGTCTGCCCACCGAGGGTCGCGAGCAGCGCGTCGGGGCGCTCCTTGGCGATCACCGCCTCGACCACCTCGGCCGTGATCGGCTCGACGTAGGTCGCGTCGGCAAACTCGGGGTCGGTCATGATCGTCGCCGGGTTGGAGTTGACCAGCACCACGCGCACACCCTCGGCGCGCAGCACCCGGCACGCCTGGGTGCCGGAGTAGTCGAACTCACAGGCCTGGCCGATCACGATCGGTCCCGACCCGATCACCAGCACCGACGAGAGGTCGTCGCGCCGCGGCATCAGCCCGCCCCCCCGTCCCGCGATCGCGGGCTTCCGGGGGCTGGGGGCACCGGTCGAGCACCCGTTTCCCCGCAATTTCGGGTGGGGGTGGTGGTGTCCATCAGGTCGACGAACCGGTCGAACAGGTATGCCGAGTCATGCGGTCCCGCCGCCGCCTCCGGGTGGTACTGCACGCTGAACGCCGGCCCGTCGACGAGCGCCAGGCCCTCGACCACCCGGTCGTTGAGGGACACGTGCGTCACCTCGACGCGCCCGAAGTCGGTCTCGACGGC
>Ga0183260_10004706_pt1 | contig 10811 bp, 11 predicted proteins | sample AntDrymUQ4972206_2_FD_129768 | JGI IMG/M metagenome (GOLD analysis project Ga0183260, IMG submission 129768) | Polar desert sand microbial communities from Dry Valleys, Antarctica - metaG UQ497 (22.06) (version 2) (version 2) | ecosystem: Environmental > Terrestrial > Soil > Desert | place...
ATGGTGAGGAACCCTGCGGTGGTGGGGGCGGTGACGGTGATGTTGAGGACGACGGCACCGACGCCGGTGGCGGGTACGCCGCCGCGGCCGGTGACCTGCAGGGTGCGGGTGGCCCCGGGGCCGAGAGGGCCGCCCCCGGCGGCCACGCCGTCGACGGTGACGCCACCGGTGCGGGTGTCGAGCAGGCGGGCCGGGCCGACGGGGACGTAGCTGGGCCGCTTGACGGTGATCGTGACCGTGGCGGGGTCGCTGCCCCCGCGGCCGTCGCTGGCGGTGTAGCTGAAGCCGCCCACACCCGTGAAGCCGGTTGTCGGTGTGAAGGTGAAGGAGCCGTTGCTGTTCAGGCTCACCGTGCCACCCACCTGGGCCGTGGGCGAACCGGCGGTCAGCTGGTCCCCGTTCGGGTCGGTGTCGTTGGCGAGCACGCCAGGGGCGGCAACGGTCCGGGGTGTGTCCTGCGTGGCGGTGTACGCGTCGTCGTTGGCCGCCGGCGGCACGTTGGCCTGGATGGGGGCGGTGCTGAGGGTGAAGCTCCGGCTGGGAGAGCTCGATGGGTTCGCCGGTGACTGCTGCTGGTTCGTGATGACGGCCAGGGTGCGGGCGCAGCCCGTGGCGTCAAAGGCGGGGAGCGTCGTGCTGGCCCCGCTGCCGACCACGGCGGGCAGCGGGCTGCGGAGGAGGCTGGTGCCGGTGTCGCACACCGCCGTGGCCCGGAGCTGACCGCCGGCCGAGGTGTTGGCCAGGGTCACCGAGGAGGCCGACGACGGGAGGGTCACCCAGGCCAGCGAGTAGTCGTCCTCGATCGTGCTGCTGAACGAACCGCCGACGGCGGCGATCGACCCGGCCGCCGGCGGCAGGCCCCCGGCGTTGGCGACGTAGCCGCCCGCCTCCTCGAAGCAGTGGGGCAGCGCGTAGCCACCGCCACAGGCCTTCATGAAGCCGGCGCCGACGGCGAAGTCGTGGTAGGCGTCGGCCAGGGTGACACCCTTGTTGGCCAGCCCGAAGGCCAGGGCGCTCAGGTTGTTGTGGGTGCCCCGGCTGGTCGACTCCCAGAAGTCCTGCATGACCTGCTCGCCGCCGTTGGCGACCCCGGTTCCGAAGCGCTCGGTCAGGCCCCGGAGCATGAGCCAGAAGGCGTACGGCGAGACGTCGTAGTCGCCCAGGCTGTCCCGGAAGTCGGGCCAGAGGTAGTTGTAGCTGTCGTTGGCGTTGTCGAAGACCTCGTCCTCCATCCAGCTGGCCCCGCCCTCGAACAACGACTCATCCGGGACGTTCGCCCCGCTGATGGCGCCGTACCCGAACTGGATCGAGTGGTTGAACTCGTGGGCCGTGGTGGCGTCCAGGGCCTGCTGCGCCGTGCCCGGGAACGGCCCGAAGTCGTCATTGAGGACCATGCAGCTGGCGTAGGCGTCGCCGTCGGCCCACGCTGTGTTCGGGTTGTCGCCCACGAAGCCGGCGCCCGTCCCATCGGTCGAGACGAAGCCGTACAGACCGTTGGTGAAGTGCTCGAGCCGGACCGGGTACTTGGTGCCGATCGGAGGAGGGGCGGCGATCGCCGGGGGGGCGGCCCAGCCGAAGGTGGTGACCTGCTTGGCCCAGGCGGCCTCCAGCGAGCTGAGGTAGCTGGTCACCGTGAGGCCACCGCCGATGGTGTCGTACGTGATGTAGAAGCGCGCGCTCGTCGTCTCGTTGGCTCGGGCTCCGATCGAGTCCGAGCAGCTGGTGGCGACCGCCAGCGCCTCCACGGTGCGGGCCAGGGCGGGGCTGGGCGGCGAGGAGGCCAGCCGCTGCCGCAGGCCGAACAGGGGCAGGGTGCCCTCCCAGGGCTCGTCGCTCTGGAAGCGGGCCGGCACCTTCGAGCTGGAGCCCCGCCCGGCGAAGACCTCGGCGAGGTGCAGGTCGGCCGTGGGCTGGTCGATCTCGCCCCGGGCCACGGCTTGCTCCAACAGCCGGGGCGTGGGCGCTCGGCCCTGCGGCCCGTAGGCCGCCTGGACGGCCGCGGTGGTGGGCAGGGCCACGAGGCCCACGGCCGCCACCGCCGCCATCAGCACCGAGCGCAGGATGTTCCTCATGCGTCATCCATCCTCGTCGGGGCCCGACGCCCGCTGTCGGTTCCCCATCGTCCCAAGGAGGTGGAACCTGAGCCCACTTCCAGACATTCCGCCCGTCGATCCTTGATCCCTTCGGGCGCCTTAGTGGGCCTGCCAGGCGTGGGGGTCGGCGATCAGCTTGGCCACGGGCGGGGGGAAGCGTCCCGACACGATGTCGGCGAGCGTCACCCCCTCCAGCACCGAGCGGAGGCTGGCCCGCGCCGCCACCCACACCTCCTGGAGGTGGGCGGCGGGCCCGTCGTAGACCGCCGCCTCCGGCCGGGCGCCCCTCACCTCGGCCAGCGGCCCGTCGACCAGGCGCAGGACGTCGGCGGCCGTGATCTCGGTGGCCGGCCGGGCCAGGCGGTAGCCCCCCTCGGCCCCCCGCTGGCTGGCCACCAGGCCGCCGCGGCGCAGCTCGACCAGGATGTTCTCGAGGAACTTGACGGGCAGGCCCTGGGCGGCCGCCATCCGGTCGGCGGTCATGGCGCCGTGGGGATCGGCGGCCAGGGTGAGCAGCGCCCGCATGGCGTACTCCGCCTTGGCCGAGATGTGCACCCCAGCATCATGACCGCCTGGTCAGGTTGCGGTGTCCACCAGCCCCCGCCGCCGGCGCAGCCTGCCGTCCACCGCACCAAAGGCGCCGTCGACGAGGATGCCGGCGATGAGCACCACGATCATGTAGGCCAGCAGCAGAGGCGAGTCGTTGAGGTCTCGGGCGAAGTCGAGCTGCGAGCCGATCGAGGGCCGGTTGGGCAGGATGAGGAGGAGCTCTCCCGCCATGAGGCTGCGCCAGGCGAACGCCCACCCCTGCTTCAGCCCTCCCAGGCACGAGGGGAGCGCGGCGGGCAGCACCACGTGGCGGAACAGGGTCGGACCCCGGGCCCCGAGCATGCGGCCCGCCCGCACCAGGAGCGGTGGGACGTGGTCGACGCCGCCGATGAGCCCGTTCGCGATCGAAGGCGCCGCGCCCAGGACCACGACGAAGATGATGGCGCCTTCAGAGAGCTTGAACAGCAGCACGGCGAGCGGGAACCAGGCGATCGAGGGCATGGTCTGCAGGCCGGTGATCAGCGAGCCGACGGCGGTGCGGAGGGGTCTGATGGTGGCGACCAGCGCCCCGATCACGCTGCCCACGGCGATGGCGGCGCCGTACCCGATCGCAGCCCGGCTGGCGGTGACCCCCAGCGCCTGCCAGAAGGCGCCGGTGCCACCGATCCGCACCACCTCGTCGAGGACGGTGCTCGGGCCGGGGAGCACGTAGGACGGTCGCCACCCGGAGAGCACGACCAGCTGCCACGCCGCCACGGCCAGGACCAGCGCCGTCAGCTTGGGCCAGGCTCGGCCCCACAGGACGCTCAGGCGGCCCGGGGCACCTGCCTCGTCGCCTTCCAGGGCGTCGAGACCAGCCAGCTGCTGGCCGAGCTCCCGCTGGCCGAGCTCCCGCTGATCGAGGTCCCGCTGGTCAACGTCCCGCTGGTCAACGTCCCGCTGGTCAACGTCCCGCTGGTCAACGTCCCGCTGGTCAACGTCCCGCTGGTCAACGTCCCGCTGGTCAACGTCCCGCTGGTCAACGTCCATGGCGAGCGACCTCCAGGCGCAGCGCGGCGGTGACCTCGGTCGCAAGCCGCGAGACGGCCGGCGACTCGATGCGGCGGGGGCGGTCGATGTCGACCGGGAACTCGGCCGCCACCCGGCCGGGCCGACTGGTGAGGAGCACGATCCGGTCACCGAGGCGGGCCGCCTCGCGCACGTTGTGGGTGACGAACACGATGGTCACCCCGGTCTCGGACCAGATGCGCTCGAGCTCGTCGTGCAGCAGGTCCCGGGTCATGGCGTCGAGGGCGCCGAACGGCTCGTCCATCAGCAGGATGTCGGGCTCCTGGGCCAGCGCTCGGGCCAAGGCCACCCGTTGGCGCATCCCGCCGGACAGCTCGTGGGGCCGGCGCTCGCCCATGCCGCCGAGGTGGACCACCTCGAGCAGCTCCGCCGCCCGGGCCCGGCGCTCGGCCCGCCCCACGCCTCGCAGCCGCAGGGCCAGCTCGACGTTGCCGGCCGCGGTGTGCCAGGGGAGCAGGGCTGCCTCCTGGAAGAGCAGCGTGGGGCGGCCACCCGGCACGCTGAGCCGGCCGGAGGTGGGGCTGTCGAGCCCGGCGATCAGGTTCAGCAGGGTGCTCTTGCCGCATCCCGAGGCGCCGACGATGGCGAGCAGCTCGCCCCGGCGGACCTCGAGGTGCACGTCGTCGAGGGCCACGGCCCCGGTGGCGTAGCGCTTCGAGACCCCGTCGATGACGATGGCGGGCGTCGCCGACGAAAGGCGAGCCTCGGTCACCAGGCTCACGAGGCGAGGACCGGCGACTGGCCCGCTTCCTTCAGGACCTCGGCGAGGAGCGACAGCTCGTAGATCCCCGTCAGGTCGACCTTCTTGAGCAGCCCGACCCGCTCGGCGTCGCGGGCCGACTCGGTGAGCGAGCCGGCGATCGGGTCGTTGGTGAAGGTCATGTTCGCCCATGCCGCGGTGATGACGTTCGGTGCGAGCTTCTTGCCGGTGATCCTCTCGATGCCCAGGTTGGCGAGGCTCTGGGCTTCGGCCGGGCTCTCGTTGACGAAGGCGGTGGCTGCCACCTGCGCCTCGAGGAGGCGCTTGACCGTCGCCGGGTGCTGGTCGAGGAACTTGGTGCGCACGATGAGGTGGGTGGTGACGAACCGGCCGTCGGGCCACAGCGACCGCTCGTCGACCAGGACCTTCCCGCCGCCCTCCTGGACCAGCCGGGTGGCCCAGGGCTCGGGCACCCATGCCCCCTCGACGTCACCCGCCCGGAAGGTCTCCAGGGTCTGGGCGTTGTCCTGGGGGATGACCGAGGCACCTTCGGGCCTGTCGGGCTTCAGGCCGTGCTCGTCCAGCCAGACCCGCAGGGCGACGTCCTGGGTGCCGCCCAGCTGGGGACTGGCGATCTTCCTGCCCTTGAGGTCGCTCGGCTGCTGCACGGTCGGCTTGACGACCAGCGAGGCGCCGCCGGAGGTGGCCCCCGAGATGATCCGAACGGCCTGGCCCTTCGACTTGGAGAAGGCGTTGATGGCCGGGTTGGGGCCGAGGTAGGCGGCGTCGAGGCCTTCGGCGAACAGGGCCTCGACCGCCGCCGGGCCGGCGTTGAACGTCTGCAGCGCCAGCTTGTCGGGCCCGAGCTTCTCGGCGTAGATCCCCTTCTCGATCCCGGCCACGGCGGTGGCGTGGGTCAGGTTCGGGAAGTAGCCGAGCCGGAGGGTGACGGCCCCGTCGGTGCCGGCCGTGGTGGTGCCTGAGCCGGAGCCGCACGCAGCCAGGAGCGCGCAGAGGGCGACCAGGAAGGAGGGGAGGTGAAGTGCCCGTCGGAGCGGCGGCATCGAGATCCTGACTTAGTTGATCGAGTCGATCAACTTTATGGAGATTGGGATCCGGTGTCAACCGCCGCCGGTTGGCTGGGGCGGTCGTGGCTGGACGAAGATCTCCCGGTGCTGCGTCGCTCGATCACCCTCGCTGAACGCTTCGCCCTCCGCCGGGTGGTGCGGAGGCTGCCGCCGCCGGTGGGCACGGCGGTGACCGCGCTCGGGCAGGCCTCGCGGGGTGGCGCGCTGTGGCTGGCGGTGGCTGGGGTGCTCTCGCTCCTGGGCCGGCGAGGGCGTCGGGGGGCGGGGGGTGGCCTGCTGGCCTTCGTGCTGGCGTCAGCGGTCGCCAACGGCCCGGCCAAGTGGATCGTGCGGCGGCCCCGACCGGGGGGCGCCGTCCTTCTCGGGCTTCGGCGCCGGGGCCAGGCTCCCGGCACGTCCTCGTTCCCCTCGTCCCACACCGCCTCGGCGGTCGCGTTCGCGGTGGCGGCGTCCATCGAGTTCCCGCCCGCCGCGCCGTTCCTCCTTCCGGCCGCCCTCGGCGTCGCCCTGGCCCGGCTGCGGGCGGTGCGCCACTACCCCACCGATGTGCTGGCCGGCGCCCTCCTCGGCGCCGTCCTCGGCGCCGCCACCGCCTCCCTGCTCCGCCGGTGGCGGGGCCGCGAGCGGGCCGACCGGTAGGGGGCCAGCCGGTCGGCGGTTACGCTCGCCGACCCAGAGATCGGGGGCGGGCATCGAAGGAGCGGACATGGAGAACAGCAGCAGCGGCCCCCATCGCGTCGTCGTGGTCGGCAGCGGGTTCGGTGGGCTGTTCGCCACCAAGGCGCTGAAGGGGGCCCCCGTCGACGTCACCGTGATCGCCCGCACCAACCACCACCTCTTCCAGCCGCTGCTCTACCAGGTGGCCACCGGCATCCTGTCGGAGGGCAAGATCGCCCCGGCCACCCGTGAGGTGCTGCGCAGCCAGGCCAACGCCGGCGTCCTGCTGGGCGACGTGACCACCGTCGACCTGGCCGAGAGAACCGTCACCTCGGTGCTGCGGGGGCGCGAGACGGTGTCGCGCTACGACAGCCTCGTCGTGGCCGCCGGGGTCGGGCAGTCCTACTTCGGCAACGACCACTACGCCGAGCACGCCCCCGGCATGAAGACCATCGACGACGCCCTCGAGCTGCGGGGCCGCATCTTCGGGGCGTTCGAGCTGGCCGAGGCGTCACCGAACCCGGCCGACGTGGACATGTTCCTCACCTTCGTGATCGTCGGGGCCGGCCCCACCGGCGTCGAGATGGCCGGCCAGATCAGCGAGCTGGCCCGGCGGACCCTGCCGGGCGGCTACCGCAACATCGACCCCAGCACGGCGCGGATCATCCTGGTCGACTTCGCACCGGCCGTGCTGGGCGGCTTCGGCGAGAAGCTGTCGCGCAAGGCCGCCGAGCAGCTCCGGAGCATGGGCGTGGAGCTGCAGCTGGGCGCCAAGGTGGTGGGCGTCGACGCCACCGGCGTGGAGGTCGTCGACGACGACGGCCACCGGCGCATCCCGTCGCTGTGCAAGATCTGGGCGGCCGGCGTGACCGGCTCATCCCTGGGCCAGCAGCTGGCGGCGCAGTCGGGCGTCAGCCTCGACCAGGTCGGCCGGGTGCTGGTGCAGCCCGACCTCACCCTGCCCGGCCACCCCGAGGTGTTCGTGGTGGGCGACATGTCGGCCATCGACGACCTGCCCGGGATCGCCCAGGTCGCCATCCAGGGGGGCCGGCACGCCGCCGCCCAGATCCTCCGAACGATCGACGGGCGCCCCACCGGCCAGCCCTTCGCCTACCACGACAAGGGAAGCATGGCCGCGGTGTCGCGGCTCTACGCCCTGGCCCGCATCGGACCGCTCCACCTGTACGGGCGCCTGGCCTGGCTCATGTGGCTGGCCGTGCACCTCATGTACATGGTCGGCTTCAAGAACCGCTTCACCACCGTGTTCGACTGGACGGTGAACCTCGTCAGCCCCGAGCGGAGCGAGCGCACCACCACCTCCCAGCAGGTGCTGGCCCGCCGGGCGCTCCAGCACCCGGACGCGGCGGCCGACGCCATCCCGACGCTCCCGCCCCCGAGCGACCCCCTGTAGCCCGGGAGCCCATCAGCCCGCCAGGAAGCTGAGGCGGATCCGGCGTTCGGGGTTGTCCCCGTTCGGGTCGACCAGCGCCACCGACTGCCAGGTGCCGAGGGCGGGCCGTCCGCCCAGGACGGGCAGCGACAGCGACGGGCTCACGAAGACGGGCAGGACGTGGTCGCCGCCGTGGCCCGGCGACCCGTGCCGGTGGCGGTAGCGGTCGTCCCTCGGCAGGATGCGGCCCAGCACCTCGGCCAGGTCCTCCTCGCTGCCCGATCCCAGCTCGAGCAGGGCCACGCCGGCGGTGGCGTGGGGGACGAAGAGGTGGACGATGCCGTCGCCCCGCCCGTTGCAGAAACGTTCCACCAGTGTGGTCACGTCCGTCACCAGGTCGCCGCCCGTGCGCACCTCCACCTCTTGGCTCTCCATGGCCCCATCCTGGTGCAGCGCCAGCGGGGTGCCGTAGGTTGACCCCGCTCCAAGGCCCGAACGAGAGAGCGGAGGTGCCGGGTGGCGACGGTCGCGGTGGTGGGGTTGGGGGCGATGGGTCGGGCCTTGACGACCCGCCTGCTGGGAACCGGTCACGAGGTCGTGGTATGGAACCGCTCGCCGGGCCCGGTCGAGGAGGCGGTGGACGAGGGGGCGTCGGCGGCGTCGACGGCGGCCGACGCGGCCAGCCGGGCCGAGTTCGTGCTCACCATGATCGCCGACCCGGCCGCCCTGCTGGCCGTCACCGACGGGCCCGACGGTGTGCTGGCCGGCGCCGATCCCGGCAGCGCGCTGCTGCAGATGGCGACGGTCGGCCCCGACCCCGTGCTCGCCCTGGCCGAGCGCCTGCCGGCCGGCGTCGACCTGGTCGACTGCCCTGTCCTGGGCAGCATCTCCGAGGCGACGGACGGGACGCTCTCGGTGTTCGTGGGCGGCGACCCGGAGCGGGGAGCCCCCGTCCTGTCGTCGCTGGGCCGGATCGTCCCCGTCGGCCCGATCGGTGCCGGCTCGGCGGCCAAGCTGGTCGCCAACTCGACGCTGTTCGGCGTGCTCGGGGTGCTGGGCGAGGCGCTCGCCCTGGGCGACGGCCTCGGCCTGTCCCGCGAGGCGACCTGGGAGGTGCTGGCGGCCTCGCCGCTGGCCGCCCAGGCCGAACGCCGGCGTGGTCCGCTCGAGGCCGGCGAGGCGCCGCTGCGCTTCGGGCTGGCCCTGGCCGGCAAGGACGCCGACCTGGTGGTCGAGGCCGCGGGCGCCGCCGGCCTCTCGCTCCCCCTGGCGGAAGCAGCCCGAGGCTGGCTGGCCGACGCCATCGCCTCCGGCCGAGGCGATGACGACTACTCCACCATCCTCGCCCACATCGTCGCGAGCGCCTCGGGTTGAGGCTCCCTCCCCGGGCGGAGGCTTCGCCCCGCCGGCTCCAGCTCGGCGGGCCGTCGTTGTGCCGTGGCCCCGCCCGAGGCCGGCTCGCCTGCCGCAAGGGGCCGGGCCGGTGGGAGACTGACGGGATGGACCAGGTGCGCGCCGTGCTCGACGAGGCAGACAAGCAGCTGGTGGCGATCAGCACCCTCTACGGAGCAGACCTGGAGCTGCAGCGGGCCTCGCCGACGCTGCGGGGCAAGATCAAGGGGTTCCTGGGCAACCAGCGGGCCGCTCTCGACCACCTCGCCCACGGCGTGGTCGCCACCCACGGCGCCGGCGAGGCGCACACCCATTACCCGTTCGCCGCCGAGGCCGAGGCCTTCGACGCATCAGTCGACAAGAACATGCCAGGGGTGCGCGAGCAGCGCCCCGACATCGCCGCCGCCATCGCCCGGCACCAGCCCTTCTCCGTGGCCGCTCTGGCCCGGCTGCGCGACCTGCTGAACGACGAGACGCAGCAGCGGCTGGCCCCCGAGACGAGGGACAGGCCGAAGGAGGCCGCCCTACCCGCCTCGCCCGACGGGCCTGAGGAGCCGGTCGCCGGAGCACCCGCGCCGGCTGCGGAGGCGAAGGCCGCGCCGCCGACGAACCAGGGCGGCATCGTCGGCCTCACCGGGGGCGTGTTCATCAACGGCGTCGCCCACGACCCGATCACGTTGCAGCGCCAGCAGGAGGAGCGGCAACGGGAGTCCACGGTGATCTACCTGGACTGGCGGTTCGGGGGCAGCGACACCTCCGCCCTCGCCACGCTGGAGGCGATCAACCACGCCGTGCGGGCGGCCATCGAGGACGTCGGGGCCACCGCCGGCCTCGCCGCCACCCAACCGGACTGAGCCGGGCGCCCCGGCCCCGGCCCCTACGCTGCTGCGGATGGCCACCGCCACGCCCTCGCCGGACGCCAGCCCCAACCCGAACGCCCTCAAGTTCGACCTCGACGCCGTGTTGCCCGAGATGCTGAACTTCTCGTCCTCGGCTGACGCGGCCGCCGCGGGTCAGCCCTTCGCCGCCGACGTGCTGGCGGCCGACGGCGCCGTGTCGCTGTTCGGCACGGCCAGCTTCGTCACGGTCACCAGGACCCCGGGGGCGGCCTGGGAGCCGATCGTCGAGGCGGTGCAGGCCGCCGCCGCGGCCCACCTCCCCTGAGCTTGAGGCGGCGACCGCGCCACGGCGCCGCCTTCAGGACGTCGGTGCGGCGCCGCTGACCCCGCGGGTCAGGCCGAGACGGTGGCCATCACCCGGTCGGCCACGCCCATGAGGGCCAGGACGGCGGGGCAGTCGGGGGCGGTGTCGAGGGGCGCCAGGCCCTCGCGGTCGGCGGCGACGATGGCCGGGTCGTCGGGCACGACCACGATCTCCTGGTCCGGCAGGGCCGCCCGGATCGTCTCGAGGTCGGCGTCGTTGCGGATGCGGCTGGCCACCACGATGATGTGGCCCATCTTCCGCTCCTTGGCCAGGGCGGCGGCCCGGGCCCCCACCTCGAGCGACTTGGGGGTGGGCTCGACGACCACGAGCACGACGTCGACGGGCGTCTCGCCCAGACGGGTCAGGGTGCCGATCCCGGCCTCGCAGTCGGCGAGGACGATGGTGTCTCCGAACTCGACGCTGCTGAGCAACTGCTCAGCGGAGAGCCCGCATCACGCACAGCCTGGTTCGGGGTTCTCGATCCTGGAGACCACGGCCAGGCGCACGTTGTCGGGAGCGTCGGAGCCGAAGCGCTCGATGAGCTCGTCCCAGCCCGGGGCGTGCTGCTCGTCGCCCTCGTCGAGGCTCTGGCGCATGGACAGGAGCCGCTCGGTCTCGTCGTCGCCCACGCCGAGGGAGATGCCGAGGTTGGGGTTGCTGTCGCAGTCGAG
>Ga0183260_10004707_pt1 | contig 10810 bp, 10 predicted proteins | sample AntDrymUQ4972206_2_FD_129768 | JGI IMG/M metagenome (GOLD analysis project Ga0183260, IMG submission 129768) | Polar desert sand microbial communities from Dry Valleys, Antarctica - metaG UQ497 (22.06) (version 2) (version 2) | ecosystem: Environmental > Terrestrial > Soil > Desert | place...
CCCGGCAGCGGCGGGAACGACCAGGACCCCGCATTGCGGGTCACGTGGGGCCGACGCCGGGGAACGCGGCCGGCGGCGCACCCCAGGCGAGGCCGCGGGTGGCCGCGTCGGAGAGCCAGCCCACGGCCTCTCCCCGCAGCTCGCCGGTCGAGGCGGCGACCAGGGCGGCATGCAGGACCGCGCACCGGTCCTCGACCCGGCGGATCAGCCGGGCAGCGTCGGCCTCGGTGGTGACGGGCCGCGGCAGCGCATAGCCCGGCTCGGCGGCCACCGGCTCGACGTCGAGCGCGCGCAGGCTCCGCTCCAGCCGGTCGCGCCGGTTCACGTGGGCGCCGTACCCCGCCCTGGCCAACCCGCCAAGGGCGCCGCTCGGATCGACGACTCCCCCGACCACCCCGTACGCGTAGACGGCAGCGTGCTCGCCGGCCAGGGTTGCCTGGGCCGCGGCCTCCCCGGGCGACCCCGTCACGGCCGGCCCGGTCTCAACAGCACCAGGTGCTGGGACTGACAGGCCGCGGCCGAGGCGAGTGCCCGGGCCAGCGCGCCAGAGGTCGCCGCGCGGGCGGCCGCGACCCGCCGCTCGCGGATGCCGGACTCCGCCGCTGCCAGCGCGGACAGGGCGTCGCGCGGCGACCTCGGTACGCGGGCACCGCGACCGTTCGCCACGGGTTGCTGGGCGAAGGCCTCGACGTGCTGGGCGTGATGGGCGGCCAAGGGTCCGAGGTGCGACAGGCCGGGGTGCCGCCGGAAGGTGGCCTCGTAGGCCACCAGCAGGTCCGCCGCCGAACGCGCAGCGGCCGCCGCCAAGACCTCATCGGTGCTGGCCCGGACGTCGGTCGGCTCGGTGGCATCAGCCACCGCCGCGTGGTCGGCGGCCGACGCGCATCCGGCCAACCCCGCAGCTGCCGCGCCCGCTCCAGCCGCCAGCAGGAAGCGGCGCCGCGAGGGTGAGCGTGGCCACGCGGCCGGGGGTGGGTGGGCTGGCACGGAGCCCGACGCTACCGGCGATACAGTGCAGGCACGAGCGCCCGCAGGCGCCAAGACCTGCTCTGCGCCGGGAAGGACAACCACACAGCGAGGAGGCCGCGATGGCAGCCGCGACCACCGAGCGCCTCATCGGGTTGCTGGAGCCGGCGGTGTCCCCGCTGGGCCTCGACCTCGACGCCGTCGAGCTCATGAGCGCCGGTCGCCGCCGAGTCCTGCGGGTCGTGGTGGACCGCGCTGGTGGTGTCAGCCTCGACCAGATCGCCGACGCGACTCGCGCGGTGTCGGTGGCCCTCGACCGCTCGGACCCGCTGGGCGAGCAGCCGTACACCTTGGAGGTCACGTCCCGCGGAGTCGACCGCCCGCTCACGCTGCTCCGTCACTGGCAGCGCAACACCGGCCGACTCGTCGCCGCGCAGTTGGCCGACGGGTCGTCGGTGACCGGTCGAATCGCCGCCGTCGATGAGTCCGGGATCGACCTCGATGTCGATGGAATGGCCCGCCGGGTCCTCCATTGCGAGGTCGCGCAGGCGCACGTGCAGGTCGAGTTCACGCGGCGGGAGGGCTGATCGGCAATGGACATCGACATGACCATGCTGCGCGGCATGGTGTCGGAGAAGGACCTGCCCTTCGAGGTGGTCGTCGGGGCCATCGAGCAGGCGCTGCTGATGGCCTACCAGCGCGACGACGCCGCCGAGGAGCACGCCCGGGTCGAGATGGACCGCAAGACCGGGCACGTCGTCGTGCACGCCCGGGAGCTCGACGCTGACGGACAGCTGGTGCGCGAGTGGGACGTCACCCCGGGAGGCTTCGGCCGGATCGCCGCCACCACCGCCCGCCAGGTGATCCTCCAGCGACTGCGCGACGCCGAGGACGAGCAGCGCTTCGGCGAGTTCTCAGGGCGCGAGGGCGACCTCGTCTCCGGCGTGGTCCAACAGGCCCGCGACCCCGAAGACGTGATGGTCGACCTCGGCAAGATCGAGGCTCGGCTCCCCGGCGCCGAGCGGGTGGCCGGCGAACGCTACGCCCACGGTTCGCGGATCAAGTGCCTGGTGATCAGCGTCCGCAAGGGGATGCGTGGTCCGCAGGTGCTGCTGTCACGTACGCACCCGGGCCTGGTCAAGCGACTGTTCGCGCTCGAGGCCCCCGAGATCAACGACGGCAGCGTCGAGATCGCGGCCATCGCCCGCGAGGCTGGCCACCGCACCAAGCTGGCGGTGCGCTCGCACGTGCAGGGACTCTCGGCCAAGGGCGCCTGTATCGGCCCGATGGGCCAGCGAGTGCGCAACGTCATGCACGAGCTGCACGGCGAAAAGATCGACATCGTCGACTACTCCGACGACCCGGCCGAGTTCGTCGCGCACGCGCTCTCGCCGGCCAGGGTGCACAGCGTCGAGGTCGTCGACGCCACGACTCGCTCCGCACGCGTGGTCGTCCCCGACTACCAGCTGTCCTTGGCGATCGGCAAAGAGGGTCAGAACGCGCGCCTCGCCGCGCGGCTCACCGGCTGGCGGATCGACATCCGCTCCGACACCGCCCCGCCTGCGCTGGACGGGATTGCCTAGCCCGCACTCGGCCCGAGTGCGCGTTCGCTGACCCGCGGGGGCCTCCGCTAGGCTGAGCGAGATGTCTCGCGCGCTTCGGCTGCACGGTCGGCAGCTCAGAGGCCATGGCCGGTCGACACCGGTACGTACCTGTGTGGGTTGCAGGCGGCGGGCGAGCATCACCGATCTTGTCCGGGTCGTGGCGCTCGGGTACCCCACCGCGCAGGTGGTGGTGCCCGATCTCCGCGGAGGCGCTCCCGGTCGAGGGGCGCATCTGCACCCCGACGCCGGATGCCTTGATCTCGCCGAACGACGACGGGCGTTCGGCCGGGCCCTCCGCGTGGAGGGGCCGGTCGACACCGACCTCGTGCGGCGTCTGGTCCAGGCGAGGTCGGGCACAGCGCACGAACCGCGCCACGACGGCCATCCGACGAGCACCTGACCCAGAGAAGCGGAGCACGCGCTCATGAGAACTCGATGAAGTCCTCGAGATGATCATGCACGTCTGACAAGCGGTCCCCGCCCAACGGCTCGGACCAGAGGGAGAGCAGTGGCAAAGGTCCGAGTTCACGAGCTCGCAAAGGAGCTCGGTGTCACCAGCAAGGTCGTCCTCGAGACCTTGAAGGAAATGGGCGAGTTCGTGAAGTCCGCGTCCTCCACCGTCGAGGCCCCCGTCGAGCGGCGGCTCAAGGAAGATCATGGCGACGCGTTGCGCGCCAAGGCCTCGGCGAGGAAGCCGGCCAAGAAGGCCGCACCGGCAACCACCCAGGAGCCAACGCAGGAGCCCGCTCCCTCGGCCCCGGCTGCCGAGGTGCCGGTCGTGGCCGAGGTGTCACCGCCTGCCGCGAAGACACCGCCCCCCGAGGCGCCGCCTAGCGAGATCTCTCCCGAGACCGACGTGCAGACCTCGCCGGGGCAACCGGTCGCCGACGCGGCGACCAGCGACAGCGCTGCCGCGGGTCCCGGCGAGGCGCCCGGCCAGTCGCCGGCAGCACACATCGCCCGGCCCGGCCCGGCACGGCCCGCGGCGCAGCGGCCGGGGCCGGCGCGCCCCGGTGGCGTGGGCCGACCCGGCGGTCCGCGACCTGGCAACAACCCGTTCTCGTCCCGGCAAGGCATGCAGCGGCCCGGCCAGGGACCGGACCCGCGCCAGGCGGCGCGCGAGGGTGGTGACGACGCGCGCCCGGCGACCGGTGGTGTCCCAGGCATGCCAAGGCCAAACCCGGCGATGATGCCCAAGCAGAGCTCTCCCACGCTGGGTGGTCGGGACGCAGGCCCTGGAGGTCGAACCCGGCCAGGCGGTCGAACCGCACCAGGTCGCGGCCCGGGTGGGCCCGGTGGTCCGAGCGGTCCTGGTGGCGGCCGCGGCTTCGGCCCTCCCGGCGGACGACCGGGTGGTCCCGGACGCGCGGGTCGCGGGGGCACCCAGGGCGCCTTCGGCCGCCCGGGCGGTCCTTCGCGTCGTGGCCGCAAGTCCAAGCGGGCCAAGCGCCAGGAGTTCGACAACATGCAGGCGCCCGCCGTCGGCGGGGTGCGCGTACGCAGGGGTGACGGCGAGACGGTCCGCATGGCCCGCGGTGCCTCGCTCACCGACTTCGCCGAAAAGATCGGTGTCGACCCGGCGGCGCTCGTCCAGGTGCTCTTCCACCTGGGCGAGATGGTGACCGCGACCCAGTCGGTCAACGAAGTGACGCTGCAGGTGCTCGGCACCGAGCTCAACTACGACGTGCAGGTCGTCTCGCCCGAGGACGAGGACCGCGAGCTGCTCGACTCGTTCAACCTGGAGTTCGGTCAGGACGCGGGCGACGACAACCAGCTGGCCCCGCGCCCGCCGGTTGTCACGGTCATGGGCCACGTCGACCACGGCAAGACCAAGCTGCTCGATGCGCTGCGCAACGCCAACGTGACAGCCGACGAGGCTGGCGGGATCACCCAGCACATCGGCGCCTACCAGGTCGCCACCGACGTCGACGGCACCGAACGCAAGATCACGTTCATCGACACCCCGGGTCACGAGGCGTTCACGGCGATGCGCGCCCGTGGCGCGCAGGCCACCGACATCGCGGTGCTGGTGGTCGCTGCCGACGACGGAGTGATGCCGCAGACGATCGAGGCGCTCAACCACGCCACCGCTGCCGGCGTACCGATCGTGGTGGCAGTCAACAAGACCGACCTGCCGGACGCGGACCCGACCAAGGCGCGTGGCCAGCTCGCGGAGTACGGACTCGTGCCCGAGGAGTACGGCGGCGACACGATGTTCGTCGACGTGTCGGCCCGGGCGGGGACCGGCCTGGACACGCTGCTCGAGTCGATCGTGCTCACGGCTGACGCCTCGCTCGACCTGCGGGCCAATCCCGACCAGGACGCACAGGGACTGGCGATCGAGGCGCACCTCGATCGCGGTCGCGGCCCAGTGGCGACCGTCCTGGTGCAGCGCGGCACGCTGCGGGTCGGCGACTCGGTGGTGTCCGGTCCTGCCTACGGGCGGGTACGTGCCATGCTCGACGAGCACGGCACCGCGGTCGAGGAGGCCCCGCCGTCGCGACCCGTGCTGGTGCTCGGCTTGACCGCCGTCCCCGGTGCCGGTGACAACCTGATGGTCGTCGACGACGACCGGGTCGCCCGGCAGATCGCCGAACGGCGCGAGGCGCGCGAGCGCAACGCGCTGCTGGCGCAGCGTACGGGTCGTCGGACCCTCGAGGACTTCATGTCCTCGATGGAGAAGGGCGTGTCCGACGAGCTGCTGCTGATCCTCAAGGGCGACGTGTCCGGCTCGGTCGAGGCGCTCGAGGATGCGCTCGCAGCCCTCGACGTCGGCGAGGACGTGTCGCTTCGGGTCATCGACCGTGGTGTCGGCGCGATCACCGAGACCAATGTCAACCTCGCCGCGGCATCCGACGCGGTCATCATCGGCTTCAACGTGCGCCCGCAGGGCAAGGCGACCGAGCTGGCCGACCGCGAGGGCGTCGAGATCCGCTACTACTCGGTGATCTACAACGCCATCGAGGAGATCGAGGCGGCACTCAAGGGGATGCTCAAGCCCGAGTTCGAAGAGATCACGCTTGGGGCCGCTGAGATCCGCGAGATCTTCCGGTCTTCGCGGATCGGCAACATTGCGGGCTGCATGGTCACCGATGGCGTCGTCCGCCGCAACGCCAAGGCGAGACTGCTGCGTGACGGTGCGGTCGTCGCAGGCAGCCTGGACCTGAGCAGCCTCAAGCGGTTCAAGGACGACGCCGCCGAGGTACGCGATGGTTTCGAGTGCGGCCTGACGCTGCGCGGATTCAACGACATCAAGATCGGCGACGTCGTGGAGTCCTTCGAGCTGCAGGAGAAGGTCCGGGCCTGACCGCCACCCCCGCCCACCCCCGCACTGCCCGGCCCACTCGGAACTGGCGGAGACACGCGGGCGACACGCCGGACGGGTTGGCAGCCTTCCGCCACTTGCGCGTCGGTGGGGCGGTGGCGCGCCGGTGGGGCCGTGGCGGACGGGAGATGAGGATGGTGGCTGTGTTCGTCGGGGCGCTGCGCGTCGACCTGCTGCTCGGCGACGTGCGGTCGCTGAAGCAGAAGCGGGGGGCCTTGCGCCCGGTGCTGGCCGGGCTGCGGCGACACCTCGACGTGGCCGCCGCCGAGACCGGCGGGCACGACTTGCTGCGACGCGCCGAGATCGGGCTGTCCACCGTCTCGGGCGATCACGCCCGGGTCGAGCAGGTGCTGGACGATGCCGAGCGCTGGTTGTGGGGCCGGCCAGAGCTCGAGGTGGTCGTCGTCCAGCGCTGGGTACGTTCGGTTGACGACTGAGCCGCGCTGGGCGGGTCGGGCACCGCTGGTACGGATGCCGTGCCCTTTCGGCGGTCGGGGCCACCACGATGGCACGAGATCGGCCGCGGGATCGCGACCCCGAGGACCCGTGCCGGCTGTCGGATCATGACCTACCCGCGTGGCTAGGCTGGATAGGTCACCAGGGCGAGGAGTGAACCATGGCGTCCCCACGCATCCGCAAGATCGCCGACCGGGTCAAGGTCATCGTCGCCGAGATGCTCGAGCGCCGGATCAAGGACCCGCGGCTGGGCTTCGTGACCGTCACCGACGTACGGGTCACGGGCGACACCCAGCAGGCGACGGTGTTCTATACCGTCCTCGGCGGGCCGGTCGAGATCGACGACACGGCGGCTGCCCTGCGCAGCGCCACCGGGCTGATCCGCTCGGAGGTGGGCAGGCAGCTCGGCATGCGGCACACCCCGACGCTGTCCTTCGTCCTCGACGCCGTGCCCGAGAACGCCCGGCACATCGAGGACCTGCTCGCACGCGCGCGCGACGCCGACGCCGAGGTGGCGCGCGCCGCGGCGGGTGCCTACTACGCGGGTGACCCCGACCCCTACCGCACTCCCGACCAGCCTGCAGCCGATCCGGCAGACGATCGCGGGTGACCGTCGGCGCGTCGGTCGTCGTGGTCGACAAACCGCCGGGGCTCACCTCGCACGACGTCGTCGCCCGGATCCGCCGGGTCGCGGGCACCCGCAGGGTTGGCCATGCCGGAACTCTGGACCCGATGGCGACCGGTGTGCTGGTGGTCGGCGTGGGTCGCGCCACCCGGCTGCTCGGACACCTGTCGGCCACCGAAAAGTCGTACGAGGCGACGATCCGGCTGGGTGCCAGCACGACCACCGACGACGCCGATGGCGCAGTGGTGAGCCGTGCGTTCGCGGGCGACCTCGACGAGGCGCGCGTCCGCTCGGCGGTCGCCGCGTTCCTCGGCGAGATCGATCAGGTGCCGTCGGCGGTCTCAGCGGTCAAGGTCGGCGGCCAGCGGTCCTACGCCCGGGTGCGGCGGGGGGAGCGGGTGGACCTGCCGCCGCGCCGCGTCCACGTTTTCGCCCTTGAGGTCAGCGAGGTCGCTGCCCACCACGACCACACCGACCTGGCCGTGCGGGTGGTGTGCTCGGCGGGCACCTACATCCGTGCCCTGGCGCGGGATCTGGGCGCCGCCCTCGGCGTCGGCGGCCACCTCACCAGGCTGCGACGAACCGCAGTGGGATCCTTCACGCTCGCCGACGCGCGCACGCTGGATCAACTCGCGCAGCGGTGGGAGGTCATGGGGATGGGAGCGGCCGCTGCCAGGGCGTTCCCCACTGTGGCGGTCGACGAGTCCGTCGCCGCGCGGGTCAGGCACGGGGCGCCGCTGGTGTCCTGGACCCTGCCGACCACCGACCGGCCGGTTGCGCTGTTGGCACCCGATGGGCAACTGCTCGCGCTGTACCGCCAGCGGGGATGCGACGCGGTCGCGATCACCGTCCTCGCCCAGCAGCCGGGGTAGGGGTGGCGCCAGCTCCGAAGGCCTTGGCGGCACCGCGCGGCTCGCGCAACGCCGCGGTCGGGGGGCCCGATTCGAGGTGACGATCCCGGTCGTCCCTGGCGGCAAGGGGTCCCGACCGCGCCGGACGGCCCCGTGCGCCCGAGGTTCCGCCGTCACATTCGGCCGACTTGGTCGCTGAGCTCGTCGTCGTGGATCGATTGCCGGTTGTCGCGTTTGATCCGACCTGTCGGTGGGCACCGGGAGTGCCCTCCCCGAGTGGACAGGAGTCGACCCGTCCGATGAGCAGCCCATGAGCGCCGACCTCGCCAGGTCTGTCAAGATCTGCCTGCCCGGGCTCGGCCCTGCCGTCACGGTCTTGGCGCCGCTGGTTGGCCCACCCGATCGCAACGACCTGGAGCGTCCCGAGACCAGCACCGTCGAGGTGTTCGAGGCGTTGACCCAGGTGCTCGGCGGTGCCGACCACCAGCTGGTCCCGCTGCGCCGGCTGGTGCAGCCGGGTCCGTACGGGTTCACGAAGCACCGAGGCGTCGAGATGCTCGACGCCACCACCCTCGAGGATGTCGCGGCGGCGCTCGGGCAGTCCGAGTCGCCCCTGGTGCACGCGATCGGCTGGGAGGCCGGGGTCGTGGCCGCGGCTCTCGGCAGCAGCGACGGCGACCGCACCACGGTCGTGCTGGAGCCGCTCGGTGTGCCCGACTCGTACGAGTGGACCTTGGCCGACCACGCCGCCGCCCTGGTTGTCCCGTCCGATGCTGTCTGCCGGGACGCGTTGCGCCACGGCGTCCTGCGTGCCGCCCTGAGCGTGATCCCGCTCGCTACCCCGCCCTGTCCCGTGCCTGTCGACCAAGCCGTCGGCACGGCCGACCGTCCGGGTGCGTTGCTGGCGGTTGTCGGAGACAGCGTCGATTCCGCACTGCTGGCCGGGGTCGAGGCGATCCTGCGGGCCGACGACGGCGCGCACGTGGTCTTTGCCGGTGCGGCCAACCGGCTGGTGCGCGGCCGCAAGCCGGCGACCATCGTCCGCGGCTGGCCCGCGGCGGTCGCCTGCCGGGTGCACGGCGCGTCCCGGGTCACCTGGCAGCTCTTGGACCGCGTCGACGCGGTCCTCGACGCGGGCGGACGCTCCGCCGCCCCTCGCGCCGCGCTGGCCACCTTGGCAGCCGGGAAGGCCCTGGTGGCGGTGGCGCACCGCCCGGCCGCTGACCTCGTCGACCCCGGCAGGAGCGGTCTGGTCCTCGCCCGGATGGATCCCATCCAGCTGGCTGGCCGGGTTGGCGAGCTGTTGTCGGCGCGGCACGACCTGCGCCTGCTGGGGGCTGCAGGCCGGCAGCGATGGGGTCGCGAGCACTCGCCGCAGGTGCGCGCCGCCCGGCTGGCGGAGCTTTACGACCGGGTGCGGCGCTAGGCGGCGGGCTTGAAGTCGGCCGGCGCGCAGTGTGAGATTGTGCCGCCGTGGTCGAAAAGGGTTGCCACGCCGTACTGGTCGACAAAGGGACCTGTTGTGGCTCCGTCCACCCTGCAGCCGCTCGAAGCGTCGACGCCGGTCGTCGACCGGACCCAGCGCCTGCTCGCCGCCGCTGCCAGCACCAACGACGCGACCCGACGCCAGCGCCTCCGCGACGAGGTGGTGCTGGTCAATCTCGCAGTCGCGCGATCGGTTGCCGGTCGATACCAGGGCCGGGGTGAGCCGCTGGACGATCTGATCCAGGCGGCCAGCGTCGGCCTCGTCAAGGCAGTACGCGGCTATGACCCGTTCCGGGGCCACGACTTCTTGTCCTATGCCGTGCCGGTGATCACGGGCGAGGTCAGGAGGCACTTCCGCGACCATGCCTGGGCGGTCCGGCCTCCGCGTGGTGTGCAGCAGCTGCAGCAGGAGATCTCCGCCTCGGCTCCCCGGCTCGCCCAACAGCTTGCTCGCACGCCTGGGCCGGCCGACATCGCGCAGGCGTTGGGGGTGCGTGGCTGTGAGGTGATCGAGGCGCTGAGCGCCGATGGCTGCTTCACTCCGACGTCGCTCGACGTCCGCGCCGCGTACGGCGACGGAGCCTCCCTGGGGGAGCTGCTGCCCGCCGCCGACCGCGAGCTTGCGGCGGCGCAGGCGCGCTGCGTGCTGGTGCCCGCACTGCGCGCGTTGCCCCCGCGCGACCGTCGAATCGTCGCGCTGCGCTACTACTGCGAGTTGAGCCAGCAACAGATCGCCGCTGACGTGGGGATCAGCCAGATGCAGGTGTCCCGAGTGCTACGCAGGGTTCTCGAGGACCTCCGTCCCCGCGTCGAGTGACGCCACGACCTGCGCCGCCGGCAGCGAGCGGGTCACCACGAGCTGCTCGGCCACGTGCCGCAGCTTGACGTTGTGCTGTTGGGAGTATCGACGCAGCACCGCGAACGCCTGCTGCTGGTCGAGCTCGAAGCGCTCCATCAAGATCCCCTGCGCAAGCCCCACCTGGTGGCGGGCGTCGATGGCCAGCCGCAGGTGTGACTCCTCGCGGGCACTGCCGAGTGCGACCGAGGCATGTGCGGCATAGACCTGGGCGACGTCGACGTCGTCGTCGGTGAACGACTGCGCTCGCCCCGAATAGAGGTTGAGCGCACCCATCGTGCTGCCCTCGTCGAACAGCCGGACGCCGATGACGCTGCGCAACCCCAGCTCGTCGGCTCGCGCGCTCCACCGCGGCCAGCGCGGGTCGCGCACGGTGTCGTGCACGAGGTAGCTGGTGCCGTCCTCCATCGCCTGCAAGCACGGCCCTTCGCCGACCTCGTACTGCGCCTGGTCGCCGGCGCGAACGACGTCGTGGGATGCCGCCCCGGTCTCGACCTGCTTGGTCCGCCGCTCGACGTACGAGACTCCCGCGTAGTGGCAGCCGAGTGACCGCACCGCGAGCTGGACGATCCGCTCGAGGGTCTCGTCGACGTCGGGGGCCGAGCTCAGGCTTCGGGCCACCGCGGCGAACTCGTCGACGGG
>Ga0183260_10004709_pt1 | contig 10809 bp, 7 predicted proteins | sample AntDrymUQ4972206_2_FD_129768 | JGI IMG/M metagenome (GOLD analysis project Ga0183260, IMG submission 129768) | Polar desert sand microbial communities from Dry Valleys, Antarctica - metaG UQ497 (22.06) (version 2) (version 2) | ecosystem: Environmental > Terrestrial > Soil > Desert | place...
CACGACCTGGGTGGCGGTCGTGCCGGGGCCGCAGGCCGGTGTCACGGGGGAAGTCGACGGCGTTCGGACAATGGACGCGGGCACCTGCGAGGCCGTGCAGGTCGGGCCGGACGGTCGCGCGGATGTTCTCGTCACGTCCGACCTTCCCCTCCAGGGAGGCGTCCGCGTGTCGACGGGTCAGATGGCGCAGGCGATCGTGTTCGTGCTGCGGGAACGCGGCTATCGCGCCGGACGGTTTCGCGTCGCCTACCAGTCCTGCGACGACTCGGTGGGGCGCACGGGGCTCTTCGACGAGGCGAAGTGCGAGGCGAATGCCCGCGCCTACGCTGCGAATCCCGACGTCGTCGGCGTGATCGGGACCTTCAACTCGCCCTGTGCCCTCTCGGCGCTCCCGTCGCTGAACCGCGCCCCCGACGGACCGCTCGGGATGGTCTCGCCGTTCAACTCGTTCGTCGGTCTGACGCGCCCCGGTCCCGGCATCCATCCGAGCCTGCCGGCCGCGCTCTACCCGACCGGGAAGCGCAACTACGTCCGTGTCTACCCAACCGACGATCTTCAGGGAGCTGCGCTCGCCCTCGATGCTCGTAACCGGGGCGAGCGACGGGTCTTCGTGCTCGACGACGGCGAGCCTGGTTACGGCGTCCTCATGGCAACGGGATTCGAGACCGCCGCCGGCCGACTTGGTCTCAGCATCGTCGGCCGGGCGACGTGGTCGCCGAGCGGCTCTCGCTATGACCGGCTCGCCGAGCGCGTCGCACGAACGCGCCCCGACGCGGTCTTCGTCGGCGGGCTGCTCGACACGGGTGCAGCAGGCGTCGTACGGGCGCTACGGGCCCGCCTCGGGCCGTCCGTTGCGCTCGTCGGGCCGGACGGCCTCACGCCACTGCCCCTCCTCGTTCAGCAGGCGGGCCAGGCTGCGATCGGCATGCGTGTCACCCTTCCGGGCCTCGTCACCGAGCGGCTGCCCCCGGCTGGAGCGGCGTTCGTCGAGCGATTCCGGCGCACCCAGGCGGGCGCCATCATCGAGCCGTCGGCCGTCTACGCCGCCCAGGCGACGTCCGTGCTGCTCGACGCGATCGCCCGTTCCGACGGCACCCGGTCGTCGGTCGTCCGCGAGCTCTTTCGCACGCGTGTCCGTGACGGCCTGCTCGGCTCGTTCCGGTTCGACGCGAACGGCGACATCACCGAGAGCCCGGTGACGATCCTCCGCGTTGTCCGTGGAGGCACCTCGACAACGACCCTGAGCGTCGAGGGCGGCGTCGTGGATCGCGTCGTCCGCCCACCCGTCGCGCTCGTCTCGGCGGCGGGCTAGCGCCGCGCGACGAGCGGCGCACGATCCGGGTCGCGGAAGAGCCCGCGTAGACTCGTTCGCCATGACTGCGCCGAAGCGCTTCCCGGACCGGGACGAGATCGCGACGGTTCGTGCCGAGGCGGGGCCGCTCGAGGACGGGGGGGATGCCGGGACGACGCGCCGCATCGCGGGGCGCGCGATGGCGCGGCGGGGGATGGGCAAGCTCGTCTTCCTCGACCTCGTCGATCGCTCGGGTCGCATACAGGTGATCTGCGACGTCGCCGTGACGGGCGAGCTCGACGTTCACCTCGGCGACGTGCTGGGAGTCGTCGGGCGGCCCGCGAAGTCACGTCGCGGCGAGCCGTCGGTGCTTGCCGAGAGCGTCGAGCTGCTCTCCCGGAACACCCAGCCGCTGCCCGACACGTTTCACGGGCTGACGGATGTCGAGCTCCGCTACCGGAAGCGCTATCTCGACCTCCTGATGAACGAGGAGACACGCGAGACGTTCCTCACGCGCGCGAGGGTCGTGACAGCTATCCGGCGGGCGCTCGACGAGTGGGGGTTCGTCGAGGTGGAGACGCCGATCCTGCAGCCGCGCTACGGCGGCGCGTTCGCCCGCCCGTTCGTCACGCATTACAACGAGCTGGAGACCGACTTCTACCTCCGGATCGCGACCGAGCTGTACCTCAAGAGGCTGATCGTCGGAGGTCTCGAGCGCGTATACGAGCTCGGCAAGGACTTCCGGAACGAAGGCTTCTCGTTCAAGCACAACCCCGAGTTCACGATGCTCGAGTGGTACGAGGCGTACGCCGACTACGAGGACACGATGACCCGCATCGAGCGGCTTCTCGAGCGCGTCGCGCGCGAGGTCTGCGGGACGACGACGGTGACCTTCCGCGGTCACGAGGTCGAGCTCGGCGGGCCGTGGGAGCGGATGCGGTTCGTCGAGGCACTGGAGCGGCACGAGCTCTGGACGAGAGATGCCGACGAGCTCCGCGCCTGGCTGACCGAGCGAGGGGTCGACACGGAGGCCGACAAGGACTGGATGCAGCTCGTCGACCACGCGTTCTCGCACTACGTCGAGCCGGGTCTCGTCCAGCCGACGATCGTCCACGACTACCCGGTCGAGCTCTCGCCGTTCGCACGGCCGACGGATGACGACCCGTCGATGACCGAGCGCTTCGAGTACTTCGCCGGCGGGATGGAGCTCGGGAACGCCTTCACGGAGATCAACGACGCCGTCATGCAGGCGGAGCGCTTCGCGCAGCAGGCCGGTCAGGTCGAGGGCGAGCGCGGCGACCCCGACTACGTCGAGGCGCTCTCCTACGGCATGCCGCCGACGGGAGGCATCGGGCTCGGGATCGACCGGCTCGTGATGCTGTTCACGGGTCGCGAGACGATCCGGGACGTCGTGCTGTTCCCTGCGCTCCGCCCGCGGTAGGGTCGTCGCCATGGAGTCGTGGCGTTCCGAGGACACGTTCGTCGTCGACCAGCTGATCCGGCCGATCGCGAACCTCTACCGCATCTCGGCGGGTGGGCAGCCGGTCGCGTTCGTCCGCCAGAAGAAGCTCGCGCTCAAGGAGGACATCCGCTTCTTCGCGGACGAGAGCGAGACCACCGAGCTCTTCCGGATCAAGGCGAGGTCCATGCTCGAGCTCGGGGGACGGTACGACGTGACGGCGCCGGACGGCGAGCAGATCGGCGCCGTGGAGAAGGTCTTCGGGCGGTCGCTCCTCCGCTCGACGTGGCGCCTCGTCGGCGTCGACGACCGCGAGCTCGGGGTCGCGAAGGAGCGCTCCCAGCTCTGGGCGCTCGTGCGTCGCGCAATCGATCTCGTGCCGTACGGCGAGCTGATCCCGATCGTCTTCCACTTCACGATCGACGACGGTGACCGCCATCTCGGTGACTTCACGAGGCGTTTCGGGCTCCGCGACACGTACGACCTCGACCTGACCGGTGACACCGAGCGGACGATCGACCGACGGCTTGCGATCGCCCTGGCGGTGGCGCTCGACGCGCTCCAGAGCCGCTGAATCGCGTCTCCGCGTAGGCGCCTCAGCGCGGCTCAGCCAACGGCCGGCGACTTCCAGCCGTGACCGACCGCCTCCGCACGCTCGCGGTCCGCGACGGGCACGTCCTCTTCGGGGTGCGCCTTCCGATGCTCGCGGAACCACTCGACAGCACGCGAGAGACCCTCGTCGAGGGGGACTTGCGGATCAAAGCCGAGGAGGGTGCGAGCCTTCGAGAGGTCGGCGACGTAGTGCGTGACCTCGCCGAGGAGTGACGGGGCGAGGGTCACCTGCGGCTCCGTTCCGAGCTCTACCGCGATCCGCTCGGCACAGTGGACGATTGTGTTGCCCTCGCCGTAGGCGAGATTGATCGTCTGGTTGACGACGTGACCGCCGGCGAGGGCCTCGACGCCGCGGACAATGCCGTCGACGCAGTCGTCGATGTACGTGAAGTCAAGGGTCTTGTCGCGACCGCCGTAGATCGTGATCGGCTCGTCGCGGAGCATTGAGTGGATGAAGAGCGGTATGACCCTGATCATGCGGTGCAGGTCGTTGTCGAACCGCCCATAGACGTTCGAGAAGCGGAAGACCAGGTAGGGGAGGCCGTAGCAGCGCGCGTACGAGTAGATGAAGGCTTCGCCGGCGATCTTCGACGCCGAGTAGGGGCTCTCCGTGTACGAGAAGTCGGCGACCTGCTCGCTGTACTCCTCGAAACGATGGACGTCGCCGTACACCTCGCGGCTCGACGAGAAGACGATCGGAAGACCTGCGTGACGGGCGAACTCGAGGACGTTGAAGGTCATCACGGCGTTCTCCAGCGCGCGGTGCGGCTCCCGGACGAGTTGATGCACCTTTGCGTGCGCGGCGAGATGGACCACGATGTCCGCCTCGGGGTATTCCACGCCGTTGATCCCGCCCTTGAATGCGGCGTAGTGGCCGGAAAGATCCTGCAACAGGGTTGGAAACTCATCGGTCCAGCTGTTCTGCCGCTTGTCGATCCCAAAGACCTCGTGTCCCTCCCGGAGGAGGCGGAGCGCGAGGTTCGTGCCGATCTGGCCGGACGAGCCGGTAACGAGGATCTTCATCCGCTGATGTCCACGACCCGGGCTCCCACGACGGCGGAAGGCTACCGCTCGCTTCGCCGCGACCTCGGCTGCTCGGCGACCTCGGGGTCGTCGGGTACGATCAGTTCAGCCTTCGACTCGGAGCCGGCGGCACCGCAGACTCCGGATCACGCGAAAAGGAGGGTCGAGGCACCGTGTTCGAGCGCTTCACCGAACGGGCCAGGCAGGTCGTCGTCCTCGCCCAGGACGAGGCACGCGCCCTGAAGCACAACTACATCGGTACGGAGCACATCCTGCTCGGTCTGCTGCGCGAGGAGGAGGGGCTCGCCGCGCGCGTTCTCGAGCAGCTCGACATCACCGTGGAGGAGGTCCGCGCGCAGGTCGCGCGGATCGTCGGCCAGGGCGACGAGGTGACCACCGGCCAGATCCCGTTCACTCCGCGCGCGAAAAAGGTGCTCGAGCTCGCGCTGCGCGAAGCGCTCTCGCTCGGCCACAACTACATCGGCACCGAGCACATCCTGCTCGGTCTCGTCCGCGAGAACGAGGGTGTCGCCGCGCGCATCCTCCTCGACTTCGACGCCGACGCGGAGAAGATCCGCAACGAGATCATCCGCATGCTCTCCGGCCCGGGGCGCCGACAGTCCGGTCAGCCCTCGTCGGGCGGGCAGGGCGGCGAGAAGTCGAAGAACTCGAAGCTCCTCGACCAGTTCGGCCGCAACTTCACGAAGCAGGCGACCGAGGGCAAGCTCGACCCGGTCGTCGGCCGGCAGACGGAGATCGAGCGGATCATGCAGATCCTCTCGCGGCGCCAGAAGAACAACCCCGTGCTGATCGGCGAGCCCGGCGTCGGCAAGACCGCCGTCGTCGAGGGGCTCGCGCAGCGGATCGCCGTCGGGCAGGTGCCGGAGCTCCTCAAGGGCAAGCAGATCTACTCGCTCGACCTCGCCGCCCTCGTGGCCGGCTCCAAGTACCGCGGCGAGTTCGAGGAGCGCCTAAAGAAGGTCATGAAGGAGATCCAGCAGCGGGGCGACATCGTCCTCTTCATCGACGAGCTCCACAACCTCGTCGGCGCCGGCGCGGCCGAGGGTGCGATCGACGCAGCCTCGATCCTCAAGCCGGCGCTCGCGCGCGGCGAGCTGCAGACGATCGGCGCGACCACGCTCGACGAGTACCGCAAGTACCTCGAGCGCGACGCAGCGCTCGAGCGCCGCTTCCAGCAGGTGCGCGTCGAGGAGCCGTCGATCGACGAGACCGTGCTGATCCTCCGTGGCCTGCGCGACCGCTACGAAGCCCACCACCGAGTCAAGATCTCCGACGCGGCGTTGCAGGCCTCCGCGGTTCTCGCCGACCGGTACATCCAGGATCGCCACCTGCCGGACAAGGCGATCGACCTGATCGACGAGGCCGGCTCGCGGGTCCGCATCCGGACGATGTCCGCGCCCCCGCGCTACCGCGAGCTCGAGGAGGAGATCGAGACCGTCCGCTCCGACAAGGAGACGGCGATCGAGGCGCAGGAGTTCGAGAAGGCAGCCTCGCTCCGCGACAAGGAGCGCAAGCTGACGCAGAAGAAGAAGGAGCTCGAGGAGCGCTGGCGCAACGAGGCCGACGAGGAGCAGCCGGAGATCGGCGAGGACGAGATCGCCGACATCGTCTCGATGTGGACGGGGATCCCGGTCTTCAAGCTCACCGAGGCCGAGTCCCAGAAGCTCGTCCGTATGGAGGAGGAGCTCCACAAGCGCGTGATCGGCCAGGAGACCCCGATCGTCGCCGTCTCGAAGGCGATCCGCCGCGCCCGCGCCGGGATCAAGGACCCGAAGCGCCCGACCGGCTCGTTCATCTTCCTCGGCCCCTCGGGTGTCGGCAAGACCGAGCTCGCGCGCACCCTCGCCGAGTTCCTGTTCGGGGACGAGGACGCGATGATCCAGGTCGACATGAGCGAGTACATGGAGAAGCACTCGGTCTCGCGCCTCGTCGGCTCGCCCCCCGGCTACGTCGGGTACGACGAGGGCGGTCAGCTCACAGAGGCCGTGCGCCGTAAGCCGTACTCGGTCGTCCTCCTCGACGAGATCGAGAAGGCGCACCCGGACGTGTTCAACATCCTCCTGCAAATCCTGGAGGACGGGAAGCTGACGGACGCGCAGGGTCGCAAGGTCGATTTCCGGAACACGATCGTCGTGATGACGTCCAACATCGGCGCGTCGCAGATCTCGAAGAACCAGTCGCTCGGCTTCGCGGTCGGCGACGAGCAGGGGCTCAGCTACGACGACATGAAATCGCGCGTGATGAGCGAGCTCAAGAAGGTCTTCCGGCCCGAGCTCTTGAACCGGATCGACGAGATCATCGTCTTCCACAAGCTCGAGAAGCACGAGATTCTCCAGATCGTCGACATCCAGATGAAGCGCCTGCGCACGCAGATGGCCGTGCACGGCTCGGCGATCGAGTTGACGCAGGAGGCGAAGGAACTGCTCGTCGACGAGGGCTACGACCCGGCGATGGGCGCGCGACCGCTGCGCCGCGCGATCCAGCGCCTGATCGAGGATCCGCTCGCCGACTTCGTGCTCGGCCGCGAGCTCACCGAGGGCTCGACGATCGTGGTCGACCGCCGCGAGGATCCAGGCCCGGACGAGCCAAAGGTCGAGATGCGCGTGATCGAGGGCGAGGTCAAGCCCGAGCCCGTCACCGTCCCGCCCGACGAGCCCGAGACACTCGAAGACGACGAGGTGTAGGGGCGACGCCCGCTGGTCTCCGGCCCGGCCGGACACCCGCCCTCCGAACCATTGCTCGTCGCCGTACGCCGTCGGTTCAGGGCCGCCCAGCGACTTGTACGGCGAGCCGTACGTTCGCCCTCGTTGGGCGTCCGTACTGTCGTCCAGTCGCCGCCAAGAGGGTGGCACGCCTGCAGGAGGACGAGATGAGTACTGCACGGATCGGCGGAGCCCGTTATCGCGACGCGCTGCCACAACTCGACGAGCCGTTGTTCCTCACGGACGGCGGGCTCGAGACGACCCTGATCTTCCACGACGGCCTCGACCTGCCGCACTTCGCCGCCTACGACCTGCTCGCGCGACCGGGTGGCCCCGACGCGCTCCGCCGATACTTCGCGCGGTACATCGAGATCGCGCGCGAGCGTCGGGTCGGGATCGTGCTCGAGACACCGACCTGGCGGGCGAGCCCGGACTGGGCAGAGCGGCTCGGTCACTCGCCGGACGAGCTGGCGGCTCTCAACGCGCAATCGGTCGCGCTGCTCGAGGCGATGCGTGACGAGCTCGAGACGGCCGACACGCCGATCGTGATCTCCGGCTGCGTCGGCCCGCGGGGCGACGGCTACGTCGTCGGCGACGCCATGACCGCCGACGAGGCCGAGACCTACCACGCCGTCCAGATCGGCATGTTCGCGGACACCGCCGTCGATCTCGTCACCGCGATCACGATGACCTCCGCCGAGGAGGCGATCGGTGTCGTCCGGGCGGCGCGCAGGGCGGGACTGCCGGTCGTCATCTCCTTCACCGTCGAGACCGACGGCCACCTCCCGAGCGGGCAGCCGTTGCGCGACGCCATCGAGCAGGTCGAGGCCGAGACGGGCGGCGCTCCGTCGTACTACATGATCAACTGCGCGCACCCGACCCACTTCGAGCACGTGCTCGCTGCGGACGGCGTCTGGACGGAGAGGATCCGGGGATTGCGCGCCAACTCGTCGAAGCTCAGCCACGCCGAGCTGGACGAGGCGGAGGAGCTCGACGAGGGCAATCCCGTCGAGCTCGCAGGCGAGTACGTCGCCCTGCGATCCCGGCTCCCCAACCTCAGCGTGCTCGGTGGCTGCTGCGGCACCGACCACCGTCATGTCGAGGCCATCGGCCGCGCCTGGAGCTGAGCTCCGGGTCAGGTCGCCCGAATCGTAGAGTGGCGACGATGGACGTGAGACACGCGAAGCCGGTCGACTACGGTCGCGTCATAGGCCGGCTCAACGCCTGGTGAGACGGTCGGGACATGGCGCCGATGCTGCCGCGTCTCTTCTTCGTCCACTTCGAGGGGACGAGCTATGTCGTCGATGACGAGCACGGGCAGCTCGCCGGCTTCCTCATCGGGTTCCTCTCGCAGACGCGGGCAGATGAGGCGTACATCCACTTCGTCGGCGTTGCGCCCGAGCATCGGGGCGTAGGTCTCGGACGAGGGCTCTACGAGCGCTCTTTCTCCGACGCGGCCGCTCGCGGGCGGACCACCGTGCGGTGCATCACCTCCCCGACCAACGTGGCCTCGGTGGCGTTCCACCAGGCGCTCGGCTTCGAGGTCGAGGACGTTGCACAGGATTACGACGGCCGTGGCGAATCGCGTGTGCTCTTTGTCAGGCGGTCGCAGTAGCGGGGGCTGAGGATGTCGGTCGCTTCGAGCAGGCTGCGGAGCGGCTGCTCGCCGGGCTGACTGCTGGTCTCACGAGGGTCGAGTAGCCCCGGACACGGCCGAGCGGGGGAATCTGAACCGTCCGCTACCGTCAGCCGTCGCATGTCCGGTCCGTTCATGTCCGTCGCGAACCGGCCGCGCCGCCGCGCGCGCAGGTCGCTTCGAGTACTCGTCGGCGCTCTTGCGCTCGTCGCACTATTGCTGGGCGCGCTCGGCGCAATCGCGCTCGCCGAGCGCGGATCGCTTCCGCGGGGCACGACAATCGGTGGCGTTCCGGTCGGTGGCCTGAGCGAGCACGAGGCGGGCGTCAGAGTCGAGGCGGCCGCAGCTCGTCGCGTCGCCCGCCCCATCCGCCTGGTCACCCCCGGCGGCCCCGGGTTCACACGAGGAAGAGAGCTGCGCGCGCGGCCCGAGCTCGGCGCGGCGCTCGAGCGCGCGGCCGAGGGTGGCACAACTCTCCGGACGCTTGCGCGGCTCGGGCTGCAGGACGGGCCTGACGTCGAGCTCACCTACATGCTTGCGCCGGTGCCCGCTGCGCGGCTCGGGAACCGGCTCGACGCGAGGTTCGGTGATCCGGCCCGCGACGGGCGGGTCGTGGTGACACCCGAGGCGATTCTCGTCACCGAGGCGCGCGCGGGAACGGCGGTCGATCGCCGTGCACTGCGGCGCGCTCTGCGGACACTGCCCGAGACGATCAGGCTTTCGGTGGTGTCCTCCCGGCCGGTCGTCTCGACCGCAGAGGCGAGGGCGGGCGCCGCGCACGTCGAACGACTGCTCGACGGCCCCCGACGCGTGCGCTTCCGCGAGACGCAGGCGACCCTCACGCCCGCCCGGCTGCGGTCGCTCGTGCGCACCGAGCGTAGCGCCGGCTCGCTCGTGGTCGTCCTCGACCAGAAGGGGCTCGGCGCCTCCCTCCGCGTCCGGCTCGGCGTCCACGAGGTCGCTCCGCGCGACGCGACCTTCGCCGTCGGTGCGCGGAGGGTGCGCGTCGTCCCGTCGCGGCCGGGCCGAGGGCTCGACGTCGCTCGTATCGGTCGCTCGTTGACGAAGAACCTCTCCTCGACGACCCACCGAGCCTGGTTCACGCGTTCGCCGGCCGCGTTCACGACGAAGGCGGCCGAGAGGCTCGACATCAGGGAGCTCGTCGCCGAGTTCACCACGTATTACTCGTGCTGCCAGCCTCGCGTCACGAACATCAAGCGTGCGGCAGAGCTCCTCGACGGGACGATCGTCATGCCGCGCACCGGCTTCTCGCTCAACGAGGCGCTCGGCAGGCGAACGGAGGAGAACGGTTTCGTCTCCGCGCCGCAGATCTACCGCGGCCGGCTGGAGGACGCAGTCGGCGGCGGGATCAGCCAGATCGCGACGACGTTGTACAACGCCGCGTTCTTCGCCGGGCTGAAGCTCGTAGCCCACCAGGCGCATCAGTTCTACATCTCTCGGTATCCCATGGGTCGCGAGGCCACGGTCTCGTGGGGCGGGCCGGAGCTGATCTTCCGCAACGACTGGCCGGCGGCCCTCCTGATGAAGTTCATCGCGACGGACTCCGGCATCACCGTGCGGTTCTACTCGCGCAAGCTCGGGCGTCGCGTTGTCACTGAAACGGGAGAGCCCTACTCGTACGTCGCGCCGCGGACGATCACGGTTCGCAACTCGGCGCTTCCGGCCGGCACCACGAGCACGGTGCAGTCCGCGGGTGCCTCGGGCTTCACGGTGCAGTACACCCGCGAGGTCTACAAGGGCGCGGACTTGATCAAGGACGAGCGCTATACCGTGCGGTACGACGCGCAGAATGCGATCGTCGAGGTCGGGCCACCCAAGCCGAGGGCGAAGCGCCCACCGAAGCCGCCGCCCGAGCCCCCGGCCGACGAGCCACCGGCCCCGACCGAGTAGTCACCGCCGCAGCTCGAGAAGTTGCGCGCAAGTCCCGGCTGGTGCCGAGCGGATCATGCACTTTCGGGGCCGAGTTCGCCGAGCTCAATCGCAAGGCCGTCGCCTTGCTTGAGACGCTGTGTGACGAGCTCGCGATCGAGGAGATGCGATCGTC
>Ga0183260_10004710_pt1 | contig 10807 bp, 10 predicted proteins | sample AntDrymUQ4972206_2_FD_129768 | JGI IMG/M metagenome (GOLD analysis project Ga0183260, IMG submission 129768) | Polar desert sand microbial communities from Dry Valleys, Antarctica - metaG UQ497 (22.06) (version 2) (version 2) | ecosystem: Environmental > Terrestrial > Soil > Desert | place...
CCCTCGTGATGGATGACGCCCCGATCCACGAACCACGCAAGCGCGTCATCGAGGGTCGGGAGCCGCTCGCGCGAGAAACCATCCTCGCGATCATCGGTGTTCAGGAAGTCGAAGGTCCCGTCGAGAGACACCTCGTGAGCGTGGCCCAGATCGGCCGGGCGGGCCTGGTCGGTCAACATCGTGATAACCACTTTACGACTGTTGACAGGTTACGTGCAAGTGCCTATGCTGACGCAGTAACCATTAAACACTTATGAAGCGGTTACGAGACTCGCTGGAGGCCGGACGTGGATGTCATCGTCGTGTTGTTCGTCCTGGTGATCGGGCTGATCGGCTTGGATGTGGCGTCCCTTCGTTGGGGTGTCGACAGCCGGGACCGCGTGCCGGACGACCACCGCCGCTGAGTCTCGGACTGCGCACGGGAGCCGCACCATGAACCACTACTACACCTTCCTCGCCCTGGATCTCGCGCATCAGCGCGCCCTTGAGGCAGAGCGCGATCGACTCGCCCGCGCGAGCGCCCATTCCGACCGTCCCTCGCTCATCCGCCACGGGCTCGCCCATGGCCTGGCCGCGGTCAGCCGGGGCAGCGCCGCCGTCGCCCGTCGGCTCGACGATTCCGCGCTCGACGAGCTTCCCCGGCGCTTCGCCGCGGAGTAGGCTCCGCGACGATGGATGATCGCCAGCCACTCGTCGGCAGCGCCGCGGTCTCATGGGGCGCCGACCGGATCGATGGCCAGATAAGTCGCAGCTAAGCGGCGCTGCGTATCGTTCGCGGTGACGTCTCGCCGCGTCGGAAGTGCCCCCAACGTGGCGAGACGTCGCGGATCCGTCCGCCGTCGCCATGACCGCCCGCCGGCGGAGTGAAGACGATGGATCCGGCAACCGAATCCAGGCCCTGGCGCGCACTCGAAGCGCCATCAGACACATCGGCCGTCCCGTCCGGGGGAACCGTCACGGCAGGTGCCGCCAAAACCCGGACGATCCCGACCGGGTCGTGGCGGATCATCGGAGCGGGGTTCGCGGCAACTGCGTGCGCCGTCCTGGCGTTCCTGCTGGCGGTCGGTGGCGGTGGAGGCGGTGCCGTCGCAGTCGATGGCGGCGGCGACCTGCCGTTGGGCTCGCTACAACCCTCAGGCGGCTCGGAGGCTCCGGCGGGCCTCGGTGTCGCAGTCGGGGGATCGGCTGCGAACGAGCTCGTCGTCGAGGTCGCCGGGGCGGTCGCCCGTCCGGGGGTCGTGCGTCTGTCACCGGGCGCACGAGTCACGGATGCGATCGCGGCCGCTGGCGGCTACGGGCCGCGGATCGATACCGTTCGCGCCGGTCGGGAATTGAGGCTTGCCGCGCCGCTGCGCGACGGTGACCAGGTGCGGGTGCCGTCCCGCGACGACCCGGTCGGATCCGGTGACGGCGGATCCAGCGAAGGCGAACCCGGTGACAGCGGACCCGGGGCGACGGCCGGCGCCGCAAGCCCGGGCCTGATCTCCCTCAACCAGGCTACGGCGGACCAGCTCGACACCCTGCCAGGGATCGGGCCGGTGACGGCTGCCAAGATCCTGAACGCTCGCGAGGAAGCCCCCTTCACGTCCGTCGACGAGCTTCGGTCGCGGGGTCTGGTCGGGGAGAAGACGTTCGCAACGCTGCGCGATCTCGTCACCGCGCCCTGACCGACGTGCGCTGACGTGCCCAGGAGTGGCTGGCTTGCGGCCGGCGCCAGCCTGGCCGCCGTGCTCCTGCCGAGTCTGGGCGAACGAGGGCCGGCGGTCGGGTTGGCCGTTGCCTCCGGGATGGTGGCCGTCACGCTGGCGATGCGCGACCCACGGCGTGCCGCGATCCGTGCCGTGGCGCTTGGGGCCGTGTTCGTGGCGCTTCGGCTGGTCGCGCTGCCAGCGCCCGGGCAGGCATCGGCGGGACCCGTCGGAGACGGTCCGTGGAGGATGGTCGTGGAATCGGTGGGTTCGCCCCGCGACGGCAAGCAGGTTGCGACGCTTGGAAGCCAGGAAGACCATGCGCCACTGCGACTGGCGGCGAGCCTGCCGGCGTACCCCGCCGTCGAACCCGGTACCGTGGTCGAGGTCGCTGGCCGCACCCGACCAAGGCCGGATTCGGGCTACGGACGGTATCTCGCTCGGATCGGCGCCTGGGGATCGTTGGACGCACGGGTCGTCCGAGTCATGCCCGGACCTGACGATCCCGGCCGCACGCTGGAGCGGGTCCGTCGCGGGGCCGGTGACGCCCTCGCGGCCGTGCTGCCCGAACCGGAGGCGGGCCTCGCCGCAGGCATCCTGATCGGCCTTCGGGACCGGGTCGATCGCGACCTGGCCGCCGCCTTTACGACAGCCGGCGTCAGCCACGTGGTGGCGATCTCGGGCTGGAACATCGCGATCGTGGCGGCGGCCGTCGGGGCGCTGGCGGGTCGACTCGGCCGGCGACGACGGTCCGTGGTCACGATCCTCGCGATCGCGACATATGCGCTGTTCGCAGGCGCGTCCGCGTCCGTCCTGCGCGCCGCCGTGATGGCCGGAGTCGTGCTGCTTGCGCGGGAGACGGGCCGCGCCGGGCGCGCTGCGGGCGCGCTCGGTTGGGCGGCGGTCATCCTGCTGATCGCCGACCCGAGCTTGATCGGTGATGCGGGATTCCAGCTGTCCACCCTCGCGACGGCCGGACTGATCGCGTGGGCCACGCCGCTGACCGAGCGCCTGAACCGATGGACGGGAGGCCGCCTGCCTCGCTGGTTGGCGGAGAGCCTGGGGGTCTCGCTGGCTGCGCAGGCCGCGACGCTGCCGCTCGTGCTCGCTTCCTTCGGTCGACTGTCCCTGATCGCGCCCGCCGTCAATCTCGTCGTGGTCCCGCTCGTCGCGCCGGCCATGGCGGCGGGCGTGGTCGCGATGGGCGCCGGGCTGGTCGTCGGCATCGGGGCGCCCGTCGTGATCGGCTCGATCGTTGCCGCGCCGGCCTGGGTCGCTTTCCGGGCGATGGTCGGGGTCGTCCACGCGGCTGCCGCCGTGCCATTCGCCAGTGTCGATGTCGGGGACGAGATCGGACCGATCCTGGGGCTGGGTACGTTGGGGCTCGGCCTCGTCGCATGGCAGCTTCGCCGACGGGTGTCGCGCCCGACGGTGCCGCCGAAGCCGACCATCCAAACCATGGCCTCGACATCTGCCCCGCGCCAAACCCGACATCGGGCGGCACTCACGCGACTGACGACGCTGGCCCTCGTCGCCTCTCTCGCGGTCACCGGCGCCGTGTTGCTCAGCCGGCCATCGGGGCATGCGCGGATCACCGTCCTCGATGTCGGCCAGGGCGACGCCATCCTGGTCGAAGGGTCGCGCGGAGGTCGATTGTTGATCGACGGCGGACCGGATCCCGGTCGGCTGCTCGTGGAGCTCGATGGGCGGATCCCGCCCTGGGACCGACGGATCGACGCGATCATCCTGTCGCACCCCCACGAGGATCATGTCGCGGGCCTGGCTCGGCTCCTCGAGCGCTACAAGGTCGGGCGCGTCTTCGAGCCCGGCATGCGTGGGCCCGGACCGGGTTATGCGGCGTGGCTGGACGTCCTTGCGAGACGGGCGGCGCCGATGCGATCGACCCTCGCCGCCGGCGACACGGTGCGTGTCGACGAGATCGTGATGCGCGTGCTGTGGCCGATCGGAGGCTCGGTGCCGGACACGCCACTCGACGGGGGGACTGGCATCAACAACGTCTCGATCGTGCTGCTCGGGACGATCGGGGATCGCCGATTCCTGCTGGCCGGGGACGTGGAGGATGGGGTCGACTCGGCCTTGCTGACCGCCAAACTGCCGCGGGTGGATGTCCTCAAGGTCGCCCATCACGGGAGTCGGACGGCGACGACCCAGGCCTTCGTTGACGCCGTCCGGCCGCGGATCGCGATCGCCTCGGCCGGCTCGAAGAACCGCTACGGCCATCCCGCCCGTGCCACGCTCCAGCGGCTGAGCGATGCCGGAGCCCGGGTCTACCGGACGGACCGCGACGGTACGGTCGCGATCACCTTTGACGCAGCCGGCCCGATCGTCCGAACCGAACCGCGTAAGGCGGACCTCGCGCCGATCCGTGCGGCCACCGGGAGGCTCGTCGCGGCGAACCCCGGATCCGTCACGGCTGACCCCCGGCGCGCGTTCTTCTGCTCGATCCCGGTCGTCGCGTTTCGCGGTGCTGAGGCGCGGCAGGTGAGTCCTCCCACGGACACCTTCGCCGGATCCCAAACCCCGACGACGCGGCCCGGATCAGAGCGCCTGGTCGGGTACCATCGGACGGATGACCGTGCCCTCGCGGGTCGCGGCGGCGCGCCTGCTGTCCTCCCTGGATCCCCCACCCTGGTTCGTGGCGCACGCACGCGCCGTGGCCGAGGTCGCCGGCTGGCTCGCCCTGCGTATCCAGCGGGCTGGCGTACCGGTGGACCGAGCGGCCGTGGAGACAGCCGCCCTGCTCCACGACGTGGACAAGATCCTGCCGCGGCGCGATCCGGCCCGAGCCCTCCCCCACGGTCACGGTTCGGCGGACTGGCTGACCCGACAGGGCCACCCGGAGCTCGCCCGGCTGGTCGCCTCGCACCCGGTCACCCGGCTGGCAGATGCGGCGACGTATCCACGTTGGGCCGGTTTCGCCAGCCGGGAGGAGCGGATCGTGGCCTACGCGGACAAGCGCGCCGGCCAGCGCCTGGCGTCCATGGCGGCCCGGTTCGGGTCGTGGGCGGTCCGGTACCCGGGCGCCTGGGACGAGGCCACGACGCGAACGGTCTGGCAGCGGGCGCTTCGGCTCGAGGCCGATGTCTGTCGAGCCGCGCGGGTCGAGCCGGCGCAGGTCCGAAGACTCGCCTGGACCGGCGAGGCGCTGGCTGACGCTCGCCTGGCGATGGTCGCCGGCAGCGACCGATGACCATCCCGCTCCTGTACATCTACGGCGACGACGATCTCATGGCGAGCCGACTCGTGGATCGCTTCGAAGCGGCCCTCGCGACCGAGCTCGGCCTGCCACTTGAACGCTTCGAGGTGCGGGGCGAACTGCAGGGTGCGGTGGACCTTGCCGGTCGGCTCCTGGAACGACTGGCCACGCCGGTCATGTTCGGCGGCGGCACCCTGGCCGTCGTATCCAACCCGGGTACGCTCGTGCGCAGCAACGCGACCCGCGACACGGTCCTGCGCGCCATCGCGTCCCTCGCGCCGGGCAACGCCCTGGTGGCCGTGGAGTCCACGCGGTCCAATGCGAAGGGTCCCGGACCGCGCCGCCTGGCCGACGCGATGACCGCGGCGGGCGGCCGGGTCCTTGCGGCGATGGCACCGCGGCCCGGGGCGATCGGCGCGTGGGTCGAGGCCGAGGCCCGCGATCGCGGCCTGCGGCTGGCGCCAGGGACCGCCCGCGAACTGGCCGAGCGACTGGGCAGTCGGGTGACGGACGGCGACGTCGAACGGCGTCACCTGACCCGGATCGCCTCGATGGAGCTGGACAAGCTGGCCCTGCGCCACGCCATCGACGGCGGTCCGATCACGCCGGACGACGTCCGCGGCCTCGTGTCCGAGACGACGCCAGGCTCCGTGTGGGCCCTGACCGACGCGGTCGGCGAACGTCACCGGGAGCGCGCCCTCCAGGCCCTCGATCGACTGATCGAGGCGACACCGGAGCCCGTCCTCCTCGCGGTGCTCCATCGACGTGTCATCGAATTGCTGGAGCTGGGCGATCGGCTGGCGTCGGGCGCGAGCCTCGCGGTGGCGGCCCGGGCGATGGGCATCTCGAGCGAGTACCGGGCTCGGACCCTGTCCGGCCAGGCGCGAAACTGGACGACGCCCGAACTGCAGCGCGCGCTCGAGGGCCTGCTGGAGTTGGATGCGATGGTCAAGGGCGTGCCCGGCTCCGAGGCGGATGCCGCGCAACGGCAGCTGTCCTTCACCCTCTGGGTGGGCGACCACGCGCGCCGGGGCGACGGGCGCGGCGGCGGTCCCGGCTGACCCCGGGACCGGCCACGCGTCGGCCGATCAGTCGGCGGACGACCAGGCCTGTTCCTGGAGGACGAGATCGCTCTCGATGGCGAAGACGCAGCGTGCCTCTCCGAGGTCGAGCAGATCGATCAGGTCGGGGTCGATATAGAGCTGCGAACAGTCCTCGCACAAGCCGCCCTGGATCCCGAAGCAAAGGCGCTCCGTTCGATCGGGCAGTCGGAAGGTCGTGTCGAAGCGGGTCGTGATCAGGCGATGATCACAGGCCGGGCAACGATCGCGCTGGGAGGACATGAAGCGATGCTAGGACGCACCACTCCACGCTCGGCATGACCCGACGGTACCGCGGTCGGCCGGTACTCTCGCCGAGCCTGCCTGCGAGAGCCCCGCGGCCTGCCCCCCGGACTACTGGACCTGGAGGATCGTCTTCGCCTCGGCCCAGTGCTTCTCGAGGCCGTAGTAGTCGCGCTCCGGGGGCGTGAAGATGTGAACGACCACGGACCCGAAATCGAGCAGGACCCAGTGCGACGCGGGCGTCCCCTCGCGACCGTATGGCCGGATCTTGTCGTCCCGCAGGGCGGACACGATGCCGTCCGCGATCGCGTCCAGTTGCCGCTCGGACCCGCCCGAGCAGATGACGAAGTAGTCCGCCAGGGTCGTCAGCGGGCTGAGGTCGAGGAGCACGATGTCCGCGGCCTTCTTGTCCTCTGCCAGTCCGACGATGCGCCGGGCGAGGTCGAGCGGCGGCGGCTCGGTCCGCTTGGCTTTCTTGGCGCCGCCGCGACGGGGCAGGCCGTCCGCACTCGGGGCGTTCGTCGGCGGTTCGGTCGTCGCGGCGTCGGTCGTGGCGTCGTCCTCGACGCCGGCGCCCGCGGGCGCAGGTCTGGTCACGATGGTTCGATCCTCCGGGAGTCCTGGTACAGGTCATGGTCGCCGATATAGGCCGCGACCGCATCGGGCACGAGGTAGCGCAGCGAGCGACCGGCACGGGCCCGAGACCGCAGGTCGGAGGCCGAAAGTCGCAGCCGCGGCCCTTCCAGAAAGACCGCGCGCGTGGGCACGCCGGGGAACTGCTGCTCCAGGAAGGCGTGGTCCGCCTCGGGAAACCCTTCGCGCGGAGCGACGACGAGCCTGGCCAGGGCGAGCACTCGTTCCGGATCGCGCCACGTCGGCAGTCCCAGGAAGGCGTCCGCCGACAGGATGAGGGCGAGATCGGGCGGCCCGTCGCCGGCGTCCCCGCCGCCCGCGCCATCGCCCGTCCCGTCATGCAGCGCCTGGAGCGTATCCACGGTGTACGACGGACCCTCGCGATCGAGCTCCATCCGACTCACGGCGAATGCCGGGTTGTCCGCGATGGCCGCCTCCAGCATCGCCAGTCGGTCCTTGGCCGAGCTGATCCGCCAGCCCGCCTTGTGTGGCGGCTGTCCGGCCGGGACGAACAGGATGCGGGCCAGGCCCAGCGCGTCGCGGGCCGCTTCGGCGATCGCCAGGTGAGCGATGTGGATCGGGTCGAACGTCCCGCCGAAGACCCCGAGCTCGGTCAACGGTCCTCCCAGGGCTGGGGCTCCCACTCGAGCTCGGTCGCGCCGAAGCGAACGACGTCACCCGCTCCGACGCCTGCACGGCGCAGCTCGGTGTCGATCCCGAAGCGGGCCAGGCTGCGCTGGAACCGTTCCGCCGATTCCTCGACGTCGAAATTGGTCTGGGCGGCGATCCGCTCGATGCGCTTGCCACGCACCCGGAACGCCCCGTCCTCGTCTCGTTCGATGGCGAACCCGTCGGCCATCGCGTCGATCCGGTGGACGACGACGCCGGCTGGTTCCGGAGGCTCGGCAAGCTCCTCGAAGGAGGGCAGGAGGGCGGCGACGCGGGCACGGAACGGGTCCAGCCCCTCCCCGGTCGCCGCGGCGATGGCGATGACGTCCACGCCCTCTGCCTCGCGTGCGGCCCTGAACGTGGGCCAGGTTTCGGTGGCCGCGGGGAGGTCGATCTTGTTGAAGGCGACGAGCATCGGTTTCTCCAGAAGCGCGGGATCGTGCAACCGGAGCTCCTCGCGGATGACGTCGTAGTCCCACGCCGGATCCCGCCCTGCGCCATCGACCACGTGCACGAGCACGCGCGTCCGCTCGACGTGTCGAAGGAACGCGTGGCCAAGCCCCGCCCCGGCACTGGCGCCCTCGATCAGCCCGGGGACGTCGGCGATCGTCGGTCGACGCTCATCGTCGCCGAGGTCGAGGACGCCGAGGTTCGGCTCGAGCGTGGTGAAGGGATAGTCGGCGATCTTGGGGTCGGCGGCCGTGACTGCAGCGAGGATGGTCGACTTGCCGGCATTGGGCAGGCCGACGAGTCCGACGTCGGCGATCAGCCGGAGCTCCAGGCGCAGCCACCGCTCTTCGCCCGGCTCGCCCTTCTGGCCATGCTTGGGTGCCTGGTGGGTGGACGACTTGAAGTGGGTGTTGCCGAGGCCGCCTCGACCACCCTGGGCGATGAGCGCGAGCTGATCGGTCGCCAGGAGGTCCGCGAGAAGCTCGCCGGTCCCGTCGTAGACCGCCGTCCCGGGCGGGACAGCCAGCACGAGATCGTCGCCGGCCCTTCCGTGGCGTCTGGCGCGGGTGCCTCGACCTCCCGGCTTGGCCTTGAAATGGTGGCGGTACTGGAAGTCCCGCAACGTGGTCATGCCCGGGTCCACGCGCAGTTCGACCGAACCGCCGCGGCCGCCGTCGCCGCCGTCGGGGCCGCCCCGGGGAACATGGGCTTCCTGGCGGAACGTGGCCGCGCCATCCCCGCCGTCGCCGGCGTGGACCCAGATCTTCACATGGTCAAGGAACATCCGGGCCATTGTCCCACGCGCGACGGCGGCTTCCACTCGCGACGAAGGTCGCTAGAGGTATCCGAGCGGGTTGACGCGCCGGCCGCCGTTCCAGATCGAGCCGCGCCAGACCTCGAAGTGGAGATGCGATCCGCTGGCCAGCCCGCTCGCGCCCATGCGTCCCACACGTTGACCGCGACCGACGCGCTGGCCCCGACCGACGGACACGCTGGCCATGTGGTTGTAGGTCGTGTACAACCCGGAACCGTGGGCGATCCAGACCTGGTACCCACCGCCATTGCTCTTCCAGCCGGCGAAGGTGACCGTCCCGCGGGCGGCCGCGAAGATCGGGTCGCCGGTGTTGCCGTCGATATCCAGGCCGTAGTGGCCGTAGCGGAAGCGCTGGCTGATGCGGTGACTGGTGGTCGGCCAAGCGAAGTTCCCGCCGTTGTACGTCCGGGGCGCCCGCGTCGAGCCACTCGTCCTGGAGGTGGATCGCGTGGCGACCGGCTTTGGTTTGGGCGTGGGCGTGGGCGTGGGCTTGGGCTTGGGCGTCGGGAGGGGTTCGCCCTTGGCCCCGGGCATGATCAGGATCTGGCCGACGACGAGGCGCGGGTCATCGAGCCGGTTGACGGCGAGGATCTCCGCCGGGTCGACGTCATAGGTCCGGGCGATGCTCGCCAGCGTCTCGTTCGACTTGACCGTGACGATCAGTCCGTTCACCGGCGGGATCCGCAGGATCAGGCCGCCGCGCAGATCGTCCTTCGACTTGAGCTTGTTGGCCCACCACACGGACATGACCGAGACACCGAACTGCCTGGCGATACCTTCGAGCGTGTCTCCCGACTTGACGACATAGCTGCGAACGAGGTCGCGACCGTCGTCCACCGTCGTATCGACGGCGACCGGCTTGAGCAGCGTGCCGTCGTCCCGGAACGGGCCCTGTACGCTCAGCCGCGCGACGTCGAACGCGGTTGCCGCCACCGGGCGCCGTTCGGGAAGCGGTGCATAGGCGGCCCGGACATCGCCGGTTGCGGTCATCCGATCCGAGGCATCCCGGGAACCCGATCCCCCACCGATGGCCAGGCGCGGGGCCGGACCGTCACCGGTGGGCCCACCGATGTCACCGCTCGCGGCGATCCCGGTCGGGCCGAGACTCACCGCGGAATCGATCAAGAGCAGCCCGGCCAAGGCGATCGCGAGCGACCGCTGAGCGCCAAGTCGCTTCCAGGGATTCCACGCGCCTGAAGCCGGGACGGCCTGGGGAGGTCGGCGTCGGTGACCCTGCGGCCGCAGGTGTGCCGATTCCGCAGCGACGTTGACCTGCATCCTCGTCGCCTGGACCAGCGCACGGGCACGGGCGCGCTTCGGCAGGACGGACGTGGCCTGGTCGCGAGTGGTCGGATCGGGATCAGCGTTCGGGGGTCGGCGCACGCGTGCAAGGACGCGCTGCGCGCCGACCGAAGCGTTCAGCAATACGGTCTCCTGGCGCTGGAACGGTCCGGACGCGAATGGTCGCGTGGGCTGGGGGTGCGGAACGGACCGTTCCGGGTCGCGGTCTCGAGGCTGGGGCCTCTCGCTGCGGCCAAATCCCGGCTGTCAGCCGGGCATTACGACATCGGGGCGTACCGTAACACGGTCATCGCGGCGGAGGCAACCGCCGCATTCAGCTGCCCTAGCTGTCCAGGTTCTTCGTCAGCGATGCCAGGAATTCGGTGTTCGATTGCGTCTTTGAAAGGCGATTGAGCAGGATCTCGATGCCTTCGTTCGCCCCGACTGCCGATAGCATCCGGCGCATCGTCCAGACCATCTTGAGGGTGCCCTCCTCGAGCAGCAGCTCCTCGCGGCGGGTGCCCGAGCGCTGCACGTCGATGGACGGGAAGATCCGCTTCTCGGCCAGCTTGCGGTCCAGGATGAGTTCCGAGTTGCCGGTGCCCTTGAACTCCTCGTAGATGACGTCGTCCATGCGCGAGCCGGTGTCCACCAGGCACGTTCCGATGATCGTCAGCGAGCCGCCCTCCTCGATGTTCCGGGCGGCGCCGAA
>Ga0183260_10004711_pt1 | contig 10807 bp, 14 predicted proteins | sample AntDrymUQ4972206_2_FD_129768 | JGI IMG/M metagenome (GOLD analysis project Ga0183260, IMG submission 129768) | Polar desert sand microbial communities from Dry Valleys, Antarctica - metaG UQ497 (22.06) (version 2) (version 2) | ecosystem: Environmental > Terrestrial > Soil > Desert | place...
CGAGCTGATCCACATCGACGTCAAGAAGCTCGGGCGCATCCACGACGGCGCGGGGCACCGCGTGAGCGGTAAGCGCGGGCGCTACACCGGCTCGCGCACCGACGCCGAAGGAGCTCGCCGCAAGACCGTCGGCTGGGAGTTCGTGCACGTCGCGATCGACGACGCCACCCGCCTGGCGTACGTCGAAGTCCTCGGCGACGAGAAAGCCGTCACCGCGATCGCGTTCTTGCGTCGAGCGGTCGAGCATTTCTCAAGCTACGGCATGACGGTCGAGCAGCTGATCACCGACAACGGCTCGGCGTACCGCTCGACCGTTCACGCGATCGCGTGCCGCACGCTCGGCATCCGCCACCTACGCACCAGGCCCTATCGCCCGCAGACCAACGGCAAGGCCGAGCGCTTCATCCGCACGATGCTCGGCGGCTGGGCCTACGCCGCGATCTACCGCGACAGCCGCGAACGCATCGCCGCGCTCTCCGGCTGGCTGGACTTCTACAATCGCCAACGACCACACGGCGCCATCGGCCACAAGCCGCCCATCGCTCGCCTCCACGAGCGGAACAACCTCCTCGGGTCTTACACCTAGCGCTCAGCTCAGACTGCGCCCCAGACCCCACCGGCGCGCCCGAGCGTGATGCGGTGCTCGCCGTCCGGGGTCTGGGCGATGAAGATCGCCTGGTCGGCGTCGACGCCTGGCCGGTCGAGGACCTGCACGAGGTGAAGCTCCGTCACCTCGGGGTTGCCGAAGCGCTCGGCGAGTGCGTGGCGCGCGGCCGCCTCGAGCGTCGCGCGCTCCCAGCCCTTGTCGGAGGCGTGCGCCTGCGCCAGCTCTTGATCAGCCGCGTGTAGCTGCTCAAGCAGCTCTTTCCGGCTGGCTTTCTGGCGCCGCTCAGCGGCGAAGTAGCCACCGATGATCAGCAGGAGCAGGATCCCACCGAGCACGAGAAGGATCAGGCCGATCGTGGAGATGGCGATGGGGATCACAGGCCGGACTGTACCGCCCGGGCTGGATCTAGTTCAGGACGGCGCGCGCGTTGAGATGCACTCCGACCTTGCGCTTGACGCGCTGCAGCGCGTTGTCGACCGTCTTGGCATCGCAGCCCAGCCGCGTGGCGACCTCTTCGTAGGGGCGCCCGTCGAGGTACAGCGCCAGCACCCGCGACTCCAGTTCTGACAACGCCGTCGACAGGCAGCCGACGAGCGAATGCAGTTCCTCTGATGAGATGACCTGGTTGACCGGGTCGTGAACGGTCGAGCCGGGAATGACGTCCTCGAGTGTCGGCTCGCCATCGCCCGTCGCGCCGGCCGGCGTCGCCGAGAACGAGACGTACTGATTCAGCGGCGTGTGCTTGTTGCGCGTCGCCGTCTTGACGGCGGTGATGATCTGGCGCGTGATGCACAGTTCGGCGAAGTTGCGAAACGACGACTCGCGGTCGGAGCGGTAGTCGCGCACGGCCTTGTAGAGCCCGACGAGGCCCTCCTGGATGAGGTCGTCCGAGTCACCGCCGGCGAGAAAGTACGACGACGCCTTGAGGCGGACGAAGCCGTAGTAGCGCCGAACAATGCGGTCATAGGCGTGCCGGTCGCCGCCTTTTGCCAAAGCGATGAGGAAATAATCATCGATCTGTACTTGAGAGTGAGACTTTCGGGGGATTGTGGCCACGAGCAGTCCTTTCCTGGCCATAGACGCGGCCGGATGTGCTCAGTGGCGGTCCCCTCCCAGGGCGCCAACTGCATATGAAGGGAGATCCTGTACCTCAGGTTTACCCTGACGTGGACGGGAAGCTATCCCCTGTTATGACGCTCTGTCAAGCGCGACTTCGTCGCTGCAAGATGCCGTACATAAGAACAGCCGCAGCGGCGCTTGCATTGAGCGACTGCACGCGACCATGCATCGGCAGCGATACGAGCACGTCGCAGGCCTTCGCCACGCGCGGTCGCAGGCCCGTTCCCTCCGCTCCCATGACGAGCACCACCCCGCCGCTGTAGTCCGGCCGATCGTAGGGCTCCACTGCCTCGGCGTCGGCGCCGTAGCACCAGCAAGCGGCCTTCTTCGCGTCCGCCAAGAAGTCGGCGAGGTTGCGCGCGCGCGCGATGCGCAGATGCTCGACGGCGCCGGCCGACGCCTTCGCCACCGCCGGCGTCACGGCCGCCGCGCGCCGTTCGCAGATCACGACGCCGGTGGTCCCCGCACATTCGGCGCTGCGGCAGATCGCGCCGAGGTTCTGCGGATCCTGCAACTCGTCGAGCGCGACGATGAACGGGTCCTCGGCCCCCAGCAGCTCCGCGGCGCCCACGTAGGGATAGCCGCCGGCATCGGCGCAGACGCCCTGATGCTCGGGCGAGCCGCAGATGCTCGACAGCTCGTCGGCGCCGACGATCCGCACCTCGCGCTGCTCGCGCAGCCATTGCTCGCGGGCGGCGCTCTCGGTCGCCCAGACCGCATCGATCTGCCGGCGCCCAGCCCGCAGCGCCTCGCGTACCGGGTTGCGGCCGTAGAGGATCACGGATCGAGCGCGACGAGCTTCGGGCCGACCGGCCCGTCGCGGACCTCCCAGCCGCGCCTGCGCAGCTCGTCGCGCAGGCGGTCGGCCTGTGCGTAGTCACCCGCCGCGCGCGCCGCCTGGCGCTGCTCGAGCAGCTCCTGCTCCTCTGCCCCGGCCTCGCTGGCCGATTCGGCGAGGTTCTCCAGGCCCAGCACGGACAGCATCTCGACGAGGTCCGCCCGACCGACCGGCGCGTCGCGGCGATTGGCCTCGCGGATCCATTCGAACATCGCCCCGACCGCGCGGGCGGTGTTGAAGTCGTCGGCGAGAGCGGCGAAGAAGGCGTCGCGCTGGGGGCGCATGTCCGGCGGAGACTCCCCGTCGACGAGGCTGCGCGCCGCATCGCGCACCCGCGCCACCCGACCGAGCGCTTCCATCAGGCGCATGTCGTCGAAGGCCATCGGCTGGCGGTAGTGGGCGCCGGCGAAGAGCATGATCAGCGCGTTGCGCCCGACGTCGTCGAGCACGTCGTGCAGCGGCGCGACGTTGCCGACGCTCTTGGCCATCTTCTCCTCGCCGAACTGCAGCATCCCATTGTGCATCCAGATCTCGGCCAGCTCGGCGTCGCGCGCCATGCGCGTCTGCGCCGCCTCGTTCTCGTGATGGGGAAAGACGAGATCGTTGCCGCCGCCATGAATCTGGAAGCCGACGCCGAGTAGCTGCTCGGCCATCGCCGAGCATTCGATGTGCCAGCCGGGCCGCCCGCGCCCCCACGGCGCGAACCAGACGCTGTCCTCGCCCTCCTTGTGGGCCTTCCACAGCGCGAAATCGAGCGGGTCATCCTTGCGCTCGGAGCCCTCGACTCCCTCGCCCTGGTTCATCTCGTCGATCGCGCGGCGGCTGAGCGAGCCGTAGTTGGGATCGGAGCGGACGCGGAAGTAGACGTCGCCGTCGACCTCGTAGGCGTGGCCGCGGTCGATCAGCTCGGCGATCAGCGCGACGATCCCCTCGATCGTCTCGGACGCCAACGGCTCGGCGTCGGGCCGGCCTAGGCCGAGCCTATCGGTGTCGGTGCGGTAGTGGGCGACCATCTCGTCGGCAAGCTCGGCGCTGGAGATCCCCAGCGGACGCGCAGCGTCGTAGATCTTGTCGTTGACGTCGGTGATGTTGACGACGAGCGTCACGTCGAGGCCCTCGTGCTCGAGGAAGCGCTTCAGCAGCGAGAAGACCACGTACGGGCGCGCGTTGCCGACGTGAATGCGCCCGTATACGGTTGGCCCGCAGGCGTAGATGCCGACGTGCCCGTCCTCGCGCGGCGTCAGCTCGCGCAGCTCCCCCGAGAGGGTGTCCTGAATCCGTACCGTGGCCACGGGCGGACAGTAGTGCGCCAGCGGCGATACTGGCTTTCGCATGGCTTTCGTTCCACCCGCCCGCCACCTGCTGCGCGCCAAGGACCTAGCCGACGCCCGCTACTTCGAGCCGCTGTGCGTCGACGACCTGGCAAGCGCCGCCGGCCTCTCCCAGGCCCATTTCAGCCGCGAGTTCCGCCGCGCCTTCGGCGAGTCACCGCACGCCTACCTGCTCACCCGCCGCCTGGAGCGCGCCGCGGCGCTGCTGCGCACGACCGACCGCTCCGTGGCCGACATCTGCGTCTCGGTGGGACTGCAGAGCGTCGGCTCGTTCACGACGAGCTTCACCCGCACCTTCAGGGCCTCGCCGACCGCCTACCGCGCGGCGTTTCCGCCCGCTGCCGTGCACGCGCGGGTTCCGGCGTGCGTCGTGCGCGCGTACGGACGACCGCAACGCCGCACGTTTCGAGAAGACAGCGGGCCGGCCCGGGACTAGCTTGGAGCGCACCGCCACTTCGAACAGGAGGCCCCGATGATCAGCATTGCCAACACGCAGCTGTGGGTGCACGACCAGGACGAAGCACTTGCGTTCTACACCGAGAAGCTCGCCATGGAAATCCGTGCCGATGTCACCCTGGCCGAAATGGGCAACTTTCGTTGGCTCACCGTCGGGCCGGCCGGGCAGCCCGACTTCTCGATCGTGCTGATGGCGATTCCCGGCGTGCCCGTGATGGACTCCGACACCGCCGATCAGGTGCGCGGCCTGATGGCGAAGGGCTTTGCGGGAACGGTCTTCCTCACGACCGATGACTGCAACACCTCCTACGAGGAGCTCAAGGGCCGCGGCGTCGAGTTCGTCGAGGAGCCCGAGGAGCGCCCCTACGGCATCGATGCCGGGTTCCGCGATCCGTCAGGCAACAGCTTCCGCCTCACCGAGGTCAAGGATCTGGCAGCGATCGAGGGCTAACCGGGAGACGAGACGCGCGCACCCCGTAGGGTGCGCGCGTGCGACGCCTGCGCCTCCGCCCAATCGTCGAGCGAGTCGTTCTCGTCACACGCCGCGCGGTGCTCGAGTTCGTCGAGGATCGCGGCCACCGCTCAGCCGCGCAGATCAGCTTCTTCGCGATCCTCTCTTTCATCCCGCTCGTGCTGCTGCTGGCCGCCACCTTCGGGCTCATGTTCGACGACGGCGCCGTCCGCGAGCGGATCATCCAGACCGTTTTCGACAACCTGCCGCTGGCAAGTGGCAGCGACCGGCCGAAGCTCGAGCGCGCCGTCGGCGATGCGCTCGACGGGGCCGGAAGCCTTGGGATCGTAACGACGATCCTGCTGATCGTCGCCGCCAGCGGCGTCATGGGCGCGCTGCGTTACTCGATCAACGAGGCGTGGGATATCGAACAGCGCCCGCCGCTGCTCAAGCGCAAGGCGCTCGACTTCGCGCTCGTCCTGCTCGGGACGTCGATCCTGGCACTCAGCGTATCGCTGACCGCCACGAACCGGCTCGCGGACGTCGTCGACGACGAGGCCGGCGGCGGCTGGCTGCTGGCGGCGCTGCTCGAGGCCGCCAGCGAGCTGTTGCCGTTCGTCTTCGTCGTGCTCGGACTGCTCTTTCTGTACCGCGTCCTGCCGATGAACAGAGAGCACCTGAGGAACATCTGGCCCGGCGCGCTCGTCGCCGCCATCGGCCTGACGCTCGTCAAGCTCGCACTCGAGCTGTACTTCGAGCAGCTCTCCGACTTCGGCGCGCTTTACGGCTCGCTCGGCGCCGCGATGGCACTGCTGATCTTCGTCTACGCCGCCGCGAACGTCGTCGTCTTCGGCGCCGAGTTCGCGTCGGAGTGGTCGCGGTCCCGGGACCGAACCGCGTCGGCGGCCTAACCCGCCGCTTCCTGGAGCGTCGCGATCGCCAGCGCCGCCACGCCCTCGCCGCGGCCGATGAAGCCCATCCCCTCGCCCGTGCAGGCCTTGACGTTGACCGAGCGCCGGTCGAGCTCGAGCGCCTCGGCCAGCCGGTCACGGATCGCCTCGCGCAGCGGACTGACCTTGGGGCGCTCCATCATCACGGTCGCATCGACGTGGACGACCACGAATCCCTCGGCCCGCACGGCCGCGAGCACCTCGCCGAGCAGCTCGATCGAGTCGGCGTCCTTGTAGGCGTCGCCGGTGTCGGGGAAGTGAACGCCGATGTCGCCGAGCCCGGCGCCACCGAGTAGCGCGTCCATGATCGCGTGGGTGAGCACGTCGGCGTCGGAGTGACCGTCGAGCCCGAGCTCGGCATCGGGGAACAGCACGCCGCCGAGGATCAGCGCGCGCCCGGCGACGAGCCGGTGTGAGTCCCAGCCCAGGCCGCTTCGCACGCCGCTCATCGCGAGAAACACCCTTCCGGTTCGAAGCCGGCCACCGTCGAGCAATGACTCGATGTCATCCGATCGGCTCCAGGCGCCGCTCGCGGTGCTCGAAGACGGCCAGCTCACCGACGCCGAGGCGCTCGAGCATCTCCAGCGCGGCGTCGTAGTCGCGCCCGACGTCGCCGGGAGCGTGGGCGTCGCTGGAGAGCGCGACCGGGCAGCCGGCATCGAGGCACATCTCAAGAAATGCGGCTGCCGGATACAGCTCGCCGGCCGGCTTGCGCAGTCCGGCGGTCGAGACCTCGATCGCGATACGTGACTCGGCGATGCCGTCCATCGCAAGCTCGTAGAAGCGCCGCAGATCGCCCTCGGGCTGGCGGCGCGTCGAGCCCCAGTACTTGATCAGGTCGGGGTGCGCGAGGATGTCGAACAACCCGCAGCGAGCGGCTTCGCCGAGCGTGCTGAAGTAGCGCTTCCACAGCTCGTCGGGCCTTCTGGAGCGGTGATCCCAGACCTCGAAGCCCTCGTGGTCGATGGCGTGCTCGCCGACGAAGTGGACGGAGCCGACGACGAAGTCCCAGTCGCGCGCCTGCAGCAGCGTGGCGATGCGGTCCTCGCGGCCGACGATGAAGTCGGCTTCGATGCCGAGCCGCAGATCGGTCTGCTCGCGTACGAACGCGACGTATGCGTCGATGTCGTCGTGGGCGTACTCGCGCCACAGCGGATGGCCCCAGACCTCGAGCGCCTGCGCGAAGCGGTAGATGTGCTCGGCACATCCAAGCTCCGCGATCCCACGCTCCTCCGCGACCGCGAGGTAGCGCTCGACGTTTGCGGCGCTGAAGTGCTCGTCGGCCGAGGCACGGACGTCGTCGGGGCGCAGGTGCAGGTGGTAGTCGGTGAGCATCGCGGGTGGATTGCACCACAGCGCGGCGTCCGAGCGGGCGCCGCCGCGTAATCTCAGCGCGTGCGCTCGCTCTTGAGCGAGCTCCCGCTCGCACTCGGCCCGAAATGGGTCGACCCCGACTTCCTGATCGAGACGTTCGGGACGATCAGCATCCTGGCGATCGTCTTCATCGAGTCGGGGCTGCTCGTCGGCCTGTTTCTGCCGGGCGACTCGCTGCTGTTCACGGCCGGGGTGCTGTCGGCGAACGACACGCTGCCCGATCTGTGGATCCTGCTGATCCTGATCGCACTCGCCGCGATCGCCGGCGACCAGGTCGGCTACCTGATCGGGCGCAAAGCGGGCCCGGCCGTCTTCAAGCGACCCGATGGCCGCTTCTTCAAGCAGGAGCACGTCCACCGATCGCAGGCGTTCTTCGACCGCCACGGCCCGCGAACGATCCTGATCGCGCGCTTCGTGCCGATCGTGCGCACGATCGCGCCGGTGATGGCGGGCGTCGGGCGCATGCGCTACCGGACGTTTCTGATCTTCAACGCGATCGGTGCGGTCGCCTGGGGCACGGGGGTGACGACGCTGGGCTACGTCCTCGGACGGGTCGACTTCGTGCGCGCGAACATCGAATTCATCCTGATCGGCATCGTCGCCGTGTCGTCGCTGCCGGTCGCGGTCGAGCTGCTGCGGGCTCGGTCGTCGAAGCGTGGATCCACGGGGGATCGTCGGCGCTGAGAGCGCTTCGGCGCCCGCTGTCCGGGTAGGCCCCATGATGGCACCTACAGCATGATCCTGCGCGTCTTCGTCTAGTCCCCTTCGAGAGCCGCGATCGCCCAATGCGCGTCACGAGCCCGTCGGGAACTGCTTACGCTGGCGCTTTCGAGGGTGAGCCGGGTGGTTGCGCGAGCCCGAGCTGAAAGAGCGTGCCGAGGCGGTCGGGGACGCCCCAGTGCTCGACGATGCGGTCGTTGCCGACTCGAAGGGAGTCGAAGACGGCGGTTCGCATCGAGCGGCCGGTTGGCGGGTGGCTCATGAACGAGCCGTCGTTGGTGCCGGTGCCGGTCATCCGTAGCCAGACGGTGTCGCCGTTGACGGCAACATCCTCGATTTCAAGATGGAAATCGGTGAACGCTCGCCGCAGCGATGCGATCACGGCCTTGACGCCCTCGGCGCCGGGGGCGTGATTGGGGCCGTAGTTCTGGTGTTCGACCATGTCGGGCGAGATCAGCTCGTCAAGGACGTCGAGGTTGCCGTTGTTGAAGCCTTCCTCGATCAGCTGCCGGACGAGCGCTTCGGGAGTCTGAGACATCATCGCTCCTTTAGATACAGCGTAACCGTATTGGATACGGTGCTACTGTGCCAGCCGTGCCTGAGGATGTCAAGGCTCGACGCTACCGCTCAGAGCGCAGACGCGAGCAGGCCGAGCAGACCCGCCAGCGGGTGCTCGATGCCGCTGCCGTGCTGTTCGCGAAACGGGGCTACGAGGGCGCGAGCATCGCCGCCATCGCAGCAGAGGCGGGAGTCTCCGAGGAAACGATCTACGCCCGCTTCAAAAACAAGCGCACGTTGCTCGGCGAGCTCGTCCTCCGTGCGGTCCGCGGCAACGACCCCGAGCCGGTCCCCGAGCAGCAGGGCCCTCGGGCGATCATCGCGGCGAGCGACCAGCACGAGCAACTCCGGCTCTTCGCAGCCGATGTCGTTCTGCGCCTCGAGCGCGCCGCCCCCCTCGTCGCGATCGTCTCCGGCGCCTCCCGCTCCGAACCGGAGCTCTCCGAGCTGTACGCAAGGCTTCACGCCGTTCGGCTCAAGAACCTCCGAGTCCTCGTCGACGCCCTCGCCGCCAACGGACCGCTCCGGCTCCCTGACGACGAAGCTCTCGAAACCGCTTGGGCGCTCACGAGCCCTGAGCTGCACCAGTTGCTCAGCCGCGTGAGCGGCTGGACTTGCCAGCGCTACCGCGACTGGATCGCCGACACCCTCACCCAGTTGCTGCTGCCCGACCCCTAAGCGCCAGCGCTCCGGCTGAGCGCCAGCTCAGCGACCTGCAGGTCCCCTGGCGTCGTGATCTTCATGTTCTCGCGCGGCGCCGCCACGACCCGCACGCTGCCGCCCGCCCGCTCGACGAGCCAGGCATCGTCGGTCGCGGCCCCGAGCACGTCGTCCGGCGCGCTGAGCGCACGTTCGAGCGCTTCGCGGCGAAAGACCTGCGGCGTCTGCACCGCCCACAGCGCCGAGCGCTCCAGCGTGCGCGTCACGAGCCCGTCACGGGCTTCCTTGATCGTGTCGGTGACGGGAGCGGCGGCGATCACACAGTCACACCCGTGCGCCGCAAGCTCGTCCAGCGCGGCGCGCACGATCTGCGCGGTCACGAGCGGCCGTGCCGCATCGTGCACGATGACGGGGTCCCCGTCGCCGGCGGCCAGCGCCGCGCGCACCGACTGCGAGCGATGCTCGCCGCCGACCACGCCGATCGTGCCGTCGGGGGTCTCGCACCCCGCCGGCAGCGCGACGACGATCTGATCGACGCCCTCGACCGCGCGCAGCGCCGCGATGCTCCACTGGAGCATCGGGCGGCCCGCCACAACGACGAACGCCTTGGGACCCTCAGACCCAAGGCGTTCGCCACGACCTGCGGCAACGAGGAGCGCGAGCGCTACTTGGCCACCACCGTCACGCCGGCGCTGTCGGCGAGGAGGTCGTCGAGATGCTGCTCGGCGTCGTCCTCGTCCTTGTCCAGCGCGTACATGAGCTCCGAAGCGAGGATCTTCTTGGCGCGCGTGAACATCTGCTTCTCGCCCGTCGACAGACCCTTCTCGTGCTCGCGGATGGCGAGGTTGCGAACGACCTCGGCGAGCTCGTAGATGTCCCCGGTCTTGATCTTGTCGCGGTTGTGCTTGAACCGGCGATTCCAGTTCTTGGGCATCTCAGAAACGTCGTCGGCGAGGACGGCGAGAACCTTCTTGACGGTCTCTTCGTCGATCACGCGACGCAGGCCGGCCAGAGCGGCGTTCTCGCACGGGACCATCACGGTCATGTCGTTGTGCAAGATCTTGATCGTGAGGTACTCGCGCTCCTCGCCGAACATCTTGCGCCGCTCCTTCTTGAGGACCTGTCCGGCCCCGTGGTGCGGATAGACCACGTTGTCACCGAGCTCGAACTCGATGTTCTCCAGGGGCCGTTCCTCGAGATCCTCCAGTAGCTGCTCTTCGATGCCTTCGGAAATGGTGATCCTCCTTGGTTTCTGACTACGTCTGTAGGTAGCGGTCGACGAGATTGATCTCCTGCAGCCGGCGCAGGCCCTCGCGAATGTCCTTTGCGCGAATCTCGCCGACGCCCTCGACCGTCTCGAGTTCGGCGTCCGTCGCTGCGAGAAGTTCATCGAGGCCGCCGAAATCGCTCACGATCTGGCTGACCACGAGCCGCGGCAGGCGGGGGATCCGTCCGAGGATCCGGAAGCCTCGGGGCGACACCGGGTAATCGAGCGTGTTGAGCTTGCGGTCATAGCCCAGCAGCTCGGCCAGGCGGCCAAAATCGAGCAGGTCGTGGTGCGGCAGGCGACCGATCTGCTCGAGCGCGCCCGCGAAGTCCTCGTCGGAGTTGTTGGCGAGGTAGTCGTGCACGAGCGCGGCCTTGTCGGCGGCGGTGCCGACCATCGTCTCCTCGAGCTGCATCTCGATCAGGCGCCCCTCGGTGCCGAGCTCGACGATGTAGCGCTCGATCTCGACTGCCATA
>Ga0183260_10004712_pt1 | contig 10807 bp, 10 predicted proteins | sample AntDrymUQ4972206_2_FD_129768 | JGI IMG/M metagenome (GOLD analysis project Ga0183260, IMG submission 129768) | Polar desert sand microbial communities from Dry Valleys, Antarctica - metaG UQ497 (22.06) (version 2) (version 2) | ecosystem: Environmental > Terrestrial > Soil > Desert | place...
GCCCCAACGCCGGCCAGACGGTGCCGCTGGACGGTCGGCCCATCCTGATCGGACGGGGCAGCGACGCGGAGCTTCGGCTCGACGACGACTACGTGTCGACCCGCCACGCGCGTATCGCGACCAACGGCGAGCAGTGGTTCGTCGAGGACCTCGGCTCGACCAACGGCACCTACCTCGGCAGCCAGCGCGTCACCTCGCCGATGCCACTCACGGTCGGTACCCCGGTACGCGTGGGCAAGACCGTCGTCGAGCTGCGGAAGTAGCTGCTCGATGTCGATGCACCTGCGCTACGCCGCCTTCTCCGACCCTGGCCGGGTCCGTCGCAACAACCAGGACTCCGGGTATGCCAGCCCCCGGTTGCTCGTAGTCGCCGATGGGATGGGTGGTGCCGCCGCCGGTGATCTGGCCTCCTCGGTGGCGGTCGAGACGGTCCGCCGTATCGACACCGGCACGCCGCCCGACGACCTGCTCGAGGTGCTCGCGGGTGCTGTGCAACGTGCGAACGACCGGCTTGCCGAGGTGGTTCGGTCCGATCCGTCCGTCGAAGGCATGGGCACCACGCTGACCGTCGTGCTCGCCGACGGGGACCGAGTCGGCCTGGCCCACGTCGGGGACTCGCGGGCGTACCTGCTGCGGCAGGGCGAGCTCAGCCTGCTGACGCACGACCAGACCTTGGTGCAGGGCCTGGTCGACGAAGGCAAGATCAGTGATGAGGAGGCCAAGACCCATCCGCACCGCTCGCTGATCCTGCAGGCGCTCGACGGTCGGGGAGTCATCGAGCCCGACCTGGAGATCCTCAGCCTGCAGCCGGGCGACCGGCTACTGCTGTGCAGCGACGGGATCAGCGGATTCCTCGACGACAGCGAGCTCGCCAGCCACCTCGGCGCGGAGACGGTGGACGCCGCCGCGGTCGAGCTCGTCCAGGCGGCGCTCGACGCGCGGAGCAGCGACAACGTCACCGCACTGGTCGCCGAGGCGGTCGAAGGCGACGCTCCGGCCGGACAAAGCCAGCCGATGCTGGTGGGGGCCGCGGCCGAGCAGGCCCGGCCGGGCGGTGGGCTGGCTGACACCGCGACGCAGCCCGCGGTGGTCGTCGACGACGACGAGGGCACCAGCGGTGCATCGGACCGCGACCTCGAGGAGCTGCGCTACGCACCGCGGGCACCTCGCCGGTTCGGGGGTCTGCGCCTCGTCCTTGCGGTGCTGCTGGCCCTCACCGTGCTCGCGACCGGTGCCGTGATCGCCTACCAGTGGAGCCAGAGTCAGTACTACGTCGGCGCTGCCAACGGCAGCGTCGCCATCTACCGTGGCTTGGATCAGGACCTGCCGGGCCTCGACCTCAACTCGCTGCACGAGGAGTACCCGCTGCTGCTGGACGACATTCCGATCTTCCAGCGTGAGGAGCTTCAGGCAGGCATCGAGGCGGACAGCCTCGCCGACGCCGAGGACAAGGTCGCAGCGTTACAACAACTAGCGAGGGACTGCCTGGCGGGCATCAGGCCCTGCGAGGGCGTTGCTACGCCAACCGACGAGCCGTCAACCAGCCCGACCCCGAGTGACGACCCGAGCCAACGGCAGGGCGAGCGGCGGCGCAACCGCGACCGGCAGGGTCAGCAGCGGTGAGCGCCCTGGGCGCAGGCTTCGTCCCGCGAAAACGCCGTGGGGCCGAGCTGTACCTGGTGGTGCTGGCGCTGGCTGTCGGGCTGGGTGCCTACGTCGGCGTGGGTCTCGGGGTCTCGGGCGACGTCCCGGCTGACGTCTATACCTTCGGCGGCGGGCTCGCGCTGCTGGCTCTGCTGACCCACGCCGTGGTGCGCTGGCTCGCGCCGTACGCCGACCCGGTCCTGCTACCGCTCGTCATTGCGCTCAACGGTCTCGGCCTGGCGATGATCTACCGCATCGACTTCGGCCTGGCCGACCGTGGTCAGTCTGTCGGGCCGTTCGCAGGACCGCAGCTGACCTGGACGGCCATCGGCGTTGCGGGTTTCGTAGCCGTTTTGTTCATCGTGCGCGACCACCGCCGCCTGCAGACCTACACGTACACCTTCGGCCTCGTCGCGATCCTGTTGCTGCTCCTGCCGCTGCTGCCGGTTCTTGGTGTCGAAGTCAACGGCGCACGGATCTGGGTCTCGCTAGGCCCGTTGAGCTTCCAGCCCGGTGAGATCGCCAAGCTGTGCCTGGTTATCTTCTTCGCCGGTTACCTCGTGGTCAAGCGAGAGCCGCTCGCCCTGGCGGGACGTCGTTTCATCGGCATCGACCTGCCGCGGGGCCGTGACCTGGGTCCGATCCTGGTCGCCTGGCTGCTCAGCCTCGGGGTGCTGGTGTTCCAACGCGACCTCGGCTCGTCGCTGCTGTTCTTCGGTCTGTTTCTCGTGCTGCTCTATGTCGCCACGGAGCGAGCCGGCTGGTTGGTGGTCGGGGGACTGCTCTTCGCCGCGGGCGCCTACTTCAGCTATCTCACCTTCGACCATGTGCAGCTTCGGGTGCAGGGGTGGCTCGACCCGTTCAGCGACACCGATGACTACTTCCAGATCATCCAGGGCCAGTACGGGATGGCCCATGGCGGTCTGCTCGGTCGCGGTCTCGGCCAAGGCGACCCGGTCATGACGCCGTACTCGTATTCCGACTTTATCGCCGCCTCGCTCGGCGAGGAGCTGGGCCTGGCGGGACTGATGGCGATCATCGTCGTCTATGCGTTGGTGGTGGAGCGAGGCCTGCGAACCGCCCTGGTCTGTCGAGACACGTTCGGCAAGCTGGTCGCCACGGGGCTGGCGGTCTCCTTCGCCCTGCAGGTCTTCGTGGTCGTCGGCGGCGTCACGCGGCTCATTCCGCTGACCGGCTTGACGACACCGTTCCTGTCGTACGGCGGCTCCTCGCTGGTCGCCAACTGGGCCATCATCGCGCTGCTGATGCGGATCAGTGACCAGACGAGGCGACCGGCACCGGAGGTCCGTCCCTTGGAGTCGGACGATGCCACCCAGGTGGTGAGGATGCGATGAACCGTCCGATCCGGATCATGGCGATCGGCTGCCTGGTGATGTTCTTGGCGTTGATGGTCAACGCCAACTACGTGCAGTTCCTCAATGCCGACGAGCTGAACGCGCGCAACGACAACCGCCGGGTGCTCAACGCCGAGTTCTCCCGCGAGCGCGGCCCGATCCTGGTCGCCAACGACTCCGTCGCCCGCAGCGACCCGAGCGACGACGAGTTCGAGTACCAGCGGACATACACGCAGCCGGAGCTCTACGCGCACCTCACCGGCTACTACTCCTACATCTACGGCGCCCGGGACCTGGAGCAGAGTGAGAACGGCGTCCTCTCCGGCAGCGACCCGCGTCTGTTCGTCAACCGCGTCATCGACCTGGTCGGCAGCGAGCAGCCCACCGGCGGCAGCGTGCTGCTGACCATCGACCCTCGCGCCCAGCGGGCGGCGTACGAGGGGCTGACCAACCTGGCCGGCAACACCACCGGTGCCGCAGTGGCGCTCGACCCGAACACGGGCGAGATCCTGGCGATGGTGAGTGTCCCGGGCTACGACCCGAACCGGCTGGCCAGCCACGACCTCGACGAGGCCGAGAAGGCGTGGCAGAACCTGAACGACGACCCTGGCCAGCCGCTGCGCGACCGCAGTCGAGAGGAGATCTACCCACCGGGTTCCACCTTCAAGCTGGTGACGGCGGCGGCCGCGCTGTCCAACGGCTACGAGCCGGACACCATGGTCAACGGCAGCGCGGCGCTGACGTTCAAGGGCATCTCGTACACGCTGCGCAACCAGAGTGGGGACAGCTGTGGCGCCGAGCGGATCACGTTGACCCAGGCCCTGGCGGTGTCGTGCAATGTGGCGTTCGGTGACATAGGCCGCGACCTGGGCGAGGCGGCGTTACGCGATCAGGCCGACGCGTTCGGCTTCGGCGACAGCGACGTCATCCGCGATCTGCCTGCCGCCGTCAGCCAGTTCACTGCGCCCGACGCTGACCCGCTCGACGAACCGCAGACCTCGCTGAGCGCGATCGGGCAGTTCGACGTGGCCGCCAGCCCGCTGCAGATGGCCATGGTCGCGGCCGGCATCGCCAACAACGGCACGGTGATGAGGCCGTACGTCGTCTCCGAGGTCCGCGGCCCGGATCTCGACGTGCTCGAGGCCACCTCGCCCGAACGCCTCCACGAGGCGGTGTCGTCCGACGTGGCGGCCGAGCTGACGCAGATGATGGAGACCGTGGTCACCGACGGCACAGCCGGCTCAGCCGCGATCCCCGGTGTGCCGGTGGCGGCCAAGACCGGCACCGCCCAGTCGTCGGCCGAGCGCAAGCCGTACGCCTGGTTCGTGTCGTTCGCGCCAGCCGACAACCCGCAGGTCGCCGTCGCCGTGTTTGTGCAGGACGCGACCGGGGTCGCCCGCACCGATGTGTCCGGCGGTGGCCTGGCCGGCCCCATCGCGAAGGCAATGATGGAGTCGGTGATCTCCCGATGAGCACGGTGCCGGGCGGCCGGTCACGACGAGGAGCGCGGGACGGATGACTGAGGGGACCAGCATGCTCGGCGAGAGGTACGAGGTGGGTGGCCTGCTCGGCCGGGGCGGTATGGCCGATGTGCGCCTCGGGCAAGACCTGCGGCTCGGCCGAGCGGTCGCGATCAAGCGGCTGCGCACCGATCTCGCCAGGGACCCGACGTTTTTGGCCCGGTTCCGTCGCGAGGCGCAGTCAGCAGCCTCTTTGAACCACCCCGCAGTCGTCGCGGTGTACGACACCGGTGACGAGGTAGGTGACGACGGCGCGTCGCTGCCGTACATCGTGATGGAGTTCGTCGACGGGCGCACGCTTCGCGAGGTCCTGCGCGAGGGGCGCAAGGTGCTGCCGGAACGCGCGATGGAGATCGCCGCCGACATCTTGTCAGCACTCGACTACAGCCATCGCGCCGGAATCGTGCACCGCGACATCAAGCCCGCGAACGTCATGCTGACTCCCGCTGGTCAGGTCAAGGTGATGGACTTCGGCATCGCCCGTGCGGTTGCCGATGCGTCGTCGGCGATGACCCAGACGGCTGCTGTCGTCGGCACCGCCCAGTACCTGTCGCCGGAGCAGGCTCGTGGGGAGCACGTCGATGCCCGTAGCGACATCTACTCGACGGGCTGCTTGCTCTTCGAGCTGCTGACCGGCAGGCCGCCGTTCGTCGGAGACAGCCCGGTGTCGGTCGCCTATCAGCACGTCCGCGAGGAGGCCGAACGCCCGTCGCACTACAACCCGGACATCCCCGACGCTATCGACGCGATCGTGGCCAAGGCGTTGGCCAAGCCGACCGCGGACCGCTACCAGAGCGCGGCCGAGATGCGGGCCGACATCGAGCGATTCCTGGCCGGGCAGTCCGTCGTGGCGCCGGGGGTGGGCAGTGCGGCTACCGCCGTGGTCCCAGCGGCGGTCGTCGTAGCCGAGTCGGAGCCACCGTTCCTGCCGATGGCCGACGATGCCGCGGACGAACGATCCCACCGCGGTCGCGCCCTTTGGGTCCTCCTAGCGCTGCTGGTGCTCGCACTCATCGCGGGGGCCGCCTTCGCGGTTCCCCAGCTGGTCGGGAACGACGAGCCGCAGGCGGACGTCTCGGTGCCGGACGTGGTGGACATGACCGAGGTGAAGGCCCGGCAGGCTCTCCAGGCGGAAGGTCTCACGGTCGGGGCCACGGTTGAGGAGATCAGTGACGAGCCCGAAGGTCGCGTTATTGACCAGGATCCCAACAGTCAGGAGTTCCTCTTCCCGGGCGATCCCGTAGACCTGGTGATCAGCAGCGGCCCCAGAACGGTGACGGTGCCTCCCGAGCTGGTCGGCATGACCCGGGACGAGGCCGCTGCGACTCTCCGGGAGCTGGGGCTGCGCCCAGAGTTCGAGCCGCAGGAGAGCCCCGAGCCGGAGGGCCAGGTGCTCTCGACCAACCCACTGGGCGGGAACCAGGTCGTGCCGGACACGACGGTGACGCTGACCATCTCCTCTGGGCAGCCGATCGTCCCGAACGTCATTGGTTCCCAGGTCGAAGGGGCGCGCACCGAGGTGCGGGAGGCGGGCTTCAACCCGGACACGCTGCAGGTCACCGACGACGCACCGGCCGGCACCGTGATCGACCAGTCGCCCCCGGGCGAGTCAAGGGCAGCGGCAGGCGCGATCGTCACTTTGAGCGTGTCCAGCGGGCCGGAGCCGACAACGGAGCCGACCACGGAGCCGACCACGGAGCCCACGACCGAGCCCACGACCGAGCCGCCGACCGATCCGACTCCGACGAAGACGCCGAAGACGCCGAAGACGCCGAAGGCCCCCTAGCCCGCCATCGGGATGGCGTAGCTGAGCTCGAGCGCCCCCTCGTACGCCGGGATCTCGAGCTCCTCGAGCGGCTGCACACTGAGCCCGAGCGACACAGTCTCGACGTAGTCGCGGTAGTCCTGCACAGCCTGTGACTCTTCGAGACCGGCTTGCAGCGCGTCCGGGTCGCCGGTCGCCTCGATGACGTACGGCGGTGAGTACGGCACGCCCTGCAGGACCACGGTGTTCCCCACGCACTTGATGCCGGTGGTGGAGATGAGGCGTTGTCCTTGGAGGCTGACCGCCGTGGCGCCGCCGGCCCACAACGCGTTGACGAACGCTTGGATGTCCTGCTGGTGCACGACCAGCAGGTTGGGGTCGATGCCGCCTGGATCCGCATCACGCGGCGCGTCGTCGAGAGCGACTCGCATCCCGGGTCCGGCAACCGCTGACAGTCCCGCGTCTGGCGCCAACCGAGCTGCCCGGCGGCGCGCTGCGCTGACCGCACCGTCATCGACCGTGGCAGTCAGCCCGGCAATCTCGTCGCGCAACACTTGCACCCGCCCGCGGAGGTCGTCGACCGACTCGGCGCGCTGCTGGACCAGTGCGCCCACGTCGTTGGTGCTGCTGCGCAGGTCGACGCCGTCGGCGCTCAGCGCAGACGTCACGAACAGTGCCCCTGCCAGGCCGAAGACGGCTGGGGCGGCCCACCGCCATAGCACCGCCCACGGCGGCCGGGCGGAGGAACCGCGGCTCGACATCGGCTGCTCACCCCCACAAGTACCGGACATCCCAAAGTCGCGTTGACTACGCTAGCCGACGTACGTGCACACACGACCTGGCCGAAGGAGCCGACGTGCCCGAGTCACGGCCTCGCAAGAAGCAGGAGTACACGCCTCCCGCACGACAGAAGGCGTCGTCGAGTGGGCGGGTCGCCAACCGATGGGCCGCACCGGCCATGCTGACCTGCTGGCTGCTCGGGCTGGCCTGGGTGTCGGTCTACTACGTCGCGGGCGACAGGTTGCCGCTCATGAAAGACCTCGGCAGCTGGAACATCCTGATCGGGATGGGTCTGATCGCCTTTGGCTTCGTCTTCGCGACGAGGTGGGAGTAGCGCCGGGGAGTTCCCTCCGAGGGTGTGTGGGTGCGTCCCGTGTGCTAGGTGGTGCTTGGCCGACGGCGGGTGGTGGTCGGCTGGTGTAGCGGTGCCCGGTGGGTGTGATGGTCTGCACGACTCGTTGCGGTCGCGGGATGGTGCGCCAGCCGGAGGTTTGCTTGATGTAGGAATGTGGATGGAGCTCTAATTCCACGGCTGTCATTAGTCCACAGGTTATTCACAGTCTGTGGAGAGCCGGCCGACTCAGCCGGTCAGGACGGCGGTCCGCGCGAGTGTCGCCACCACCATCGCCGCCAGGACGGCGGCGAAGGCAACCGCCTGCACCTGCGTCCGGTAGCGGCGCGGCGCGTACCCGAACACGACGCCGAAGAGCAGGCCGGCGACGAGGCCGCCAAGATGTCCCTGCCAGCTGATGCCGGGCACGACGAAGGTGATGACGAGGTTGAGCCCCAACAGCATCAGCAGGTTCGACACGTCCTGGCCGCGCCGCAGCATGAGCACGATGGCCGCCCCGAACAGCGCGAAGATCGCTCCGGAGGCGCCGATCGTGGGCACTCTCGGTGACGTGAACCAGTACACCGCCACCGACGAGACCAGTGCGCCCGTGACGTACAGCGCCACGAACCGCAGCCGCCCGAGAAGCTGCTCGAGCAGCGGGCCGAAGATGGTCAAGGCGTACATGTTAAACAGGATGTGCAGCACCTGGACGTGCACGAAGGCTGCTGTCAGGAGCCGCCAGTACGCGCCGTCCGCGACACCGTCGAATCTCCCCGGGAACGGTCCGCCGATCATGAACGTCTCGCGGTAGAACTCACTGGGCTGGCTGACGTCACTGCCCTGGCCGCCGGTGCCCAGGATGAGGATGAACATGACGACGTTGATGCCGATCAGCACCATCGAGACCAGTCCCACGCGCGCGGGGACCAGCCCGCCCGCGTACGTCCGAGCCGTCGGCGTCGTCCGAGCACCCTCGGCCACACACTCGGGGCACTGGAAGCCAACCGCTGCCTGACGCATGCAGTCGGGGCAGATCGGCCGTCCACAGCGCTGGCAGGAGATGTACGTCTCGCGGTCTCCGTGCCGGTAGCAGTGCGGCGCCGCGACGTCGGGTCGCGACGGCTCGGCGGGAGGCGGATGCGTCATCGAGCGCAGGTCAGCCCGGACGCCGCTCGACGACGACCGACTCGATGACCACCGGCTCAACCGGCCGGTCCTGCGGCCCGGTCCGGGTGGTCGCGATCGTGTCGACCACCCGGCGCGACTCATCGTCGGCGACCTCGCCGAAGATCGTGTGCTTGCCGTGCAGCCAGCTGGGTTCGGTGACCGTGATGAAGAACTGGGACCCGTTGGTGCCCTTACCACCCGGGCTACCCGCGTTGGCCATGGCCAACAGGTATGGCCGGTCGAACTGCAGGTCGGGATGTATCTCGTCGTCGAAGGTGTAGCCCGGGCCACCGGTCCCCGTGCCGAGCGGGTCGCCGCCTTGGATCATGAAGCCGTCAATCACCCGGTGGAAGGTCGTTCCGTCATAGAGACGCTCCTGTGCCGAAGCGCCTGTCTTGGGGTGATGCCACTCCTGCGTCCCTTCGGCCAGCCCGACGAAGTTGCGAACCGTCTTGGGGGCATGGTTCGGGAACAGTTCGACGACGATGTCGCCCTTGCTCGTCTTCAAGGTGGCGTACAGATCTTCGGCCACGACAGTCCTGCTTCCCGGTTTCGACGGGCCCTTCGGCGCGAGGGCGTACGCCGATCCTGCCATGCCGCCCAAGTCAGCGGCCGCCCCGGATGTGTGCGGTGGATGTGCGAGTCGGTACGGTGAGGTAGCCCGCCACTTTGGAGGAAGACCATGTTTCTGCGTCGCAAGAAGTCCAAGGCTGACTTGGTGATGGAACGCGTCCACGACATCACCGACACGCTCACCGACAAGGCGGTCGACCTCTCCGGTAGAGCCGCGGTGGCCCTGTCCCCCACGGTGGAGACCGCCCGCGATGCCGCCAGCTCGGCCTACGAGCAGGCCAGCACCAAGGTTCGCACCGACATTGTGCCGAGGGTCCGCGAGGACATCGCGCCCAAGGTGCGCGACGACGCGGGCAAGGTGCGCGACTCGGCAGCTATCGCCGCCACGGCCGCGCTGGCCCGTGCCCGTGCCCGTGCCCGTAGCGAACAGCCGAAGAAGCACCGGCTGCGCAAGCTGATGGTGGTTCTCGGAATCGCTGGTGCCGCCGCCTATGCGGCCAAAAAGCTCGGCCTGCGAGGACAGTCCGCGTCGTCGTTCGGGCAGACCAGCCCGTCCGGGTCGTCGTACGCCCCCACCACCTACACTCCTCCGCCGTCTCGGCCGACGGCCGTGCCGGACGATCGCGCCTCCGCCGAACCCCTGCAGGCCGGGGACGCGTCGGCCGCGGGCGCGACGTTCGCCACCGCGGACACCGAGCTCGGCTCCGACCTGACCGATGAGCTGAGCGAGGACATCGCCGATTCGGCTCCAGCGGACGCGAAGGATCCGGCCGACGACTTCCGCACCGACTTCACGACGACGCCGCCGACCGAGGCTAACGCGGGTACGTCTGGGCAGAGTCGGAGTTCGCGTGCGAAGCCGAAGCCGAAGCCGACCGCATGATGGACCGGGTCCGAGCGGTGGCCCGTCGCTCGGCGTAAAAACTGAGGAAGGGGACGGTTCCGAGCAGCAGCGTCACCGCTGTGAAGCCCAGTGACCACCCTGCCCTGCGGGCCAGCAGCGCGGCGGCCACCAGGAACAGCATGTAGAGCCACCCGTGTGCCACGCCGAGGTAGGTAGTGATCCATTCCCCGGTGCCCTGAGCTCCGGTGCCGTCATCCGCAAGGTACTTCAGCGGAACCCCGACGCATACCAGAACGATCAACAGCGTTCCCACCACGTAGGCCATCACGCGGTAGCGAAGCAGGTATCCGGTCACGGCGGCGAACCTACCCGTGCGGGTGCCCGGGAAGGGTCAGCGGCCCGGTGCCGCGCCACCTCGTCGGCGCAGATCCGCCACCACATGAAGGCGGCAAAGGCGCCGAACACTCCCCACTGCAGCCCGTACCCGAGGTTGCGCACTCCCGTGGTCCAGGAGATGTCCGGTGCTGGCGGTGTCACCGCAACCAGGCCGTCGTCGGAGGGCGGCGTCTGGTCGGTCCGGATCACGAAGCCGCTGTAGAGGTCGAACGGCACCTGCGCCACCAGTGTCGGGATTCGCACCGACGACACGACTCGGCCGGCGCCGACCCCGGTGCTCTCTTGGTCTCCGGGCTGCAGCACCCCGGTGACATCGACCTGCCCGCTCGGCACGGGAGGCAGGTCCTCGCCTGGTTGCCAGCCACGGACGACCAGCATCGCCGTCGGGCCGCCACCCGCGGCGGTCACGTCCGCGATCACCAGCGGTGA
>Ga0183260_10004713_pt1 | contig 10806 bp, 14 predicted proteins | sample AntDrymUQ4972206_2_FD_129768 | JGI IMG/M metagenome (GOLD analysis project Ga0183260, IMG submission 129768) | Polar desert sand microbial communities from Dry Valleys, Antarctica - metaG UQ497 (22.06) (version 2) (version 2) | ecosystem: Environmental > Terrestrial > Soil > Desert | place...
CAGGTCAAGGAGAAAGTGCGCTAGGAGAGAACCGGAGAGAACTCCTGTGAGTGCTACATCCACTGACGAGATCTACGAGCGCTACCTGCAGAAGGCCATCTCCGAGATCAACGAGCTCGGCGACGAGATCGGCCGCGCAGGTGACGAGACGCACGTCCCCGTGCTCGGTTCCGGGCACCCGCTGGCCGACGTCTTTCTGCTCAAGTACGCGCCGCAGCCTTCGGAGGTGCACGAGGGCGTCGCGTTCTACGGCCGCGCGGGACAGGCGCTCCTGAAGTCGCTGCAGCGGCTGCGGGTCGACCCGATGACCGTCTACGGGACGAACTGCCTCAAGTTTGGTGGAGAGGATCCTGAGGAGGCGCGACCGTGGCTCGTGCGCGAGCTGCACATCGTGCAGCCGAAGCTGCTCGTGCCGATGGGAGAGCGGACGGTCGAGTTCCTGAACTTGCTCTCCTTCCCGCTCTCCGATCAAGTCGACCCGGCCGGCGAAGGGCTGCAGCGCTTTACGGGCACCGTCGAGGCGCTCGTTGTCCCGGACATCGACACCGCGCTCGACGAGGCGCCCGCGAAGACCGCCTTCTGGAACGCGTTCAAAGCGGTGGGCGCGTGGTACGCCGAGCTGCCGCCGTATTGAGTAGGAACCGCTGGGCTGCTCTCGTCGGGCTGACCGCTGCGCTCGCTGTGTACACCGCCGCCGCGGGCCACCTCTGGGATGGAGGGCTCTGGCCAGACGTCCTCTTCCTCTCACTCGTCCTCTTCCCGGCAACACTCGCGGTGGTCTCGCTCGCGCTCCCCTTGGCCGGACGGCGCGGGCTGCTCGTGGCCGGCCTGGGGCTCGCGGCGCTCTCGGTGGTGCTGAGGCTCCTCGAGCTCGACGTCCTCTTCAACCTCGCCAAGCTCTTCGCGCTCGTCGCGCTCGGCTTCTGGTTCCTCTCGTATTTCGAGACGGTCGCGTGGGCGGTGCTCGTCGCTGTGATCATCCCCTGGGTCGACGCGATCTCCGTCTGGCGCGGCCCGACCGACTATGTAGTCGAGGAGCAGCCGCAGATCTTCGACAACGTCTCGATCGCGTTCCGTGTCCCCGGCGAAGAGGGAACAGCGAACCTCGGGCCGCCGGACATCCTCTTCTTCGCACTCTTTCTCGCCGCCGCGGCCCGTTTCGGCCTGCGCGTGGCCTCGACATGGATCGCGATGACCGCCCTGCTCGCCGGGACGCTGATCCTGACCGCGACGACCGACGTCGCCGGCCTCCCCGCGCTGCCCGCGATCTGCATCGGCTTCCTGCTCCCAAACGTAGATCTGCTCTGGCGTGAGCTTAGGAGTCCGCCGAAGGAGAGCGGGTGAGCAGCGCGACGGTCTCGATGTGCGGAGTGTGCGGGAACATGTCGACCGGCCGGGCACGGACGAGCTCGTAGCCGTACTCCTGGCGCAGCACCTTCACGTCAGAGGCGAGCGTGGTCGGGTTGCAGGAGACGTAGACGATCCGTGACGCCCCGAGCGCGCCGGTGCGCTTGAGCGCCTTCCCGGCCAGCCCAGCGCGCGGAGGGTCGACGACGACGACGTCCGGCTGGCCCGCTCGTTCCAGGAGCTCCTCGATCGACTCGCCCACGTTCCCGGCGAAGAACGCAGCGTTGCCGATCGAGTTCAAAGCAAGGTTCTCGAGCGCGCACGCGACCGACTCCTCCGAGATCTCGATGCCCCACACCGTGAGCGCGTTCCGAGCCATCGCGAGACCGATCGTGCCGGTGCCGCAGTAGAGGTCGTAGACCGTCTCGCCGCCGGTCAGCCCGGCGTAGTCGATTGCGAGCGCGTACAGCTTCTCCGCCATCTCCGTGTTCGTCTGCAGGAACGCGTTCGGGCGCACGCGAAAGCGCAGCCCGAGCAGCTCCTCCTCGATCGCGTCCTCGCCCCAGAGCAGCACGGAGGGCAGGTTCGTCACCTCGGAAGGGGAGTCGTTCACGGCCCAGTGGATCGACTTGACCTCGGGGAAGCGGGTCAGCACCTCGACGAAGTACCCGCGCTCGAACTTCTCCCCCGGCGCGGTCACGAGCATCACAAGCGCCTGCCCGGTATTTCGGCCCTCCCGGACGACGAGATGGCGAAGATAGCCGGTGTGGTCGGTCTGGTCGTAGGCGACGAGCCCTTCCTCGCGCGACCAGTCGCGGACGGCGTTCCGGATCGCGTTGCCGAGATCGGTCGTGAGCCAGCATTTCTCGATCTCGAGCACCTCGTCCCAGCGGCCCGCCTTGTGAAAACCGAGCGCCGGGCCGGACGGCGTCTGCGTGAAGGAGTACTCGAGCTTGTTCCGATAGAAGAACCGCGACTCGGCGGCGAGGATCGGGTCGAGCGGCGGCTCCGGGATCCCGCCGATCCGCTTGAGTGCGTCTCGAACCTGGTCCTCCTTCGCCGCCGCCTGGACCGCGTAGTCGAGGTCCTGGAAGCGGCAGCCGCCACAGGCCGGGTAATGCGCGCACGGCGCCTCGACGCGGTACGGCGACGGGTCGAGCACCTCGGTCGCGAGTGCCTCGGCGAACCCGCGCTTCACTTTCGTCACACGCGCGTGCACGCGATCGCCCGGAAGCCCTCGACGGACGAAGACGACGAAGCCGTTCAGACGCGCGACGCCGTTGCCGCCGTACGCGAGCGAGTCGACCTGGAGCTCGACCTCCTCGTGCATCCTCACCGGCGCGGCCATCGGCGCAGGGTACGCGTCAGGTGATGTCGCGGCGGCGGGTTCGCTCCGTGCCGGCGGCGCCGATGACTGCGATCCACGCGAGCGAAGCCGCGACTGCCGGCCAATACGAGAGGAGTTCCCCGCCGCCGGTACCGTCGGCGCCGTCCAGCGCCTGGAAGGGGAGGTAACCCCGCGCGCCGTCGAGGTTGAGCAACCCGAAAAAGCCGAGCAGCAGCGCCTCGCCGACGAAGATCCAGATGAGCGTCCCGACGAGCGCCGCAACCTGGCTTTGGACAAGGGCGCCGACCGCGATGCCCATCAGCGCCCACAGAACGGTGGCCAAGAGCTGTTCCGCTACGCGTGTCGCGGCATCACCGCCGCCGAGGTTCCACTCTGCGCCGACGATCGCGAACCAGGGAAGCGCGACGGCGAGAACGACCAGGAGTGACAGGAGTGCGAAGCCGATCGCGACGACGACCGCAGCGATTGCCTTCGCGGCGATCACCTGCTCACGGTGCGGCGTGGCGAGGAACGTAGGCGTAACGGTGCCGTGGCGGAACTCGGTCGTGATGATCGTGATCCCGAGGATGATCGCGAGCAGCACGGCGACGCCGATGGTCTCGACCAGGCCCAGCTGGAAGTCGGCGGTGCTGCGCTGGGCACGCTCGGCCGAGCCGACCTCTCCGGCGACAGCGATGCCCGTGAGCAGCACGAGCACGACCAGGTAGGCCCACCAGCCGCGCGTGGTGCGGATCTTGATCAGCTCCGCGCGGACGAGCGCGCTCATTGCGTTGTCTCTCCGCCGGTCAACTCGAGGAAGACCTCCTCGAGCGTGGCGCGCTCGATCGTTAGCTCGTGCAGGACGATCCCGTTCGCCGCCGCCACCTCGCCGACTTTCTCCGGCGGGAGGTCGACGGCGAGCGCGCCGTCCTCGAGCGTCGTGACGGCGGCGCCCTGCCCGGCCAGGAGCTCGTGCAGCCGGGCATCGGGAGTCCGCACGCGCGTGGCGCCCTGAGTGCCAGCGAGGACATCAGCAATCGAGGCTTGCTGCACGAGCGCGCCGCGATGGATGATCACGACGCGGTCGACCGTCTGCGCGACCTCGGAGAGCACGTGGCTCGAGACGAGAATCGTCCGGCCCTCCGCCGCGAGCGAGCGCAGGAGGTCACGGAGCCACCTGATTCCCGCCGGATCGAGGCCGTTCGCGGGCTCGTCGAGCACGAGCACGTCTGGGTTGCCCAGGAGCGCCGTCGCGAGGCCGAGCCGCTGCCGCATCCCGAGCGAGTAGCCCTTGACGCGCCGCTTCGCGGCCGCGCTCAGCTCCACCAGCGCAAGCACCTCGGCGACCCGCGACGCCGGGAGTCCGGCGGCGGCGGCCTGCACCCGCAAGTGATTGCGTCCCGAGCGGCCCGGGTGCACCTCGCTCGCCTCGAGCACGGCGCCGACGCGGTGCAGTGGCCGGTCGAGCTGCCGGTACGGCACGCCAAGAACGGTCGCGCTCCCCGCATCGGGGTGGACGAGGCCGAGGATGGATCGGAGCGTGGTCGACTTGCCCGCGCCGTTCGGACCGAGGAAGCCGGTGATCGTGCCCGGCTCGACGCGGAAGCTCAGCCCGGCAACGGCCTGCGTCTTGCCGAATCGCTTGCTGAGCCCCTCTACCTCGATCATGAAAGCGCCGTCACGTAGACGGAGCGCTCCCGGGGGCCGTCGAACTCGCAGAGGAAGATGCCCTGCCACGTGCCGAGCGCGAGACGACCATCCCGCACGGGCACGAGCACGTCGGAGCCCATGAAGGCCGCGCGGATGTGCGTCGGTGCGTTCTCCTCGCCCTCCTCGATGTGCTCCCAGGGCCAGTCGGCGGAGACGATCTTCTCGAGAGCAGCCTCGAAGTCGCGCGCGACGGCAGGATCGGCGTGCTCGTTGATCGTCACGCCCGCGGTCGTGTGCGGCACGTAGACGAGCGCCGCCGCGGCGCCGTTCAGCTCGCCGAGGGCAGCCTGCACCTGCTGCGTCACGTCGATCAGCTGGCTCCGACGCTCCGTCTGCACCCTGAATTCGCGCACGGCGCGTATCCTAGGCCGCGTGAGCGAGCCGACGTTCAGCGACCGCGAGCTCGACGGCTACCGTGCCGGCGCCGACCGGTTCATCGCGGAGCTCGACGAGGAGTACTACCTCCACTACGCCGGCCTGAAGCCCGACTTGGAGCTGCGCTCGATCTACGAGCGCCACGCCGACCTCACCGACCTCGAGACGATCAAGCGGCTGGGCGAGACGGTAGAAGGCAAGGAGAACCTGGAGCTCTTCCGCTTCGGCTGCGAGGGTTATCTCGGCGAGCTGACGCGAGAGAATTCCGAGAAGATCGCTGAGCTGGAGGCGAAGCTCGAGATCCAGCACGAGGGCGAGCCGGTGGGCTACCGGATGCTGCCGCCGACGATCGCCAACACCGCCGACCGCGATACTCGCGCGCGGCTCGAGCGGTCTCGTAACGAGCTGACCGAGGAGCACCTGAATCCCCTTTACCTCGACGCGGTCCACGCGACCCAGCGCGCCGTCCCCGAGCTCGGCGCTCCCACCTACCTTCACCTCTACCGCGACCGTTTCGACTACGACCTCGAAGGGCTGGCCGGCCAGTGCCGCGCCTTTCTCGACTCGACCGAGCGTCTCTACGAGGAGTCGATGGACCGGGTGCTGCGAGACCGCGTGGGCATCGGGCTCGCCGAGGCGGAGCGCCACGACGTCCGCCGCTTCTTCCGGGGCTCCAGCTGGGACAAGGCGTTCCCCGCCGACCGGATGCTGCCGGCCCTCCGCGGCACGCTCTCGAACCTCGGGATCGACCTCGACTCCCAGCAGAACGTTCACCTCGACGTCGAGGAGCGGCCGACGAAGAGCCCACGGGCGTTCTGCGCGCCGATCGAGGTCCCCGGCAAGGTGATGCTCGTGATCCAGCCCCAGGGCGGGCCGGACGACTGGTACGCCCTCTTCCACGAGGCCGGCCACACCGAGCACTTCGCCTTCACCGATCCGAACCTGAAGATGGAGGAGAAGCGCCTCGGCGACAACGCCGTCACGGAAGGGTGGGCGATGCTCTTCGACCACTTGATCGACGACCGCGCCTGGCTCGGCAGCATGCTCGACTTTCCACGCCCGGAGACGTTCGCGGCCGAGGGCGCCGTGCAGCTGCTCTTCTACATCCGCCGCTACTGCGCCAAGCTGCTCTACGAGCTCGAGTTCCATGCCGCGGAGGATCCGACGCAGATGCGCAGCCGCTACGTCGAGTTGCTCGGCGACGCGCTCAAGGTCGAGCCGAGCCCGACTGACTATCTCTCCGACATCGACTCGAGCTACTACGTCACCGCCTACCTGCGGGCCTGGGCGTTCTCGGCGCAGATGACGACCTACATGCGCGAGGAGTTCGGAACCGACTGGTTCAAGCGCCGCGAGGCCGGCCACCTCCTGACCGACCTCTGGGCGCTCGGGCAGCGGCCGACCGCCGACGAGCTCCTCAAGGAGGTCACCGGCGCAGCGGTCGAGCTGGAGGCGGTCGCGGAGCACGTCCGCGCCGCGATTCCGACCCCGGCTTAGCTGCTTAAAGCACGCCGCCGGCTGCGGGAGGCGCGCCGACGTCGGCACCTGCGTCACCGACCGTTTCGCGCGCCAGGTAGTCCTCGATCAACATCACGTTTTCGCGCGAGCGCTCGACGACGGTGAGGAGCGCGCCCATCGATGACACTTCCTCGCGCTGCTCCTGCAGGAACCAGTGCAGGAACTGCTCGCCGACGAGATCGCCCTCCGTCCGCGCAAGCTGCGTGAGGGCCGAGATCTGGTCGGTCACGCGCCGCTCCTGCTCAAGCGCCAGCCGGACGGGCTCGACGACGTCCGCGAACTCGGTCTGCGGCGCCACGACGCCGGGAATCGCGATCCGTTCGCCCGCGTCGAGGAGGTACTGAACGAGCATCATCGCGTGGTTCCGCTCCTCGACCGCCTGGCGGTAGAAATGCGCGGCGAGCCGGGGCAGCGTCTGCGCGTCGTAATGGACGGCGATCGCGACGTACTGCTGCGACGCCGCGAACTCGTAACCGACCTGCTCGTTGAGACCGTCGGGAAACGCAGCCATACGACGACTCTACCGCCCCGATAGCATCGCGCCGTGCTGCCGCTGCGCGACAACGTGCCGACGCGTCACTTCCCGCTCATCACCGTCGCGCTGATCGCCGTCAACGTGCTCGTTTGGGTGCTCTACCAGCTCCCCGACCTGCAGGGCTCCGTCGACGAGCTTGCCTACCATCCCTGCGAGGTCGAGGACTCGTGCCGGACGGTCGGGCAGGACTGGCCGCTGACGGCGCTCACCTCCATGTTCATGCACGGCAGCTGGTTGCACCTGCTCGGCAACATGCTCTTCCTCTGGATCTTCGGCAACAACGTCGAGGATGCGCTCGGCAAGCTCCGCTACCTCCTCTTCTACCTCGTGGGCGGCTTCGCGGCGACCGCCGCCCAAACCTTCGTCACGCTCGCCTACGCGACCGACGCCGAGGCGACGATCCCGAACGTCGGCGCCAGCGGTGCGGTCTCGGCCGTGCTCGGCGCCTATCTCCTGCTGCTACCGCGCGCGAAAGTGCTGACGGTGATCTTCTTCATCCTGCGAGAGGTGCCGGCAGTCCTCTTCCTCGGCATCTGGTTCGCCTTCCAGCTGCTCGACGGCGGCGCCTCGCTCACCAACCCGGAAGAGGGCGGCGGGGTCGCCTTCTTCGCCCACATCGGCGGCTTCGCCTTCGGCTTCCTCGTCGTCAAGCTCGTCCAACAGCACCGCCCGCTCTCCCCCACGCACTAGCACTCTGATGACCTTCGACGAGCACGTCCGAGCTGCCCTCGACTCGCTCCCGCCTCGGCTTGCGGGCGCGCTCGAGAACGTCGCGATCGTGATCGAGGGGCAGAACGCAGAGGAGCCCGACCTCTACGGGCTCTTTGACGCACCCGAGTACATGCCCGCGACGATCTCGATCTACCGCAATCCGCTCGAGGAGGACTTCCCCGACGCGGCCGAACTCGAGGAGCAGATCCGCATCACGGTCCTCCACGAGCTGGCGCACTACTTCGGCTTCGAGGAAGACCGGATCGCCGACCTGGGGTACGACTGAGGGCGGCCAATGTTGCGTTTTTGTTCAGCCTTTGTCGAGCTGGAATCAGTACGCCACCCGGCGCGTTTGAAAAGGTATGAACACGATTCCCGAAATCCATGCCGAGATCGAGCGCCTGAGCGAGGTCCGCGGGGAACTGTGGCAGACCCTTTCCCAGGGTCGGCAGCAGGCGGTCGTCGACGCGATCAAGCAGATCGACGAACAGTTGGTCGCGCTCTGGGACGAGCACCGCGCCGAGCGGGCACGCATCCGCTTCGGTGAGCGCGACGAGATTGTGCGCCGTGCCCGCCAGGAAGAGCGCCTGGAGCGCGCCGCCTAGCTGAAGTACCATCGGGCCTAGGATGGGCCTGAAGGGGTTGTTCGATCGGAACGGCGACCCGTCCGACGTCGAGTCGGAGCGGGAGGCCCTACGCCGCCAGCGGGCCGAAGCGGCGGCCGAGCTCGCGACGCTGAAGCGGACGCTCTCAGAGCGCGTCGCCGCCGTTCAGCAGCGCGAGCACGAGCTCGTCGAGGCTACCGCGCGCGTCGAGAAGCAAGAGCAGAAGCTCGACGCCGCAGGCGAGCGGGGCTCGCGGCTCGACGCTGTCCGGCTACGCCTCGCCGAGGCCAAGGAGGCGCGCTCGGCGCTCGACGACCGCCGCGCCGAGCTCGCCGCCCGCGAGCAGGCGCTCTCGGAACGTGAGACCGCGGTCGAGGCACGCGAGCTCGCGCCCGCCCCGGCCGCGCTGCAGGGAGAAAGTCTCGTTTCATCACAAAGTCTGCAGGCAACCGCAGCGGCGGCGAAGCAGCTCGATGACCGGGCGAAGAAGCTCGACGAGCGCGAGGCGGGGATCGCCGACCGGACGGCCAAGCTCGCCCAGGACGCAAGCGGGCTCGTGGAGCGGGAAGCGGCGCTCGACGAGCGCCGGGCTGAGCTCGAGTCGCGAATAGCTGAGCTCGAGTCGCGCGCGGCCGAGCTCGACTCACGCGCCGACGAGCTGACGGAGCGCGAGGCCGAGCTCGAGGCGCACGCGCAAGAAAGTGGCGTTCCAACACAAGCGCCCGAGCCGCCCCCCACCACCCCCGACGAACTGGCGGCGGTCGAGGCCAGGTTGGCCGAGCTGCGCGCGGCCGAGCAGGCGTTCGCGCGCACGCACGCCGAGCTCGCGGCGCGCAGCGACGCGCTCGCCGAGCGGGAGTCGGAGCTCGACGCCCGGGAGCGCGAGCTCGCAGCCAGGGAGGCTCCGGCGACGCCGGAGCTCGAGGCTCTCGAAGCACGGATTCGCCGCCTCGAGCACGGCGGCCGCAGGCGCGGGGCCGAGCCGCAGACCTTCAGCGGAGGTCTGCGCACGCTCCAGGAGCGCGGCCTCCGCAGCGGCGGCCGGCCGCCGGAGGAGCCTCTACACTAGAATTGTCGGCGCAGGACAGGAAATCTGCGGAGCAGATTCCTGTCGCGCAAGATCCCCGAAAGGGCGGCATCGCCGCCCGAAGGGCCGGGGGCGTTAGCTCAGATGGGAGAGCGCCGCCTTTGCAAGGCGGAGGTCGCCGGTTCGATCCCGGCACGCTCCATTGTTTGCGCAGGTCAAGAATCTGCGGAAGCAGATTCCTGACGCGCGAAGACCCCTGAAGGGCCGCTTCGCGGCCAAAATCTCTTGTTGACGCAGGTTGCGGAATCTGCGGGAGCAGGCTCCTGACGCGCGGAGACCCCTGGAGTTAGCGCTCGGCGCTCGACTCGTCCTCGGGCGCCTCCAGCGTGCGGCGAACGTCCTCGCGCGGGTCGACCAGGCCGACCGTCTGCTTGAACTCGCGCATGCCGCGCCCAACCGACCGGCCAATCTGCGGCACCTGCTTCGAGCCGAAGAGCAGCAGCACGACGACCGCGAGCAGAATCAACTCCCAATGCCCTGGCACGCCCTCCAGCATAGTCCGCCTCGCACCGGCATGATTCTGGCGATGGACATCAAGCTGGCCGAGGAATCGCTGTCGGGCTCGTGGCTCTCGAGCCGGCTCGGCGTCGGCACGCAGCGACTTGACGCGATGCGCCGCGCCGGCGAGCTCCTCGGCGTCCGCAGGGCCGGCGGTTACGACTTCCTCTATCCGGCCTGGCAGTTCGGTCCGGACGGAAAGCCTCTGCCGGTGATCGAGCGGCTCGTGCGCGCCGGCCGGGGCGCGGGCCTCAGCGACGAGCGGCTCTACGAGGTGCTCGCGGCCCGCACCGGGATCTCCGGCGACGCCCGCCTCGCCGACGCCCTCCGTGCGGGCAAGGACGAGTACGTACTGGCGATCGTCCGTTCCTCCAGCTAGCGCCGTGGCCCTTGTCAGCCTGAACGCCGTCCGCAAGTCGTTCGGCAGCCGAACTGTGCTCGACGGGCTCGACTTCGCAATCGAGCCGCGCGCCCGGGTCGGTGTGATCGGCGCGAACGGCTCCGGCAAGTCGACGATGCTGCGCCTGATCGCCGGGCTCGAGGAGCCGGACGCCGGCACGTCGGTGCGCCGGAGGGGCATCGTCGTCTCGTTCCTCCCGCAGCACCCGCTCGGGGACGAGCGGAACGCTCTCGAGACGGTCCGCGCGGCCCGCCCCGACCTCGACGAGCTCGACCGCGATCTGCACCGCGTCGCCGACCAGCTTGCCGCGCCGGAGCTCGCGCTCGACCTCGACAGGATGTCCCGTGTCCTTCACCGGCAGGAGGAGCTAGTCGAGCGCTGGGAAGCAGCCGGCGGACCCAGCATCGAGGGCCGTGCCCGAGCGATGCTGCTCGACGTCGGGATCGAGGAAGCGGACCTGACCCTGCCGACAAGCGCCCTTTCAGGCGGCCAGCGGAAGCTGATTGCTCTCGCAGCCTGCCTAGCCCAGGATCCGGACGTGCTGCTTCTCGACGAGCCGGAAGCCCATCTCGACGCTGTCGGCCGCTCGCTGCTGGAGCGCCTCCTGGCTGCCTTCGACGGCGCCGCCGTCGCCGTCTCGCACGACCGTTACCTGCTCGACGAGACCGTCAGCCAGATCGCCGAGCTCGACCG
>Ga0183260_10004714_pt1 | contig 10806 bp, 6 predicted proteins | sample AntDrymUQ4972206_2_FD_129768 | JGI IMG/M metagenome (GOLD analysis project Ga0183260, IMG submission 129768) | Polar desert sand microbial communities from Dry Valleys, Antarctica - metaG UQ497 (22.06) (version 2) (version 2) | ecosystem: Environmental > Terrestrial > Soil > Desert | place...
CCCTCGTGTGGCAGCACGAGCTCGGCGATGGAGACCTCTCCCGGGCGGTCACTGACTGGCGCTCTGCGGCGCGTCCCTCTGTTGCCGGTCTCGAGATCCCGGGGGACCGGGGGCGGCGGTGTCCTCGTGGCCCACGAAGGGCAACCGATCCAGGCCGTCTCCCCGATCCTCACCGAGCGGCAGTGCTCCTGCGAGCATCTGCCAGCTGGAGGGTAGTCCAGTGACCGCTCCCGCCCGCCTCCTCGCGCTCCGCGTCCAGGGCTTCAAGTCCTTCGCCGAGCGGACGATGGTCGAGTTCGGCCCGGGCATCTCGGCCGTCGTGGGCCCGAACGGGTCGGGCAAGTCGAACCTCGCCGACGCGCTGCGCTGGACGCTGGGCGAGCAGGGTCGGTCGCTGCGGACCCGCAAGTCGGAGGATGTGATCTGGGCGGGCTCGGAGCGCCGCGCCGCGATCGGCCTCGCCGACGTCACCCTGGTCCTCGACAACAGCGACGGCCTGCTGCCGGTCGACTACAGCGTGGTCGAGCTCGGGCGGCGGCTGTTCCGATCGGGGGAGAACGAGTACCTGCTCAACCGGCAGCGGGTCCGCCTGCGCGATCTCGTGGACCTGCTCGACGCGGCGAACCTCGCCGACAACGCGTTCCTGTTCATCGGCCAGGGGATGGTCGACCAGGCCCTTGCGCTGCGTCCCGAAGAGCGCCGGCCCCTGTTCGAGGAGGTCGCAGGCGTTCGCCGGCACGAACGCCGCCGGCGCAAGGCGGAGGAGCAGCTCACCGAGTCGGCGGCCAACCTCGCCCGGGTCGAGGACATCCTGGCCGAGCTGCGACCGCAGGCCCGCCGGCTGGCCGCCCAGGCGGAGCAGCAGGCGACACGCTCGTCGGCGGGTTCGGAGCTGGCCCAGGTGCTCGTTGGCGCCGCCCACGCGCGCTGGCACGAGGCGTCCGGACGCCTGGCGGCCGCGGTGGCCCGGCGCGACGCGGCCGCAGGGGCGGCCCGGGCGGCGATGGCCGCGCTGACGCTGGCGGAGGACGCGGCGGGCACGATCGCGTGCGAGCTCGAGACCCGGGCGGCCGCCGAGCGCGAGCGGCGCGACGCCCACGAGCAGGCGCGAGCCGCGCTCACGTCCCTGCAGTTGCGCGAGGCTCGGCTGGCCGGCGACCTCGAGGCGATCGAACGAGACCGCCAGCGGCTGTCCGACGAGCGGGCGGCCGCCGAGGCCAGTGCGGCGACCGAACGCCGGGCGATGGCGGCGGGGAGCCTGCCCGGACGCGACGTCGAGCTCGAGGCCTCGCTGGCCGAGGCGGAGCGGCAGCTTGCCGATGCGCTGGCCGAGCTGGGCACGCTGCGTGCGGCCAGTCGCGCGCGGGGCGAGGAGCTGGCCGCGGTTCGGCGTGCCGAGCACGCACGCCAGGCGGAGCTCGAGACCGCTCGCCGGCGGCTCGCCGATGCAGAGCGGCGCGCGGCGGAGGAGCGCACCCGGCTGACAGCCGCCAGAACGGCCCGCGCCGAGGCGGAGGCGGGCCGCGAGGCGGCGGCCCGGGCGCTGAGCGTCACGCTCGACATGGAGCAGGCCGCGGTCGAGGCGGCCGAGATCGCGCGGCTGCAGGTCGAGGAGATCGAGGCCGCCCGGCCGCGCCTGCGCGACACGCTCCAGAACGCCGAGAGCGGCAGGTCGGCGCTGCTCGCCCGGATCGCGGCGCTGGAGAGCCGGCTCGCCGAGGAGGAGGCCCGGGGCATCGCGCGGGCGGCCCGCCGGCACGGCGGGCGGCGCGTCGACGAGGAGCTGGTGGTCGAGAGCTCGATGCGCCCGGCCATCGAAGCAGCGCTGGCCGAGACCGCCCGGGCGTACCTGGTCGACCGGTCGGCGGTGGGGGCGCTCGCGGCCGAGCGGGGCATGGTCGTCGTGGCGCAGGCCACGCGGCCCACCGCCACAGAAGCCCCCGCGCGCGAGCGCCGATTGCTCGAGCGGATCGCAGAGCTGGGGGGCCAGCCGCTGACCGAGGCGATCCGGCGCGACCCCGGTGGCGCGGCGACCGCGGTGCTCGGCCGCTCGGTGGTCCTGCCGGACCTCGACGCCTGTCTCTCCGTCCAGGCGGAGCTCCCACCGGGCTGGCAGGCGGTGCCCCGGGATGGCGGCGCGGTGGTGACCCTGCTCGCGGTGGCCTTCGGAGGTCCTGACGGACCGCTCGATCGGCGCGCCGAGCTGGTCCAGCTCAGGACCGAGGCCGAGCGCCTGGAGCCGATCCAGCGCGACGCGGAGCAGGCCGTCGCCGAGGCCGAGGCCGCGACGACCGGCGCGCGCGAGGGGCTCGACCGCCGGCGAGGCGACGAGAGCGCCGCCGTCGCCGCGCGCCGCAGGACCGAGGAGGCCGAACGGCTCGCGGTCCGGTTGCTGGAGGCTGCGATCCGAGAGGCCGGCTGGCACGAGGCCCAGGCGTCACGGCTGGAACAGGAGACGGCGCGACTGCGCGAGGCCGTCGCGACGCAGGAGGCCGTCACGTCCTCGGGGACGCCGGCGCACGGGGCCGGTGCGCCGGGCACGCCGTCCGCGATCGAGGCCTGGGAGGACCGGCTCTCGGAGCTCCGCGCACGTCGTGACCGGCTTGCCGCCCAGCAGTCCGAACGCGATTCGGCCCGCCGCGAAGCGGAGTCGCGGCGCGCCCGAGCCGAGGCCGCCGTCGCGCTCGCCGACAGCCGGGTGGCCGCCGCCGACCAGGAGTCGGCGGCCCTCGGTGCACGGCGATCGGCGCTCGAGGTGACCCGGGACACGCTGCGCGCGGAGCTCGGCGACGCTGTTGCGCTCGAGGCGCGAGCCCGCGCCGCGCTCGACGAGGTCCGGGCGGCCGATGCCGCGGGTCGCGCCCAGCTGGCAGATGCGGAGCGCGAGGCGGCCGCCGCCCGGGAGCTCCTGCGTGACGCCGACGAGCGGCTGCGGGCGGCCGATCACGACGAGCTGGAGGCGCGACTCGGGATCGAGGGCCTCCGCGAGCAGCTGCTCGTCGAGCTGGCCGGGATCGGCGAGCTCGGAGCGCTGGAGCTGCGGCGAGCCGCGGGCGAGGCCTCTCCAAGGCCGGCCGCGGCAGTAGAGGCCAGCTCCCGGGCCGTCCCGGCGGGGGTGGCGGACGACGAGCCGGCGGACGGTCCCGACGAGGACTCCGAGGCGGCGGCCCTCGAGGCCGCGCTGACAGCGGTCGCGGCCATCTGGGCGACGACGCCGCCGCCGGCCGAAGCCGTGCCGCCGGGTCGGTTGGCGCAGCTCCGGCGCCGGTATCACGAGCTCGGCGCGGCCAACCCGTACGCCGTGGACGAGTACGCCGAGCTGCGGGTCCGCCTCGAAACCCTCGAGACGCAGCGGGCGGACCTCGACGCTGCGATCACCCGCACCCGCGAGCTCATCGCCGAGCTGAACCGCATGATCGCCGACCAGTTCTCGGCGACATTCCGCGCGCTCGAGGCGGCCTTCGACCGGCAGTTCAACCAGCTCTTCGGTGGGGGCTTCGCCCGGCTCTCACTGACCGATCCGGACGAGCTGGCGTCGAGCGGCGTGGAGATCGTGGCTCGGCCGCCGGGCAAGAAGGCCCAGGCGCTGGCCATGCTGTCGGGCGGTGAGCGGGCCCTGACCGCCGTCGCGCTCCTCTTCGCGATGCTGGAGGTGCGCCCGGTGCCCTTCTGCGTGCTCGACGAGGTCGACGCAGCGCTCGACGAGGCCAACGTCGGGCGTTTCTGCGCGGCGCTCCGCGGGCTGGCCGACGCCACGCAGTTCGTGGTCATCACCCACAACCGGGGCACGATCGAGGCGGCCGATGCACTCTACGGCGTGACCGCCGGCGACGACTCGGTGAGCCGGGTGATCAGCCTGCGGCTCGACGAGGCGCACGCGATCGCCGAGCGGCGGACCGGTGCCGAGTCGCCCGGCGTCGCGGTGGGTCCGTAGCGAGGTCTTCGGTGGTGTTCTGGCGCAAGAGGAACGAGCCGGCCGGGACCGAGGCACCCGTGGAAGAGGGGCCGGCCGAACCGAGCGACACTGCATCGGAGCCCGACGCGGGAGAGCCGCCGCCGCGCGTCCTGTCGTGGAGCGAGCGGCTCGCCGGTCCGGCCATCTTCGAGCCCGAGTCGAACGAGCTCGAGGAGCCGATCGCACCGGACCTGACCGTTCGGCTCGAGAAGAGCCGCGGCGCGTTCATCTCGCGGTTGCGCGGGGCGCTCCGGGGACCCGTCGACGCCACGACCTGGGACGAGGTCGAGGAGACCCTGATCGCGGGCGACGTGGGCGCCGCCCTGGCGATGGACATCGTGGAGCGGGCACGCGGCCGGCGGGACCCGGGCGGTGCCGAAGCCGCCGTCCGCGCCGAGCTGCGGGCCCTGCTCGCGCCGCGCTCCATTCCCTGGTACGTCGCGGCGGCCGCGCCGGGAAGACCGGCGGTAATCTTGGTCGTCGGTGTGAACGGCACGGGCAAGACGACCACCATCGGCAAGATGGCCGCACGCTACCGGGCGGAGGGCCGGACGATCATCCTTGCGGCGGCGGACACGTTCCGCGCCGCGGCGATCGACCAGCTCCGGATCTGGGCGGAGCGTGCGGGCGTGCCGGTCGTGGCGCATGCACCCGGCGCGGACCCCGGCGCCGTCGTCTACGACGCCCTCGACGCGGCGGTCGCACGGGGCGCCGACCTCGTGATAGCCGACACGGCAGGCCGGCTCCACACCAAGGCCAACCTCATGGACGAGCTCACCAAGGTCCGTCGGATCGTCAACAAGCGCCTGCCGGGCACATCGCCCGAGACCCTGTTCGTGCTCGACGCCACTACCGGTCAGAACGGGCTCGCCCAGGCGCGCGCCTTCCACGAGGCGGTGGGGCTGACCGGCATCGTGCTCACCAAGCTCGACTCAACCGCGAAGGGCGGGATCGTCTTCGCGATCGAGGCCGCTCTCGGGGTTCCGGTGCGGTTCATCGGGGTGGGGGAGAAGGCGGGCGACCTCGTGCCGTTCGATCCCGACGAGTTCGTGGCCGCGCTCTTTGCCTGACCCTCCTGCGATGTCAACGTCATGAACCGCCGGCCAGCCAGCGCAGCACCAGGTCGATCGCCTCCAGCGAGCTGATCCCGTCGAACAGCCGCGCGCCGTGGAGCGCCCACTCCTGCAGCTCCTTCAGCGCGACCAGGGGAACCAGCGTGACGACGGCGACCGAGGGCCGCCACCGGAACGCCGGTCTGAACCTGTGGAACGCGGCCACGACGAGGAACCAGAGCTCGAAGACGTTTGGAAACACGAGCAGCATTGCGCGCTCGCCCGTGAGCTCGAAGGCAGCGAAGCCGACCAGCCGGTAGAGGTAGAGCGCGACCGCGACCCGCCGCTCGAGGCCGGACCATCCGAGCGCGACGAACAGGAAGGCCCCCAGGTAGACCTGGTCGATCCACTTGTCGAAGGCCTGGTAGTCGGGGATCCCGCCAAGGTCGAGCACGTCGCGCAGGAGGAGGTCGGACAGGTCGACGACGATCGCGAGCAACCCGCCCGCCAGCGGCCAGCGAAGCACCGGCAGGGAGCCGGCGACGCGCACCGCGGCAATGACGAGGACCTCGAGGGTCACTGGCGCGATCCCTCCCAGCGGCTCGGCGGAGCATAGGAGGCGGCGAGGCCTCCGGGCTGCACGCCGCCGCGGCCGACCCCGTGGGGATAACGGTCCGTTTCAGGTCCGTACCACCACCAGTCATGGATGAAACGCGGGGAGGCGTCCCGCGTCGGGCGATTCGTGTCAGCCATTCGTGCCACGGGTGGTACATCGCTGTCGCTGGGCCAGCACTGAGGTGGAACGCTGGACTTAGCCGTGATGGCCTACTTCCCGATGCCATGGGGGTGCTGAGGCGCGCCGGGTGGTGTACCAGTCGCCCGGCGGGTAAATGAGCCAGGCGAAAGGAGCGCGCCCCGGAACTGGGCTCGCTCAGCCCCCGATCGGCTCGTCACGCGATGACTCGACGACGACCGCCGCGGCCTGCGCGAGCGGCGCCGCGCCGTGGAGCGGCTCGACCGGTAGCGTCCGCAGCGATCGAACCGGGGAGAGCCACAGCGCGGCCGCCGCGATGAGCCCGCCGAGGGGGCCGACGAATGCGGCCGCCCGGAGCCCGACTGCTTCGGCGAACAGCCCGCCGCCGATCGTGGCAACGAGCTGGGCGAGCACCGCCGCCACGTGAAAGCTCGAGGCCACGCGGCCCAGCGCCCGGTCGTGGACGAATGCCTGGCGGACGGACGTCTCGGTGACGTCGTACATCGTCACCGCGCTGTCGCCGATGAGCTGCTGGGCGATGAGGAACCCGGCGGCGATCAGCGGCGCGCCCGCGGGTGCCAGCGGGATCATCAGGCTGCCCAGCGCGGCCAGGAGCATCGCGACGATCGCGACCGGTCCAACACCCCAGCGCCGGGTCGCCCGCTGCGCGAGCACGGCGCCCCCGAACGATGCCAGCCCCCCGACGCCGGCAATCACTCCGATCGCCACCGGCCCCAGCCCCAGCTCCTGGGTGGCGAACAGCAGCCAGACCGCCCCGAAGATGCCCCACGATGCCGACATCGCCATCTGGGCCAGCACGAAGGCGCGCAGCACCGGGTCGCGGAAGACGATCCGCAGCCCGGCGCGGATCTCGGACAGGACGGGCTCGCGATCCGCGGGCGCCGGCGGTGGCGGCTCCGGCCGCCGGATAGAGCCAACGAGCACGGCCGACACGAGAAAGGTCACCGCGTCCACGAAGATCGCAATGGGCGCTGTCAGCGCCTGGACGAGAAACCCGCTGATCCCGAACGCGCTGAACTCCGCGGCCGAGCCGCTCGCCGCCAGCGCTCCGTTCGCCTCGACGAGCCGGTCGCGCTCGACCACGACCGGGAGATACGCGTTGTCGGCCGCGTCGGCGAACGTTGAGAGCACCGCCGCGAGGGCCCCCACCACGAACAGCTGGGCCAGCGACAGGACGCCCGCGAGATACGCAATCGGCACCGACACCAGCAGGACGGCTCGTCCCAGGTCGGACCAGATGAGCACGGGCCGTCGTCGCAGCCTGTCCACCCAGGCGCCCGCGACCAGCCCGAACACCAGGGCGGCCGCGAGGTCGATCGAACGCAGGAAGGCGACCTCCACCGCCCCCGCGTCTAGGACGAGGATCGCCACGAACGGCAAGGCCATGCGCGTGATGAGCGAGCCGAAGATCGAGATCGTCGACGCGGTCCACAGGCGCACGAAGGCGCTGTTGCGCCAGAGCGGTGAGGCGAATCGCGTGCGCACGAGGGCGCGAGGATAGCGGCGCCGAAAGGGGCGGGATCGATGCGCTACACTCGGCCGCCACCGGTGTCGCCAGAATCCGCGCACCGCCCGCCCGGCGCTCGCCGGCCGGTCGTCCCCCGAAGGACCAGCCTGCCCGCATGTTCGACACCCTCAGCGATCGGCTCCGCCGGACGCTCGGCAACCTGACCGGCCGGGGCCGCATCAGCGAGGCCGACGTCGACGCCGCCATGCGCGAGATCCGGCTCTCGCTGCTCGAGGCCGACGTCAACTTCAGGGTCGTAAAGGACTTCGTGGCCCGCGTCCGCGAGCGGGCCATCGGGGCGGACATCCTCGCGAGCCTGACCGCCGGCCAGCAGGTGGTGAAGATCGTCCACGACGAGCTCGTCGCGCTCCTGTCCGGCGGCGACCGCACGTTCGCGCTCCACGGCAACCCCGCGGTGATCGCGCTGGTCGGCCTCCAGGGCTCGGGCAAGACGACGTCCGCCGCGAAGCTCGGCCGCCACATCGTCAAGCTCGGCCGCCGCCCGCTGCTCGTCGCCGCCGACCCGTACCGACCGGCCGCCGCCGACCAGCTCGAGACACTCGGCCGGCAGATCGGCCTGCCCGTCCACCGCGCTCCCGTGGGGACCCCCGTCGTGGACATCGTCCGCGGCGGGATCGAGTCGGCCCGCAGCCAGACCCGCGACACCGTGATCCTCGACACCGCTGGCCGGCTCACCCTCGACGAGGCGCTCATGGCGGAGATCGGGGCGGTCAACGCCGCCGTCCGGCCGGTCGAGACGCTGCTCGTGGTCGACGCGATGACCGGCCAGGAGGCCGTGTCGGTCGCCCAGGCGTTTGCCGCCGCCGTGCCGGTCACCGGCCTCGTGCTCACCAAGATCGACGGGGACGCCCGCGGCGGCGCCGCCCTCTCCATCAGTGCGGTCACCGGGATCCCGGTCAAGTTCCTCGGCACGGGCGAGAAGACCGACGCGCTGGAGGTCTTCCACCCCGACCGGCTGGCCGGCCGGATCCTGGGCATGGGCGACATCCTCACGCTCGTCGAGCGAGCCCAGGAGGTCGTCGACCAGAAGGACGCGGCGCGGATCGAGGAGAAGCTGCGCAAGGCCCAGTTCACGCTCGAGGACTTCCTCGACCAGCTCCAACAGGTCCAGAAGATGGGGCCGCTGGGCCAGATCATGGGCATGATCCCGGGCATGGGCGGGATGGCCCGGGAGGCCGAGGCCGCGATCGACCGGGGCGACCTGCGCCGGGTCGAGGCGATCATCCGGGCCATGACACCGCGCGAGCGGCGCGACCCACAGGTGCTCAACGGTTCTCGACGGCGCCGGATCGCGGCCGGCTCGGGCAGCGCGCTGACCGATGTCAACCGGCTGATCAAGCAGTTCGCCGAGATGCAGAAGATGATGAAGCAGCTCTCGGGTGGCGGGCGGCGTGGGGCCGCGGCCGTCCTCCTGAACCGACACTGAGCAGGGAGCCGACATGACCGAGCGCGATCCGCGAGCCCGGACTCGGCCGCCCGACCCGGTGATCGGGCCGGGGGCCCAGCCGAGCCCGCCGAACCTGCCGAGCCCGCCGACCCCCCCCAGCAGCGCAGCGGCGATGCCGGTCGATCCTGCCTCCGCCGACGCGCCGACCGTTACCTGGACCCCTCCCGCGCCGGCCGCTGCCGGCGTCGATGCGCCACCGGTCGAACCCGTGCGTCGCCGTTCGGGCGATCGCGCGCGGTGGGGCGTCGCGCTCCTCGTGACCGCGCTCATCGTCGGCGTGGGGATCGGCGCGTTCCTGGTCGTCTCCGGGCAGCGTTCCACCTCGACGGTCGTCGGCTACGTCCCCGACGACAGCCTCGCGTATGGCGAGCTGCGCCTCGACCTCCCGGGGGACCAGCGCCAGAAGCTGGGCCAGTTCCTCTCGAAGTTCCCGGGGTTCCGAGATCAGTCGACGCTCGAGGTCAAGCTCGACGACGTGCTCGACCGCCTGGTCAAGGCGGTCACCGACGGGCAGCAGGACTGGACCACGAAGATCGAGCCATGGTTCGGTGGCCAGCTGGGGTTCAGCCTCAGCCAGCTGCCCACGTCGGTCGAGCCGTCGGCGGCCGAGGACGGTCGCGCGCTCGTCGTGGCGACCGTCAAGGACGCCGCGGCCGCTCGAGCCTGGTTCGAGGATCTCGCGGCGCAGAGCGACATCGGCGTGCTCACGACCGAGACGCACGGGGGCGTGGAGCTCCGGCTCGCCGGGGACGGCTCGGTGCGCGCGGCCGTCGCGTTCCCGGACGGCAAGGTGATGCTCGCCGGCGACGAGGCGAGCGTCCGGGCCGCGATCGACACCCGCGGCAACGGCACGTTCGGCGCGGGCGAGCGATTCCGGGCCGCCAGCAGCAGTCTGACGGGCGACAGCCTCGGCTACGTGTACGTCGACGCAACCCGCTTCCTCGAGTGGTTCGAGGCCTTCTCGGACCAGCTGGGCGCGCCGATCCCGATGGCCGGGCTCAGCGCGGATCTCACGCCGGCCTGGATGATCGTGCGGCTCCAGGCACGCGGGGACGCGCTGGCCTTCGAGGTGGTCACACCGCACCAGGACCTCGGTCCGGACAGCAACACGGCTGGCGCCCTCGCCGAGCACCTGCCCCCATCCACGATCCTGATCACCGACGCGCACGACTATGGCGCCACGCTTCTCGATCTCCTCCGCCGGCTGCGCGAGGACCCGCAGATGGCCGAGGGGTTCGCCATGGTCGACGAGTACCTTGCGATCGTCGGTGGCGAGGACGGGCTGGTGGGCTGGATGGGCAACACCGGGATCGCCGTCGCCCGCAACGGCGACAGCCTGCACGGCGGGCTCGTGGTCAAGCCGACCGATCGGGCCAAGGCCGAGCGGCTGCTGACGACCCTGCGGAGCTTTGCCCAGCTGGGCGGTGGGTCGTTGGGCATCACCGTCCGCGAGGAGGACCACCTCGGCACGGCGGTGACCATCCTCGACGCCGGCAGCATCGGCGACATCATCGGCCTGGCCGGGGGCGCTGTTCCGGCGCCCGGCCCGGGGCTGCCGGATGGCAGGGTCGAGCTGGCCTGGGCCGCGACCGACGAGATCGTCGTCATCGGCATCGGCGCCTCGTTCGCTCGTGCCGTGCTCGATGCGGGTAACGGCCCCTCGCTCGCGGACGACGCGCGCTACCGGGCCCACCTGTGCCAGGTTGGCACCGAGAACATGGGCTCCGCGTGGATCGACATCAGCGCGATCAGGGAGCTGATCGAGACGCTCGCAACGACCGACCCCGAGGCATTCGCCGCGTACGAGCGCGACTTCAAGCCGTACCTGCTGCCGCTCGACGCCTACGTCCAGGCCACGGTGCTGGATGTCCCCAACGACCGGAGCACCATCATCGTTACCGTCAGGTAGCCCACGCAGTCGCGGGGTCAGCCCCCGCCAGGAGGAACACCGCCCACATGGCCGTCAGAATCCGTCTCACCCGCGTCGGCGCAAAGAAGCAGCCGGCCTACCGAGTCGTCGTCGCCGACGCCCGCAGCGCACGCGACAGC
>Ga0183260_10004715_pt1 | contig 10805 bp, 8 predicted proteins | sample AntDrymUQ4972206_2_FD_129768 | JGI IMG/M metagenome (GOLD analysis project Ga0183260, IMG submission 129768) | Polar desert sand microbial communities from Dry Valleys, Antarctica - metaG UQ497 (22.06) (version 2) (version 2) | ecosystem: Environmental > Terrestrial > Soil > Desert | place...
CCACCGTACCAGACCATGTCGAGCTTTTTGCCGGCCAGACCTTCGACGGTGGCGGCATAGTCGGTGACCGGAGTAAATTCAACCTTGGTGCCGGTCTTGGCCTCGAGATACTTGCCAAGTGGCGCGAACTTGCGTTGCAACTCAGTGGGAGCTTCGTCCGGAATGGCTGAAACTTTGAGGACCGTCTGCGCCGACGTGAGCGGCGTGTAGCCGACCAGCGTGCCGACAAGGAACGCCCACAGCGCGCCCCGGACCGATCGTGGAAACGAGAAATTCAACATGGCATCCCTGAGTGGAAAGTGCGCAACTAGGAAGGTAACTAAAGGGACGTAATGAAAGCGACGTAAACAAGTGAAACAACCAGTTGATGAAAATAAACGACTTAACGCGTGTTCGCGCGGCATGTAAGCGGCGAGAACCTGCGCCCCCGCCGCGCTATCATCCATTCACAATCTAACATACCGATCACCCTCTACAAGTGGCGCAAACGCGAATCATCGAACGCTTAGCCGAGGACCTGGAAGCCGAGCGGCGCGAGCTGCATGCGGGCCTCCTTGAAGACCATGCCGCTATTGCGCCGAAGTATTTCTACGACCCGCTGGGATGCGCGTTGTTCGCGGCGATCTGCGTGTTGCCGGAGTATTACCCGACGCGGACCGAACGAGCGATCTTTAGCGTCTACCGCGATGACATAGGCGTGACCATCGGACGCGGCAAGCAGTTCGTCGATCTTGGAGCGGGCGACGGACGCAAGGCCAAAGAGTGGCTTCCGATTCTCGCGCCGTCACGCTATATCGCGATCGACTTTGCCAAGGATGCGATCGCGGACGCGCTCGCAACGTTGTCCGCGGAATTTTCCGCCATTGAGATGCTCGGCGTCGTCGCTGATTTCACGCATGGCTTGAACCTGCAACACGACCTGGCGGACGCCCCGGTCACTTTTTTCTATCCGGGGTCGTCGATCGGCAATTTCACGCCCGACGACGCACGCAAGTTTCTAGAGGACATTTACCTGCACTGCAGCGGCCGCGATGGCAGCGGGCTTCTGATCGGTGTCGATACCAAGAAAGACCACCGGCGGCTATCCGCTGCGTACGACGACGCGACCGGCGTGACCGCGGCGTTCAACCGCAATGTCCTGAACCACGTCAACCGCATCCTCGGCAGCGATTTTCGGCCCGAGGCGTTCGCGCACCGAGGTTTCTACAATGCGCAGCTGGGTCGCGTGGAAATGTATCTCGAGGCGACGTCGGAGCAATCAGTTCGCGTCGGCAGCGCGACGCGAAAGTTTCAGGCTGGCGAGCGCATTCATACCGAAAACTCGTACAAGTACGCGCCCAGCGAATTTAGCGAGCTCTTGCAATCGGCGGGATTCGCGCGGGTTCGCCGGTGGCAGGATGAGCAGGGCGATTTCGCCGTTTTTTATGCAACGTAGCGTTACTTAGCGCGTCTGCAACGCGGTTACCACCCCGCGTTCAATAGTAGCGTTGCTTGCATAAGGAGCTTGACTGGCAACGCATCGGGTCGGTCGCCACCACTTGTGTTCGTGTTCGCGATGGCGCGGTGACGGGCGTCGTCGCCTATCGCGAGCCGTAGCTCAACGCCGCCGCTGCGTGCGTGAGCGCATCGAGCAGCGTATCGTCGCCGGCGTACGGTTCAGCGGGATGCGGCGCTCACTCGATGCGCACCCACCGCAGCTCCAGCACGTCGTTTGGCCAGTGGACGACGGCGATGTTCGGCCGCATCACCCAGTTGTGGTGGCGGCGGTAGAGCGGCGCGATCGGTAGGTCGGCCTGCATCAGGCGCAGTGCATCGCCGGTCATCCGCAGACGCTGGGCGAGGTCGGGCTCGACACGGATGCCGTCGATCAGCGCATCGAGCTGCGCATTCGAATAGCGCCCGGCGTTGAACGCGCCGGCGGCCAGCCCGTCGTTGCTGCGCACCAGCGAATGCAGGATGTTGAAAGGGTCGGTGCCCGGTGACCAGCCGAATTCGACCAAGCTGCCCGTGGCCTGCGTCAACTTCGGAAAGAAGATCGAACTCGGTGACGGCACGAAGTTGGTTTTGATGCCTACCTTTTCGAGCATCGACGCGATAGCCTGGCACACCGCCGACCGGTAGGCAACGTTCACGCAGTCGAGCGTGACCGCGAAACCGTCCTTGTAGCCGGCTTGTTCGAGCAGCGCGCGCGCCGCGGCGGGATCAAAGGGCGGGCGCTGCTCGAACTCGGGCAGATGGCCGTCCACCAGCGGCGAGATGTGCGAGCCGGTCGGCGTCGCTTCGCCACGCAACACCGTGCGCGCGATCAGCTCGACGTCGATGGCCAACAGCACGGCGCGCCGCACGCGCAAGTCCTTGAACGGGTTGCGCCCGGGCACCCCGGGCAGTTCGGCGCGGTGCTGGTCGAAGGCAAGGTACTGGGTGCCGATGTCGGTGGTCTCGCTCACCTTCAACGTCTTGTCCTGCTTTAAGCGCCGCAGGTCCTGAAAGGCTGGGTCGAGCACGAAATCGACTTGGTTCGAGCTGAGCGCGGCGAGGCGCGTCGCATCCGATTGGATCACGTGGTACTGCACCTCGTCGAGGTTGCCGCCGCCGGCCGCGGCGCCGCTTCCCCACCACGCGGGGTTGGCCTTTAACGTGGTGCGCACGTCGGCCTCGTAGCGCACCAGCATGAACGGTCCGGTGCCGTTCGCGTTGCGCACCGCGTGGGTCTCCTGCCGGGCGTTGTAATCCTGCGGCCTTTCTACGTTGTGCCGCTCCGCCCATGTTTTGCTCATCATCGCAACCAGCCACAGCTTCTCGGGCAGCACCGCATCGGGCGCCGAAGTCATCACTTCGATCGTCCGCGCATCGACCTTCTTGGCGCCTTTGATGCCGCGCATCTGGTTCGCGCGCTGCGAGGTCTTCTCGAGCGCTCGTTCGATCGAGAACACCGCATCGTCGGCAGAAAAAGCGCTGCCGTCGTGGAACTTCACGCCTTCGCGCAGCGCGAAGCGCCAGGTGGTCGGGTTTACCATCCGCCACGACGTCGCGAGCGACGGCTCGAGCTTGAAGTCCTTGCCGCGGTTAACCAGGCCTTCGTAGATCTGCGTCACCACGCGTGTCTGGTAGAGCAGCGCCACCGCATGCGGGTCCATCGTCTGCGGGTCGAAGGCGCTGGCGAGACGCAAGCTCTTCGCGCCGGCGCCGGACGCAAGGATCAGGCAACACAGGCCCGCAAGCAGCGCGCGCAGCGGATTCATCGCGAGATTGTAGCGCGTGATGGCAGCTTACTATTTCGGAAACCTTGAGCGTTTCGTAACAGCGATTTCATAGCCCGCTGCCGAATGCGCCGAGCCCAAGGGCGGCGCAGTCCGAAGGGTTTAGCTATCGAGCCACCAGCGGCATAAGCGCGCGGCCAGAAGCATCGCCAGCGGTGGAGCGACGAAGTAAACCCAAAGTGCGCGGAAGCTGCGTGCCGTGATTGCGGAAGCGAGCGTACGCGCGGGGTTCAAGCTCATGCCGGACAGCGGCGCTTCGAACGCGATGAAGGCCCACAAGTGCAGCGCAGCGACGACACCGATCCAGGGTTTCCATGCGGGCTGATGCATCACTTGCAAAAGAGAAAACAGGATCGTGAAGGAAATCACGAACTCGGCGACGAAGGCGACGAGCCGGCCGCGTGGGCCAGGCTGGGTGACGACGTGGTCGATTTTTTCATGTGCCGCAGCGCGCCGCAGCGCCAGGGTCGCCACGACCAGCCCCAGCCAGCCGCCGAGGAACTGCGCGACGATGTAGAAGAGCGCGTCCCAGGGCTCGATCCTGTTGAGTGAGAGGAACGCGAGCGTGACCGCGGGATTGAAGTGCGCGCCGGACTGCCGGCCCCAGTCGGAATAAATCAAGATGGCGACAGTGACACCGATGCCGGTGCCCATGAGAGCGCGGCGCAATGGTGCGTAAGGCAAGGCGCGGCGGATCTTTGATCCGGGATGCTCGAGCGCGATAGTGAGCATGAGCGTGACGACCATGAAGATGCCGAGCTCACCGCCTTCCATCAGATAGCGCGGCCAATGCTGGCGTAGCGCCTCGATCATCAACTCGAGCGGGGCATGCTCGGATTGAGCGGTGAAGCTCAAGGCGTGGCCGTCGGGGTCGCGCTGCATGCCCGTCGGATGCCGCGACGTCGCGAGATTGATCTGCCAGTGCAGCAAGTCATCGGCGGCAGGATTACCGGGATGAGTCTCTGCGGTACCCGGGCGCAGGTACTCCAAGAGCTCGACCCCCGGACCCTTGGCTCCGCGCAGGCCAGTGATCCTGACCCGCGAGCCGGGCACGCCGTTGAGCGCATCCTGCTCGGCGCCGTAGTTCAGGCTGCGGCCGGTGACCGTCAGACCGAGCACGTCACGGTAAAAGCCAACGCTCGTCCGCGTGTCACGCACGACTATCGCCGTGTGATCGATGCCGAGAAACAGCCGGCCGTCGCGACGCCGCCACTTCGGCTCGCCTTTGGCCCGCGGAAACTGGATAAGCTCGAGGAAGTGTCCGTCGAGATCGCGAAAGTAGAGCGCGCGAATGTCTCCCGCGTCGAAGTTCCAGGCCGGCAACGTCTGTGGTCCGTCGGAGACCAGCGCGACCCGGTGCTGGCGCAGATGCCGGTAGGCCGCATCCATGTCGGAGACGACGATCGCGATGTGCTGGAACAGCCGGTCGTTGCTGGGCATGTCCGCGCGGATCGGACGCCCGTCGGTTTTCGGATCGACCAGAACCAGCGTCTCCTCGCCAAGGCGCAGGACCGCGGTGTCGCGCAGCTCGCTGCGAGTCTGCGAAATGGCAGTGAACTGCAGGACCTCTTGATAGAAGCTGCGCGCACGCTCGAGATCGGAAACGTTCATCGCGATCGATGCGACTTCCACATTGCCGGCGTGCAGCGTACCGGCGGGCGCGAGCAACAGGATGAGCGTCGTCAAACTTCCTCTGAGGAAGCTTGCAATCAGTCCATCTTTCACTCCAGCCGTTCGCGGATGACGTCACCGACGCGCAGGGCGTTGGCGATGATGGTCAGGGTCGGATTCACCGCGGCGCTGGCGGGGACGAAGCTGCCGTCGACCACGTAGAGATTGTCCACTTCGTGCGCGCGGCAGTTCACATCCAGCGCCGAGGATTTAGGATCGCGGCCGAAGCGCACAGTGCCGCACTGGTGCGCCACACCCGCGAGCGGAATGCGCATGCTGAAGTAAGCACGGTCCGGCAAGAAAGATTTTTGCCGCTGCGCGCGACTCAGCACGTCGCGCAGCCGAGCGTCGAGTTTGCGGTGCGCCGCCACATTGTTCGGCCGGTAGCTAAGCCGGATCGTTCCGTCGGAATCGATTTCGACCCGGTTATCGGGCTTGGGCAAATCCTCGCTCATCAGCCAGAAGTCGATCGTGTGGCGGCCGATCGCGTCGAGCAGCGTCGTCGGCACACCCGGTGGCAACTGCGCGCCGAGCGTGGCGCCATCGGCCTTGCCGAGCATCTGGATGTGGCCCAGCGGCGGATCGCCGTCGCGGCCGTGATAAAAGTCGTTGAGGCCGAGGGTCTTCTGAAAACGCGTCGGATTGCGCGGCGCCGTTAGCGCGATGAACCCACTGTTGTTGTGGCACATGTAATGGCGGCCGACCGCATCGGAGCCGTTGGCAAGACCGTGCGGATGGCGCGCGCTGCGCGAACGCAACAGCAACGCCGCTGAATTGATGGCGCCGCAGGCGACGACGACGATGTTCGCGGTGAGGCTCAAGCTCTCTTTACCGTGGCGGACCTGCAGCGTTGTGACCTCGCGGCCCGAGGCGCTCGTGTCCAGGCGCTCGACATACGCCTGCGTCAGCAACTCGACGTTGCCCGAGGCCAGCGCCGGCCGCATGCAGGTGATTTCAGCGTCCGCTTTTGCGTGCAGCAGGCAGGGAAAACCGTCGCAGGTGGTACAGCGAATACAAGGACTCAGCCGCGGGTTTGCCGCATCCACATGCAAGGCCATCGGTAACGGGAACGGCGCGCAGCCTATGCGCCGGAGATTGTCCGCAAGCTCGGCGATCAACGGCTCGTGAGCGAGCGCCGGGTGCGGATAGGGCGCGGTTTCGGGGGGCTCGGTCGGATCGGCGCCGCGCTCGCCATGGACCTGATACAGCCGCTCGGCTTCGAGGTAATACGGCGCAAAGTCAGCGTACGACAGCGGCCACGCTGGTGCAACGCCATCCTCGTGCACGGTCTCGACAAAGTCGCGCTCGCGCCGGCGCAGGAGCGTCGCGCCATAGATCTTGGTGTTGCCGCCGACCTTGTACAGCGTGGCCGGCGTGAAGGACTTGCCTGCAACATCGCGCCAGCTTTCCTTGGTGTGGTAGCGATGCCGGCCGAACACCTCCTGCGAGCTCCAGTTCTCCGCTTCGCGCGGCAGCCAGTCGCCGCGCTCCAGCACCAGGATGCGCTTGCCGGTCGGCGCCAGGCGGTGCGCCAGAGTCGCCCCGCCGGCGCCGCTGCCGACGATGATCACGTCATAATGCGTGCCAGTGCACATCTCAGTAGTGGCGGCCGGTCTCTGCCGACAATTGCGACTCGCGCGACGAGCGCAGCGTGAGCATGGTCGGCACGTACAACAGAGCGGCGATCACGCCTTTGCCGGGCGCGGCGGCGGCGCCGTCCGCCGCCTCAGCCATTTTCGCGGAACCCCGGAAACAGGGTCATGCCACCGTCCACGAACAGGGTCGTGCCGTTGACGTAATCCGACTCGTCGGAGGCGAGCCACACGGCGGCCTTGGCCACGTCTTCGGGCGCGCCGACGCGGCCGTAGGGAATGAGCTTGAGCAGGCTTTTCAACTTTTTCGGATCCGACCAGGCGGACTCGTTGATCTTGGTCTTGATCGCGCCGGGCGCGATGCCGTTGACGCGGATCTTGCGTTCGGCGACTTCCTGCGCGAGGCTTTGCATCAGCAGCAGCATGCCGCCCTTGGACGCCGCGTAATTGACGTGCCCGGCCCAGGGAATGAGCTGGTGCACCGAGTTCATGCAAATGATCTTCCCGTTCGCGCAGGATGCCGGCGCGACGCCCTGTTTTAAGAAATACCGGATCGCTTCGCGCGCGCACAGGAAGGCGCCGGTGAGATTGACCTCGAGCACCTTGTTCCATTGCTTCAGCGTCATCTGCGCCGTGGGCGCGTCCTGCTGCATGCCCGCGTTGGCGACGACGATGTCCACGCGGCCGAAAGCGTCAATGAACTGCTCGAACATCGAGCGCACGTCGCGTTCCTTGGAGACGTCGGCCTTGAGGAGAATCGCCGCGCCGCCCTCCTTGCGGATTTCGTCGGCGATGGCCTGCGCCTCTTTATCTGGGCCGACGTAGTTGATGCCGACGGCGGCGCCGGCGTTGGTGTAGGCGCGCACGATGGCTGCGCCGATGCCCGAATCGGCGCCAGTCACCAACGCTTTCTGATTGGTCAGGGAAGCCATGACACCATCCTGACTAGGCGATGCGACGCCTTGCTCATGATTTCTTGCGGGATGGGGTGCGCGCCTTGTCCCCCCCAACGCCGGCCTCAGCCAGGCGCGCCTTGGCCTTGCGTGTGATTAGCACGACGGTGATCGCGGTGGCGAGGAGGCCTACGGCGAGGAAGATCCATTTACCGGTCGAACCGCTGCCGCTTTGCTGGCCCAGCGAGCCTAAGTAAACGTAGAGTAGCGAGCCCGGCATGATGCCGACGAACGTTGCCGCGAGGTAACGCGTGAAAGCGATATCGGTGACGCCGAACAGATAGTTCTGCAGATTGAAAGGCACCAAGGGGCTCAAACGCATCAGCGCGACGATCTTCCAGCCTTCCTCGGTCACCGCCTCGTCCACGGCCTTGAACTTCGGCCGCTTGCCGACCATGGCTTTGACTTTGTTCCGGGCGAGGTAGCGCGCGACCAGAAACGCCAGCGCCGCGCCTGTCGTCGCGGCCACCACGATCAGCGGGAATCCCCACAGGCCGAATGCCAGGCCCGCGACCAGCGTCAGCGGAGAGGCGGGGATCAGCAGCACCGTGGCCACGACGTAGATGACGGCGAACGCGACCACTCCCCACACTCCAAGGCCTTCGATCCACTGCTGAAAAGCCTCGGCCCATTCCTCGACCGGCAGCAGAAACCAGGCCGCGATGAGCCCGGCCACGACGAGCAGACCCAGACCCGCCCACAGCCACGGAGTCTTGTCTTGCGCAGGTGTTTTCATGAGCGCGCTCACGTCGCGAGACCTGCCTTGCAATGGGTAGAGGAGCCCCAAAAAGGATCGTAGGCGCTCAACTCGCGGCCTCCGCCTTGTCTAACCAGCCGCCCGTAAATCCGGCCCGGCGCAGCCCCATTCTAATGGCGGGATGCCGCCGCATCAGACGCCAGGGCAATCCCGTCCGGTAATTCTCGATCATCATCACGACGGGTCCTTGATCGAGTCCGTAGTACCCCTGCGAAATCCAGCCTGCGTTACTCTTCGACCCTTGCGAGAACGTCGGGTTGTGGCTGCACTTGAAGCCGTACTCGCTCGTCATCCCGGGATAGGTCTCGTCAAAATACTTGATCGTTGGCAGCACGAGTTCCGGCGCGAACGGCAATGACGCGACGACCGCCCACGGCGCGAGCGTGCCATCGTCCGGCCCGTGCGGGATACTGCGCGCCTTGTAGTCGTAGAATTTTCGCTTGACGTTTTTGATCTTGCGCTCGGCCGGACCGGGACCGTCGCTCGCCGTAATTCCCCACGCGTACTTGCCGTAGCCGACGAACTGCCTCGGATTGCGGATCGCGTACTGCTGCTGCACGTAGGCCGCGCGGCGGCTGTTCTCGAAGTAGTCCATTCCCTTGTCGCGCATGTACGCATCCTGAATGCCGCGAAAGTCGATCCAGACGTGCGAGATTTGGTGAATGAAGAGCGGGCCGGCGTAGAGAAACTCGATGTCGTAGAGTTTCTTCCATCGATACGACTCAGTCCACGCCGCATAACTCTCGGTCGGCAGCGGGTGCGTCGGTGAGCCCAAGCCGAGCGTGTACAGGATGAGCGCCTCGCTGTAGCCTTCCCAACGGTGCTTTAAAAATCCCGTTCGTGGCTTCCAGCCGTGTGCGACCTTCGCTCCCCCGTTCTGCGCCCACTGCCAGTCAGCACGGGCGTAGAGCGCATCGGCGAGCGTGCGAATCTCACGCTCTTCCGGCGTGTCGCGGTCGAAGTACATTCCGGCAGCGAGCGCGCCGGCGAGCAGAAAGGACGTGTCAATCGTTGATAGCTCAGAGTTCTGGGCGCGCCGCCCGGTTTTCATGTCGAGGAAATGATAATAAAAGCCCCGATAGCCGGTCGCGTCCGGCTCCTCGCTCTGCGGGCTGTTCCAAAAGAAGCGCAAGGTCGTGAGCACACGTTGGACAGCCTCGCCGCGCTTTAAGTATTCGCGCTCGACACCGATCGGGTACGCCGTCAGCGCGAGCCCGATGGCGGCGATACTGGCCGCCGCGTTCTCCTTCGTGCTGTCCGGCGCCATCCCGTTCTGCGGGTTGGTCTCTTTCCAAAAATACCCGAACGTACGCTTTTGTAGCGTACCCAACTCCTTGTCCGTCATGGACGGCTGATCGACTTTTGCTTTCACCGTAGCTTTCGCTTTCACTGTTCCTGCCTTCCATCCTGCCGCCATTAGCCGAGCTCCACCGTGATCGCCGCGACCGCGTGCGGCGGCAGCTCGATCTCGATTTGCACTACTCGATCTTCGTACTTCCAACCGTGCGGCTCCCGCGCCACGCGCGAGGCCGTCTGTAACTGCTCGACTTCTAACGCGCTCAAATAATCCGGTGCCCCCATTTCGCGCCACTGCCCGCGCGGGTTGGCGTGTGTCTCGTCGATGCGCTCCACGAAGACGGCGCGTGGCTGTGGCGCTGCGCCAATCGAGACGCGCATTTGCTGGGTTTTGATCTGGTGGCGCGGGAGAGCGTGATTGGTCAACAACGCGGTCACGGAATGTTCTTGACGGACCACCCACGCATTGACCGTCTCGTGCAGACCGTCAACCAGTAACTGTTCGGTACCGAGCCGGTGCAGCAATTCAAACGCGCGGTACGTGGGCTTCGGGATGCCGTGCAGGTTCATGAGACCGAATCCGCCATGAAACGGCACGGACGGAAAATAGTTTTCTTCGAAAATGTCCGAGAACGTCCAGAAGCTGTACCCGTCGACCAACCCGTTCGTTTCCAAAATCGTCTTGGCGATGAACGCGGCGGCATACGGTTCGTCATGCCGAGGATCGCGCGGGTTCGACGAAGCGTTCCATTCCGTGTAGTAAACCGGCTTGCCACGCGCCCGCCGGAAAGTGTCCTGCGCCTGCTCGCGCAGGAGGCCGCGCCGGCTGTTGGCCAGTTGCGTCTCGGTATCGTCGCCCTCATTGCCGAGCGCGTCGGTCGGGTAATGATGCGTGCTGACGAAATCAACCGGCAACTTCTTTTTCTCGCAGAACAGAAGAAACTCCTCGATCCATTCGTTCTTCGCCGTGGCCGGCCCGCCGACTTTGAGCGACGAGTCCACACCTTTGATCGCTGCGACGGTGTGCTGGTAGAGCTTGAAGTAATCGGCTTGCTTGCCTTTCCAGAAGTCCGGCAGGTTCGGCTCGTTCCACACCTCGAAGAACCACTCCTTCACTTCCGTAATGCCGTAACGCTCGACCCAGTGTCGCGAGAGCTTTTCCATGAGCGTCGCCCACTGCTGGTAATCCTTCGGCGGCGTGACATTAGCGTGATAGTGAAAGATCGTCTTATTTCCCGACGCCAACGCTTCGGGCATGAAGCTCAGTTCGACGAAC
>Ga0183260_10004716_pt1 | contig 10805 bp, 7 predicted proteins | sample AntDrymUQ4972206_2_FD_129768 | JGI IMG/M metagenome (GOLD analysis project Ga0183260, IMG submission 129768) | Polar desert sand microbial communities from Dry Valleys, Antarctica - metaG UQ497 (22.06) (version 2) (version 2) | ecosystem: Environmental > Terrestrial > Soil > Desert | place...
CCAATTACATGCAAAGCATGCAAACCAGCTATAATATATAAGAACTGACCCGCACCTGCTCCCCTGAAATGTACTCCATTTGCCCACATCCATTGAAAGCCGATCCACTGTAAGATTACAAAACCAACTCCCAGCACTAAAGTCGATCCTAACAATAAACGGTATTGCCGCATCTCCCTTTGCTTAAAAGCCCGCAGTGCGACTTGTATCGTCAGGCTGCTCAATAAAATGGCAATTGTCGAATACCAGAATTGAACCGGCGTTTCTACTTCTTCCCACCCTGCCTGGCTGCTTTTTACAATATACGCACTGGTCAACCCGGCAAACATCATTACAATGCTTGCTATTGCTACCCACATCATAAATCGGTGTGGATGAATTTTTTCTCTTTGCTGCGTACCCACTGTTACCATCACTCTTATTAATACTAATTTATATTTTTTTACTCAGCTTTATATCTCTGTGCACCGTGTGTTGCCCGCCCGGATGAACCGGTTCGGACGGGTGTCACACCCTTGTACTTTCAGTATTTCTAAGGATCATTCTGCAGCATTCACTATTCATTGTTCCCTTTCTTTATTGCTTATTTCATATTCCTTATTGCCTATTCCTTATTCCTTATTCCCCATTCCTTATTCCCTATTCACGATTTACACTATCTTACTACCTAACAAAGCCAACAACACCACAGGCAAATGTAAATAACTGCTAAACATCACCCGCCTTGCTGCTTTCACTGAAAGTTCTTTATATAACCGGATGCATTGCACCAGTAAAAAACCGTTGGTTAATGTAACAATTACAAGGCTAACCAATCCACTCATGCCCATAAAGTAAGGCAATGCACAAACCGGAAAGAGCATCAATGAATAGATCACTGTTTGCAAAGCCGTAATTCTCGTCGGGCCTTTTTCGCCTGGCAGCAACTTAAAACCTGCATTGCTATAATCGTTATGTGCTACCCATGCAATAGCCCAGAAATGGGGGAACTGCCATAAAAACTGAATGCCGAACAGAACCCATCCCCCGCTTGTCAACGACCCTTCGCCTGCAGCCCAACCGATCAAGCAAGGCATCGCTCCGGGAAAAGCACCTACAAGAACTGCAATTGCACTTACTTTCTTTAGTGGTGTGTAAATAAAAGCGTACAAAAACAAACTGAGCACGGCCAATCCTGCACTCAACCAATTGTAATAAACCCCTAAAATAACTGCGCCTGCAACACCACATATAATTGAAAATATCCACCCTTCCAGCACCGACATTCTTCCTGCGGCTACCGGCCTCGATGCTGTTCTTTTCATTAAGGCATCAGTATCCTTTTCCACTACCTGGTTAATGGCATTGGCGCTTCCTGTTACCAACATGCCTGCTATAAAAAGTAGTGCGATCATCTCCCAGTCGTAAGCTATCACAGCAGGTGCAAGCAAATAACTGATAACGCTGGAAAAAACAACCATGATGCTCAAAGAAGGCTTTATAAGCAGTAAGTAATCCTTAAGCTTATTGCTTTCATGTGCCATTACATCACTTTGGCGCTTAGCCATTCCTTCTATGAATTTTACGTTTTCCAAAAACTATTTTAATTTTTGATTCTCCATCATCTGGTATCTATCATCTTTCTCAGACATCCGTCAATTATCATCCATCATCAATAATATCAGATCCTTCCCTGCCCGTCCGGTCAGGCGGGCTTCTTCAGGATGACAAATGAGATGATCAACCGTCATCCATCATCTATCCATCCATCATCCGTCATCTACCATCCATCATCTGTTCAAACCGCCTTGCTTAATGTTTCGTTTCCGCCGGATTCACGGGCTCTGTTTGGGGTATGTGATCACGTCCATCTTTGCTGTAATCATAAGCCCAGCGGTGCACCTCAGGTATGTCGCCGGGCCAGTTGCCGTGTCCCGGATTGATAGGTGTACTCCACTCAAGCGTATTAGAACCCCAAGGATTAGTGCTTCTCACTTTTCTTCCTTTGAAAATGGAATAAAAGAAATTGAATAAAAACATTAACTGGACGGCAAAGACAATGATGGAAACCACTGTTATCATTTTATTCAAATCAGTAAACTGGTTGAAAGATGTCCATAACCTTAGGTCAAGATAACGGCGGGGAACACCGGCAAGCCCTTCGTAGTGCATTGGCCAAAATATAAGATAAGCACCTATGAGCGTTACCCAAAAATGAATATATCCAAGCGTATTGTTTAAAAACCGGCCATACATTTTAGGAAACCAATGATATACCCCTGCAAACATGCCAAAGAAAGCTGAAACGCCCATTACTATATGAAAATGGGCCACTACAAATTTCGTATCGTGCAGGTGAATGTCAATAGTAGAATTGCCCAGAAAAATGCCTGTTAACCCACCGGAAATAAACATACTTACAAAACCGATTGCAAACAACATCCCTGGAGTAAACCTTAAATTTCCCCTCCAAAGAGTAGTGATCCAGTTGAATACTTTAATGGCTGAAGGAATAGCTATAAGTAATGTGAGTAATACAAACACGGCACCCAGAAAGGGATTTAAACCCGTGACAAACATATGGTGTGCCCACACCAAAAAAGCGAGAATGGTAATGGCAAAAAGTGAACCCACCATGGCCATATATCCAAAAATGGGCTTCCGTGCATTCACACTCATTACCTCAGATACCAATCCCATTGCCGGCAATATGATAATATATACTTCAGGATGACCCAGAAACCAAAAAAGGTGTTGATAAAGAATAGCGCTGCCTCCTTCATTTGGCAATATTTCTCCATTCACCACTATATCGCTCAAATAAAAGCTGGTGCCCAGATTACGGTCGAACAATAAAAGGATAAACCCTGAAAGTAAAACAGGGAATGACAAAACGCCCAGTATAGCTGTAAAGAATATAGCCCACATAGTCAAAGGCATTCTTGTCATGCTCATTCCCTTGGTGCGCATGTTTAAAATGGTTGTGATATAGTTCAAGCCCCCTAGAAGAGATGATACCACAAACATAGCCATACTCACTATCCATAAGTCCATACCTATTTTTGAACCCTCGGATGCCTGGCCTAATGCACTGAGTGGAGCGTATGATGTCCAACCTCCACTCGCAGGACCGGTTTGAACAAAAAGAGAAGAAAACATAATAACACTGGCCAGGAAGAAAAACCAGTAAGAAAGCATATTCAAAAAAGGTGAGGCCATATCTCTTGCACCAAGCTGCAGCGGAATCAACAGGTTGGCGAATGTGCCGCTTAGCCCACCTGTTAATACAAAGAAAACAAGCACGGTGCCATGCATAGTGACCAGGGCATAATAAAACTCCGGCTGAATCTGGCCTCCTTTAGCATAATCGCCAAAAAACGTTTCCAATATTGGAAAGGTTTCTTCAGGGTAACCCAATTGCAAACGAAACAGCACTGAAAAAAGCCCGCCAACCACAGCCCACATCATACCGGTAATGAGGAATTGCCTCGCGATCATTTTGTGATCCTGGCTGAATACATATTTTGTGATAAAGCTTTCTTTGTGGTGGTGGTCATGGCCATTGCCATGCCCGTTTCCATTGTGCTCCACGTGGTGACCATCATGAGTCACATGCACTTCAGACTGCACATTGTGATTTGTATCGTGATTCATAGTTTATTTCTTTTTAGAAACAACAGTTTCTTTTTTTTAATTTCTCATAGAAGTGCCAGTAGCACTCACTCCGCCAATTGAATCTTTTGCCGGAACAGCCGCAGGTGTAATTGAACCCTGAGCAGCCATAGCTTCCAGATATTTAGGCTTTTTGCTGGCCAGCCATACATTGTACTCCGCCTGCGACTCTACTACTATAACTCCTCTCATACTGAAGTGTCCTTTGCCACACATTTGGTCGCAGGATATTTCATAATTAAAATCAGGTCCGTACTTTTCACGCATTTGCCTGGTGGTAAACTTGGGAGTAAACCACATAGTTGTTGGAATACCTGGAACAGCATCCATCTTCATTCTAAAATGTGCGAGGCCAACATCGTGTATTACATCTTTTGCATTTATTACCAATTTTAAAGGCTTGTTCACAACAGCATGCATTTCCAGAGTAGTATAGATATCATCGTGATTTGCAGGGTCTTCCCATATCTGCCCAAGCGGATTGTTATTTGCCTCATCTACTTTTTTAAAATATTTTTTTCCAAGCACTCCATCTTTACCTGGATACCGGAATTCCCAGTTAAATTGTTTTCCCGTCACCTCCACCACCATAGCGTTTCTTGGAGCTTCACCAGTGATCTGAAACCAGTAATAAAGACCAAAACCAACAAGTACCGTTAACACTATTGCAGGAATCACAGTCCATATAATCTCCAGCCTGTTGTCATGCGGAAAAAAATATGCTTTGCGCTCTTCTCTTGCCTGGTATTTATATGAGAACCAGAATAAAAGAATTTGCGTTATCAAAAAAACAACCCCTGTCACCGCGATGGTAATGTATAGCATTGAGTCAATCCTTTCTCCATGATCTGATGCGGCTTCACCTAATATCTTGCCTTTCAATCTTTCATTGCAATACCAAACACCAATAAGCCCAAGTATTAGAAACGCAAGTAATAAGAAAGCATTGATCCGGTTGCTTTCGTTACGTGTTTTTTCCTCACCCCGAAGAATGGCAACATACTCACTTGCTTTGGCAATTTGAAATACAATGACAAACCCAAGCAGCAACGCTATAAAGATCCAGGTTGTTGACATATTCTTAAACAATTTTTTGTCACCCTGAGCTTGCCGAAGAGTTAGTATCTTTTCCCCAACACGGCTTCGGCATGCTCAGCCTGACATAATTCTATGTATGATGTATCAGACTTTCTTTTACAAAAGGATGATTACGGGCAAGCAGTGGTGCCTTCGCCAATGCACGTCCGGTTAAAAACATTATAAGTCCTACAAAACCCAACCCTATCCCCATATCTACCAACATAAAAGGTACATGATCTCTTGAAGGTCCTGGGAATACCATTTGATAGAAATCGAGCCAATGACCAAAGATTATTAACGCCGACAGCATGGTAATAGTGCCATAATTTCTTTTTGCACCCCGCCTCATGAGCAAGAGCAAAGGCGCTAAAAAATTTATGATCAGATTCAGAAAAAATATTACCCGGTAAGCGCCCTGCATCCTTGGTTCAAAATAAGTAGTTTCTTCCGGAATATTGGCATACCAAATCAGCATAAACTGGGAATACCATAAGTAAGTCCAGAATACAGAAAAAGCAAACATGAATTTACCGAGATCATGCAGATGCTCCGTGTTTGTATGTTCCAGGTAATTATTATTTTTTAAGAATACTACGTACAATGTAATGAGCGCCATTCCGGCAACAAAAGAGGATGCAAATGTGTACCAGCTATACATGGTGGAATACCAATGTGCATCTATACTCATTAGCCAAAGCCAGGGTATGGATGACATTACAGTAAGTGCGAATAACACTGCATAAACAGCAGCCCACACTGTATTATTCCAAATATATTTTTTCCCTTCTTCCACCGAAATGGGTTCATCGTCAATACTTCGGGAAAGTTGCCGCATCTTCCAGCCAAGCCACGACCAGCCTGCAATGGAAATAAATGACCAGACAGTAAAAACTCCTTTATTTAAAAAACCAGACTTAGCTAATAATATCTCATCATGTTTTACATGCTCCCCATCAGTCCAATGATATATTTCGTGATTACCTCCAAATACAACAACCATCAACACAACAAAAGTAATAATGCCTATCACAGGAACGCATGCGGAGATAGCTTCAGGCACACGGCGAAAAGCCATCTGCCAACCGCCCCATGCAAGTGTAGTAGCGCAAATAAAAAACATGGAAGCGTTTACCACCAATAAAAAATAAACACTGTTTTGCAATAGCGAAGCCCAGAAACGAGCCTGTTCATGAGCATCATCTTTCAAACCATGGGTGATCAATAAAATAATAACAGACAATATTCCTATAGCCATCAGCGCCAGCGATACCGTATTGTATCTTTTTGGAATTTTAAAATAATCTCTGGTTGCCATTTATTATCTTTTAATTGCTTCGGTTATTGAGTTCTTTTTGTAGTATCCGCAGGTACTCCACCCGCTGAATCAGATGCAGGCACTTGCGTGCTATCTGCACCACCACTTTGTTTGCTTCTGATGAAATTAATGATCCACCATCTTTGTTCTGGATACAACTGAGAGGCATAACTTCCCATTTGCCCTTTTCCATAAGTGATCACATGATACATCTGGCCATCAGATAATTTTTTTGCATAATCATCTTTTAAATTCTTTGGGGCTGCCGGGTAAGGGCCATCGCCTCCTTTCCATAATGGACCATTTCCATCCAGTGCAGTACCATGGCAAATTGCACAGTTGATCTGATACAATCTTTCTGCATCTTTAGTTTGCGCCGGTGTCATGGGCATTTTTTCCATTGGGCTTTTATAAGATGCAGCCTGTGCATATCCGCTATCACCTGTTACCAGTGGAAAACTACTGGCGTCTCCCCTGGCCATAGTACCGGGCACAGGAGCTCCGTTGTAGTAAACGCCACGGCTCTTTAAGTTATGTTCTTCCGGTAAATTATTATAACCATACGTTTCATAGGCCCGGCTATAGGACATATCCGGCATATAAACCTGGCCAGGATTTTCTCCATGCGCACCGCCACAACCTGTAAAGATTATGACTGAAGCGAACAAAACAGATATCATTAAAACTTTCATCTTCAATACTTTTTTTTAAACCACTAACTCCGGCCGGTTTTCATACAACTGCTGACCCTTATCATATCTACCCAGCCACCAGCCGGTTTCTTTATTCATCACCTCTACCTGCTCGCCACCAATGCTTTGTAAAAAAGCACTTACTTCTCCGTCATTAGTCTGGTTGTTACATTCAATCGCCATTACGAAGGTATCATCTGTAGATCTGGGATTGAAATGATCTTTCTTTACAAAAGGGGCCATTTGGCATATATAGCAAAAAGTCAGCACCATTCCTACTGCGGAAAAGAGTACAGTTAGCTCAAACATAATCGGTATCCATGCAGGTAAAGAGAAAAATGGCTTACCGCCAATATTCAGCGGCCAGTCTGTAGTGAAAGCCCATGTGATAAATGAAAATGCAGTGGTGAGACCGGCAATTGCATAAATAAATCCTGCAGTATGCAGGCTTGTATCTCTAAGGCCCATCGCACTGTCCAGCCCATGTATAGGAAAAGGTGTATAAACGTCATGAATCTTATAACCTTCTTTCCGCACGGCTTTCACAGCAGGAAAAAGCACCTGCTCATCGTAAAAGTTTGCAACTACAAATTTTTTAATTGCCATGATATTCGTTTATCATTTATAATTTCTTATTTATTATTAAGCTTCAACTTTCAACCACTTGCAGATTATAGAATATGTAACTGCGATAACCATAAATTATAATCCACAAACTAAAAACTTTCTAATGCGCTTGCTCATGTGCAAATTCCTCAACTGTCTCTTTCTCCACTACGTCCATTTTCTCTTTATAGTTCTCACCGTTTTTCTTTAAAATATGTTTGATCTCTGCAATGGCTATTACAGGGAAAAATTTGGAAAACAAAAAGTAACAGGTAAAGAAAAGCCCGAACGTACCGAGAAAAAATCCTACTTCCCAAATAGTAGGTGTATAATAAGTGCTCCATGATGAAGGCAAATAATCGCGGTACACTGAAGTAACGATTATCACAAAGCGTTCAAACCACATACCCACATTAATTAGGATAGACATAAAGAAAGTGATCAGTAAGTTTCGTCTCATTTTACGGAACCAAAAAATCTGCGGTGACACCACATTACAAAACATCATTATCCAATAACTCCATCCATAAGGACTGAATAAATTCACCCGGTTTTCTTTGAAGGCAAACCACTCGTAAATATTTTGGGAATACCAGGCCATAAACAACTCTGTGAGGTAAGCAATGCCCACAATGGAGCCGGTAAGTACAATCACTTTATTCATTACCTCAATATGCTCAAGCGTGATATATTCTTCCAGATTTAATACTTTCCTGGTTACTAATAAAAGTGTCTGTACCATGGCAAAACCAGAAAATATCGCTCCTGCTACGAAGTAAGGAGGGAAGATAGTAGTGTGCCACCCTGGAATTACTGATGTGGCAAAGTCGAATGATACAATGGTATGTACCGAAAGTACAAGCGGTGTAGATAACCCTGCAAGAACAAGAGACAAACTCTCATGTCGCTGCCAATGTTTGGTAGAGCCAGTCCACCCGAAGGCTGCCGCTCCATAAAAAAGTTTGCGCCATTTCAACCGGGCCCTGTCGCGTAGTGTAGCAAGGTCGGGCAATAAACCACTATACCAGAAAAGCAGGGAAACGGTAAAATATGTAGAGATGGCAAATACGTCCCAAAGGAGTGGTGAATTAAAGTTGGGCCAAAGCGGTCCGCGTGAGTTGGGATAAGGTAATACAAAGAAAGCCATCCACACCCTTCCCATGTGCCAGATCGGAAATTGCCCCGCACACATTACAGCAAAAATCGTCATGGCTTCTGCAGCCCTGTTAACTCCGGTTCTCCAACCTTGCCGGAAAAGTAATAAGATAGCCGAGATCAATGTACCTGCGTGACCAATACCTACCCACCACACGAAGTTGGTAATATCCCAACCCCAACCTACAGTCTTATTCAGGTTCCATTGGCCTGTACCATACATTACTTCGCGGTACACAGAATAGACACCAAAAAGTAAAAGTGCTACCGAGACCAAAAAGCCTATCCACCAAAGCATACTTGGTTTAGCTTCCACAGGACGGCAAATATCTTCTGTCACCTGGTGATAGTCTTTGGTGCCTTTTACCAGGGCCGGTCTTACCTGCGATTCGTACTTAAGTAATGCCATCTGTCAAACTATTTCTGATTTGCGATTTTCAACTACAAACTATAAACTTTCAATGTGCTGCCGGTACATCTGCATCTTTCGATTGCGCAGCGTGTCCTGCTCCATCTCTATGCTTCTCTACCAACTCTTCTGTATTCCTGATTTTAGCCAGGTAATTAATATTAGGTAAAGTATGTATCTGCTCAATTACATAATAAGAACGCTGTGTATTGTCTTTCCTCATTTTTGTGATCTGGCTGCTCTTATCATTTACATTGCCGAACACAATAGCCGATGTAGGACAAGATTGCTGGCAGGCAGTATTTACATCACCGTCTTTTAATTCCCTGTTTTGAATTTTCGCTATTAGCTTTCCTTCCTGTATCCTTTGAAAACAAAATGAACATTTCTCCATTACCCCGCGGCTCCGTACCGTAACATCCGGATTCAACACCATCCTTGTAAGGTCATCATTCATTTGTGCCACCACCGGATCTAATTTACCCACTCCGCTTGGTGCACCGCCTTTACCGAAGGTGGTAGAACCTGTGTAGTCAGCCCAGTTGAAACGTCTTACTTTATAAGGACAGTTGTTAGCGCAATAGCGGGTACCAATACAACGATTATAAGCCATCATATTTATGCCTTCGCTGCTATGTGTTGTGGCTGAAACCGGACAAACGTTTTCGCAAGGTGCATTGTCGCAGTGCTGACAAAGCATGGGCTGAAAAACTACTGCTTTCAGATCATCGGGGTTTTCCTCATTGCTTACGAAGTACCTGTCTATACGTAGCCAATGCATATCGTGATAGCGCAGCACTTCACTTTTACCTACTACAGGTACATTATTTTCTGAATGGCAGGCTACCACGCAGGCTCCGCAACCAATGCAGGAGTTCATGTCAATGGACATGCCCCATTTTAATCCTGGTTGCACATGATCGCCATACAAAGTGGCCTCCTTACGATAGTCACCTGTCTTAGGAGCATAATCTTTATGAAGCTTTTCGCGCCAATCTTTTATATCGTTTGGATATTTTTTGAATGTTGCCATTGTAGTTTCACGAACTACTTCCAGCCGGTTCTCATAAGAATTATGAATTTGAGTTTGAGCTAGTTTATGTTCATCCCCTGTTGCTTTTTCTGATATGACCACATCGTTATAATAATCAACTGTGGAGCCATTGAATCTTGCAAATTGAAATACATTTTTGCCCACATTGTGAGATGCTTTGCCATAATTTTCATTACGTCCATATCCTACTGCCACAGCTATAGTATCAGGATGCATCCCAGGTATGACAAGTATAGGCAATGTGATTTTCTTACCATTAGCCGTTATTTCAATAACCGGCTTATCCATGTAATATTCATAATCCGTATCCAGCTCAATGCCTAATTCCTTTGCTTTAGCAATAGAGATCATAGCAAAGTTGTCCCAGGTAGTTTTGGTGATAGGGTCAGGCAATTCGAGCAACCAGGGATTACCGGACTGTTTTCCACTGGCCATAGCTACGTTCTGATATAGAACTATTTCATTTTTTGATCCTTTACGGCCAGCAACCAATGCGGTAATTGCGCCTGCAAGACCGCTACTGTTGAATGAGCCACCTGAAAATGCAATGTTTGTCGCAGGGCGGGCAAGCCTTGCTGAATCAGTTTTAACAGCAGAGGTATCAGAAGGAGAAAATGTATTGGCAACCGTAGAACCAGTCCTTGATGATGCGCTGGCTGCAGTTTCTAATACCCCGTCCTGTATTGCTTTTTCAAAACCCTGCTGACCCCCTAACCTACTGGTCCAATATTGTCTGAACCATGAGTCAAACTCATTATTTTTTCCGCTCCATTTTAAAAGTGAAGTACCGAAAGGACGTGTTTTGAAAAGAGGATTTATAGTGGGCTGAATAAAATATAAATA
>Ga0183260_10004717_pt1 | contig 10803 bp, 11 predicted proteins | sample AntDrymUQ4972206_2_FD_129768 | JGI IMG/M metagenome (GOLD analysis project Ga0183260, IMG submission 129768) | Polar desert sand microbial communities from Dry Valleys, Antarctica - metaG UQ497 (22.06) (version 2) (version 2) | ecosystem: Environmental > Terrestrial > Soil > Desert | place...
AGGACCCGCGCCGTCCCATCGGCTCGTTCCTCTTCCTCGGCCCCACCGGCGTCGGCAAGACGGAGCTCGCCCGTGCCCTGGCCGAGTTCCTGTTCGACGACGAGCAGGCGATGGTCCGCATCGACATGAGCGAGTACATGGAGAAGTTCGCCGTGTCCCGCCTCGTCGGCGCGCCGCCGGGCTACGTGGGATACGAGGAGGGCGGCCAGCTGACCGAGGCGGTCCGCCGGCGTCCGTTCCAGGTGGTCCTGCTCGACGAGATCGAGAAGGCCCACCCGGACGTCTTCAACGTGCTGCTCCAGGTCCTCGACGACGGCCGGCTGACCGACTCGCAGGGCCGCACGGTCGACTTCAAGAACACCGTCGTAATCATGACCAGCAACCTCGGCAGCCAGCACATCCAGGCGGCGGCGGATCGGGGTGAGAGCGAGCACGAGGCGATGCGCCGCCAGCTTATGGACACGCTGCGGATCCAGTTCCGGCCCGAGTTCCTCAACAGGATCGACGAGGTCATCGTCTTCCACGCCCTCTCCGATGCCGACCTGGCGGCGATCGTCGACCTGCTCGTGGCGGATCTCCAGCGCCGGCTCGCCGGCCAGGACATCACCCTGGAGCTCACGCCCCGCGCCCGGGCGCTCATCACCCGGGAGGGTCACGACCCGGCATACGGCGCCCGGCCGCTCAAGCGCACGATCCAGCGGCTCGTCGAGAACCCGCTGGCACGGGCCCTGCTGCAGGGCGAGTTCCGGCCGGGCGACCGGGTCGCCGCCGACGCCGACCCCATCGGCGGGACGCTCGTCTTCTCGGCCGACATGCGGACCGTCGTGGCCGATACCGGCGACCGGCGGGACGCGCGAACCGGTTCGAAGCGCGAGCGGGCCGCGGCCGGCACCGGCGGACGTGGCCGGGCCTTCGATCTGCCGGGCGTCGACGATCGCCCGAAGCGCGACGGCGGAGACCTCCAGAACTGAGCGACGGGTGAGGTTCGAGGCCGCGGTACGCCGGCTCGAGCTGCTGCCGGACCCGCTGCCCGCCGGCCGCGCGGATCTCGTGCCGATCTTCACCGACGGCCGGCTTCGGCCTCGCCTCGACCCGACTACGACCGCGCGACCGGCGGCCGTCCTCGTCCTCGTCTTCCCGGATCCGTCGGGCGACGCCCGGCTCGTCCTGACCGAGCGGCTCACCTACGACGGGCATCACAGCGGCGAGGTCAGCTTCCCGGGCGGGAAGGCGGCGCCCGAGGACGCCGGCGATCCGGCCGCGACGGCGCTCCGCGAGGCCGCCGAGGAGATCGGGCTGGCCGAGGGCGACGCCGGCGTACGCGTGGTCGGTCGCCTCGACGAGGTCTTCATCCCGGTCAGCGACTTCCGGATCACCCCGGTTGTGGCCCTGGCCGCCTCGGCTCCCCGGCTGGAGCCGCACCCGGGAGAGGTCGCCCGGATCCTGACGCCGCCGCTCCGCGCCATCCTCCCGGACGCGGAGGTCGAGATGGTCGAGAGGACGATCGGTGGGTGGCCCATCCGCTACGGCGGCTACCGGATCGACGGCCTCCACGTCTGGGGCGCGACGGCGCGGATCCTGGGTCAGCTGGGCGCGGTGCTCGCTAAGACGTGACCCGATTCACCGGGACTGCCAGCCAGGCAATCCTCAACCGCGGTGAGCGGTTTGGTCATGAATGAGCGCAGCCGCACACCCAGACTGCAGACTGGGCATCAATTCGCGCTCAGCTGTGGCGAAACCGCTCACTGACAGTGAAGACGCGGGCTCGAAGGGCGCGCGGGCTGGAAGGGCGCGGTCCGTGCTACAGCGGCTCGCCGCTCGACCGATCGAGCCGCTCGGGCGGGATGGGCGGCTCGACCAGCGCTCCCTCCTGCTGGTCATCGGCGGCGCGGGCAGCGATGTGTCGGGCCGTCCCGGGCAGGATGCCCTGGACCAGGGAGTCATCCGCGCCGGCGAGCTCCACGACGAACGCCCGCATCTGGGTCTGGTCTGTCCACGCCCCGTGGACCACGTGAGGCGGCCAGACGACGGCCTCGCCCGCCGCGACCCGCAGGCGCTCCTCCCCCACCACCACCCAGCCGCCGCCCTCGATGACGATGAAGTACGTCGTGTTGGGGTTGGAATGCGGCTCGATCAGCGCGCCGCGCCCGAACGCCAGCTCGGAGACCACGCCCCGGCCGTCGCTGTGGATGACCTGGCCGCTGATCCCGCGCGTCCCGGGCGGGCCGTCCGGGCGCCGGTGGCCGACGCCGAAGCGGACGACCTGGATTGGCATCGGCCGCGAGCGCGCCTAGCGGCGGCGCCGGTTGCGTCGGCCCGACTTCGGCCGGATGGTCGACTCCGGCCGGCTGTGCTTCGAGGAGCGTGCGAAGTAGTGCTCGCGCGCGAGCCGGTGCTCGTACGCCGCGAGAAGCGGCGGGAACTTGCGGAACCGGATCCAGGCGAGCGTCGCGAGCCCGATGATCTCGGTCAGGAGCACGAGGAAGAAGTCGAACACGAACAAAGCCTCGACGACCAGCAGCGCGAAGGTGATCAGGCCCGACCACAGCAGCCACTCCCACATGTCGAGATAGGGTGCGTGACGGTGGAGCCGCCGCGTGCGCACGTTGTAGAGCACGACGAGCGCGACGAGCAGCACCAGCGACGCGATCCACGTGGGGTGGAACAGATCCGGGAAGTTGAGGCTGTTGAATGGGAGGAAGAAGTACTCCCAGGGCAGCAGGTTCACGGGCGGACCTCGAACCAGTCGGTGGAGAGCGCGGGGCGACCGATGGCCGCCGGCGACAGGGCCGGAGTATGCCACGCCAGCCGCTATACTCGGCCGCGAGGACGCGTGCGCCTACGCACCGGGATTGCCGCAGGCCGGTCCGCCTGCCCGGGGTCCGCGCCGCACCCACCATGGAGGAGCGCCGGGTGCGAGCCCTGCTGTCAGTCGCCAACCGGGAGGGCGTCTCCCCGCTGGCCCGCGAGCTGCAGGCGCTCGAGGTCGAGATGTTCGCGACTGACGGCACCCGCGAGCACCTCGCCGCCGACGGGATCGATGTCGCGCCGGTGTCCGAGCTGACCAACGTCCCCGCGTTCCTGGGCGGACAGGTCAAGACGTTCCATCCGGCTGTGTACGCCGGCATTCTCGCCCGGCGCGACATCCCGGCGCAGCTCGACGAGCTGGTCCAGCACGGCATCGGGCTCATCGACATCGTGGTCGTGAACGTGAAGCCGTTCGCGCCGGAGGTCGGGCGGCACATGATCGGGCTCGAAGAGGCGATCGAGATGATCGACGTCGGCGGCGCCGCGCTGCTCGGCGCGGCGGCCCGGAACGCGGCTGGCGTGGCGGCCATCGCGAGCCCCGAGCACTACCCGACGGTCGTCGCCGAGCTCAAGGAGCGGGGCCTCGTCTCCCCGGAGCTGCGCGCGCGGCTCGCAGCGGAGGCGTTCGGGGCCGTCGCCGCCTACCACGCCGAGATCGCCGCCTATCTCAACCAGATCTCAGGCAACACCTTCCCCAAGCGACTCTCGCTGGTCCTCGAGAAGGTCGACGACCTGCGCTACGGCGAGAACCCGCACCAGCGGGCGGCGTTCTATCGCGAGACGACCCATCGCTCGGGCACGCTGGCAGATGCGACGCAGATCCAGGGCAACCGTCCCTCGTTCAACAACCTGCTCGACCTCGACGCCGCCTATCGCATCGCGATGGACTACACCGCCTCCACCGCCGCGATCTGCAAGCACACGGATCCGGTCGGGATCGCCTCGAACTCCGAGCTGGTCGAGGCCTACCGCAAGGCGCTCGAGACCGATCCGGTTGCCTCCTTCGGCGGGATCGTGGCCGTCAATCGCGAGCTGGACGGCCCCACAGCCCGCGAGATCGCAGCGAACTCGTACGAGGCCGTCGTCGCGCCGGGCTTCAGCCAGTCGGCGCTCGCGCTCCTGCGCGAGAAGCCCGGGCTGGAGCTGCTGGCCGTGCCGCCCAACCCCACCGAGGGGATGCGCGACTACGGCATCGCCAACCTCGACTTCAAGCGGATCGCCGGCGGGCTGCTGGTCGAAGGCCTCGACGACCTGGGGCTCGACCGGGGGCAGCTGCAGGTCGTGACCCGCCGCCGCCCCACGCTCGAGGAGCTCACCGACATGCTGTTCGCCTGGCGCGCTGTCCGCCACGTCCGGTCGAACGCCATCGTGCTCGCTCGCAACGCGGCGACGGTCGGGATCGGGGCTGCCCAGGCGAGCCGGCTCGTGTCCGTGGAGATCGCCGTCCGCCGTGCGGGCGATCGCTCGAAGCTCGCGGTGATGGCCAGCGACGCCTACTTCCCGTTCCCGGACGGCATCCAGCTCGCGTCGCAGGCCGGCGTCACCGCGATCATCCAGCCGGGCGGCTCGATCCGCGACGAGATGGCCATCGAGGTCGCCGATCGGCACCACATGGCCATGGTCTTCACCGGCCGACGGCACTTCCGGCACTGATGGAAGCCACCGTGCGGCCCGCCGGCGCAACCGCAGTCGAGGGCGCACCCGACCGATCCGCGGGCGAGGCCATGGAACAGCAGCTCGCGCTCGACATGGTCCGCGTGACCGAGGCGGCTGCGCTCGCCTCGGCCCGGATGATGGGCCGCGGCGACCGGCACGAGGCGGACCGCCTCGCGACGGAGGCCATGCGCAAGGCCATGGACGAGGCCGACATGCGGGGCACGATCGTCATCGGCGAGGGCGAGCGGGACGAGGCGCCGATGCTGTACATCGGCGAGCAGGTCGGTCGCCTCGATGATGGCGGCCGCTCGGGCGCCGAGGTGGACATCGCGGTCGATCCGCTCGAGGGCACGAACCTGGTGGCGACGGGCCAGGCCAACGCGATCACGGTGCTTGCCGCGGCGGAGAAGGGCGGCCTGGTCCACGCGCCGGACACGTACCTCGAGAAGCTGTGCGTGGGTCCCGTGGCCGCCGGCAGCGTCGACATCACGAAGCCGCCCACCGAGAACGTCAACCGGATCGCCGAGGCGCTCAGGCGGCGGGTCAACGACATCACGGTGGTCGTCCTCGATCGGCCGCGCCATGACGAGCTCATCGCCGAGCTGCGCTCGACGGGCGCCCGGATCAAGCTCATCTCGGACGGCGACCTCTCCGCCGCGATCTCGTGCGCCGTCTCGGGCACCGGCGTGCATGCGGTGATGGGCATCGGCGGCGCGCCCGAGGGCGTGATCACGGCGGCTGCGCTGCGCTGCCTGGGCGGCGAGATCCAGGCCCGGTTCCGGTACCGCAACGACGACGAGCGGGCCCGAGGCGCGCGGATGGGTCACGGCGACGAGTCGCGCGTCTACCGGACCGAGGACCTCGCCTCGGGGACGTCCCTGGTGTTCGCTGCCACCGGCGTGACGGAGGGCGACCTGCTCCAGGGGGTCCGCTACTTCGGCGGCGGCGCGCGCACGCACTCGCTGGTCATGGCCTACCAGACCAAGCAGGTCCGGTTCATCGACACGGTCCACATGTTCGACCGCGACCGTCCGCCGGCGGTGCGGCTGTAGCCGGGGCCGACGCTCTGCCCGTTCTGTCATGTGACCGCCACACGGTCACGAGGTCACGTGGAGCGGGTGTCTCTCGCGCTGGGCCTGGCCCGAGTAGCCGTGTGAGGCTACTGTGCGGGGCAACGGGGCCCCCGTCTCGTCCCAGTGCTCGCGTCGCGACCGTATGACAGGATCAGAGCCGCCCCGGACCAGGCGGCGACGGGACACGCGGCACATCGTCGCGATGGGCGGCGGCGGGTTCTCGCAGGAGCCGGACGACCCGCGGCTCGATGACTTCATCCTGGGCCTGACCGGCCGCAAGCGCCCGCGAGTGTGCTTCCTGCCCACCGCCGCCGGCGACGACCGCGGCTACGTGGCCAACTTCTACGACGCCTTCGTGGGCAAAGCGCGGCCGTCGTGGCTGCCCCTGTTCAACCGGCGCGACCGGGACCTCCGCGCGTTCGTGCTCGGCCACGACGCGATCTACGTCGGCGGCGGCAACACGGCGAACATGGTCGCGATCTGGCGGGTCCACGGGCTCGACGGGATTCTGCGCGAGGCGTGGGAACAGGGGATCGTGCTGGCCGGCCTGTCCGCCGGGGCGATCTGCTGGTTCAGCCACGGGGTGACCGACTCCTTCGGGCTGGAGCTGGGGCCGCTCGAGGGAGGGCTCGGGTTCATCGAGGGCAGCTTCTGCCCGCATTACGACGGCGAGGCGCTCCGGCGGCCTCGCTACCACGAGCTCGTGCGGGCCGGGCTGCCGGGCGGCTGGGCGGCCGACGACGGCGCCGCGCTCCATTTCACCGGCACGGAGCTCGCCGAGGTCGTCGCGTCGCGCTCGGGCGCCCGGGCGTACCGCGTCCAGCTGCGCGACGGCGACGTGGTGGAAACGCCGCTCGAGGCCCGGCTGCTGGAGCAGGCCTCGAGCTAGCCGTCGAGCGGCTGCCAGCCTCGCGACCCCGCCCATCGGGCGACCGGTCGAGCCGCATCCGCGCCTTCCACGGCCGCCCGCCGATCGCGCGCGGTCGACACACGCTCGTGCCAGCCGGGCGGAACGAGGCCGGCCGCGAGCTCCGCCAGCGGGGCGAGGACGAAGAGCCGTTCGGACGCCTCGGGGTGCGGCACGACGAGCGGGAGCGTGGTGTTCGCGGAATCGTTGGGGCGTGCCGCGGGGACGCGGTCTAGGTGCAGACGCGCACGCCCGAACAGCAGCAGGTCCAGGTCGAGCTCGCGCGGACCCCAGCGCCGACCCGCTCTGCGGCCGAACGCCCGCTCGAGCTGCTTGAGGGCGATCAACAGGGCCATCGCGCCGGTCGCGGGGGACTCGCCGGTCGGCGCGTCGAGGGCGGCGACCGCGTTGTGGAACGGAGGCTGGTCGATGACCCCGACCGGTGCGGTCAGGTACAGCCGCGACACCCCGCGCAGTTGCACGCCCGGTAGTGCGGCGAGCGCGGCGACCGCCGCCGCGAGGGTGGCCGCCGCATCGCCGAGGTTCGCCCCGAGCCCCACGTACGCCCGAACCCGTCCGCCCAGGATCGATCCCTCCGCTCGCTAGACTCGGCCCGTGAGACCGGTCGCGGTTCGCCTCTTCCACGCCGAGAGCGTCGCTGTCGACGGGCCGCTCGAGCGCCGGCTCGCGACCTTGCGCGGCGAGCTCGCCGGCCGCCTGGCCGATGCCTTCCGTGGTGCCGGCGCCGGCGACGTCGCGGTCGTCTCGGGGCCGCGCGACGATACACCGTTCGGACGGCGGCTTCGCGACCTCGTCCTCCGCGAGCGGCCCGCCGGGCTGATCGTGGCCGGGTCGGGTTCGCTCGCGTTGGCCCGCCCGGCCGATCTCCGACCGTTCCTCAACACCGCAGCCGCCGGCGAGCTCGTTGCGCTTGCGAACAACCAGTTCTCGGCGGACGCGGTGGCGATCGCCTGCGCGGAGCGCCTGGTCGACCTGCCCGACCTGCCCGCTGACAACGCCCTGCCCCGATGGCTGGCCGAGGTCGCCGGGTACCGGGTGACCGACCTGGCCGGCCGGAGCCGGCTCCAGATCGACGTGGACGGCCCGCTCGACGCGCTGATCGCCGGCGTGCCATGGCCGGACCCGGACGAGGTCGCGCGAGCAGCGGTCGCCCTCGACGCCGTCGCGGCGGTCGCGGACGACCCGCGGGCCGAGCTGCTCGTGTCCGGCCGCACCTCCGCCCGATCGCTGGCCTGGCTGGAGCGGCGCCTCCCTGCGAGGGTCCGGGCGCTGGTCGAGGAGCGCGGCCTGCGAGCGAGCGCCGGCCAGGCCCGGGCCGACGGCCTGCCCAACCGACGCCCCCCGGCCTCGGTGCTGGGGCTGCTGCTCGACGAGCTCGGCGCGGCGGCGCTGGGCGCCATCGTCGCGAGGCTCGGCGACGGGGCCCTGATCGACACGCGCGTCCTCCTGGCGCATCGTCTGGACGCAGACGAGCGGAGCTGGCCCCTCCCCGAGGACCGCTTCGCGTCAGATCTCCTGCTCCCGGAGCGGATCGCAGACCCGTGGCTGCGCGAGCTCACCGCGTCGGCGGTCGCGGCCCCGGTCCCGATCGTGCTGGGCGGCCACAGCCTCGTGGGCCCCGCCCTCCCGCTCGCGCTGGGTCGGCGACGATGACCGGCCTCCGGCGCGTGCCCCTCGGCGCGCTCGACGTCGGCAGCGAGCCGGAGCTCGTCGAGCGCCTCCGCGAGGAGATCGAGCGCGACGGGCCGATCACGTTCGCGCGGTTCATGGAGCGGGCGCTGTACGAGCCCGGGCTCGGCTATTACCGCCGGCCACGACCTGGGCCCGGTCGGGGGGGCGACTTCCTGACGGCCCCCGAGACGCACCCGATCTTCGGGCACGCGCTGAGCCGGCTCGTCACCGACGTCTGGGAGCGGCTCGACCGCCCATTTCCGTTCGTCCTGCGCGAGCACGGTGCGGGCGAGGGCGCCCTCGCCATCGCGATCCTCGACGGCCTGGCCGAGACGCCCGAGCTGCTCGAGGCCATCGTCGTCGAGCCGGTCGAGCTGGAGCCAGCCCGACTCGAGGCGTTCGACACCCGGCTCGACGCGGCGGGGCACGGAGCGCGGCATCGTCCGGCCGGCACCGCGGCGATCACCGGGCTGGCGCTCACCAACGAGGTCCTCGACGCGTTGCCGGTCCACCGGCTCGTCCAGCGCGGCGCCGACCTCAGGGAGGTCCTCGTCGGCTGGCGCGATGGCGGGTTCGTGGACGTCGAGGCTCCGCCCAGCAGCCCCCGGCTCGAGGAGCGGCTCAGCCGCGAGCAGATCGCGCTCGTCGACGGGCAGCGGGCGGAGGTCTGTCTCGCGATCCACGACTGGGTGGCGACGGCTGCCGCGCAGCTCCGGCGCGGCGTCCTGCTGGTGATCGACTACGGACACCCCGCCGCCGAGCTGTACGGCCCGCGACGCCGGGCGGGCAGCCTGGCGGCGTACGTCAACCACCGTGTCCACGACGACCCGCTGGTCAACGTGGGGCGGCAGGACCTGACCGCGCACGTCGACGTCAGCGCGGTCCAGTACGCAGCCGTCGCGGCGGGCCTCGTGGCGCTGGGTGCAACGTCCCAGGCGGAGCTGCTCGCGGGACTGGGCATCGAAGAGCTGCTCCAGCGGGCCCAGTCGGACCCCGCCACGACGATGGAATCGTACGTAACGCTCCGCGCGGGGCTGATGCGGCTGCTCGATCCCGCAGCGACCGGCGCGTTCAGGATCCTGGCGTTCGGGCGCGACGTCCCGATCGAGCCGCCGCTGCGGGGCTTCGAGTTCAGGCTCCAGCGACCGTGACAAAGCGGCCCGCGCCGGACCGGCGCTAGAATGCGGGCAGGCCCGTGGCACGGCCGACCGTACGCCGCGCGCCCCGGATTTGAGCCCAGCCTTCTGAGTCGGAGCGCACCGGCGAAGCGAGGCGCTGCGCGGAGATCGCTTGACCCCTCTCTGGTACGTCGTCGGGTTCGCCTTCGCGGGCGCCTCGTTCGTCTTCGCGACGATCGGCGCCGCGTGGCTGATCTCGCACCGCAATCGGGGCGACCACCACAAGGGCCTGCCCTACGAATCGGGCATCGACACCTACGGCGATACCCACGGGCGGTTCGGGCTGTCGTTCTACATTTACGCGCTGCTGTTCGTCGCCTTCGACATCGAGGTGATCTTCATCTATCTCTGGGCGATCGCCTTCCAGGATCTCCTGCTCGGCGGCTTCGTCAGCATGCTGATCTTCGTGGCGATCCTGCTGCTGGGGCTCGCCTATGCCTGGCGCAAGGGCGTGCTGACATGGCGCTAGACCCGGAGGCCCGCAACCTCGGCACGGGGTCGGGCGACGTGACCCAGATGCCGACGGACCAGCCCGGCAACCGGCCGGGCGCGCTGGTCACCACGGAGCCGTCGGATGTCATGGCGCCGATCGTCGTGCCCAACACGCTCTGGCAGTCGGCCGATCCGCTCGCGTACGACGGTGGCCGTGCCACCGACATCACCCACCTGCGCGAGGTGGAGGCAAGCGGCGCCGGGCGACGCGACGACGCGCGCTGGTCGGGGATGCTCGAGGTGATCCCGACCAAGGCGGATTACGTGCTCGACCTGATCCGCGCGAACAGCCTCTGGCCGCTGCTGTCGGGTCTGGCGTGCTGCGCGATCGAGATGATGTCCGCGGCGACGTCGAAGAACGACATGGACCGCTGGGGCATGTTCCCGTTCCGGGCGAGCCCCCGCCAGGCGGATGTGCTGATCGTGGCCGGCACGCTGACGACCAAGATGGCCGGCCCGCTCGTCCGGCTGTGGGAGCAGATGCCCGAGCCCAAGTGGTGTGTCGCGATGGGCGACTGCACGTGCTCCGGGGGTCGGTACAAGCGGAGCTACTCGACGGTCGAGGGGATCGACCGGGTGATGCCCGTCGACGTGTACGTGCCCGGCTGCCCGCCCCGCCCGGAGGGCCTGATCTACGGGATGATGAAGCTCCAGCAGATCATCAAGGATCGGCGCGGCCACTGGCCGGAGCGGGCGATCGGACCCACGGTTCCCGAGGGCGTCTGAGCGATGGATCGCCTCTTCCGGGGGCGCGTGGAGGCGCGCTTCGAGGGCCGCCTGACAGGGCCGGTCCGGCAGCGCCACGACACCACGGAGATGCGCATCGGGCCGGCCGACGTCCCGGACGTGCTGCGCACCCTGCACGACGATCCGGAGTTCCGGTTCACGTTCCTCTCGGACCTGTCCGGGGTCGACACCGGGATCGTGATGCAGGTCGTCTACCACCTCTGGTCGGACGTCACGCCCGACTGGCTGCGGATCATCGCGGACGGCCTGC
>Ga0183260_10004718_pt1 | contig 10803 bp, 9 predicted proteins | sample AntDrymUQ4972206_2_FD_129768 | JGI IMG/M metagenome (GOLD analysis project Ga0183260, IMG submission 129768) | Polar desert sand microbial communities from Dry Valleys, Antarctica - metaG UQ497 (22.06) (version 2) (version 2) | ecosystem: Environmental > Terrestrial > Soil > Desert | place...
ATCCCGACCGCACGCAGGTAGCTCGTGGTCGCGTCGCGCGCCGACTCGATACGGTCGGGCACGTCGGACAGGTCGCGGTAGCGGAGCTGGCGCAGTCCGGTGAGTCGCTGTGGGTCGGCACCGGCCGGGAGCACGTGCACGGCGACACCATCGGGCAGGTTGGCCATCGTGGTCGTGAAGCGGTGCCGACGGGCGATCTCGAAAGCGACGAACCCGACCTCCGACGGACCGCGCGGGGGGCGCAGCGGGGTCTCGACCCGGCCTACCTGCAGGACATAGACGGTGCGCGCCCCCAGAGCTACGGCGCGGCCGACCGGGATGCTGTCCACCAGCCCTCCGTCGAGGAAGTGCTCACCGTCGATCTCGACCGGCGGCAGCAAGCCGGGCACTGCACAGCTCGCCAGAACCGCCTCCATCAGCGGGCCGGCGGTGAACCATTGCTCGGTGGCGCGTTCGATGCTCGCGGCGACGCACTGGTACGGCAGCGCGAGGTCCTCGACCCGCACGTCGCCGAGCGTTGCAGCGAGCAGCTCATTCAGGGCGCTCGCAGGGTGCAAATGGGTTCGGGTGCGCAACAGCGTCGACGCCTGGGCGAGCAGCGAGCCTCCGAACAGATCGCTGTCGGCAAGCTTCTGCCACAGTGAGTGCAGCCGGGCGACCGACGCGTGACCCGGTTCCGCCGCGTACATCGCGCCGTTGATCGCGCCCACCGACGTGCCGTAGACCGCGTCCGGCACCACGCCTGCCTCAGCGAGCGCCAGCAGCATGCCGACCTGGCTGACACCGTGCACGCCGCCACCCCCGAGCACGAACGCCGCGGGGCGGTCCATGCCGCCATCGTGTCAGCATTTCCTGGGCCGTCGGTCGGCTGGGGTCAGCGGCCGCGGATGTCACGTGTGCGTTGTTCGATGCCCAGTTTTTCATAGAGGTAGCCGGGGACACCGGGACCGCTGGCGTCGTCGAGGCGCTGGGTCTCGTCGGTGCTGAGCCGCAGGCTCCCCTCGGCGAGGTTGCTCCTGAGCTGTTCGGTGGTGCGGGCGCCGAGGATCACCGACGTCACGGCCGGCCGGTGGGCCAGCCACGCGAGCGCAACACTCGCCATCGGCACATCTCGCGTCTTGGCGACGGCACGGACCGCGTCGACCACGTCCCAGGTGCGCGCCAGCGCCGAGCGACGTCCGTACGCTTCGACGCCCCGCTCGGGGGCCTCGCCGAGTCGGGTCCTGCCGCTAGGCTGCTCGTCTCGGACGTACTTGCCGGTGAGCCAGCCGCCGCCGAGCGGCGACCACGGCAGCAGGCCGAGGCCGTTGTCGAGGCAGGCGGGCACGATCTCCCACTCGATCTCCCGTGCCAGCAGGTTGTACTGCGGCTGCACGGTCACCGGACGCTGCCAGCCACGGTGCTCAGCCAGGTCGACGGTCTTCTGGATCTGCCATCCGGTGAAGTTGGACAGGCCGAAGTAGCCGATCTTGCCGGCGGCGACGGCATCGTCGAAGAAGCGCACGGTCTCGTCGAGCGGTGTCAGCGGGTCCCAGCCGTGCACCTGATAGAGGTCGATCGTCTCGACCTGGAGCCGACGCAGCGAAGCATCCAACGCGCGGGAGAGGTGACGCCGCGACAAGCCGAGCGCATTGGCGCCATCAGCGGTCGGGAAGCGGCCCTTGCTGGCAACGACGATCTGGTCCCGCACGTGGTGAGGGGCGGTCGCAAGCCAGCGACCGATGATCGACTCCGACTCGGTGCCCGCGTAAACGTCCGCGGTGTCGACGAGCATTCCGCCCGCATCCGCGTAGGTGTCCAGCTGCTCACGTGCGCCCGCCTCGTCGGTCTCGCGCCCGAACGTCATCGTCCCCAGGGCGAAGGTCGAAACGACGCACCCGCTGCGCCCGAGGGTCCGATGGTCCACGTCGCCAACGTACGCTGCCGGCTGTGCCGGCTGGGCACCCGTGAGCACCGTGGGTGGTCGACCATCCTTGCGTGGCAGGAGCTCTCGAGCCTTGGTCTCGAGTTCTCCTGCTGTCTCAGGTCAGGTCGGCGGCGAGGGCGGTCGCCGCCTGCCGCAGCAGTGGGACAGCCTGCTGCACGACGTCATTGCCCATCCGCGCGGCGGGTCCGGACACTGACAGCGCCAACCCGACTGCGACCTCGGGCACGGTGACAGCCACGCAGCGCACCCCGATCTCCTGCTCGCCGTCGTCGAGCGCGTACCCGTGCTCGCGTACCCACGCCAGCTGACCGAGCAGCTGGTCGGGATCGGTCACGGTGTGCTCGGTCTGTGCCGGCATCCCCGCGCCCTCGACCAGGGCGCGCGCGCGGTCGGGTGCCAGATTCGCTGCGAGGGCCTTGCCGACCGCCGTGCAGTGCAACATGACTCGACGACCCACCTCGGTGAACATCCGCATTGCGTGCCGAGACGGCACCTGGGCGACGTACACGACTCGGTCGCCGTCGAGCCGGGCCAGGTTGGCCGTCTCGCCGAGGTCGTCAACCAGCGCGGTCAGGTGGGGGCGGGAGACCGACGTGAGCATCGTCGTGGCGCTCTCGGTGAGCACGAGCAGCCTTGGACCGAGTGCGTACGCCCGCGACGGCTCCTGGCGGAGGTAGCCGAGGCCGACCAGGGTGCGGACCAGACGGTGAATCGTGGGAAGTGGAAGGCCGGACACCGCAGCGAGCTGAGACAGTGCCATGCCGGACCCGCTGTCGGACTCGTTGCGGGCGACAGCTTCGAGCAGTCCGACCGCACGCTCGATCGACTGCACGCCACCGGATGCGCTGGCCACGCGGTCACCATCCAGGGACCACGAAGACCAGCCAGGTGACCAGCGGTGCGATCGCGACCATCGAGAACCCCCAGATCATCAGCTGGCGGAAGATGCCGTCCCGATTGTCCTCCGGTGCGTTGGCGACGACAAGCGCGCCAGATGTCGAGAACGGGCTGGAGTCGACCACCGACACACCGATGGGGGCGGCCACTTCAACGACCTCACGCTGGCGGGCATGCTGGCCGGTGTGCAGATGGGCCCGACACTCGCCGGCGTTTCGGTCCTTCCCGGACTGGAGGCGGCCTTGCGGCGGTTGCAGGCATGACCGAGGAGCTGCGCCGACGGCTCGAGCGCGACCTTGCCGGTGGCGCCGCCGACGTGCGCTTCGACGACTACAGCCGGCACCTGTTCAGCCGCGACGCGAGCATGTACGCGATCCGGCCGCTCGGGGTTGCCTTCCCCCGCCACGCCGAGGATGTCGCGGCCGCGGTGCGGGCGGCCTACGAGCTCGGTCTGTCCGTGGTGGCGCGCGGCGCCGGCACCAGCCTGGCCGGTCAGACAGTCGGCCCCGGCCTGGTGCTCGACATGTCGATGCACATGAACCAGATCGTGTCGATCGACCCCGAGTCGCGCACGGCGCGGGTGCAGGCGGGTGTCGTGCAGGACGACCTCAACCGCGCCGCCGCGGCATCCGGGTTGATGTTCGGGCCGGACACGTCGACCAGCAACCGCGCCACGATCGGCGGCATGGTGGGCAACAACTCGGCCGGCAGCGGTTCGGTGCGGTTCGGCATGACGATCGACCACGTGTGCACGCTCGACGTCGTGCTTGCGGACGGGACGCGCGCCCGCCTCGAGCCCGTCGACGTCGACGAGCGGCGACGGCGCGCACTGGCGGACACCCTGGAAGGCTCGCTCTATCGACGCCTGCCCGAGCTGGTCGCCGGCAATCGGGACGCGATCACGGCTGGCTTTCCCCCGCACTGGCGGCGGGCCTGCGGCTACCGGCTCGACCGGATGGTCGACGACGAATCGTCGTTCGACCTGGCCAGGTTTGTGGTCGGCGCGGAGGGCACGCTGGTGATCGCCACCGAGGCAGTCGTCGACCTGGTGCCCAAGGCGGCGCACACCGTCTTCGGCGTCGGGCACTTCGACAGCGTGCAGGGCGCGATCGACGCCACCACCGACGCCCTCGACCTCGACCCGGCACAGGTCGAGATGCTCGACCGCACGATCCTCGACCTGTCCCGTACCAAGATCGAGTACGCCGCGCTAGGCGGGATCCTCGAAGGCGATCCCGAGGCACTGCTGTTCGTGTCGTTCACGGGTGACGATCCGGGCGAGCTCACGGCACGACTCGACGAGCTGAGTGCCCGCTGGCGCGAGCACCGCCACGGATACCACGTCCTGCGCGCCGAGACCGCCGAGCAGCAGGGCCACCTGCTCAAGGTGCGCAAGGCGGGGTTGGGCCTGCTGATGGGCGGCAGCCGTGGCACGAACCGGCCGCTGGCGTTTGTCGAGGACACGGCGGTTCCCCCCGAGCATCTGGCCGCGTACACCCGCCGGTTCCGCGACCTGTTGGACGAGCACGGCCTCTCCGCCGGCTTCTACGGCCATGCCTCGGTGGGGTGCCTGCACGTCCGGCCGTTCGTGGACCTGTCTCGGCCCGACCAAGTCGCGACGATGCGGACCGTTGCCGAACGCGTCAAGGACCTCGTCCGCGAGTACGGCGGCGTCAACTCCAGCGAGCACGGCGACGGACTCGCGCGCAGCGAGTTCAACCACGAGATCTTCGGCGACGAGCTCTATGAGGCGATGCGGCAGGTCAAGGCGATCTTCGACCCGACCGGCGTCCTCAACCCAGGCAAGATCGTCGACGCGCCCGCGATGACCGACCATCTGCGCGACGCCGCGCTCACCCCCGCGCCGCCTCTCGCCACCAGGCTCGATTTCGAGGTCGTGGGAGGGATGCGCGCAGCCGCGGACCGGTGCATGAACATCGGGCTGTGCCGCAAGACGACGATCGGTGCGATGTGCCCCTCCTACATGGCGACCCGGGAAGAGGAGCACTCCGTACGCGGGCGGGCCAACGCGCTGGTCAAGGCGCTGAGCGAGCCGGACCCCCACGCTGCGCTGGGCGATCAGCGGCTGCACGAGATTCTCGACCTGTGCCTGATGTGCAAGGCCTGCAAGAGCGAGTGTCCGCTCGGCGTCGACATGACGGCGCTCAAGAGCGAGACGTTGGCCCACCACCACGACCTGCACGGCACCCCGTTGCGCTCTCGCGTGTTCGGTGCGATCCGCACCCTGAATCGACTGGGCTCGGCGACGGCGCCGCTGTCCAACCTGCCCGGGAGGCTCGACCCGGTGCACAAGGCCTTGGTGCGGGCGCTCGGGATCGCGCCCGAGCGCCCGCTGCCGGTGTTTCGCCGAGACAACCTGGTGCGCTGGTTCGGAGCCCGGCCGACGCACGCGGCCACCGCCAACGGCGTGCTGACCTTCCTGGCTGACTCGTTCACGACCTATACCGAGCCCCACATCGGTCAGGCGGCGATCGAGCTGCTCGAGCGGTCCGGCTGGCGGGTGCGGCTGCAGTCCAGCGGTTGCTGCGGGCGGGCGAGCCTCTCGGAAGGGCTGGTCGACGACGCGAAGGCCAAGGCGCGCGCGCTGTCCCGACAGCTGGTTGCGGGTGCGCCCGCCGGCTCTCCGATCGTGGGCTGCGAACCGTCCTGCCTGTTCACCCTCCGCGACGAGCACGCATCCTTGTTGCCGGGCGATGCTGCTGTCGCTGATGTCGGTGGCCGGGTGCGCCAGCTGGAGGAGCTGCTCTCCGAGGCGATCGACGCCGGGCAGCTGCCGCTGCGCACCGACTCGTGGCTTGCCGGTCGGCGGGTGCTCTATCACGGCCACTGCCACCAGAAGGCCGAGGTTGGTACCGCTGCCACCGTTGCGCTGCTGCGTCGCATCCCTGGCGTGGAGGTCGTCGAGATCGACGCGGGCTGTTGCGGCATGGCCGGGTCGTTCGGCTTCGAGGCCGAGCACTACGACGTGTCGATGACCGTTGGCGAGGACCGGTTGTTCCCCGCCTTGCGGGCCGAGGCGCCGGACACGGTGGTCTGCGCGACCGGGGTGTCCTGCCGCCAGCAGATCTTCCACGGCACCGACCGTTCGGCCTGGCACCCTGTCGAGCTGGTGCGGTGCGCGGTGACCACGAGCTGAAGCGCCGGCGAACGCGTTGTCATGGTGATCGAGCGCGACTCCGGCTCGAGGTCGCTGGCGCGCCAGGCGCGCTCGTAGCCAGCCACCCACGCCATCACGTCGTCTCGGGTCACGGCGTCAGTGTGCTGACCTTCTTGCCCAGCGTCGAGCGGTCGCGAATCTGTCGCCAGGACACGAAGACCTTGGCCAGCGCCGTCTGGACAAGATCCTCTGCCAGCCCCTGATCACCTGCCAGCAAGTAGGCAGTCCGCAGCAAGGCAGGGCTGCGGACGCGCACGAACTCGGCGAACGTCACCTCGTCATCGGCCACCGCAACTCCTCTGCGTCTGACCATAAGGACGCGGGTTGCGAGCCGAAGCGTTGTCACCGCAGCTTGTCGGTCCGCTCTCGGCAATCCAGCGGACCGGTCGTGGACAGGGCACGATGCCGGGCATGGCGGACGCGCACCCCCTGGGGATCGACATCGGCGGCAGCGGTATCAAGGGAGCGCCTGTCGACCTCGACGAGGGCGCGTTCGTCGGCAAGCGCAAGCGCATCGCCACCCCGCAACCATCGACTCCGGAGGCGGTTGCAGACGTCGTCGCCAAGATCTCTCACCACTTCGCGGACGTCACCGGCGACTCCCCTATCGGCGTCACGCTGCCGTCGGTCGTGCAGTCTGGGCTGGTACGCACCGCCGCCAACATCGACCGGACGTGGATCGGCACCAACGCCGTGCTGCTCTTGCAGGAGCGGCTCGGGCGGTCGGCAACCGTCGTCAACGACGCGGACGCGGCGGGAGTCGGCGAGCTGCGCTACGGCGCGGCGCGCAACACCGGCGGCCTGGTGCTGCTCGCCACCTTGGGCACGGGGATAGGCACCGCCTTGCTGTACGACGGTGTGCTGGTGCCGAACAGCGAGCTCGGGCACCTCGAGGTGGACGGGTTCGATGCCGAGACCCGCGCGTCGTCACACGCCAAGGACAACGACGACTTGTCCTACGAGGAGTGGGTGCCGAGGTTGCAGCGCTACTTCGCGCACCTGGAGGACCTGCTGAGTCCCGACCTCATCGTCGTGGGAGGCGGCGTGTCGAAGGACGCCGACAAGTTCCTGCCGCTGCTGCACCTGCGGGCGCCGATCGTCCCGGCCCAGCTGGGCAATGCGGCCGGCATCATCGGGGTGGCCTGGCTGGCGGCGCAGGCCTGAGCCGAGCCGTCGCCGACGCCGGGCCAGGCCAGTCATTTCGTCAATCCTGGCAGGCGAAAGTCCTTGCGGTCCGGAGGCTGGACGACTATACTCGAACACGTGTTCGATACCTGGGGAGACTTCACCCACGACGACGCCGGTGCTGCGGGCGAGGCGACGGTGGGGCGGGTGCTGGACCAGCTCGCGCAGGTGTTCGGCTGCGACCGGGCCGCGTTGGGTCGGGTCGTCGGCGAGCCGGCTCCGGCCGCCGGCCTGGACCCGGACCGGTTGCTGGAGCGGATCGGGGCGGCCGAGCGGTTGGCCGATGCGGTGCACGCCGTCCAGGTCCACGACCTGGCCGGGTTCGCCGCGGCGCGCCGCGCCGAGGACCACGAGCTGGGTCTGCGTGGTGACCTGGTCGGGCGCACCGCGGCGATCGAGGTGGCCGCGGCGTGCACCGTGGCGACCCAGACCGCGCAGTCCCGGTTGTGTGATGCCGAGGTCGCCACCGGGCGGCTGCCCGGCCTGTTGGGCCTGGTCGGCGGCGGCCGGGTCTCGATGGGCGGGCTGCGCCGGGTCATCGCCGAGACGTGGCTGCTGGATCCGGACCTGTTCGCCGCCGCGGACCGCTTGCTGGCAGCCGAGGCCACCAGCCGCCGGCTGAGTCCCGGCCAGCTGGGAACCGCCGCGGCGCGGCGGGTCATGCAGCTCGACCCCGACGCCGCGGCCAAGCGGGCCGCCAGCGCCCGCCGGGACCGGCGGGTCCGGTTGTGCGACCCGGTCGATGGGACCGCCGCGGTGGTGGCCACGCTGCGCGCAGAGGACGCGCTGGCGGTGTGGGACCGGCTCGACCGCACCGCCCGCGGGCTGCGCGCACACGGCGATGCGCGCAGCCTGGACCGGTTGCGTGCCGACCTGTACGTCGAGCTCATCACCGGCCGACCCATGCTCAGCGGCCCCACCCCCGACGACGATGCTGCTGCCGGTGCCGCCACCGGCACTGTCGACAGTGCTGACAACGCGGCTGGCGCCGCTGGTGACGAGGCTGCCGGCGACGAGGCCGGTGGGGCGGTGTGGCGGTCGGTGGCCGGACGGGAACCGTGGACCTGGACGTCGCCACCGCCGCCGGTCGAGCTGCAGTCGGACCCCGACCCCGAACCCGGCCACCGGTGCTGGGACACCTACCCCGACACCGACACCGACACCGACACCGACGCCGACCAGCCGGGCGATGGTCCGGTGTTGGCGCGCACCGTGGAGGTGCAGGTGGTGGTGTCGTTGTCGTCCCTGCTCGGCCTCGACGACGACCCGGGACTGCTGCGGGGCTACGGCGCGGTGCCGGCCGGGCTGATCCGCGACCTGATCGATCACAACGAGGCCGCCGGCGGCAGCACCGTGCTGCGCGGCCTGTTCTGCGACCCGATCGACGGCCGGTTGATCGCGATGGACTCCACGGCCCGCTTCTTCACCGGCGGGCTGCGCCAGTTCCTGGCCTGTCGCGACCAGACCGACCGCCTCACCGGCGGCACCATCGCCGACCTCGACCACATCTGCGACCACGACCACGGCGGGGCCACCACCGCGGCCAACGGCCAAGGACTGGGCCGCCGCTCCCACACCCTCAAGGACCACCCCGGAATCAGCGTGCACACCCTGCCCGTCGACCAGCACGGCGACGGGCTCGACACCTACCGCCAACACGCCCCAGACATCCGCTGGACCTTGCCCACCGGACACACCCTCCGCAGCAGACCCCCACCCGCACTCGGCCATGGCTCCGACCCAGCAGCGATGCCCGACCAGGCAGCCATCATCGCCCTGGCCGACCGCGGCTACACCGACACCGAGCTCCCCCACATCCTGCGCACCCTGCGCCACAGCACCGCCGCCTGAGCCACCAGCTCAGCGGCTCGGGAATGGATCGCGAGGCGGGCTCGTTGATGTTGGCCCCCCACCAGACGATCGTGCCGGGAGAAGCTGCCCATGCCACCTGCACCTGTTCCCGCCGACCTGACCGCCGCTGCCTCCACCTCCGAGGCCGTCTCCGACCCTCACAGCGAGCTCGACCGTCAGGCTGCCGTCTGGGCAGGCCTCGGGCACGAACTGTCCGACCTCGCGCTCGACTCCTTGCGCGCCGCACTCGCCGACGACCCCACCGCGCCCACGACCCAGGAGCGGGTTCCGTTCGTGCTCGTCGTGCCGGGGGCCGGCATACCCGCCGAGCGCGCTATGGCGCGCACCTCCTTGGGGGGCAGGCCGGGATCGGTCAACCAGCACGCGGGTGACATCGACAGCTTCGCGCCGATCCCGTCAGTGGGGCAGCCGCCCGCTGGCGCATACCTGCTGGTCGACGTCGAGCGTGGCTCGGAGTTCTGCGGCGTGCCACCGGAGCTCGCGGTGATCACGCTCGCCGAACGCGGTCGCACACCGCTGACCGTCGCCGAGGGCGTCGCCCTGATCACAGTGCACCCCGAGGTGCTGGAGACCAATCACTGCTTCTCGCTGGCGGGCTCGCGTGCGGGCGACCGCAGGGTCCCCGCGATCTGGATCAGCAAGCGGGCCCCGCACCTCGGCTGGTGCTTTGCCGGCACCCCGCACAGTTGGCTGGGCGTCGCGTCCGCCGGCGCCCGCAGACCACCGCCGGCGAGCTCTGCATAGGCTGCCGGCGTGCCCGAAGGAGACAGCGTGTGGCGGGCCGCTCGTCGGCTCGACCGCGGTCTGCTGGGACGCCGCATTGTTTGCAGCGACTTCCGGGTACCTCGGTACGCGACCGCTGACCTCTCAGGCAGGTTGGTGCTCGGCACGGGCACGTACGGCAAGCACCTGTTCACCCGCTTCGACGACGAGACGACACTGCACACCCACCTGCGGATGGACGGCGAGTGGACGGTGCTGCGGCCGGGTCGGCGGCTGCCCGGCCGATTGGCCGGTGACATCCGGGTGCTGCTGCGTACGGCCGACGGCCGCCAGGGTCTCGCCCTGCGGATGCCCGTGGTGGAGCTCCTGGCCACCAGCGCGGAGGCCGAGATCACTGCGCACCTCGGGCCTGATCCGCTGCGCGACGACTGGGACGGCGCCGAGGCGGAGCGCCGGCTTGCCGCGCAGCCGTCTCGGCCGCTGGCGGCGGCGCTGCTCGATCAGCGCACCCTGGCGGGGCTCGGGAACCTCTGGGTCAACGAGGTGCTGTTCGTACGGGGACACAGCCCGTGGACTCCCGCAGGCGCGGTCGACAGGCCAGCACTGCTCTCGACGGCCGTACGCATGCTCCGCCAGTCGATCACGGTGCGCGGCAACGGCCAGGTCACGACGGGCAACCCGCGGCCCGGCGAGGAACACTGGGTCTATGGCCGGTCCGGGCAACCGTGTCGCCGCTGCCGGAGCACCATCCGGTACGCCCCCGAGCGGCCGGGCGACGCCGCGTGGCGGGCGACCTGGTGGTGCCCGTACTGCCAACCAGGTCCCGGCCCGGACGGCACGGAGTCCGGGCACCCGTCAAGGAACCAAGTGTCGAGACAGGGAGCGCAGCCATGACCGCTGACCAGCAACGGCGCCCGCACGTCGTCGTGCTCGGCGGCGGATTCGGTGGGCTCGCCGCCGTGCACGGTCTGCGCGGGCTGCCGGTCGACGTGACGCTGATCGACCGGCACGCCTACAACAC
>Ga0183260_10004719_pt1 | contig 10802 bp, 10 predicted proteins | sample AntDrymUQ4972206_2_FD_129768 | JGI IMG/M metagenome (GOLD analysis project Ga0183260, IMG submission 129768) | Polar desert sand microbial communities from Dry Valleys, Antarctica - metaG UQ497 (22.06) (version 2) (version 2) | ecosystem: Environmental > Terrestrial > Soil > Desert | place...
CGCGTCGGCGAGGGGCCGTTCCCGAGCGAACTGCTCGACCAGATGGGCCAGCGGCTGCGCGACGGCGGCAGCGAATACGGATCGGTGACCGGGCGGCCACGCCGCTGCGGCTGGTTCGACGCCGTCGCGCTGCGCTACGCAGTCCGCGTCAACGGGCTGGACGCGCTGGCGATCACCAAGATGGACGTGCTCGACGGGCTCGAGTCGCTGGAGATCTGCACCAGCTATCGCGTCGACGGCGAACCGCTGCACGACTTCCCGTCCGAGATCGGCCACCTGGCCCGCTGCCAACCGGTCTACGAGCGTGTGCCGGGCTGGTCCGCCCCGACCGCCGGGGTCCGCAGTTTCGACGCGCTGCCGGCCGAGGCGCGCGCCTACATCGCGACGCTCGAGCAGGCCGTCGGTATCCCGGTGGCGCTGATCTCGACCGGCTCGGACCGGCACGACACGATCCTGCGCGACGATGCGGTCGCCGCGACGTGGTTCGCGCTGCCTGCGTGACGTGGCCACGCCTATGGTTGCGTCGGCAGGCACGCACGGCGGCGGCCCCGGTGGCGCAGCCGGTCCGGCCGCGGCACTGCGCTGCGTCGGCCTGCTCAAGCGTTACGGCGACGTGCTCGCGGTCAACGGCCTGGACCTCGAGGTCCAGCGCGGCGAATGCTTCGGCCTGCTCGGTCCCAACGGCGCCGGCAAGACCACCACCATCGAGATCCTCGAGGGCCTGTCGACGCCGGATGCCGGCCAGGTCGAGGTGCTCGGCCTCGGCTGGGCGCGCGACGCCAGCCGGCTGCGCCAGCGTCTCGGCATCCAGCTGCAGGAGACGCAGCTGAACGACAAGCTGACCGTTGCCGAGACGCTGCGCATGTTCCGGTCGTTCTACGCGCAGGGCCCGAGCGTGGACGCCCTGATAGCCAGCGTCGGCCTGGAGAGCAAGCGCGACGCGTGGTACAGCAAGCTGTCGGGCGGCCAGAAGCAGCGGCTGGCGGTCGCGTGTGCGCTGGCCGGCGATCCCGAGGTGCTGTTCCTCGACGAGCCGACCACCGGGCTGGATCCGCAGTCACGTCGTCAGCTGTGGGACCTGCTCGGCCAGTTCAAGCAGCGCGGCCGGACGATCCTGCTGACCACCCACTACATGGACGAGGCACAGGTGCTCTGCGATCGCGTGGCGATCGTCGATCACGGCCAGGTCATCGCCCAGGGCACGCCGCTCGAGCTGATCGCCTCGCTCGGCGCCGAGCACATCGTCGAGTTCGCGCTGGCCGAAGGGCGGACGATGCCGGCCGAGTCGATCCTGGCCCGCTTGCCCGGCGTGCGCCGCGCCTCGGTGGACGACGCACGGGGGACGTTGATCGTGGCCCACCTGCACGAGGCCCTCCCGGCGTTGCTGGCCGCCGTGGCCGAGGCCGACGCGTTCACGCTGCTGACCACGCACAGCGCGACGCTGGAAGACGTCTTCGTGTCGCTGACCGGCCGGCAACTGCGCGACGGGTAAGCGAACGACCACCATGCGCCTCTCGACCCGACCGCTCTGGCAGCTGACCATCAACCGATTCCGCGAGTTCGTGCGTGAGCCGGAAGCGGTGTTCTGGGTGTTCGCCTTCCCGGTGCTGTTGGCCTGTGCGCTCGGGCTGGCGTTCCGCTCGCAGGGCACGCCGGACGTGCTGGTCGCCGTGCTGCGTACCGGGGCGTCGGCCTCCCTGGCCAGGACGCTCGGCGCGCATCAGGGCCTGCGGGTCAGGGAACTGGATCGCACAGAGGCCGACGTCGCGCTGCGGAACGGGGCGATTCACCTGCTGGTCGTGCCTGGCGAACCGCTGACCTACGAACTCGACCCGAGCCGTCCGGAGAGCCGGGTCGGCCGGTTCGTCGTCGACGACCTGCTGCAGGCAGGCGCGGGGCGACGGTCGGCGCTCGCAGTCGCCGACCGGCTGGTGACGGTGCCGGGCTCGCGCTACATCGACTGGGTGGTGCCCGGCCTGCTCGGCATGAACATCATGGGCACCGGGATGTGGAGCGTGGCCTTCTCGGTGGTCCAGGCACGGGTCCGCAAGCTGCTCAAGCGCCTGATGGCGACCCCGATGCGCCGCACCGACTACCTGCTGTCGCACATGGCCTCGCGGCTGATCTTCCTGGTCCTCGAGGTGGGACTGCTGCTTGGCTTTGCGGTGCCGGTGTTCGGCGTGCCGGTGCACGGGTCGTGGCTGCTGCTCGGCGTCCTGTGCCTGCTCGGCGCCGTGACCTTCTCCGGCCTCGGCCTGCTGGTCGCCAGCCGCGCCCAGACAGTTGAAGGGGTGTCTGGCCTGATGAACCTGGTGATGGTCCCGATGTGGGTCTTCTCCGGCGTGTTCTTCGCCTCGGAGAACTTTCCCGCGATGATGCAGCCGTTCATCGCGCTGCTGCCGCTGACCGCGCTGAACCAGGCGTTGCGTGGCGTGATGATCGACGGCGCCGGCGCGGCGGCGTTGTGGCCGCAGGTGGCGATCCTGACGACCTGGACGCTGGTGAGCTTCACCGCGGCCCTGCAGTTGTTTCGCTGGCGTTGATGGTCGGGCGGCTCCCAGGAGCCACTGTCGACGCGCCAGGCGTCGGGTCGAATGGGTCGCGGATGGGTGCCTAGACTCGACGTACAATGTGCGACCGTGTCGCGAACCACGAGGGCTGGTAGCTCAGTGGTAGAGCAGGCGCCTTTTAAGCGCTCGGTCGTGGGTTCGATCCCCACCCGGCCCACCAAATCGTCGTTCCCGCCCTCGATTGGCCGCAAGTAGCTGAAGGCCGGAGTTGGTACGGCCTACGTCCCAGCGGTCGGCAGGGTCTCTCGAGAATCGTACTCGGCGCGAACCGCCGAGAAGTCCGGCGATTGCTCGGGCGCTGGATGGTTGGACGTCAAACCAAGGTACTGGTAAGTTCGAGAGATGCTGCATCGGGTGCGGGGCGCCGAACCGCCCCGGTTATTGGGATGCACCGCACGGCTCGTCCGCCAGACGGCCACATGGCATGCCGTCATGGTCGCGGCAAGCATCGTCCTGCTGTGGATTGCGGCCTCGCTGCTTGCCAGAACGGCGCACCACCAGCGGATGCAGCGGGCCACACGGGCGGCTACCCGCGCCGAGGCTGCAACTGCGGCGAAGCGGGGCCGCGACGCGGTTGCGTTCAGGCGGGAAGCGGTGGTGCTCGAGCCAAATCGGCCCGAGTATCGCCTCGCACTCGCCAAGGCCCTCGTGACCGTGGGACAGCCAGCAGAGGCCGAGCCTTACGTGCAGGAGGCGTTACGAGAGGAGCCGGTCAATGGCGAGGCCAACCTGGTCCTTGCACGCATCCTCGATCAGCAAGGCAACCGGGCAGAAGCCGAGCGAGCCTTTTATCGCGCGATCTATGGTCGATGGCCGACGAGCGGGCAGTCACTCCGTACCCGAGCGCGGCTGGAACTGGTCGACCTCTACCGGCGCAGCGGGGAGCGCGGCCGACTCCGGGCCGCCTTGCTGGAGCTGTCGACGGCCTTCCCGGGCGATCGCGCACTGCAACTGCAGGCGGGGCGCGACTTGCTGGCCGCAGGGTTCAGCGATGACGCGGCGCGGCAACTCCGGGTGGTAGTCGAGAGATTCGCGGACGCCGGCGATGCGTTGAGCCTGCTCGCGAAGGCCGAGTTTGCTCGTCGCAACTACGTCGACGCCTACTCGGCGGCCAGTCGCGCGGTGGCCCGGGATGGCCATGACGACGAGGCCGCAGCGCTGCGTGGGCTCTCGGCCCGCGTGCTGGGGCTCGATCCCGACCAACCCCGCCTCTCGTCCCGCGAGCGACTGACGCGCCTGCGTGTCCTGCTGAGCCACGTGAGGACTCGGATGGGCCGCTGCGACGCCGGCAAGACCGGCGACGGCGACAGCCTCCTGCCGCTAATCGACCAGTGGCTCGCACGACGATCCCCCGACGCCGACCTCGGTCGCACCCTCCTCGAAGGCGCAGTGAGACGTCTGCCACCCGCCTGTCTGCCGCCACCTGAGACCGACGCGATCGGACGCGTCCTCGCGGATCTGGTCGCGGAGCGCCGGCGATGAGCGACCTCCCCCGCGCCCCGTCCCTGCGCGTCTGGACGTTGACCGATGCCCAGCGCTTCCTGGTGCTCGCCGTGCTCATCGGCGTGTGCACCGGCCTGGTCGTGGTCTGTTTCCATGCCGCGATCGAGCTTGTCGACTACTCGGTGCATGACACCGGCACGACCAGTCTGATGCAGGTGCTCTGGCCAGCGCTCGGGGCGGCCGCCGCGGCGCTTGTCGTCCGGCTGGTGCCCGCGAGTGGGGGCAGTGGCATCGTGCAGACCAAGTCCGCGCTGTACGTCTCCAACGGGCACATTCCGTTCGCAGCCGTCCCCGGCAAGTTCTCGGCCTGCGTCCTGTCGATCGGGACGGGCACGCCGCTGGGTCCCGAGGATCCCGCGCTGCTGATGGGCGCGGGCATCGCCTCGCGCCTCGGTCAGGTGTTCGGGCTCACGCAGCGCTCGATGCGGTTGATCGCTCCCACCGGCGCCGCCGCCGGAATCGCCGCCGCCTTCAACACGCCGATCACGGGCGTCTTGTTCGTGATGGAGGAAGTGGTTGCGGGCTTCGATGCCGCTGTCATGGGGTCGATCGTGCTGGCAGCCGTATCTTCAGTGGTGACGTCCCGGCTGTTCCTCGGCGAGAGTCCCTTGTTCAGCGTGCCGGAGGTTGCGGCGATCAGCCACCCCAGTGAGCTCGTGGCCTACACGGCCCTGGGAGTGGTGGCCGGGCTCTTTGCCACGGCGTACGTCAGGCTCATGAGCCTGCTGCGATACAAGCTGGGCGCGATCCACCTGCCGCCGACGGTCGGGCCCTTGTGTGCCGGCCTCATGGTCGGCCTGGTCGCGCTCGCCTGGCCTGACGTGCTTGGCACCGGCTACCGCGCCATGGACGCGGCACTGCACAACCAGTACGCCTGGTCCACGATGGCGACCCTGGCCATCGTCAAGATGCTGGTCTCCGGCGTGGCCTTCGGTGCGGGTACGCCCGGCGGCCTGTTCGCGCCGACGCTGTTCCTGGGCGTGATGGTGGGGGGCGCATTCGGCGGCCTGGCCCCGGCCTGGCTGCCGATGGTCAGCGGGCCGCAGAGCACGATGGTGCTGGCCGGCATGGCGGCGATGTTCGCCGGTGTGTTCCGTGCCCCCATGACGGCTGTCTTCATGGCCTTCGAGCTGAGTGGGACGGCTGGCAGCATCGTGCCCGCGATGGTCACATCGACGCTAGCGTTCCTGGTCGCGCGCCAGCTGCACCGCCAGTCGATCCTCGACCTCGTCGCCGAGCACGAGGGCGCGGTGCTGCCCTCGGCAAGGCTCGTCAGACCGGAGGCGCCACTGCACGTCGAGGACGCGATGGCGCCCACACCGTCCTCATCGGTGCTAGTGCTCGATGTGGCCTGGAGCGCGGCGGAGGCGCGTGCAATGCTCGACAACTCCGCGACAACGCGAGTAGTGGTCCAGGGACGCTCCGGGCGCTGGGCGGTAGCCGACGTGGCGGCCGCGCGAGTGGCGGCCGAGCACGAACTGGCGTGGGCCGCGGTTCAACACGGAGACTTCCGGACCGACGGCATGGCCGCGTCGGGGTTCCTCAGCGTCGAGCCGGTGTACCCGGACGAGTGGCTCGATGTGGCCCTGCGCCAGCTCGCCCGCGCGCCGCTCGTCCCGGTCATCTCGCGCCTGAATCACCGACAGCTCTTGGGCCTGGTCGACCAGGCAGATGTTCGTCGGGCCTACGGAGGCGCCGCGCCGCACGAAGCGTAGCGAGCCGACGCGCGACCGGCATGGCTTGCCCACCTGGGCCGTTACGGGGCCACACACGGGCGCGCCGCGGTATGCGCTCCAAGAAGACAGCGCATCGGACCCGTGGCTATGATGCGCGGATGCGCACCCCGCCGAGATCGGAACTGCCTGAAGTCCTTGCCTTCATGCAAGGCCTGTGGGCCGTCGTTCACCGCATGGAACGCCTGTCGAAGCAGATGGGGACACGCAGTGGGGTGACCGGCCCACAACGTCTGGTCCTGCGTCTGGTGGCGCTCTTTCCAGGTCTCTCGGCCGGCGATCTCGCGACCATGCTGCACTTGCACCCGAGCACCCTGACTGGCATCCTGCGACGCCTCGACGATCAGGGCCTGATCTCCAGGACGGCCGATCCCGACGACCGCAGGCGCACGAGCATGCGCCTGACCAGTCGCGGTACCCGCGCCAGTACCAGCACCAGGGCGACCGTCGAAGGGGCGGTCGCCGCCGCGCTCGCACGCACGTCGGATGCGCACCGCGACATCACCCGTCGCTTCCTCGAGCAACTGGCGAGCTGCCTGGACCACGAGGTCGACCGTTTCGAGAAGTAGCGGCAGTCGCCTGATCCGCCGGTGGTCACACGGGTCCAGCATTGCGGCCGGCCTGCCTCTGGTCTCCCCACGGTGAGGGTCCGATGGGACATCACGACGATGAGGGCTGAGCGGCGAGCCTGTCCACCAGATCCTCGAGCACCGTCGCTGTCGGCCGGTCAGGGACGCCGGGCGCCTATCGCCCGCGCCGGGTTGCCGGCCACCGTCGTGCCTGCGGCGACGTCGCGCGTCACCACCGCGCCGGCGCCGACGATTGCATCGTCTCCGATCGTGACGCCCGGCACGATGATGCAGCCGCCCCCCAGCCAAACGTTGTCGCCAATCGTGACCGGCCGGCCCGACTCGAGGCCCGCGCGCCGCGTCGCCGCGTCGCGCGGGTGATCCGCGGTGTAGATCTGCACCAGGGGACCGATCTGGCAGGCCTCGCCGATGGTGATCGCCACGACGTCGAGGAACACGCACTGCATGTTGACGAATGTGCCGGCGCCGAGGTGAATGTAAGTGCCGTAGTCGCAATGGAACGGCGGCCGGATGACCACGCCAGAGCCGACACTGCCGAGCAACTGGCCCAGGATCGCGCCGCGCTCGGCGGCGGCCGTCGAGCGCGAGCTGTTGTACTGGCCGAGCAGGGCCTGGGCGCGATGGTGATCGGCCGCCAGTTCCTCGTCGTCGACGGCGGTGTACAACTCACCGCCTTGCATTCGCGCCTTCTGCGTGTCGGCGTCGCTCATGCCGTCAATCGTCGCATGACTGTCGGCCGATTCAAGCGCGCCGGCCGCTGGCGCGCGCGGCCGGCAGGCTGCACGGTACACTGCTGGGGCCGTGTTGCCATCGTTGAAGCTTGCCAATCTCTGGCGCGTGATCCGCGATGTGGACCTCGACCAGATCCGCGCGACCGCCCGCACGCCGTTCGAACTGCTGATCGTGGCCGACGATCCGGATGCAGGTGCACGGGTCCGTGACGCGCTGGCGACGCTGCCGACCGGAGGCCTGCACCCGTTCGTCACGCTGCTCACGCCGGACGAGTTGCCGGGACGGCAGACCGTGCCGCTGGTGACCGTGCTGGTGAGCGCGGCGCCGACGCCGTCGACGCGCCTGATTGGCGCCGAGCATTACGGTGTGCACGCCGGATGGCCGAGGCACATGGTGGCGGGCGTCCCGGACGACCTCCGCCTGCTGTTCCCGCCGATCGTCGCGCTGGTCGACGGCGACATGCGCCTGGCGCTGGCCTCGGCGTTGCCGGCGTTTCGTCCCGCGGTCGCCGAGGCGATCGTCGACGAAACCGCCAAAGCCAATGCGTCGTTTGCTGCCACCACCGGTCTGGCCGAGATCATCCCGGTGCTGAACGTGCCGCTCAACCTCGGGGACATGGTGATCCTGACGAAGAACCAGCTGGCGATGGGCTACCGGATCGCGCTGGCAGCCGGCCGCGACGGCGAACCACGCGCGATGGTCACCGAGATTCTCGGGGTGCTCGGCGGCGGGCTGCTGTTCCGGCAGATGGCCCGGCAACTGGTGGGCCTGATTCCGGTCGCCGGTCTGCTGCCCAAGGTGGTGATCGCGTATGCCGGGACGTACGCGATAGGCCGGGCATTGACGGCGTGGGCGATGGGCGGCGTCGCCGTCAGTCCCGACAGCATCTCGCGCTACACCGCGGACGGGCTGGGGCGCGGCCGCCTGCTGGCGCAGGAGCTGCTGGCCTCGGTGCGCACCAGGGCGCCGTCGCGCCGCTGGCAGCGGCTGCGCGGCTGGCTGCCGCCGCGTCGCCGCGGCACTGCGGGGCCACCTTCGTCAGACACGTAAGTCGTCATGCACATCACCATCATCGTCAATCCGGCGGCTGGCACGGCGCAAGCGCCGGAGCTGGTGGTTGCGGCCGAGACACGGCTGCGCGAGGCTGGACATCAGGTCACGGTCGAGGCGACTGCGGAAGCTGGGGATGCCGAGCGATTCGCTTCACGGGCGGTGCAGGCGGGGGCCGGGCTGGTCGTGGCGGCCGGGGGCGACGGCACACTCAACGAAATCGTCAATGGAGTGGCAGCGGTGGCTGGCGGGCTCGAGGCGTGCGCGCTTGGCGTGCTGCCGGTGGGCACCGGCAACGACTTCGCGCGAGGCGTTGGCGTCGACGGCGATCCCGAGGCGGCGGTCGGACGCCTGCTCGACGGCCACGAACGCCGCGTCGACCTGGTGCAGCTCGATCGGCGGGTGTTCCTGAACGCCTCGGCCGGCGGCTTCACCGCGGAGACGTCGGCGCAAGTCACCAGCGAGCTGAAGAACGCCGTCGGCAAGGTGGCGTACTTGATTGGGGGCGCGAGGGCGCTGTTCGAGTACGCGCCGGTTGCGGTGCACATCGAGAGCGGCGACTACCGCGTCGACACCGACATGCAGCTGTTTGCCGTCTGCAATGGCGCGTACATCGGCGGCGGGCACCAACTCGCGCCGACCGCGCGGCCCGACGACGGGCGGTTCGAGGTGTGCGTCGTGCGGGCCAGTTCCACACTCGAATTCCTGACGCTCCTGCCGCGGCTCTCCTCAGGCGACCACGTCGAGGACGACGACGTGATCTACTTCAGGGCCGAAGAGGCGACGCTGACCTTCGCGCGCCCGATCAAGATCAACACCGACGGCGAAGTCTTCGAAGCCTCGCGCTGCCACTACCGGATTCGTCCCGGCGCGCTGCGCTTCATGGCGCCGCCAGCGCCGGCTACGACCGGCCTGCCGCCGCGCTGAACTCCGAGCGCGCTGCTGGGGTCACCGCCCTGAGGCCTGCTTGGCATACACTCGCGGTTGTGACACTTGGCAGCGGCGCTTCTTCCCACGAGCAGGCGCGGCGACTCACCAACGCGTGGCCGCCGGCCGGGCTTGGGTTGGTAAGCGTGCCGTTGCCCACCGCGGCGCGTGCCAGTGCAGCGGCCCTGCAGGGACCGGGGCCTGCCGATGTGCGCCCCCCGCGTTCGGCGCCGGCCGCGACTGGATGTGGCCGTTGATGAAGTCACGCCAGAGTGCCCCGACGCCCGAGCCCGGAGCGGCGCCGCGGCCGGACCAGTCGATGTGGACCTTGCGCCGGGGCTTGCCGGAGCGCCGCGCGGTGTGTCTACTGCGCCAGCATCCGCTCGGAGTCGAACTGCACATCAGCGTCAACGGCGAGATCCAGTACTCGCAGATCTACGACCAGCACGGCGATGCCTCGGCGTATGCCGCGTCACTGGCGACGCAGATGGAAGCGACCGGCTGGGAACGGCTCTGATCACGGGTCGCCGGCGTCGTGATCGTGCGGCACGGCCTGTCGGCCTTCAGCGCCAGCCCCGCCGCTCGTAGGTGGCGCGCACCCGATCGGCGCGGCGCAGCGCCCACTCCAGGTGCAGGTGCACTTCGGTCAGAATCGGGCGTTCGCCGACGATCACCCACAACTCCCACCCGGCGGCGTGCTCACGCACGGTCGCGGCGCAGCGGCGGCCGCTGCGGCTGGTGAGCGACCACAGCACGTCGACCGAGTCGGGGACGTCGGGCTGATTGACGGTCGCACCATCGATGGGCAACGGCTCGAGGCCGTCGCCAGCGGTGGCGAGGCGTTTCCAGGCGCGCGACTGTGCGCCGGCCGCGAGGCTGGCGGCCTCTTGTTCGAAGCGGGGTCCGGCCTCCTCGTGCGACGAGAAGGTGGCGCGCAGCAGCCGTTCGCCGCCGCTCGCCAGAAAGCGCAACATCACCAGGCGCGGCTCGGTGCCGGATGCCTGGTGCCGGTACTCGACGACGAAGTCGCCCGGCCCGGGATTCCCGTGCGGCTGTCCCCGCGCGTCCGGTGGTGAATGAGGACCCGTGCGATCGGTCATGCCTCCCGGAGAGAGCAAGGCATTGGCCAGCCGACAGCGGCCGAAAGCGACCGCCGTGGGGTGCATTGCCGGTCGCGATGCTCTCCGATGAGGCCACGGCCGAGCCCCGAAAGGGGCATCGCGCCGCGGCCGCGGCTCCGGCAGCGACTAGCGGGGCTGCCGTGTCAGACGGACAGAGAAGGGCAGGCCGAGGCCGGGCACCACCAGCTGCGGCTGCGGTAGCTCGCGCGCACCGCCATGGAACTATAATTCAATGCCTTGACTCGCACCTCCTCCGGCCGCTGGTCGCGCCGTGCCCTGCTGTGCGGCGCGTGCGTGGCACCGCTGCTGCCCGGGACGGTGCGTCGAGCCCAGCGTGCGCCTGCGGTCACCGTGCCGTGGTCGACCGACATCCGCGTGAGGGAAGTGGACTTCGCGCTGGAGGAGTTCCAGTACCGCGTGCCGTACCAGTTCGGAGGGCGAACGGTCGATCGCGTGACGATCCTCGATGTGAATTGCCGCGTGCGTACACGCACCAGGAAGGACGCGTGGGGATTCGGGTCGATGACGCTCGGCAACGCCTGGGCGTTCCCTGAGGCGTCGCAGGACGACGGGCTC
>Ga0183260_10004720_pt1 | contig 10799 bp, 9 predicted proteins | sample AntDrymUQ4972206_2_FD_129768 | JGI IMG/M metagenome (GOLD analysis project Ga0183260, IMG submission 129768) | Polar desert sand microbial communities from Dry Valleys, Antarctica - metaG UQ497 (22.06) (version 2) (version 2) | ecosystem: Environmental > Terrestrial > Soil > Desert | place...
GCGGGCGAAGGCGAAGCCGTCGGGCGCTGCGAAGCCCGCGCCGAAGCCGAAACCTGCCGCGAAGCCGAAGCCCGATCCGAAGCTGCGCGCAAGGTTGAAGGCCGCCGAGACCGAGCTCGCCGACGCGGAGCAGCGGGCTGCACAGGCCGTGCGCGACCTCGAGCGCGCGAGGAAGGATGTCGAGCGCGCCCAGCACGCAGTGGACGAGGCCGAATGAGCATGCCGCCGTCGGCGCGCCCAGCGCCGGCGATCGACGGGTCGCCGCCCGTCTCCCCCACCGAGGTGCCCGGCGAGAAGAACGTTGGCCGGAACACGCTCGAGACGCTTCTCTTCCGCGGCCTCTCGACGCCGATCGCGCTGCTGCTCGTCGTGATCCAGAGCCGCTTCCTCGCTCCGTCGGGTCGCGGCACGTTCGTTCTCGTCGTCCTCTCAGTGACGATCCTGTCGCGGTTGCTCGGCCAGCTCGGGCTCGCCGTGACGGCGCGGATGCGGGCGCGCGAGACGGATGTGCGTCGGCTCGTCCACCGCGCGTTCGGCCTTGCGCTCGTCCTCGGGCTCGCAGGCGGCGCGCTGGTGGCTGCCACTGCGCCGGTGTTGGACGTCCGCGGTGACCTCGCGCTCATCGCGGCAGTCGCCCTCGTTCCGAACGTGCTCTGGCAAACCGCGTCGGGCGTGCTACTCGGCCTCGCCCGCGTCCGGGTCTGGAATCTGATCCAGGCGCTCTCGCCGATCCTGACGCTCGTTGGGATGCTCGTGCTGGTCGTCGCCCTGGACGGCGGGGTGCGGGCAGCGGTCCTTGCCTGGACGGCTGCGCACGTGCTCACCGCCGTCTTCGCGCTCGCCGCCACGCGCGACGTTTGGCATCCCGTCGACCGGCCGGCGTTGCTCGACGAGCATGGGCGAACGATGCTGCGCCTCGCGCTCGCGATGGGCGCGGTCCAGGTCGTGAACCTGATCGGCTACCGCGTCGAGCTCTTCGTGCTCGAGCTCTACGACGGGGTTTCCGCGGTCGGCATCTACTCGATCGCGATGCAGGCGGCGGAGGCGATGTGGCTGATCCCGGCCGCGATCGCGACCGCGATTACCGGGCCGGCGGTGCACGACGACGAGGCCGACGCGACGAAGCTGGTCGGGCGCTCTGCGCTCAAGAGCTTGCTCTACACGGGCGGCGTGGCCGTCATCGTCGGTGTCGCCGCGCCGTTCCTGATCCCGCTCCTCTTCGGCGCTGACTTCGACGGCGCAGCGCGCCCGCTGGCGCTGCTGCTCCCGGGCGTCGTGCTGTACGCCCCGGTGACGGTGCTGGTCGTCTACCTCTCAGTCCGCCACGCGCGGCCGCACCTGAGCCTCGCGGTCTCGGTCGTCGCGGCCGTCGTCACCGCCGGCCTCGCGTTCGCGCTGATTCCTCGCCACGGCGTCGAGGGAGCCGCGATCGCGAGCGCAGCAGGCTACGCCGTCGGCAGCGCCCTCGCGTGGCTACTGTTCCGGCGGGTCGCGCGAGCCGCTGCGGGCTGATCGGCGCTCCTCATGTCCTCTACCACCGACACCGCTGTCCTCCGCGCCGAGCATGTTCAGCTCGGCTACTGGACGCCCGACGGCTTCACGCTCGCCGTCCAGGACGCGACCTTCTCCGTTGCGCCGCGGGAGAAGGCGATCGTGATCGGCCCTTCCGGCTGCGGCAAGTCGACGCTGCTGAAGGCGGTCGCCGGCTTCATTCGCCCCACCGCGGGCCGGATCCACGTTTCAGGTCGCGAGAAGCTCGAGCCCGGGCCCGATCGCGCTGTCGTCTTCCAGGAGTTCGACCAGCTCTTCCCCTGGCGCTCGGTGCTCGACAACGTCGCCTACCCGCTCCGGATCAATGGTTGGAAGCGCCGCGACGCCGTCGAGCGTGCGCGTGAGTTCATCGAGCTGACCAGCCTCGGCCGCTCTGCCGACCGTTATCCGCACCAGCTCTCGGGAGGCATGAAGCAGCGAGTCGCGATCGCGCGCGCGCTCGCGCTCGATCCGGCGATGCTGCTGATGGACGAGCCCTTCGGCAGCCTCGACATGATCACGCGGGCACGGCTGCAGCAGGAGCTGAACGGGATCATCGAGCGTACGCAGACGACGCTGCTGCTCGTCACCCATTCCATGGACGAGGCGCTGACGGTAGGGGACAATGTCATCGTGCTCGCCGGCTCGCCCTCGGTGGTGACCGAGATCGTCGACGTCCGCGACGTCGGCCCGCCCGATTTGCCGCGCTACGCGGAGACGCGCTTGCACCTCCGCGACCTGCTCGGCGTGACGCACGAGGAGGATGAGACCCATGTCGTCGATCACTGAGACCGCCTCCGCACTCCCCGCGCGCCCGCGCGCCGCCGGCTGGGCACGCCTGCCGCTGTGGCTCCGCCGCGTGATCCTGCTCGCCGCCATCGTCGGTCTCTGGCAGGCATACGTGGCGTGGAGCGAGTTCGGCGGCAATCCGCTGCTCTTCGCCTCGCCGGCCGACACCGCGACCGCGTTCTGGGACGGCTGGCGCGACGGCTCCCTGGCCCGGGCGACCTGGGAGACGATGCGTCTGCTGTTGATCGGGGTCGGCATCGGCGCAGCGATCGCGGCGCTCTTCACCCTGTTTGCCAGCCTCTCCCAGATCGGCGAGGACATCCTGCTGCTCCTGACGGCGATCCTGAATCCCTTGCCGGGCGTGGCCGTCCTCCCGCTGGCGCTCCTCTGGTTCGGGCTGTCGAGCAAGGCGATCATCTTCGCAATCGCCAACGCGACCATCTGGCCGATCGCGATCAACCTCACGACGGGCTTCAAGACCGTCAACCCCACCATCGTCGCCGCCGGCCGGAACATCGGCCTCAAGGGCGTCCGGCTCGTCACCGATGTGCTCGCACCCGCCGCGCTTCCGAACGCGATCAGCGGCTTGAAGACCGCGTGGGCGTTCGGCTGGCGGACCGTCGTCGCGGCCGAGCTCGTCTTCGGCGTCGTTGGGGGCGAGGGAGGCCTCGGTACGTACATCAACAACGCCAAGCTCTACCTGTTCACGTCGAAGATGTTCGCGGCGCTGCTGAGCATCGCCATCCTCGGCGTCGCCTTCGAGCTCCTGTTCGGCGTGCTGGAACGGCGTACGATCGTCCGGTGGGGAATGCAGAGATCGTGAAACCACGAGGAGGGGTTGAAGTGAAGAGGTTCCGTCTTGCCGCGATTCTCGTCGCGGCCGTCGCTGCCACGGTCGTCGTGGCCACGTCCGCCTTCGGCGGCGGCCAGGCGGCCGTCCCGGAGAAGATCGTCATCGCCTACCAGCCCGGGATGGGCTACGCCCCGCTGATCATCATGAAGCACCAGCGGACGCTCGAAAAGCGCTATCCGAGCCTCCAGGTCGAGTACCGCGTGCTTCCGTCCGGCACCGCGATCACGAATGGGATGATCTCCGGCCAGATAAACGTCGGCGCGATGGGCACCGGCCCGTTCCTCGTCGGCTATGCCCGCGGGATCGACTGGAAGATGATCGCACCGCTCAACGAGGCCGACCTCTGGCTGATGGCGAAGGATCCGAACATCAAGACGATCGCCGACCTGAAGGGGAAGCGGATCGCGACACCCACGAACACGTCGATCCAGGCCGCGATGCTGCGCAAGATGGCGGAGGTCAAGCTTGGCGACGCGAAGGCGCTCAACGCCGGCCTGATCGCCATGGATCACCCGGACGCGATGCAGGCGCTGCTCGCGGGCCAGATCGACGCGCACCTCACCTCGCCGCCGTTCCAGTTCCAGGAGCGGAACCGCGGTGCGCACATCGTCGCGAAGTCGTATAGCTACTTCGGCGCGCACTCGTTCCTGGGTGCTGTCGTGACCGACAAGTTCTACCGCGACTACACGGCGTTCTCGAACCAGCTCTACCTGGACGTCGCGGCTGCGATCAAGCTGGTGAAGACGAACCCGAAGAAGGTCGCGCAGATCCTGCAGGACGAGGCGGGTGGCGCGCCGAGCGCGCGTCAGTTCAAGCAGTGGATCGGCAACCCCGCGATCACTTACACGACGCGTCCGCGCGGCCTCATGCGAACCGCGACGTTCATGGCCCGGACGGGGCAGCTCCCCGGCCGCGTGCCGAGTTCGTGGCGTGACCTCGTCTTCCCGCCGGTGCATCCGACCAACGGCAGCTAGACACCGAGCGCAGCTGACTCGTTCGAACGAGAGAGGCTCCGATTGGGGGCCTCTCTCGTTCGACGCGCCTGCAGTTCTAGGATGCGCGCGTGACGACACCAGACCCACCGGTCGAGGCGCCGATCAGCACAGAGCATGCCGCTCGAGCGACGAGGAAAACCCCGCCGCAGCGGGGCTCTGGAGTGGACCTAACCGGACAGCTTTCGAATTCTCCCGAACCTCTCTTCGGAGGTTCCTCGAGAGGGCTCCGACCTGTTTTCTTGGATACGCGCGTCCCCACGCCGGTCCCGCCAATTCAGGCAATCAGCGACCTGCGAGGCGGCGCGCGAGGTGCATCATGTACTCGTCGACGTTGAGCGGATTCGCCATCGTCCGCTGCCGGAGGGGCGGGCCGCCGCTCACCGGCTGGTATCCGGCGAAGCTGGACTCGAGCACGCCCTCGCCGTTCGTCAGCCCCGGCAACTGCCGCTGGAGGTCATGCGCCCGCGCCGCGGGCAAGACCGTCTCGATCGTCGCAAGCGTCCCCTGCAGCGACGGCATCTCGACGGAAGCGCCGAACCGCGCCAATCCGGCGATGACTGCCCCGATCGTGTCCACCGGGATCTCGAGGCTGACTCGGTCCATTGGCTCGCAGACGACCGTCCCGGCTCGCTCGAGCGCCTGCATGAGGACCAGCGGCGTGAGTTTTCGGAAGTCGGCGGCAGTGCTGAGCGGTCCTCGTCTTGATGGAGGGCCGTCCGGGACGCTGTAGTTGCACGTGGTCATCGTCACGACGCAGTCTGTGGCCTGCCAACCGAAGAGCCCCTCCCGTAGCGTTTGGCGGACGTACTGGCCCATGCGCTCCGCAAAGCTCTCGCCGGTCTTGTAGAGGTACAGCGGGACTGTGCGGTGGTCGACCTGCAGTCGGAAATCGATCCCCGCGCCGAGAGGCGCAGGATCGACGCGCAGCCCGATCGTGGCGAGAAACGGATTCGACTCCGCGTGGAGGATCTCGATCGCCTCGCCGGTGCCGATGGGTCGCTCGATGTAGATCGGCGTCGTTTCGCGGAATGTGACGTCGAGGCCGAACTCGTTTGCCAGCGTCGCCTGGATGACTTCCTTCTGGACCTCGCCATAGAGCGAGACGGAGATCTCCTGGCGGGTGTCGTCCTGCCGGACGTTGATCAGTGGGTCCTGCTCGGCGAGCTGGGCGAGGGCGACGCGGAGCCGCGCGCGGTCGTCAGGATTGCGGGCGACGACGACCGACTCCAGTGTTGGCGGGGAGAAGTGATGGCCTGATGCCTCGGGTCCGATCTCGCCGATCCGGTCGCCGATCTGGATCTGTGCGAGACCCCAGAGCTTTGCGACAGCGCCTGCGGAGACGGATGGACGTTGTACCGCGGGCCCGCTCTCGAAGACCGCGATTGAGGTGACCTTGTCCTCGAGATCGTGGCCGAAGCCGAGTCGGTCGCGCGTTCGGATGGTTCCCGAGAACATTCGGACGTACGCGATCTTCTCGCCGTTCGCGCCGCGTTCGATCTTGAAGATCGTCCCGGACACAGGGCCATCGGGATCACCTGCGGATGCTGGCAACAGCTCAGCGATTCCGGTCATCAATAGTTCTACGCCCGCACCCGTGACCGCGGACCCGAAGAAGACAGGGTCCACGAGTGCCCGCTTCGTCTGAGTTTCGAGCTCCTCGCGAAGCCGGCGATAGGAGATACCCGAGTCGTCCTCGACAAACGCCGCGAGCATCTCGTCGTCGCGCTCCGCGAGCAACTCGGCCAGCCGAGCCCGGAAATGGTGGTCTTCCCCGCCGTACAGCGTGAAGTAGGCAGCGCGCGTGCCAAGCTCGCGCGCGGTCCCCATCGCGACGGTCTCTGTCGTCAAACGCTCCGAGATTGCCTGCAGTACACGCTCATCGCTCGCTCCGGGGCGGTCGATCTTGTTGACGAACATCAGCGTTGGAATGCGCAGCCGCTGCAGCGCACGCATCAAGATGCGCGTCTGCGGCTGCACCCCCTCGACGGCAGAGATGACCAGTACTGCGCCGTCGAGCACACTCAACACCCGTTCCACCTCTGCGATGAAATCGGGATGGCCCGGGGTGTCGATCAGATTGACGTGCACGTCCTTGAACGCGAACGACGCGACGGCCGACCTAATCGTGATACCGCGCTGCCGCTCCAACGTCAGCGAGTCGGTCTGTGTTGTGCCGGCGTCGACGCTGCCGATCTCATCGATGACACCGGCCTCATACAGCAGCCGTTCGGTGAGAGTTGTCTTACCGGCGTCTACATGCGCCAGGATCCCAAGGTTCAGCTCTTTCTTCGCCACGCGTCATACCCTCCGAATAGGTCGTAAAGCCCTTTTCGATTGACATGAACGCTTGGCGCATCTCCGCTCCTTGGTCGATCGGCGCCCGGTGTGTTACTCGGAGTAAATCAAAGAGGCTCAAAGCACGACGTGCGATCGCGGAGCGCAGGCCATGGAGCTCCACGTACGAGGCAGGCTGGGTGCGCGCAACGATCGAAGAGCTTCAGTGTATGAGCCCCGGCCGCGACCTTCGCAGCTTCAGGGGTTTCGCGCGTCACGGATCTGCTCAGCGGATCCGTGACCTGCGCCAAAAATGGAGCTAGGCGGGCTCGAACCGCCGACCTCCTGATTGCGAACCAGGCGCTCTCCCAGCTGAGCTATAGCCCCTCGGCGCGGATTGTAGCGGCCGCCGCGGTTATGTCCCGCCCGTTGGGTGGAGCGATTCGAGGCGGTCGATGCGGGCCATGTCCGGGAAGAGGCGCGGCCAGAGCAGAGCCGCCACGATCGTGAGCGTGCCTCCGATCACGACGGCCGGCACAGCGCCCACCAGGGCCGCCGCCGCACCGGACTCGAACGCTCCGAGCTCGTTCGATGCGCTGATGAAGACCATCTCGACGGCGTTCACGCGGCCGCGCAGCGCGTCCGGCGTCGCGAGCGCCGTGATCATCGAGCGGATGTTCATGCTGATCATGTCGACGAAGCCGCCCACCGCCAGGGCCGCGAACGAGAGCGGGAACGAGTGCGAGAGCCCGAAGACGACCATGCTGGCGCCGAAGAGGGCGACGACGACGAGCAGTTTCCTGCCGGCCATGCCCCGCAACGGCCGCCGCGTGAGCATGATCCCGGCCACCAGCGCCCCGGCCGCCGGCGCGCTGCGGAGCACGCCGAGCCCGACGGGGCCTACGTCGAGGATGTCGCGCGCAAAGAGCGGCAGCAGGGCAACGGCGCCGCCGAAGAGGACTGCGACGAGGTCGAGCGAGATCGCCCCCAGCAGCACTGGCGTGCGCCGTACAAACCGCAGGCCGGCGAGGAGCGAGCCGAGCCGGGTGCCGACGATCTCCACGGGCGCTTGCTCGACGGTCCGCGACCGGATCGGCACCGTGATCACTGCCGCCACGAGCATGAGCAGGGCTCCGGCTGCGTAGACGGCCTCAGGCTTGATCGCGAAGAGCAGGCCGCCGATGGCAGGCCCGGTCACGACGGTCGCCTGAAATACGGTGGAGCGAAGCGCAAGGGCCCTCGTGAGCAGCGGGAGCGGGACGAGGCTCGGCCACATCGACCGAATCGCCGGGTTCCCGAGCGCAGCCGAGCAGCCGCTCGCGAACGAGAGGGCGAGAAACGGCCAAAGCGAGGCGGCGCCGCTCAGGCTGACGAGAAGCAACAGCGCGGTGATCGCGGCGTCCGCCACGAGCGAGCCGATGTAGACGAGCTTGCGCGGGAGCCGATCGGCGATCGCGCCGGCGGGCAGCGCGAAGAGGAGCAGCGGGAGGAACTCGGCCAGACCGACGAGCCCGAGGTGCAACGGGTTCCGCGAGATGTCGTAGACCTGCCAGCCGACGGCAACGAACACCATCTCCCGCCCAAACCCGTACGCGACCGACGAGCCGAGGAGGCGCGTGTAATCGCGCTCGCGGAGCACGGGTGGAAGCCTGCGTCTCACCGGACGAGCGAGGGTATCGGCCGCCCCGCGTCCGTACGATGCCCACGTGCTCGCGGTCGTGCTCGATGCAGAAGGACAGCCGAGGCTCGCCGAAGCGTCCGAGCCGGCCGGCGCGACGATGCGCGTCCTCGCATGCGGACTGTGTGGGTCGGACGTCGAGAAGATCGGGCTCGCGCCGGTGGGCGCCGTCCTTGGGCACGAGGTCGTGGCGCGGAGGGCCGACGGCGCTCGCGTAGCGCTGCTTCACCATCTGCCCTGCGGGGACTGCGCGCGCTGCCGGGCCGGGCACGAATCGACCTGCGAGGCGTTCTCCGAGCCCACGATCGTGCCCGGCGGCTTCGCCGAGAAGGTGGCCGCGACCGAAGGTGTCGTGCTCCCGGAAGAGGTCGACGACGCAGTCGGCACCTACGTCGAGCCGCTCGCGTGCGTGCTGCGCGGGGCGGAGCGGGTGCCGCGCGGACGCGTGCTCGTCGTCGGGCACGGCTTCGTCGGCCGGCTGTTCGCGGCGGTGTTGAGCCGGCGCGGCGATGAGGTCTTTGCGCTCGATTCGAATCCGGAGCGCACCGGCCAGGCGCCCGACGGCCCCGTCGACGCAGCCGTTCTCTGTGCACCGGCCGCGCCGCTCGACGCGGTCTTGCCCGGCGGCACCGTCCTCGTCTTCGCCGGCGCAGGCTCGGTCGACCTGAACGACGTCTACCGGCGCGAGCTGACCCTGACGGGCTCGCGGTCGTCCACACCGCGGCACATGGAGGAAGCGGCTGCGCTCCTGCCCGACCTCGACATCCCCCGCCCGATCGTCCTTCCGCTCGCACGCTTCGCCGAAGGGCTCGACCTCTACCGCTCCGGCCGCGCGCTCAAGGTCGTCTTTACGCCGTGAGAGCCCTACGCTTTCACGGGCCGGGAGACCTGCGCTTGGAAGAGGTGCCGCGCCCCGAGCCCGGCCCCGGCGACGTGCTCGTCCGGGTCGAGGTCGCCCTGACCGACGGCACCGACCTGAAGGCCTTCCGCCGCGGCCATCCCGTCCTGCTCGGCGAGCTGCCGAGCCCGTTCGGGCACGAGTTCTGCGGCATCGATGTCGCAACCGAAAGGCGGGTCGTCACCGCCAACTCGGCCGCGGGCGACGAGCGCGGCGGGCCGCTCGAGCTGCTGAACGGTGCCTACGCCGAGTACGTGCTCGTGCCCGAGCGGATCGCGAGCGTCAACCTGCTGCCTGTCCCTGGCGGCCTGGCGGCCGAGGTGGCGGCGATGGTCGAGCCGCTCGCGTGCTGCCTACGCGGGGTCGAGCGGGCCGAGGTCGAGCGAGGAGACCGCGTCGCGATCCTCGGCGCCGGCCCAATCGGGCTGATGCTTGCCGCCTGCGTCACGGACGCGGGCGGCACGGCCGAGGTGGTTGGCGGCCGCGCGGAGCGACGCGAGCTCATTCCCGCCTTCGGCGGAGTGACGGGCGAGGGCGAGGGCGCCGACGTCGTGATCGAGGCGGCCGGGACCGAGGAGGCCTGGCAGCGGGCGGTCGAGCTCGTGCGGCCGGGCGGCACCGTCCTCTACTTCGGCGGCCGCGAGTCGGGAGCCCAGCTACGCGTCGACGCCTACCGCCTGCACTACGAGGAACTGACGCTGCGCGGCGCTTTCCACCACACGCCACGCCACGTCCGCGCGGCGCTCGCCTTCCTCGCGAGCGGCGCGTATCCGTGGGAGCGACTGGTGACGCATCGCGTCGGGCTCGAGGGCGTCGCCGCGCTGTTCGCCGACCCACCGCGCGACTACCTCAAGGCCGCCGTCTATCCCTGAGGGATGACAGCGAGGCCCTCCGCGCTCGCGGCCACGGCCTGGCGCTGGTCCCAGGTAAGCAGAACGGCGCCCGTTTCGACGGCCACCGCGACGTGCACTGCGTCCGCTCCGGAGATCGGGTGCGACCGTGCAAGCATTGCGGCTCCTCGCTCGATCCGCGGGGTCAGCTCTTGAATGTCGACCTCGAGCCAGAGCGAGTCCAGCTCGGCATGCGCGCGAGCCTCCCCTGCCGGACGGATGCGACGGTCACGCCGCGCAACCGCCACCGCGGCGGCCGACTCGATCCGGGCCAGACGACTCGCAACGACGATGTCCGCCTCGTCCCAGACCAGGCGGGCGAGCTCCGATCCTTCCTCGGCGAGGACGAGCTTGACGATCGCCGAGCTATCGGCCGCGACGAGCGTCCGCGTCCCCTCGAAGCTCGAAGAGGAGGTCCGTGACTGTGCCGCCAACCGGACGCGGCAGCCCTTTGGTGTTGATCGGCCGCTTCGCGCGCTTCGCCGGCGTCACCTCGCCCAGCGCGATCAGCTCCTCGAGCTTCGTCCGCGCAGCTCCCGGCTGCGTGATCCGCGCGACCGGCCGGCCGCGCTCAGTCAGGATCACGTCCTCGCCGTTCTTGACGCGGTCGACGAAGGAGCTCAGGTTGGCGCGAAGCTCACGGATGCCGACTTCCACAGCCATCAGCCTAGTGTACCCTACGTCGCTGCGGAAGTGTCCACAACGGACAACTAGAGGCTTGATGTGGAACTCGGGTGCGTGCGGGGACGGGCCAGACCAAGCGGTTTCGCCGGGTCGGCCGCGGCGCGTAGTGGTGCTACGGGCAAGCCCGAGCTGGCGAAACCGCGCCGTGTCTGGCACACCAGCCGTGCGTGCGTGAGTTTCACATCAAGCCTCTAGCTACGTCCCGGCA
>Ga0183260_10004721_pt1 | contig 10798 bp, 11 predicted proteins | sample AntDrymUQ4972206_2_FD_129768 | JGI IMG/M metagenome (GOLD analysis project Ga0183260, IMG submission 129768) | Polar desert sand microbial communities from Dry Valleys, Antarctica - metaG UQ497 (22.06) (version 2) (version 2) | ecosystem: Environmental > Terrestrial > Soil > Desert | place...
AGGGCGACCGCCAGCCCGGCGCCGACCACGCCGAGCAGCAGGACCCGGCCCATGCGGCGCTTCTTCTTGCGCTTGGGGCCCTCGCGCAAGGTGATCGAGACGTCGCGCAGCGACGTCGCCGCGTCCTTGAGCTCGCGCTGGAGCTTCTTGTCCTCCATCAGCGCCTTGGCCGGAGCCTTGCCGTTGGTCAGTCGCTCGTAGGCGCTGCGCGTCTTGTCGATCGCGTCGCGGATGTCGTCGCGCAGACCATCGTCCTGAACGATCCGCTGGATGTACGGGTTCGTGCCTGCGGCCCTGGCGGCCTTGCCGGCCTTCGCCGCGCTCTTTCGTGCTGCTGCCATGGGTCTCCCTCGAAAGCCGGTGGTTGCCGTTGGACGGTGAGCATACCCGCCCCGGGCCGACCGCATTCTGCGTTCTTTTCACAGCGCCGCGAGCGGGCGCGGCGCTGGGCTACCGCGGCCGCGCGGCGCGGCGCTCGGGCGTGGCCGCGCGCGGAACCCGGCGCCGGCGGGCGGCGGGGGCGGGACGCGCGCCCTCCAGCGCGTTGGCGAACACCGCACCGATCTGGTCCACGAAGACGAAGTCGAGATTCTTGCGCAGGTGGGCGGGGATCTCCTCCACGTCGGCCTCGTTGAGCTTGGGCGCGATGATCGTGCGGATGCCGCTGCGCTGGGCCGCCAGCGACTTCTCCTTGAGCCCGCCGATCGGCAGCACCTGCCCGGTCAGCGTGATCTCCCCGGTCATCGCGACGTCGTCGCGGACGGCCTGGCCGGCCAGCAGCGACATCAGCGCGGTGGCCATCGTGATGCCGGCGCTGGGCCCGTCCTTGGGGATGGCGCCGGCTGGCACGTGTACGTGCAGGTCGTGGCGCGCGAACCAGTCCTCGGGTAGGTCGGGCACCAGCGCGCGCGCGTGCCCGCGCACGTGGGACAGCGCCGCCTGCGCGGACTCGCGCATCACGTCGCCCAACTGGCCGGTGATGGTCAGCTTGCCGCTGCCCGGCATCGCCGTGGCCTCCACGAAGAGCACGTCGCCGCCGGCGGGCGTCCAGGCCAGCCCGGTGGCCACGCCCGGCTCGCGCGTGCGCCGACGCGACTCGGTGAAGAAGCGCTGGCGGCCCAGCAGCTCGCGGGCGCGCTTCTCGCCCACCGAGACCTTGCGCGTCGCCTTGCCCTCGGCCACCTGCCGCGCCACCTTCCGGCACAGCGACCCGATCTCGCGCTCCAGGTTGCGTACCCCGGCCTCGCGCGTGTAGTCCGAGATCACGGCCCGCAGCGCCGCGTCGGTGATCTCGATCTTCCCCTTCGTGAGGCCGTTGCGCTCGATCTGGCGGGGCACCAGGTAGCGGCGCGCGATCTCGAGCTTCTCCTCCTCGGTGTAGCCCGCCAGCGCGATCACCTCCATCCGGTCGCGCAGCGGGCCGGGGATGGTGTCCAGGGTGTTGGCCGTGGTCACGAACATGACCCCCGAGAGGTCGAACGGGACATCGAGGTAGTGATCGCGGAAAGAGCCGTTCTGCTCGGGGTCGAGCACCTCGAGCATGGCCGAGGCGGGATCGCCCCGGTAGTCGGCGCCCATCTTGTCTATCTCGTCGATCATGAACAGCGGGTTGTTGGAGCCCGCGTCGCGCAGGGCCCGGATGATCGTGCCGGGCATCGCGCCGATGTAGGTGCGCCGGTGGCCACGGATCTCGGACTCGTCGCGCACGCCGCCCACCGAGATGCGCTCGAAGGAGCGCTCTAGGGCGCGCGCGATCGACTTGCCCAGGGAGGTCTTGCCCACGCCCGGCGGGCCCACGAAGCACAGGATCGAGCCGCGCGCGTCGGGGTTGAGCTTGCGCACGGCCAGGAACTCGAGGATGCGGTCCTTGACGGCCTCGATGTCGTAGTGGTCCTCGTCGAGGACCCGGCGCGCGTGGCGCAGGTTCAGGTTGTCCGTGGTGCTGATGCTCCAGGGCAGGGAGGCGATCCACTCCAGGTAGGTGCGGATGACACCGTGCTCGGCCGCCGCCGGGGGCAGGCGCTCCAGGCGTCCCAGCTCGCGGTCGGCCTGCTTGCGAACCTCCTCGGGCAGGTCCAGCGCCGCGAGCTGGTCGCGCAGCTCGTTGGCCTCGGCCTGCATCTCGTCGGCCTCGCCCAGCTCCTCCTGGATCGCCTTCATCTGCTGGCGCAGGAAGTACTCGCGCTGGGTCTTGTCCAGCTCGGACTGGACCTGGGACTGGATCTTGGACCCCAGGGAGATGACATCGAGCTCCTGGGCCAGCAGCTCGGAGAGCCGGCGCAGGCGCCGGCCCACGTCCAGCTCCTCCAGCAGCGCCTGCTTGTCCTCGGCCTTGAGGCGCAGCGCGCCGGCGATCAGGTGCGAGAGCGCCGAGGCGTCCTCGAGGTTGGCCACCGCCATCTGCAGCTCCTCGGGGAGGTAGGGCACCTGCTCGACGATGCCCGAGAAGGTCTGCTGCACGTTGCGCATCAGCGCCAGCAGCTCCGGGGTCTCGTCGAGGACGTCCCGGGACTCCTCGATCTCGGCGAAGAGGTAGGGCTCCTCGCGCGCCCAGCGGGTGATCCGCACGCGCTGAGAGGCCTGCACCAGGATGCGCAGCGAGCCGTCGGGAGCGCGCAGCATCCGCGCGATCGCGCCGGCCACGCCCACGTCGTAGAGCTCGGACGGCGGTGGCTGCTCCGACTCGGGGTTGCGCGAGGCGACCATCACCAGCTGGCGGTTGCCGGCCAGCACGTCGTTGACCAGCGCCACGGAGCGCTCCTGGCCCACCGCCAGCGGCACCACCGTGTCGGGAAAGGCGACCGTCTCGCGCAACGGGAGCACGGGGAGGCCGTCTGGAAGCATGGGGCCGTCGGTCACCACGATCGGCTGCGGCCCGCCGTTCTCGTCCACCTCGATCACGGCTCGTCGCCCCTGGGGACCTCGATCGGCACCTGCCGGCGGCGCTGCTCGGGCTGGGCGAGCGGGAGCTCGACGCGCAGGACCCCGTCCTCGTAGACCGCGCGCGCGGCGTCGGCCTGGACATCGGCGCCCAGCCCCACCACGCGACGAAACGGGCCGTGGCGGATCTCCAGCTGCTGGTAGACGCGGCCCTCGGCCTCCGCCGGGCGCCGCAGCCCCGTGATCACCAGCTCCCGGCCGTGGACCTCGATGCCCAGCGACTCCGCGTCGATCCCGGCCAGCTCCGCCTTGATGATCGCCCGCGGGGGGCTGTCGCAGTAGTAGACGTCCACCGCGGGCGAGAAGCCGGCTCCCTGGGAGCGCAGGCCGGTGCGCTCCCACATGTCCCCGAACAGCTCGTCCATCTCGCGGCGCATGCGCTCGAAGTTGGCGAACAGGTCCCGCTGGGGCGTCACCGGCGCAACCTTAGCGAGGCCCCGCGGCCGTCCGGTCCGCCTGGCCGCGCCGACCGGACCGGTGCAGGATCGACCGCGCGACTTGACCGGACGCCCGCCAGAGCCGACCATCCGCGTTCCGATCGGGCCCCGATGAGCACCTCTGCGGACAACGTCGAACGACTTCCGGTCCCCGGCACGGCGCCGGCCGACCCCGAGCGCGCCCTGCGCGAAACCGTGGACCTGGTCGCCGACCTGGCCCGGGCGCTGGTCACCCAGGCCCGGCACGCCCGCCGCACGGTGGACGAGGCCGGCGCGCCGGGGGCTATGGCGGAGGTGCTGGACACCCTGATCGCCCAGGCCACCGCGGCCCAGGGCCAGAGCGAGCGCCTGGCACGGTCGCTGACCGACGTGGACGCCATCGACGCCCGGGGCCCGGACGTGCCGGAGGTCCCGGGGCCGGTAGTGCTTCCCCCGCCGCCGGGCGCGGATTCCGCGGAAGCGTCCGAGATGGACCCCGGGGTGCGCGAGTGCGTGGAGGCGCTGGCCATCTCGCTGCGCCTGGACGGGACCTCGGCGCCGGAGGTCGAGGCCTACCTGCGCCGTGAGTTCGGGATCGGCGACGCGCACGAGATCGTGCGCGAGGCCTTTTCGGCCGGACAGCCTCAGACCGAGTAGACCGCGCCCTCGCGCGCGACCTCCACGGGGCCGCCGAAGGTGCGCTCGGCCTCGTCGCGCGCCCACAGCTCGTCCAGCTCGTCGGAGATGTGGGTGAGCACCAGCCGGCCCGCCCGGGCGCGCCGCCCGTGCTCGCCCGCCTCCGCCGGGGTCAGGTGCCCGCGCACCCCCTCGCGCTCGGGGCGCGGGAGCGTCGCCTCGATCATCAGCAGGTCCGTGTCCTGCGCGAAGTCGGTCAGCTCGTCGGTGGGCCGGCAGTCGGCGCCGAAGGTGAAGCGCCCGCCGCCGTTGGCGGAGGTCACCTCGATCGCGTGGGTCGTGAGGAAGTGCGGCACCGCATGGAGGCGCAGGCGGAGCGACCCCACCTCCAGGACGTCGGCCCCGTCGTACTCGCGCAGGTCGAAGGCCTTCTCGATCAGGTCCTCGTTGCCCCACGCGCCGACCACGCGGCGGAAGACGTCGCGGGCGCCCAGGGGCGCGTGCAGGACCGGGCGGGCCGGCGAGTCGGTGCCCGGCCAGCGATCCACCGGGACCGGCTGCTGGCGCGGCGCGTAGGTGAGCGCGTAGGAATAGGGAACGAGGTCGAGGAAGTGATCGGCGTGCAGATGGGAGACCACCACCGCGTCGACCTCCGTGTAGTCGCGGAACTGGCGCAGCTTGGCGAAGACGCCGTTGCCGCAGTCCATCAGCAGCCCGACGCCGTCCTCCTCGACCAGGTAGCCGCTGCACGCCCCTCCCGCGTCCTGCCAGGACGGGCTCTTTCCCAACACCGTGATGCGCACCTGACGATCCCTCTCTCGCTCGCTTTGAGACTCTAACCCCGTGGATGCGCTCGCCATGCAACCCGCGTTTCCGCTCGCGGCGAGCGGAGGGGACTTCGGGACGGCGGTGCTGGTGTTCGGGCTGCTGCTGATGTTCGGCGCGCTGCTTTCGGGCATCGCGCACCGCTCGTTCCTGTCGCTCACGGCGATGTTCGTGCTGGTCGGCTTCGCCCTGGGCGAGGGCGGCCTGGAGGTCCTCTCCTTCGACCCCGAGGGGGACTTCGTCGAGGCGCTGGCGCTCGTGGCGCTGGTGGTGATCCTGTTCCGAGACGGCCTCGAGGTGGACGCGGAGATGCTCCAGACCGATTGGCATCTGCCGTTTCGCAAGCTGGTCCTGGCCATGCCGATCACGGCCGGGCTGATCGCGCTGGCCACCCACCTGCTCACCGACCTGGGGTGGACGGAGTCCTTCCTGCTGGCGGCGCTGCTCTCCCCCACCGACCCGGTGCTCTCCTCGGGGGTCGTCACCAACCCGCGCGTGCCGCGGCTGGTGCGCCACTCGCTCAACCTGGAGTCGGGGCTCAACGACGGCCTGGCGTTGCCCGCCGTCCTGGCCCTGAGCGCCGCGCTGCGGGCCGGGGACAGCGACTTCGTGTGGTGGCAGTTCGTCCTGCAGGACATCACCGTCGGCGTCGTCTTCGGGTTGGTGATCGGATACGTCGGCTCGCGCCTGATGCCCCGCCACGCCTCGCTGCAGGACGTGATTCCCGCGCACCAGAAGTCGCTGTACGCGCTGGGCATCGCGTTCGTGGCCTACGGGGCCACGGTGGCCGACCCGGCGGGCAACGGGCTGATCGGCGTCTACGTCAGCGCGATGACCCTGGGCATCCTGCGACCGGACATTCGCGGCTACTTCACCAACCGCGCCGAGGACGTCGTGGAGGTGGTCAAGCTCGGGATCTTCGTGGTGTTCGGCTCGCTGCTGACCCTCCAGGGCCTGTTCGCCGACGGCTGGACGGCGGTGGCGATCGTCGCCTTCACGCTGCTGGTGGCGCGTCCCGTCGCGGTCTACTCCGCGCTGGTGCGCACGGAGACCGACCTGGCGACGCGCGGGTTCATGGCCTGGTTCGGGCCGAAGGGAGTCGCGACGATGACCTTCGCCCTCCTGGTCCTGTCGGACACGATCCCGGCGGGCGAGCGGATCTTCAACCTGGCCGCCCTGGCCGTCTTCTGCTCCATCCTGGCCCACGGAATCACCGACACCGCGGGCGCGAACTGGATCGGCCGGCGCTCGCCGCCCGAGGGCGCCACTTCGGTGCGCACCGTCAGGGCGAGGCCCTGACGGTCAGGCGTGCAGGGCGGCCTGCTCCTGGGGCGAGGGGAAGGCCCAGGCGGCGCGGGTGCGCTGCTCGGCGCGAAACGTGAAGCGCAGCTGCTGAGGCGGGCGCAGGCCCTCCGGGTTGTCGGGCCGGAATGTGGCGCAGGGCTCGTCGAGGGCCAGCGCGCACAGCAGGTTGCGGCGGAAGTAGCAGTCCTCGCAGGCCACCTTGCGAGCCGGTCCCCGTCGCTGTGCCATCCGTGTGATCCCCCGTGTCCCGATCGATTGCGAGGGCGCATGAAAGCACGGGCGCCGGCCGGCCCGGCAGGGCCGTTTCCGCAAATCGCAGAGGATTTGCCGGGCGCCGTCCGACGGTCCGGACACCGGCGACGGCGCCAGTCCGGAAAGCGCGGCGTTTTGCTGCAATGGTCCGCCCCGGCCCCTCCCCCGTAGGCCTCTTCATGCGCATTCTCCTCACCGGCGCCACCGGCTACGTCGGCTCCCAGCTCCTGCCGCGGCTCCAGCGCGACGGCCACGACGTGCGCGCCTTCGCACGCGATCCCTCCCGCGTCGCGCCGGGCGTGCCGGCGGTGGCCGGCGACGCCGTCACGGGCCGCGGTCTCGAGCCGGCGCTGGAGGGCATCGAGACGGCGTACTTCCTGATCCACTCGATGGAGGCCGCGGCCAACGGCAACTCCTTCTCCGATCGCGACCGCCGCGCGGCGGAGACCTTTGCCGAGGCGGCTCGGGCCGCCGGCGTGGGGCAGGTGGTCTACCTCGGTGGCCTGGTGCCGGCGGGGGCCGATCCCTCGCCGCATCTGGCCTCCCGGCTGGAGGTGGAACGGATCCTGCTCGAGACGGCGCCGGAATCGGTCGCCCTGCGCGCCTCCATCGTGATCGGCGCGGGGTCGCGCTCCTTCCGGTTCCTGGTGCGGCTGGTGGAGCGCCTGCCGGTGGTGGTGCTGCCGGGCTGGCGCGAGAACCGCACCCAGCCGATCGACGGACGCGACGTGATCGAGCTGCTGGCCCGCTGCGCCGGCGAGGGCGCGGTCGCCGGGCGATCGCTGGACATCGCGGGGCCCGAGGTCCTCTCCTACGGGCAGATGATCGAGCGCATCCGCGACTCCATGCTGGTCGGCCGCCCCACGGTCGCGGTCAGCCTGTCGGCCACCGGGCTGGCCTCGCGCGTGGCCGCCGTCATCGCCGGCGAGGACCACGAGCTGATCGGCCCCCTCATGGAGGGTCTGTCGCACGACCTGCTGCCGCGCGACATGGAGGCGGCCCGCCTGCTCGGCGTGCGCCTGCACTCATTCGACGCCGCCGTGGAGCGCGCGCTGCGGGTCTGGGAGGAGCGCGAGCCGCTGGCCGCCCGCTGAGGGCGGCGGTTCGGGCTACGGTCTGCGGCGTGAGCGTCGTCGTCGCCACCATCGACATCGCCGCGCCGCCCCAGGCGGTGTGGGAGGTGGTGATGGACCCGGACCGGCTGGAGGACTGGGTCACGATCCACCGCGGGTTGGCGAAGGTCTCCGACCGCCCGCTGGGTCCCGACTCCACGCTGGAGCAGACGCTCTGCCTGCGGGGCGCGTCCTTCAAGATCCGCTGGAGCGTGGCCGCATGGGACCCGCCGCACCGCGCCGTGTGGGAGGGCCGCGGGCCCGCGCGCTCCAGGGCCTCCATCACCGACGAGCTCGAGGCCCGCGATGGCGGCACGCACTTCACCTACCGCAACGAGTTCAAGCCGCCGCTGGGGCCGGTCGGGTCGCTGGCCAGCCGCGCCCTGGTCGGGGGCGTCCCCGAGCGCGAGGCCAACGCCTCGCTCGCGCGCCTCAAGAAGCTGCTCGAGCGCTAACCGCGGGGGTTCCGGCGTTTCACGGGGCGCCAAGCTACCAATGCGCTACCAGTGTGCGGGCGCAACTGTCGCCTGAGATCCGCCGGAGGGTCCGTCAATAGCGATCATTTTGGGCTGCGCGTTTGGGCGGATATCGCCTAGTTTGGTGCAGCCCGCAGCTCGTCACGGTATTCTCGTCGTGGCGTGCCGGGAAGACTGGTCGGCGTGGACGACCCACGCCATGAGACCGCGCCGCCACCACAACCGATCGACCGCCAGCTGGCGACGAGGAGCGGCTGGACTCGTGGCCCAGCACGATTTGGATTGGCGCAGGGGCATGACGATCACTCGCCTAGCTCGGTGGCACGCCTGCTTGTCCCTGTGCCGTCATCCGTATCACCTCAATCGCGAGGAGGCACAGGCCTGGCTGACGCGGGAGCTTGAGACCGTCGTGCGCAACGACGGACTGGACGGCGCGACGCTTACGAGGCTCGCAAGCCCGTCTCCGGAGTGGACCTGTGACTTCGACTGGCTAGCCGAATTCCGTGGCGACAAGGGGCTCTATCTGACGGCGCTCGGACGCGGCGGAGCCTGCGTCGAGCTGCTTGCCGATATGCGCCTACTGGGGATGGCTCCACTGATCGCGCTCGCCGACACCCGCGAGACGATCGAGCTACAGCCGACATGACGTTGGCGGTGGTCATCTTCGGCCTCGCCCTAGCCGCGATCGCGAGTGAGCGGATCGACCGGACCAAGGTCGCTTTGCTCGGCGCGGCGCTCGTCGTCGTGACTCAGACGATTGACCAAGAGCACGCGATCGAGGCGGTCGACTTCAACACGATCGGCCTGCTTGCGGGGATGATGCTGATGGTCAAGCTGACGGAGACGACGGGCGTCTACAACTGGCTCGCAATCCGTGCCGGGCAAGTGTCTCGCGGACGTCCCCTGGCAGTTGTGATTGCGCTGTCGGTTACGACTGCCGTGCTTTCGGCATTCCTGGACAACCTCACGACGATCCTGCTGATGGTTCCAATCACCTTCCTGCTGGCCGACGCGCTCGACATCGACCCGTTGCCGCTGGTGATCATCGAGGTGATCGCATCCAACATCGGCGGCACGGCCACCCTGATCGGCGACCCGCCGAACATCATCATCGCCGGCAGCACCGGCCTGTCCTTTGGCGAGTTCATCGTCAACCTCGCGCCGATCGCCTCGGTCACCTTCGTGGTTGTGACCGGGGCGCTCTACCTCTTTTACCGTTCCAAACTGCAAGTGGCGCCCGAGGCGCGCCAGCGGGTGATGGAGCTCGACGCCGCACGCTCGATTGAGGAGCCGGAAGAGCTGCGGCGTACGATGCCGGTCCTCATCGGCACGATCCTCGTGTTCTTTATGCACAAGACGCTGGGCCTTGAGCCAGCAACCGTGGCGCTGGCCGGCGCCACCACGATGCTCTTGCTGACCCGCCAGTCGCTCGAGAAGGCGCTCGCGGACATCGAGTGGTCGACGCTATTCTTCTTCATGGCGCTGTTCGTGATGGTCGGGGCGCTCGAGGAAACCGGCGCGATCAAGGAGGTCGCCGACGGTATTGCCGAGCTCACGGCCGGCGACCGCAGTGCCGAGCTGCTCGGCATCCTCTGGTCCTCGGCGATCGGATCGGGAATCGTCGACAACATCCCCTTCACTACGACGATGATTCCGGTGGTGGAGGAACTCCAGCACGGGCAAGGCGGGGCCGACGACGCTTACTGGTGGTCGCTCTCGCTGGGCGCCTGCTTCGGCGGCAACGCCACGTTGATCGCGGCCGCGGCGAACGTCGCCGCAGCCGGCATGGCCGCCCGCGCCGGGCGACCGATCGGGTTCCTCGAGTTTCTCAAGGTGGGGCTGCCCGCAACGTTCCTCTCGCTCGTGCTGGCGACCGGCTACGTCGTGATCCGCTACCTGTGAGGAAGGCGTAATGACACCCGACCAGCTCAGCCGAGACCTCGTCCGCGATGCGCCCTTGCTTGTTCGCGACGACAGGGTCGGCACCGCCGTCGAGAAAATCTTCGACAGCGCCCTTCCCGCGCTACCCGTGGTCGAAGCGAACGACCGCCTCGTGGGGATCTTCGGCGAGCGCGAATTCATGGCGGCGCTTTTTCCCGGTTACCTGACGGAGCTCCGCTACGCCGGGTTTGTGCCCAGCACTCTCGACAACGCGATCCAAAAGCGCGCCGCCTGCCGCGACCAGCCCGTAGGTGACTACATGCACACCGAGCACATCGACGTTGGCATCGACTTTTCCGACGCCCAGATCGCGGAGACCTTCCTCCACCACCGCGTGCTGATCATTCCGGTCGTCCACGCGGGCCGGGTGCACGGCGTGATCACGCGCTCCGACTTCTTCCGCGGGCTTGCCCAACGCTTCCTCGAAGCCAAATGAGCGATGCGCTACCCCGTTGCTCTTCTTCTAGCTAGCCCCGCGCCGCACGGCGTAACGGTAATCCTCGCTCTCATGTGTGTAAGCTGCCTTTTTGGGTGGGGGACATCAAACGGTTAAATGGATAAACGACGGAGGTAGACATGGCAGAATTCGTTGATGATGCCCGGCGCGACATCGAGGCGCGTCTGGAGCAGTTGCGAGACGAGGTGAAACGCCTCGAGGCCGCCGCAGCAGCGCTGGCTGGGGGCGGCACCCGCCGGCGCAGTGCGGGGCGGCCGCGCGGCACCGCGGCGAAGCGGCGTTCGGGTGGCGGGACCGGGCGGCGGGGACGGCCCCGCGGCAGCGGGACGCGCGCCGCGCAGGCCGAGAAGCTGGTGCGCGAGAACCCCGGCATCACGATCGCCGAGCTGGCCAAGAAGATGAGCATCGGGCCCAACTACCTGTACCGCGTCCTGCCCC
>Ga0183260_10004722_pt1 | contig 10798 bp, 9 predicted proteins | sample AntDrymUQ4972206_2_FD_129768 | JGI IMG/M metagenome (GOLD analysis project Ga0183260, IMG submission 129768) | Polar desert sand microbial communities from Dry Valleys, Antarctica - metaG UQ497 (22.06) (version 2) (version 2) | ecosystem: Environmental > Terrestrial > Soil > Desert | place...
CCGGCGTCGCTGCGACGGTAGGCGTTGAGCGTCTCGTCCCAGGTCCAGCCGAAGCGCCAGAAGCTGTTGGTCCGGATGTTCACCGTGCCCACGGCGCGAGCGGCCTCTGGCAGTGGCGGCTCGTCGCTGAAGATCCACGGCGGCCGCAGCGCTTCGACGCGTTCAGCCATTGCCACAAGCCTAGCGTTCTCGTCGAGATCCCCGCGGAGGGCCTCCAGATCCACGTAGAGGTTGTGGGGCGCGGCCCTCGGGCCGTAGCGCTGGTACCAGGACCCGCCATCCATCCCGTTCGGATAGGGCATGCCGGCGTTGGCGAACCGCTGCAAGGCGCCGGGACTGGCACCGAACCCGACGGTCAATACACCGATGTCCTGCCAGAGGTCGATGTTGTAGTACCGGGCGCTTCGGACCGGGCCCGTCATGCCGGTCGTCTCCTCGCACAGGAAGATGCCCGTGAACCGCGTGATGTCCCCTTCGACCAGGGACTCGATCACGATGTCCGCCCTCCCGATGTTGCGGCCCGGTCGCGCCGCCGGGTCGTTCTCGATCTGCACCGCGAGCGCAGGCTCGACAAGCGCTCGGTCGTCCGCCAGCGGCTCGCCGTCGAGCGGGCACCGCGCGAGCGGCGCGGGCGTCGCGGTCGGCGAGGCAGTTGCCGTCGGGGATGCGCTTGGCGACGCCGTCGGTGATTTAGTCGGCGAGCTCGTCGCCCGCGCGACCGGCGACGGGGTTGGCGTCGGCATCCCGGAGCTCATGGCGAACGCGACGACGCCACCCATCAGGACGGCCGCCAGCCCGATGGCGATGGCGGCAATGGTTCGGCGACGGGGGCCCCGACGCGGTGCAGTTGGGTGGGATGACATGCGGCAGATGGTAGAGAGGTGCGGCTGCGTGGATATAGGCCGATAGGGCCACTGCGACCGCAACAATCGGTCACCGGGTGGCGTCTGTGGAGGCTCGCCCGACCTCCCCACCTTATACTTCAGCCCCCGTGAACCAGCACCGGAGTGCCGTGACGCCCCATCGACCCAGCCGACGACCAGAGCCCCGCTCCGCGGCTGCCGCGCTGCTCTCGTTCATATTTCCCGGTTTCGGTCAGGCGTATAACGGCCAATGGGGGCTTGCGGCGCTCCTGGCGGTCCCCGTTCTCCTCATCGTTGTGCTTGGGGTGCTGCTGGTGGTCGGCGGCGGCTCGATCGCCAGCCGCTTTCTCGATACGCGGCTGCTCATCGGCCTCATCGTCCTGGACCTCGCACTCCTGGGCTGGCGACTCGTCGCGATCCTGCAGGCGCATGCGGAGCGAGGCCGCCTCACCTTCCGGGGATGGCCCACCTGGGTGACCTCCCTCCTGGTCGTCGTGACGGTTGCCATGCACGCGCTCCCCGCGTACTACGCTTCGAAGGCCATCGATACGCTCGGCAGCGTCGCGCTGGAGGGTGGGGGCGCCCTCTTCGACGATCGCGAGGGACGCGACATCCTCATCGCTGCGCCGTCCGACCAGCCGGAAGTGTCGCGGGGCGAGCGGGTCACGGTCCTGCTGGTCGGGATCGACTATGCGCCGGGACGGCAGACCAACCTGACCGACACCATGCTGGTAGCGACGCTCGACCCCAACACCGGCGAGGGCGCCATGGTCTCCGTGCCGCGCGACCTCTACGGCATCCCGCTGTCTGACGGCTCCACGTACGACGCCAAGCTCAACTCGCTCATGACGATTGCCAGCGCCGATCCCGCACGATTCCCGGAGGGCGGCCCAGCGACCCTGAAGGCCGCCATCGGGGAGCTGCTGGGGACTCAGATCCACTACTTCGCCGCCATCGACCTCGACGGCATGCGGCAGGTGATCGACACCATCGGGGGCGTCGAGGTGGTCGTCCAGCGCGCGATCAACGATCCCGCCTATCACGACCCGTTCACGAACCAGCGAGGCTTCGATATCGACGTCGGAACTCACTTCCTGGACGGCAACACCGCCCTGGCGTACGTCCGATCGCGGATGGGCGAGGGGGACAACGACTTCACGCGCGCGGAGCGGCAGCAGCAGGTCCTGACCGCCATTGCCGCCAAGCTCACCGCGGGCAACCTGCTGGTGACCCTTCCCGGCCTTCTGGACGCGGTTCGGGACAACATGGCGACGGACATGCCCTCCGGTCGCATCCCGGACCTCGCGGCCGTGGCGCAGGATGCCGATCTTGGTGGTCTGGAGCGCGTGGTCCTGACGCCACCCGAGTTCGTGACAGCCGAGCCTTTCAGCGAGGCGGGGTACATTCTGCATCCGAACTTGGAGGCTATCCGCGACCTCGGGAGACGGATATTCGGGACTGAGACGGCGTCCTTCCCCTGACCGAGGGCGGCTATCCTTGATACAGCAGACTCGAGAGGCGCATGACACTTAAGGGCGTCGTACTGGCCGGCGGGAGTGGCTCGCGGCTCTTTCCCCTGACGCTGGTCACGAACAAGCACCTGCTGCCGGTCTATGACCGGCCGATGATCTACTACCCACTGGCGGCCCTGAGGGAGATGGGGTGCCGCGAGGTGATGGTCGTGGTAGGGGGACGCTCGGTCGGCGATGTCCTGGAGCTCCTGCACGACGGCTCCGATGTCGGGCTGGACCTCACATACCGCTACCAGCGCGGGGCCCTCGGCATCGCGCACGCGATCGGGCTCGCGAGGGACTTCGCGGGTGATGACCCGATCGCCATCGTGCTCGGCGACAACCTGCTGTATGGCTCCCTGAGCGCGTTCGCCGATCGGTTCGTCCAGAGCGGCGCCGAGGCCGGTGCGGTACTCAAAGAGGTGGCGGATCCCGAGCGCTTCGGCGTCGCCGAGCTGAGCCCGGACGGGCGCGTTATCGGCTTCGAAGAGAAGCCGGCCCACCCCAAGAGCAACTTGATTCCGATCGGCGTGTACTTCTTCCAGCCGAGCGTCTTCGAGGTGATCCACACGCTGAGGCCCTCGCAGCGTGGCGAGTTCGAGATCACCGACCTCTTGAACCACTATTTGCGGCAGGGCTCGTTGATCCACACCGTATTCGAGGGGGACTGGCAGGACGCCGGCACGATCGATGCCCTCCTCGAGTCGAGCACCGTTGCGGCTCGTTTCGGTTCGCAGGAGCCGCTGGATACGGGCCATGATGTCGGGGAGGTCGAGGCCGAGTTTGTCGACCCGGCCCGGGTGCGCCTGTGACCGGCGGGGGACGCCGGCTCCTGGTGACGGGCGGCGCCGGCTTCATCGGCTCGAACTTCGTGCGCCATTGGGTCGACGCACATCCCGCCGACGAGGTCACCGTTCTGGACCTGCTGACCTATGCGGGTAACCGCGCGAACCTGGCGGACGTCGAGGACCGGTACCGGTTCGTCCAGGGCGACATCGCCGATGCCGAGCTCGTGGAGGGCATGCTGGCCGAGGGCCACACGGATGTCGTGGTCAATTTCGCGGCGGAGTCGCACAACAGCTACGCCATCGTGAACCCCGGGGCATTCTTCCGCACCAACGTGCTCGGTACGCAGGTCCTGTGCGAGGCAGCGCGTCGAGCGGACGTCGGCCGCTTCCACCACATCAGTACCTGCGAGGTATACGGTGACCTTGCTCTTGATGCGGCGGAGGCATTCACCGAGTCCTCGCCCTACCGCCCGCGGACCCCGTACAACGCCTCCAAAGCCGGCGCCGATCACGTCGTGCGCGCCTATTACGAGACCTTCGGACTGCCGGTCACGATCACCAATTGCGCAAACAACTACGGGCCGTACCAGTTCCCGGAGAAGGTGGTGCCGCTCTTCGCGACGCGAGCCCTGAACGATCAGCCGCTGCCCGTCTACGCCTCGAGCCATAACCGCCGCGAATGGATCCATGTCCTCGACCACTGCCGGGCGATCGAGCTCGTCATCGATCGCGGACGCGCCGGCGAGACCTTCCATGTCGGGACCGGCGTGGAGAAGAGCGTGGATGAGATCGCCGACGTCGTGCTGGCTGCGCTCGGCAAGCCGGAGAGCCTCAAGAGCACGGTGCCGGATCGGCCCGGTCACGACCGGCGCTATCTGTTGGACTCCACGAGGATCCGCCGCGAGCTTGGCTGGCAGCCTGACGTGCCTTTCGATCAGGGGATTCTGGAGACAGTGGCGTGGTACGGCGAGCATCGGGCGTGGTGGGAGCCTCTGCTCGACCGCGCACCCGTACAAGAGGAGGTCGCCTGGAGCCGGTGACGGCGCGCCGTGTCGCAATCACGGGCGCGCACGGCCAGCTCGGGCGGGAGCTGGTCCGAGCGTTCGCGGCGGACGAGGTCCTCGCGCTCACACGCCCCGACTTCGACGTGACGCGCGAGGCGGACGTCGAGCGCCTGGGCGCCTGGGGACCAGAGGTCGTCCTCAACTCCGCGGCGTGGACCGACGTCGACGGATGCGCTCGCGATCCGCAGCGGGCCATGCAGGTCAACGGCACTGCTGCCGGGGCGCTGGCACGCGTCGCTGCGGAGGTCGGCGCGGTCATGGTGCAGATCAGCACGAACGAGGTCTTCGACGGCGGGCTCGGTCGGCCGTACACCGAGGATGACGCGCCCAACCCGCTGAACGCGTACGGGGCGTCCAAGCTGGCTGGCGAGGTACGCGTGGCGCAGTCGTCCCGACACCTGATCGTGCGGACTGCGTGGCTCTATGGCACTGGAGATCGGAGTTTCCCGCACAAGATCGCGCGGGTCGCAGAGCGCATGCTGGAAGAGGGGCGCCCGCTGCGGGTGGTGGCGGACGAGTGGGGCAATCCGACCGATGTGCGCTGGCTCGCGCCGGCGATACAGCACCTCGTCGACTTGGCCCTCGGTGGCACGGCAGAGTTTGGTATCTACCACCTTGCCGGTGAACCCCCGACCAGCCGGTTCGAATGGGCGCGAGCCATCCTGACCGATTCGCCCGTGACCATCGAGCCGATGCGGCTCGACGAATATGTCCGGGACTCCCACGTCCCCCCCCGCGCCGTGCTCGACGTCTCGCGTGGAGCACGCATGGGTATCGACTCGTTCGATTGGCGTGCCATGGGCGGGAGCTGACCCTCAGGCCATCCGCTTTTCGGCGTCCTTCCACACGTCGCGAAGCGTCTGGCGCAGGGGGAACCGACGGCGCCAGCCCGTCAGTCGCCGGAGCAGCGCGGCCGAGCCGCAGACAACGTCGATCTCCGACGGGCGCTGGCGCAAGGGGTCGACCGTCACGGTCACGTCGAGGCCGCTGAGGCGGATGAGCGCGTCGAGCACCTCGCGCACCGCGATCGCCCTGCCCGACGCCACGTTCACCGGCTGACCCGAGTGTCTGCCCGCGACGAGGAGGCGATAGGCGACGACGACGTCGCGGACGTCGGTGAAGTCGCGGCGAGAGCCGAGGTTTCCGACCTGCAGTTGCGGACTGGCACCGCCCGCGGCGATCGCCGCCAATTGCAGGGCGAAGGCGGGCACCACAAATGACTCCCGCTGGCCGGGCCCGATGTGGTTAAAGGCGCGCGCGACGACCACGGGGAGTCTCCCTGCGCGGTGATATGCGAGGCCGAGTGCCTCCTGTGCCACCTTCGTCGCGCCGTACGGGCTCACCGGCGCCATCGGCATGCGCTCGGTCAGCGGGCGACCGCTTCCGGTCCCGTACACCTCAGCGGAACTGGGAATCATCACGATGGGCGGGGAGCCCAGCGCGCTCGCTGCCTCGAGGAGGTAGGCGGTCCCGCGCACGGTCACGTCGAGGGCGTTGCCGATGTCTCCGGAGGCATCAGGGCCGAAGGCGACGGCAGCCATGTGGTAGATGGCGTCAGGTCGCGCCCAGGCGACCAGCTCGCGGGCGGCTGCCGCATCCGTCAGATCTGCTGCGCGTTGGCGGACCCCGCTCGCCTGGCGGTTCCCGACGGCGCGCCACACTTCATCGCCCGAGTCCTCGAGATGCCCGGTCAGCCAACGGCCGACGAATCCGTCGGCGCCGGTGACCAGGGCCCTCACGCGGGCCGTAATGCTGGGCGATCCGGCAGAGTGCCGTGCCGGATGGCTTCTCTGTGGCGGGCGACGTCTGCGTCGACCATCATCTCCGCGAGATCGCTGAAGGCGACAGTCGGCGTCCACCCCAGGCGATCTCGCGCCTTGGAGGCGTCGCCGACGAGGAGATCCACCTCCGCAGGGCGGACGAGCGCCTGATCCACCATGACGTGGTCGCGGTAGTCCAGCCCGACGCGTCCGAAGGCGACCTCACAGAACTCGCGTACAGAGTGCGTCTGGCCGGTGGCGATCACGTAGTCATCAGGGTCTGGCTCCTGCAACATCAACCACATCGCTCGCACGCAGTCGCCGGCGTAGCTCCAGTCGCGCTTCGCCTCGAGGTTGCCGAGCGCGAGCTGTGTCGCCAGGCCAAGCTTGATACGGGCGGCACCGTCGGTGATCTTGCGGGTGACGAACTCGAGGCCACGCCGCGGCGACTCATGGTTGAACAGGATGCCGCTCACCGCGTACATCCCATAGCTCTCGCGATAGTTGACGGTAATCCAATGGCCATAGACCTTGGCCACGCCGTACGGTGACCTGGGGTGGAAGCGGGTCAGCTCGTGCTGGGGGACCTCGGTCGCCTTGCCGAACATCTCGCTGGAGCTCGCCTGGTAGAAGCGGATGGCGGGATCCACCTGCCGAATCGCCTCGAGGAGGCGAGTGACTCCGAGCGCGGTGAACTCTCCGGTCAGGACCGGCTGATTCCAGGACGTCGGCACGAATGACTGCGCGGCAAGGTTGTACACCTCCGACGGCGTCGCCCGGCGGACCGCCTCGGCGAGGGAGTTCTGGTCGAGAAGGTCCCCCTGCACGATCTCGATCCGGTCGATCAGATGCGCAATCCGCTCGAAGCTGTCGGTGCTCGTGCGGCGCGTCATGCCAACAACCCGATAGCCCTGTTCGAGCAGGAACTCGGCAAGGTACGAACCATCTTGGCCGGTGATGCCCGTGATGAGGGCTGTGCGGGTCATCGGTGCTCCATGAGCGGGCGGTCGCGGGGGCGTCGGTATGATAGCCACGATGACGTCTTCCCGGCCTCGAGTGGCGATAGACGCCCACACCGTCGGACGCCGAGCGACCGGGAACGAAACATATGTGCTCGGCCTGCTCAAGGGCCTCGTGGCCAACGCCGAGATCGATCCGCTGGCGTTGGTGGACGAGGACACAGCGTTCTGGGTGGAGGCCAGTGTCGAACGCGCCGCCCTGCGTCGCCGCGGGGCGATCCCACGCCTTCTGGGAGAGCTCAGCCACGCGAGACGACGGTGGGGAGCCGATCTGCTCCACGTCCAGTACGTGCGGCCACCTCGCAGCGACGTACCGGTGCTGACCACCATCCACGACATCAGCTACGAGCACTTCCCCGAGCTCTTTACCCGGCGGACCAGGCTGCGGATGCGGATGGCGATCCCGTGGTCCGCGCGCCATTCGGCCGTCGTGCTCACCGGTTCCGAGCACGCCCGGAACGATCTCCTCCAGGCCTACGGCCTCGCTCCGGAGCGCGTGGTGGTGACGCCCTATGCGGTCGATCGCCGCTTTCGGCGCCTCGAGGCAGCCGAGGCGGAGCCGCTTCTCGCAGGGCTTGGTCTCCCCGACACATACCTGCTCTGCGTGGGCAACCTTCAGCCACGCAAGAACCTGCGCCGACTTCTCGAAGCGTTCGCCAGCCTTCGGCCGGAGAGTCGCCCATCGCTGGTGATCGTGGGTCAGCCGGCGTGGCTGTACGACGACGTTTACGGGGCGGTTCGTCGCCATGGGATCGGCGCCGAAGTCCACTTCACCGGGTTCGTTTCAACGGAGCAGCTGGTTGCAATCTACAGCAGGGCACATGCGTTCGCGTATCCCTCGCTCTTCGAGGGCTTCGGGCTGCCGATCCTGGAAGCATTGGCGTGCGGAGTGCCGACGCTCACATCCGATCGATCGTCGATTCCCGAGGTTGCCGGCGACGCCGCGCTTCAGGTGGACCCCGAGGATGTGGAGGCGATCGCGGCGGGGCTGCAACGCGTCATCGGCGACGAAGACCTGCGCCGCCGCCTGGCCGAGCTCGGTCCGCAGCAGGCGGCCCGCTTCAGTTGGGAGCGTTGCGCGGCGGCGACGGCCGTGGCCTATCGGTTTGCCCTCGAGACCGGCAAACGCCACTGATGGAGCAACGACGCGTGCTGCTGGTCGCCCGAGAGTTTCCGCCATCCGGCGGTGCGGCCTCGATTCGTCTCACGAAGCTTGCGAAATACCTCCCCGGCCTCGGCTGGGACGTGGAGGTCCTGACCGTTCCCGACGACCATGCGTGGAGCGCAGACGAGACGCTCCAGGCCGAGCTGCCTGATGGGCTCACCGTGCACCGGGTGCCGCGCCTCCTAGCCGGCGCCGTTGACCCTGCCGGCGGAGCCGCCGGCGCCGTCGACGACCTGCGCCCGGACTGGCGCCGGCGCCTCGCCGGTGCGCTGCTGCTTCCCGATCCCGGGGTTCTCTGGTCCATTCCCGCCCTTCGCACCGCCCGACGCCTTGCTCGCCGCGTCGACGCCGTCCTGACCTCGGCGCCCCCGTTCTCTACGCACCTCATCGGCCTCGGCCTTTTCGATGAGGTTGCATGGGTCGCCGACTATCGGGACAACTGGACGACGAATCCCGACTTCGTTCGCGGTAAGCTTCCCCACGCCCTCAACCGCATCCTGGAGCGGCGAGTCCTGCGACATGCGGGAGCCGTGACCGTAGTGAGCGACGCCGCCCGCCGGGAGCTGCTCGGCCTGGAGCCGAATCTCGCCAATCGGATCCGGATCGCGATGAACGGATTTGATCCCGCCGACCTGCCCGACGAGCCTCCCGATCGGGACCACTTCCGCGTCGTGTACGCCGGTTCGATGCGTCATCACCGTGACCCGATCCCTCTCCTAGCTGTGCTGGCCGATGCTGCCCGGCGAAATCCGGACCTCCATGGTCGACTCCGCGTCGAACTTGTTGGACGGATCCCGGCGTCACTCCAGACCCAGGCCGGTGCGCTCCTGCCCGACCGGGTGGTGACGCCCGGGTTCCTGCCACATCGCGAGGCCCTTCGCCGATCAGCCGCGGCAGCGGTGCAGGTGGTTCTGAGCGCTCGCTCAGAGGCCGGCGAAGCGGCGTTGACCTCGAAGCTCTTCGAGTGCCTGGCGCTGCGTCGTCCCGTGCTCTTCATTGGCCCCCAGGGGCCCGGCACGGACCTGGTGCGCAGTCTGGATGCCGGGGAGGTGGTCGACCCGGGCGATGAGGCAGGGCTCGCGAGCGCGGTGCAGCGCCTGCTGGCCGAGTGGCGCACTGGAGCGGAACGCGTGGCGAGCCCTGAGGCGCTCGAACCGTTCACACGCGTCGCAACGGCTGAGGCCGTGGCTCTCGCGCTGGAGGATGCGGTCAGTCGTTCCCGTACTCGAGGTTGATGGCCCCGTCCGCTGCAATCCTCACGCTGCCGATTGATCGGCACGGGACGCCCGCGGCGACGGTGTTGGCCGCAATGGACCGAGTGACCACGGAGCCCGCCCCAACGACAGTGTGCTCGCCGATGGTCACCCCCTTGAGGACCACGGCCCCGGCCCCGATGTGCACGTTGCTGCCGATGTTGACCGGGGCGCGCTCGATGTCGTCACGGCCGCCGCTGAGGACGCGGCGGACCGTGTCGTGGGTATAGAGCTGTGCCCCTGCGCTGATGTCACATCCGTTTCCGATTGTCAGCCCGCCGGTGCCGTCGAGCAGCGTGTGCGGACCGATCCAGGTCTTGCTCCCGACGCGCACGTCGCCGTAGACGTAGCTGCTGGCATAGATGCTCGCCCCCTCGCCGAAGCCGAGGCCTTTCGCACGCGCCCATCGGTCGCCGAGCAGCTCGTCCAGGGGGAGGTCGCGGTCCCATCGCGCCCGCGTCTCGGCGCGCAGCTCACCCAGCAACGCGCGGAGTCGAACGAGGGTCTCAGCCTCGCGGTCACTCATCCTACGGCCTGGGCGGCGGCGTGGCCGCCCGCCTGCTCGGCCAGCGAGATGAGCCGGTCCCTCAGGCTCGGGTTGTGGTCGAGACGGAGCGCCCCTGGCCCTTCCTTCGCGACGTAATCGGCCACCGTGGAGGCGAGCTCCGCCTCGCTCAGCCCCCACCCGTGGACGTACCTCAATGTTGCAGGATCCACGATCCACTCCGCAGAGGCGTGGCCCTCTGCCACCGCCAGGAGGCGGCCCGCTACCTCCGCCGGCGCCCACGGGCCCTGGACGAACCGACGCGCATCCATTCCGAGCCTGTGACGCGCATCGGCATCGCTCACAAGTTCGGCGAGCGCGTCCTCCAGGGCGTCGGGTGATACGAAGACGGTCGGCGGCCGTAAGCCCGCGGGCACGTCGGTGGTTGCGGCGAAGTAGCCCCCGACGATCGTGGGCCGCTCAAGGTGGGCGGCCTCGCACGCCAAGACCGCCATCGGCGTGTCTCCGTAGAGCTCATCGACAACGATGTCGGAGTCGGAGATTGCCGCCAGCACCTCGGCGTTCGGCCGGCCGAGGATCTCCCGATAGTCGATCTGCAGCCCACGCTCCCGGAGACGGCTGATCACGCGTCGGATTTCGGGGGTCCCCTTCGACTCTGGGTCGGAAGGCGAGTGAAGCACCCGGACGGCGCCGGCCGTCTGTCCGCCGCGGGGCGTGGGCAGCAGGAAGTCGCGCCAGACCGGAAGGCCAATTGACAGAAAGCTCACAAATGGGCGCTGGTGGAACTGCGCTGAGGCCACATGCCCAACCACCAGGGCGTGCTTCTCGATGACTGCCACTCGGTTCGCCGTCCGGCGCGTCATCGACGCG
>Ga0183260_10004723_pt1 | contig 10796 bp, 10 predicted proteins | sample AntDrymUQ4972206_2_FD_129768 | JGI IMG/M metagenome (GOLD analysis project Ga0183260, IMG submission 129768) | Polar desert sand microbial communities from Dry Valleys, Antarctica - metaG UQ497 (22.06) (version 2) (version 2) | ecosystem: Environmental > Terrestrial > Soil > Desert | place...
CCGGTGTCGGAGCCGGGGTGGCTGACGGAGCAGTCGTCGGCGCGGGCGTCGCGGTCGGACGCGGCGTCGGGGAGGGGGGCGGTGGGGGTGGCGGATCTGTGACCGTGAACGTGTCTGTGGCCTCAACCTCGCTCGCGGTCAGGACAGGGCTTGCGTGTGGACTGGCGGCTCGATCGATCAGTGTCGCCCCGATGACATGAACGCCGGGCTGGGCGGTCTTGGGGGTCACCAGTTTCTTTCGGAACGTCCCCTGCCGCGAGGTTGACACGACCGACCCTGCCGGTTTTCCGTCCCAGGTGATCGCGACGCGCGTGCGGACTGGGAAGCCGATGCCTTCGATCGTGATGCGCGCGCCGGCGCGACCGGAGTCCGGCGAGACAGTGAGGGTCGGTCCGGCTGCGGACACCGCCACGAACGGCAACGGCAAAGCCAGCAGCGCAACGATCATGATCCCGGTCGAGATCCAATAAGGGAAGCGCGTGGAGGTCGGCGGCCGACGCGCCACTACACGTTCGTCGATCCAACGGGAACCGTCCCAAAACATGCGATCGTCGCTCCATTCGGCAACCCGGCTGACTCAGAGGAGCCCCGTGGCTTTGCGGCCCCGCCTTGCGAACGGGTGTGCTATTTCGTGGTTCGCGCGGTCCGGATCAGACGCATGCGCTCCGAGCGATCCTCGAATCCGGACGCAGGCGCTCTGTCAGGATGGCCGGAGAGTTCCCTTGCTACCACTAGCGAGATAGTTCCCGACGGATAACTCCTGGCCCATCCGAAGGGATCCCGACGCCAAGTCGAGAGGTGTGTCCATGGGATGGGTGGGAGGTGGTACAGGCCCCGTCCGAATGGGTGCGCCACCCGCTCGCTATGATTTTCGCGACCCGGACCCCGCCCTTGGACAGAGGGCCATTGACGCGAGGTCACGATGATCAATCGGCTGCTGGCAAAGCGATATCGGCCAGAGAAGGGGTGGGACCCCATCCCGATGGACTACGCGCGGGCGTACGCGGACGCGGAATATGCAGGCTTCCGTCCGGGTCTCGTCAAGGACCTTGAACGCGTGGTCGGGCCATTGGAGGAAAAACGAGTCCTGGACCTCGGGGGCCGCCCAGGTCACTACAGCATCGACTTCGCGCGCGTTGGCGCCGATGTCGTCTGGCACGATGTCAGCCGCAACTACGAGTCGATCGCGAAGGCGGCGGCGGTGGATGCCGGTGTCTCGATCCACTTCTCTCTCGGGTATCTCGAAGACGCGGCGAAATTCGAGGACGAGCGGTTCGACCTCGTCTTCAACCGCATCTGCTGGCGCTACTGCCAAGCGGACAGCGGCTTCGCGGATCTCGTCTACCGACTCGTGGCCCCAGGCGGTGCTGGCTACGTCGACAGCCACCATGCCGACAAAGCGCAGAAGCATGGCTGGTCAGCGACCGCGATCATGTATCGCCTCAATGCGAGGTTCGGGATCAAGATCGGACACCCGCCGCCGCCCGGCCGCATCACCTCGTTGCTCCGGCGCAACGCGGTATCGTCGCTGTCCACCGAGTGGTCGACTGAGCAGAACGAACGTGTGCTATTCATCAAGGTCCGATGACGTCCCAGATGCCCCTTGCCCAGCCTGACGCGACCGCGCCCGACTTCACGTTCACCGTGTTCACCCCGACCAGGAACCGGGCCGAGACCCTTCATCGACCCTATGAGAGCCTCCTTGCCCAGACCGATCAGGATTTCGAGTGGCTCATCGTCGACAATGACTCACAAGACGATACGGCCTCACTCGTCGAGCGCTGGAGCGCCGAGGCGCCGTTCCCGATCCGCTTCATCCGTCAGGAGAACCGTGGGCTTCACGGATCGATGAACCGCGGGATCATGGAGGCGCGGGGTCGGTATCTCCTCACGCTTGCCTCGGACGACACCTGCCCGGCCGAGGCTCTCGAGCGGTTCAAATACCACTGGACGACGATCCCTGAAGACCAACGGGACTCGTTCGTTGGCGTCGCCGGACTCGTCGCGGACGAGCATGGTCGCATCGTCGGCACGGCGTATCCGCACGATCCGACAGACTCGGACGCGGTCGAGATCCGCTATCGGTATCGAGTCAAGGGCGAGAAGTGGGCCGCCCTCCGGGTCGACGTCCTGCGCCTGTTCCCGCTGCCGACCATCGATGGCTACTTGAGCTATATCCCGGAGTCGATCATCTGGAATCGGATCGGCCGGCAGTACCGAACGCGATATGTCAACGAGGTGTTGCGCACGTTCCACCTGGACGCGCCGGTCAGCCTCGCCCGGCCACGGAACGCCGGGGATAACGCGCCGGGAGGGCTGCTCGAGGCGAAGGAGCTCCTGAACCACGACATCCGCTGGCTGCGCCACGGACCTCGAGCGTTCTTTGTCATGGCGGCGCGATATGGACGTTGGTCCATCCACCTGCGCCACAGTCTGTCGGATCAGTATCGCGGGCTTACAAACACAGCTGCCCGGCTACTCTGGATTGCGGCCCTGCCGGTCGGCCTCGTGATGTACGTCGGCGACCTGCGACTGCTGGAACGGCCGCGGGCCGCTCGCGAACGGGCACCGGTCAACCATGACTGATGTGAGCGGGGAAGACGCGGTTCCGATCGACGCGACCGGTACGATCGAGGGTGTCCGAGTGGTGCCGCTTCGTCGTATCCCCGACGAGCGTGGAACCATCTATCACATGCTGCGTCGGACTGACCGGCATTTCGAACAGTTCGGCGAGATCTACTTCACCTCGATCTATCGGGACGTGGTCAAGGGCTGGCACCGACATCGCGATATGACCCTCAACTACGCATGTATCTGGGGTCGGATCAAGCTCGCGCTTTATGACGAGCGGCCGGGCTCCCCGACAGAGGGGAGTGTCCAGGAGCAGTTCATGGGACCTGACGACTACAGCCTCGTGATCATCCCTCCTGGGATCTGGACGGGCTTCAAAGGGATGGACGACGTCTCGCTGGTCGCGAACTGCGCGACCCATCCCCATGACCCGGTCCGCACGGACCGTCGCGACCCGTTCGCCAGTGGGTTCCCGTACGACTGGGGGATCAGGCACCGGTGACCGATGACGTCCGGCCGCGCTGCCGGTCGTGTGGCAAGGCAACGCTGATCGACGTCCTTGATCTTGGCCGACAGCCGCTTGCCAACGCGTTCCCGGAGGCCACTCCGGACCAGCCCAGCACAGGCGCCGACGCTTGGCCCCTCTGCGCCGTGGTTTGCAACGAGTGCTGGCTCTTCCAGCTCCTTGATTCGCACATCGAGACGGCCGTAGTTGGCGAAGGAGGAGTCAATCCGTCGCGAACCATGAGCGATCACCTTCGTGACTTCGTGGCCACAGTCATCGAACGCCTGTCACTTCGCCCGGGCGATGTGGTGGTGGATACAGCCAGTCATGGCGGCCATCTCCAGTCGCTGTTCCGGGAGTCGGGAATCTCCACACTAACCCTGGAGGGATCGCCTGCGCACGCTGCGGCCGCTCGTCGTCGCGGGTTATCGGTCGAGGCTGGTGATGTCAACGCCGCAAGTGCTGGGCGGATCGTTCGCGGACACGGCCCAGCGCGGGCGTTCGTCGACAACTATCGGCTGTCTCACGTCGTGGACCCGGATGCTTTCCTGGCAGGAGTGCGGGCGCTGCTGGCGCCCGGCGGGATGGCCGTGCTCGAGTTCGATCACGTTCTTCCGATCCTCGCGGAGCGCCAGTTCGACGCCATCCGGCATGGCCACTTCACGTACTTCGGCCTCGCCTCCCTCGAGGCCGCGCTGCGGCGGAACGGCCTCGCCGTCGTCACGGTCGAAGAACTGAGTGTGTACGGAGGCGCGCTTCGGGTATGGGCGGGCGCGGACGATGGCTCACCATCCGAAGACACAGTCGCGACACGGGTTCGCGATCGAGAGAGGGCGGCAGGTCTCACCGATCCATCCACCTACACGGTGTTCGCCGCCGCGGTCCGGGTGGCTCAAGGCAAGCTACGCGCGTTCCTCGAGTCGGCCCGTTCCGACGGCCGCCTCGTCGTCGGCTACGGTGCCCCATCGCGGGCCAGCACGCTGCTCAACGCTGCCCGGATCTCCGCGGACCTGCTGCCCTTCACCGTGGATGCGTCGACCGCCAAGCAGGGTCGGATGATCCCGGGTTGCGGGATCCCCATCCGTGCTCCCGAACGGTTGATCGCGGCACGCCCCGACGACGTCCTGATCCTTACCTGGGATATCGCGGACGAGGTCGTGCGCTCCTTGCCGGAAGTCACCGCATGGGGCGGCCGATTCCTCGTTCCGATCCCGTCAGTCCGGGTCCTGTAGGTCAGCGGTCGTTATGCTTGGAGTTCACCCGGTGACGCTAGACGCTTGAAGGGGACTCACCATTCATGCTACCCATCGTGGTCCTCGGCACTGGGATGGCCGGCTTCGGGGCCGCCCGTCACCTCGCATCCGAGCGGGTGCCGTTCGAGATCTATGACAAGAGTCCCTACTACGGTGGCCACACGAGGACCTACACGCACCCCGGCGGCTGGATCTTCGATGACGGGCCGCATGTGTCGCTCACAAAGGACGACCGGGTAAAGGAGATCTTCGCGAACGCGGTCGATGGGGCGTACGAGGAGATTCCGGCCCGCCTGAACAACTACTGGCACGGCCATTGGATCACCCACCCGGCCCAGGTCAACCTGCACGGTCTGCCGGTGGACGATCTCGTCAAGATCATCGGCCAGTTCGTGGACGCGCAACAGACCGGTAGCGAGCGCGAGATCCGGACGTACGAGGACTACTGTCGTGTGGCCTATGGCGACGCCTTCGCGGAGATGTTCCCGTTGACGTATGGGTTGAAGTACCACACGACGAGTGCCGACAACATGACGACCGATTGGCTCGGCTCGCGCATGTATCGACCGAGCCTCGAGGAAGTACTCCGTGGGGCGCTGTCCCCGGAGCCGATCACCGAAGTACATTACGTCACGAGCTTTCGGTATCCGCGCTACGGCGGCTTCATGTCGTACATGCGACCGTGGGCGGAATCGGCGTCGCTCCGGCTCGGCCACGAGCTCGTCCGCCTGGACCCGACGCGCCGCCAGGCTCACTTCGCAAGTGGCGTCGTCGCGGCTTACAGCCAGATCATCTCGTCGGTGCCGTTGCCTGACATCATCCCGATGATCGACGGTGTCCCGGACGATATCGTGGAGGCCGCGCGGACGCTGGCCGCAACCAAGGTCGTCATGGTCAATCTCGGGATCGGTCGCGACGACCTGGCGACGGACCAGATCACCTACTTCTACGACGAGGACATCATATTCCCGCGGATAAGCTACCCGCACCTGCTGTCCCCAAACGTCGTGCCGTTGGGGTCCGGCAGCATCCAGGTCGAGGTCTACTTCTCCGACAAGTACAAGCCGCTTGTGGACTCACCCGAGTCGTTCATCGAACCGGTCATCCACGACCTCACTCGCGTGGGAATACTTCGAGAGGACGACGAGATCATGTTTCGAGAGGCCCGATTGGCCCCGTACGGCAACATCATCTTCGACCTCGACCGCACCGCGGCGATCGCCGCCGTTCATGGTTACCTGCGGGACATCCGCGTTCTCTATTGCGGCCGCTATGGGGATTGGGACCATTCCTGGACGGACGCCTCGTTCCTTAGCGGCGAGCGTGCGGCCATCGCTGCGATCGACGCCGAGCGGTAGGCTCCGCGCGTTGTCAGCGGCCCTTCAGGCGGGCGACGATCGGGGCTACAGCCTCGACATCCGGGCCGAGGTTGATGTAGCTGAGCCCGAATTGCTCGCGCCGTTCGAGCAAGAGGTCGACACACTCCTCGACGTCCCCGATCAGGACGGCTGGCGAGCCTTCAAGGAGGGCCGGATCCGCGGCTAGCAGCCGGGCGAACGAGGACTGATTCTCGGAGGTCGATCCCGGCGACCCTGAGACGCGGCAAAGATAGACCGTGAACTGCAATTCGAGGGCGTCCGAGTCGCGGCCGGACTCCCTGGCCGCCGCCCGCGCCCAGCCCACCTTCTCCGCCACGCGAGCCGGCCCGAGGTCGGCGGCGGCGGCGCGAGTCACTTCGCCGTCGGGCAGACGGCAATGGATGCCGACGATGTCCGCTTCGCGCCCGGACAGCTCGAGTATCCGGCGCCCGCCGCCGCCCAGGAGCATCGGGGGCCTGGGTGACTGCGTGGGTTTGGGCAGGCCCTCAAGGTCCGTCACGTGGTAGTGCCGACCGTGGTAGGTGACGGGTGTGTCTCCAAAGAGACCCTTGATGATCGCAACCGATTCCTCGAGCCGATCGATTCGCACCGCCGGCAAGTCCAGGTGCATCCCGGCCGCCGCATAGTCCGACTCCAACCAGCCTGCACCAAGGCCCAGCTCCACCCGTCCACCTGACAGGGCGTCGATCGTCGCGATGGCCTTGTGGACCATTGCTGGATGGCGATAGTCGTTGCCCAGGACGAGCGACAGGACCCGGATGGAGGATGTCGTCTCGGACACCGCGAGCATTGCGGCGAGTGGGTCCATGACCCATCCGCGCGTGAAGTGGTCGGAGATGGAGACAGTATCGAACCCGAGGTCCTCGATCTGCCGGACCCCATCCCGCCACGCACCAGGCGTCGTGAACGCCGGCATGGGCGCGATGAACCTGAATGGCTTCACCCGTCCGCGCCCGGCATCTGTCACCGCGCCGCGGGCGACAGGCGCGGATCGGCAAAGCGGAGCTGGTCGTCGACGACCCCCTCGGCCAGCAGCTGGCGGATATGGCCGATTCGCTGGTAGCGCGGTCCTTCGAAGTCGGCCAGGGTGACGCCGACAGTGCGATACGCCTCGAGGAGCTGCTGGGCTCCCTGCCGAGCATCCCAGCTGGTCGTGAACCCGAGGCGAATGGCGAACCTGTCGCAGTTCACCTGGTAGTTCCGCACATCCGGCGACGCGCCCGGCGCGAACTCGATCCGGCAATCCGGAACCACTTCTGCGACGATCCCGGCGATCGTCCGGACCTGGTAGTTCTGAGTCGTCGCCCCGACATTGAAGGCTTCGTTGTGGATCAACTCGCGTGGAGCGGCAAGGACGGCCGCGAACGCCCGTGAGATGTCCTCGACGTGGATCAGTGGTCGCCATGGGCTGCCATCGCTCTTGATGAGGACGCGGCCGGTCGTGTACGCCCAGGCGACGAGGTTGTTGAGGACGATGTCGAACCGCAGCCTCGGCGAGACACCGTAGGCCGTGGCGTTGCGCAGGAATGTCGGGCTGAACCGGTCGTCGGCGAGGGCCGAGACATCACGCTCGACCAGCACCTTCGACTCGCCGTACGCCGTCACCGGCCGGAGGTCCGCGCGCTCGTCGAGGATCGCTCCGCCTGCGGCCCCGTAGTTGCTGCACGATGAGGAGAAGATGAATCGCCCGACGCCAGCCTCGCGAGCCAGCCGAGCGAGCTGCACCGAGGCGCGATGGTTGATCTCCAGGGTCAGATCCCGATCGAGGTCGCCCAGGGGATCGTTCGACAGGGCGGCGAGATGCAGGACGGCGTCGAACCCGCGAACGTCGTCGATCGTCACGTCCCGGAGATCCTTCGTGACTGTCGGGACGTCGACGAGGGCGGTCTCCGGCCCGAACGTGCAGTCGCGATAGAGGTCGCTGTCGAGTCCCGTCACGTCGTACCCGGCCTCGAGCAGGATCGGCGTGAGGACTGCACCGATATATCCACGATGGCCAGTCACCAGCACCCGCCTGCGCGGCCGGTCAGTCATAGAACGACTTTGCGGCTGACGAAACCTTCGGCGTAGGGGATACCTGGCCCGGCCTCGATAGCGCGCAACCGGAGGATCGCCCGAAACGTCTCTTCGGTGAACCAGGAGCGGTCGTGCTGCGACGGGAAGGACGCGAGGAGGTGGTCGACCTTGCGCCTGCACAGTTCGTCGTCGAGCGTCACGTAGAAGTTCGTCTGGCCGACGTCGCCGTCCCACTTGGGGATCTCGTATCCAAGGATGAGTCGATCCCGGAAGACCTGCGGAGTGAGCTCACCGACCAGACGGTGATCCTGATGCGCGTCATCGTGGCGGTGGCACAGGATGAGATCCGGCTCGAATCGTTCGCGAACAGCCTGGAGCGCTTCCTTGATCGGCTCAAACTGACCCGGAAAGTACGCGTCGCGGAACGAGTGGATCGTGACGTGCGGAGCCCACGGTGAGGGCAGCAGGGCAGCGGGGCTGGCGGCCGCCTCAGCAGCCCGCGTCGCGTCCGCGGAGAGAACGAGCCACTCGATGCTGAGGTTCGGGTGCTCCGCGGCAAGACGGAGCAGGGTGCCGCCGCAACCGATGTCGATGTCGTCCGGGTGGGCGCCGATGGCCAGGATACGCAGCGGCCGCTCGGGCGGCAGGTCCAAGTCGATCCGCAACATCGCTACACCGAGTCGGGCTGCCAAACCGCCCATGGCGGCCGACCGGTGTCGTGCATCTCTTCCAGGCTCTGGACGTCCTTGAGCGTGTCCATCGGCGCCCAGAAGCCGCGGTGCTGGAAGGCCAGCAGCTGATCGTCGGCGATCAGGCGGGCGAATGGCTCCTCGACGAGTTCCTCGCCGGGACGTATGTAGTCGAAGATCTCGCGTTTGAACATGAAGTAGCCGCCATTGATCCAGGTGCTCGAGCTGCGCACATCATCGATCCGCTCGACCAGCCCGTCGCCTTCTACCCGCATCTGGACCAGATGAAATGAATACGAGGTCGGCTGGACGGCTAGAAATGCAGCTACCTTGTCGCGTCGGCGGAACTCCTCGATGAGCGTATCGAGGGGCGCGTCAGTCAGGACATCGCCGTAGTTCGCGAGGAACATCTCCTCCCCGGCGACATGCGATCGGATGGACCGTAGTCGCTGCCCCAGATTCGCGCGCATGCCGGTGTCCACGAAGCTGATTCGCCAGTCCTCGATGTCACTCGTCAGGAGCTGGATCTCGCGTCCAGCCTGGGAGAGCACGAAGTCGTTCGATAGGGCCTCGTTGTAGCGGAGGAAATACTCCTTGATCACGTCCGCCTTGTACCCGAGGCAGCACACGAAATCGGAGTGCCCGAAGTGAGCGTAGTAGCGCATCACGTGCCACAGGACCGGCCGGTAGCCGACGCGCACCATGGGCTTGGGTATACTTTCCGAGAGCTCACGCAGTCGGATCCCCTGGCCGCCACAGAACAGCACGACCTTCAACTGGCTGACGCGGGCACGTCAGAAGACCTCGAGCGCCGGGATCGGCACGACGAGGCGTCCGCCCCAGTCCCGAACGTACTCGAGCTGGACACCGATCTCGGCTCGCAGATTCCAGGGCAGGATGAGGACGTAATCCGGTCGGGTTTCGGCAAGGCGCTCAGGCGGATGGATCGGGATGTGCGTACCGGGCAGGAAGCGCCCGTGCTTGTATGGATTGCGATCCACCGTGTAGTCGAGGAAGTCGGTCCGGATGGCACAGAAGTTGAGCAGGGTGTTCCCCTTGCCGGGGGCACCGTAGCCGGCCACGGACGCTCCCCGCCGTCGAGCGTCGATCAGGAACCCGAGGAGGGACTGCTTGGTCTTGTGGACACGTCGCTCGAAGGCAGCGTATCCATCGATGGTGAGGTAGCCTGCCGCCGCCTCCCTGGCGAGCAGTTCGGCGACCCGTGGACCAACCTGCTGGCGGCGCGCGGCGTCGTGGCCCACGAACAGTCGCAGAGACCCACCGTGGGTAGAGAGTTCCTCGACGTCGAAGACGGTCAGGCCGTGGGCGGTCAAGACGCGTTGCGCTGTCAGGAACGTGAAGTACGAATAGTGCTCGTGGTAGATCGTGTCGAACTGGTTTCCCTCGACGAGCCTCATGAGGTGCGGGAATTCAAGGGTAAGGACGCCGTCAACGGCCAGGAGACATCGGAGCCCGGCCACGAAGTCATTGAGGTCGGGCACGTGAGCGAGGACGTTGTTCGCGATCAATAGATCCGCGCGCCGACCCTCCGAGACCAACCGTTCGGCGAGGGCCAGTCCGAAGAATTCCGTGATCACGGGCACACCGCGCTCGATCCCGCGGGCCGCTACGTTGCGCGCAGGTTCTATCCCGAGGACCGGGATCCCGGCCGTCACGAAGTGCTGGAGAAGGTAGCCGTCGTTGCTTGCAACTTCGACGACCAGGCTGGTGGCGTCAAGTCCGAGGCGGTCGTGCATCGACTCGGAATAGACGCGAGCGTGCTCGACCCAGCTGTCCGAGTACGAGCTGAAGTAGGCATACTCGCCGAAGATCTCCTCGGGCGGGACGTATCCGGGTAGCTGCACAAGCAGGCAAACATCGCAGATCCGCACGTGGAGCGGATAGAACGGCTCCATCTCGTCGAGCTGATCGGCGGCGAGAAACCGCTCGCACAGTGGCGACATGCCCAGGTCGACGAATGTGGTCGTGAGCGGTGCCGCGCAAAAGCGACAGCGGAGGGCGTCCCGTGGTCCCGCGACAGCGATTGGGTCGGCCGTGCCTGCGAGCCCCGGGGCGGTGTGGATCGTGGTCATGCCCAGAAAAGCCCCAGCGTCTTGGTGAACCGATCAGCCGCTGCGCCAAAGACCAGCACTACGCGAGGACCTCGTTGCGATGGGTCTGGAGGGTATCATCGCGGTTGATGGCTTCGGGCCCGTCATCGACGATGTTCGGTGCGCGAATGCAACTCGGCGAGTACTTCCCGATAGAGTCCATCGAGGTCGTCCACGAGCCGGGTGGCGTCGAATCGAGCGGCAGCCCGGAACGCGGCGGCGCCCAGGGTAGCCCGGACACTTGCGTCCGAGAGCAAGGACGACAGCCTGGC
>Ga0183260_10004724_pt1 | contig 10796 bp, 7 predicted proteins | sample AntDrymUQ4972206_2_FD_129768 | JGI IMG/M metagenome (GOLD analysis project Ga0183260, IMG submission 129768) | Polar desert sand microbial communities from Dry Valleys, Antarctica - metaG UQ497 (22.06) (version 2) (version 2) | ecosystem: Environmental > Terrestrial > Soil > Desert | place...
CGCCGGCGACGAGGATGATGTTGCGGATCGTCTCCAGGTCCTTCCCTCCGGCATCGAGCACCGGGTGAATGTTCACGGTCGGGAAGACGGCGCGGTACGTGCGTAGCATCGACCGGAAGAGGCGCGAGTCGGGGCCTTTGACCGCCCCGATGATGTTCGCTGCTACCAAGCCGCCGGGAGCGAGCCGCGAGCGCACGAGCTCGAGAAACTCGCGGGTCGCGAGATGGAAGGGAATCGAGTCGGAGTAGAAGGCGTCCACCACGATGACGTCCCAGGGTCCGTCGTTCGCGACGAGGAAGCGGCGACCGTCCTCGACCTCCACTTTCAGCCGCGGGTCGCGCGGCAGCGCAAAGTATTTGTAGGCCGCCGAGACGACCTCGGGATCGAGCTCGACCGCGTCGATCCGCATGTTCGGGAAGTCGCGCCAGGCGCGCTTGGGCGCGGAGCCTCCGCCGAGCCCGACGTAGAGCACCCGCTTCGTCTGGGGCCGGTACGCGACCGGGAGCTGGAGATAGTCGGAGTACCCGAAGCGCGTCTTGAACGGGTCGTCCACGTACATGCCGCTCTGGAAGGAGCTGTCGAAGCGGAGATACCGGCTAGTGTCATCCTCGACGACGGCGATCCGGTGGTACTGAGAGTCCTTGGTGTAGAGAATCTTGTAGCCGGTCTGTGTGTCCTCGATCCCACCGATCCGGTCGTCCTGCGCCTGCTGGCGATACACGGGCGACCAGTTGCGGAGCTGGGAGGCCGACACGGTCGCGCCCGACTCAGGAGCGAGCGAGACGACGGCGCCCACGCTCGCGCCGGCGAGAGCGAGTGCCAGCGCCAGCGCGACCACCAGCCGCTCGACGAGGGCGACCGCAGCCGCGGCGAGCATCAGCGCTACGGCCGCTGAAGCGAGTACCTGGTCGGTGCCGAGCTCCGGGATCAGCCAGAAGGAAGTGAGGAACGTCCCGGCGATCGAGCCCGCCGTCGAGACAGCGAATAGCCGGCCGGCGGTCCGGCCCAGGTGCTCGAGCGAACGGGCCTTGAGACGGACGGCCACGGGCGAAACCGTGCCGAGCACGACGCTTGGGATCCCGAAGAGGAGGATCGTGGCGACGAGCGGGTTCAAGCGCGGACCGGGATCCCAGTCGACGACGCGTTCGAGCATCCAGCCGTCGATGAACGGGATTGCGAGCACCAGCAGGGCACTAACCCCGAGCAAGCCGACGAGCAGCCGCGGCTGCGGCCAGCGATCAGCGATCACGCCTCCGAACCAGTAGCCGGTCGACAAGCCCGCGAGCACCACCCCGATCAGCGCCCCCCAGACGTAGAGCGAGTTGCCGAAGTGAGGGGCGAGCACGCGGCTCGACGCGATCTCGAGCCCGAGCAGGGCGCCGCCCGCGATGAAGACTGCGACCGCGACAGCGATCGAGCTGCGTTGCTCGCGACTCATCTCAGTGGGTCTCGCGCACCAGCACGGCGTCGACGCCGGCGCGCTCCAGCTCGTCGATTTCCATCTGCGTGACGTCACGGAGGTCGGCGATCGCGAGCTTGCCGGCGGGCACGTCGGAGAGCAGGCCGAGCACGTGCTGGAGCTGCTCTTCCGCATCGCGCGCGGAGAGGACGACGAGCTCGGGGTCGAGCCGCTCGAGCGCAACCTCTAGCTCTTCCTCGTCCTCGACGCGGACGACGAGCTCGATGCCGACGCCGAGCTCGAACGCTTCGTCTGGTCGAACGACGCGTGCGTCCGCGGCCGAGTCGCCTGACGTCAGGATCGGCAGCGCGCTCGCCGCGCGGATCGCGTCGAGGTCGCCGTCGACGAGCAGCGCCTCAGCTCCGTCGGCCTCGGCGCGCTGTGCTGCTTCGGGCCCGTCGACGGCGACGATCAGCGAGATGCCGTCGCCCTCGGATATGGCCTGGCTCAGACGTCTCGGGCCGGTCACGCGGCGCAATGGTACCTCAGCGGACTTCGGCTACCGTGGCATCATGCGGCTGCGACTCGCCATCGTGGTCATCGCCGCAGCGCTGCCGGCCGTCGCGGGAGGCGCCGTACAGAAGACGGTGCTAGGCACCCAGCGGGCTGACTTCCTCGCCGGAGGCGAGACCTCCGACCGGATCGTGGCGCGGGCCGGCAATGACCGGATCGCCGCCGAGTACGACGGCGGCACCGACCGGATCTCGTGCGGCGCGGGGCGAGACGTCGTCGCCGCCGACGCTCGCGACCGGATCGAGAGCGACTGCGAGGTCGTCAGCCGCCGCATCCATCGCGACCGAAACACGGACCCCGAAAGCCAGCACGAGTCGGAGGTCGAGCCCGACTCGCACACGGTCGGCCAGACAACGGTCGCCGTCTTTCAGGTCGGCCGCTTCCGCAATGGAGGCGCGGCGAGCATCGGCTTCTCGCACTCGAAGGACGGCGGACGCACCTGGCGCGAAGGTCTACTGCCGCGCCTGACGACACAGAACACGCCCCCGGGGCCGTCGGCGCGGGCGAGCGATCCGGTTCTGGCCTACAGCGCAGTGCACGGGGTCTGGCTCGCGAACAGCCTCGCGATCACCCCCGGAACTGCGACCCGGCTCACGATCCACCGCTCGTCGAACGGGTTCTCGTGGAGTGGCCCTATCGATGCAGCGCTCGCCCAGGCGTCTACGCTCGCGTACGACAAGAACTGGCTTGTCTGCGACAACGGAAACGCCAGCCCATTCCGCGGCCGCTGCTACCTCGCCTACACCTTGATTGGTGGGCGCGAAGATGATCTGGCCGTCCAGCGATCCGACGACGGCGGGCGCACGTGGACCCCGCCCGTCACGCTGCGCACCGGGGTCACTGGCGTGATCCCCGTCGTGCAGCCCGATGGGAAGCTCGTGCTGACGTTTTGGAACGGGCGCGGAGAGATCGTCGCCGTCACTTCCGTCGACGGCGGCCTCACCCTCGGAAGCCCGGTGACAATCTCCGACCTGCAAACGCGGAGTGCCCGGCCGCTGCGCGCGCCGCCGCTGACCGCGGCGGAGGTCGACGCGGAGGGACGCGTCGTCGTCGTCTGGCAGGACTGCCGCTTCAACGCCGGCTGCACTGCAAACGACGTGGTCGTCTCACGGTCGGACGACGGGACGACCTGGTCACCGCCAGCGCGCGTTACCTCCGGGCGCAATGCCGTCATGCCGACGCTTGGAGTCGAGCCCGGAACAGGGCGGATCGCAATCGCCTATTACGCGATCCAGCGGAATGGGATCGACGCTGAAGTGGTCACGTCGGCGGACGGCTCGCGCTGGACCACCCCGCAGCGCCTCAACCCGCGCCGGATGCCGCTCGAGTGGATGCCGCAGACGACGCTCGGTCGCATGCTCGCCGACTACATCGGCATCACCTGGTCGCGCGGCCGCCCACTCGTCGTCTATGCGCTTGCCTCCCCGCCCAAGCAGGGCGAACTGCGGCAGGCGATCTACGCCGCGTCCGCTCCGGCCAAGTAACAGTCTGTTACTAGAGCGAGCGGGGTATTGAGGAACCCGCAGGAGCCAAGTAACAGTCTGTTACTTGGCGTCTCGCGCGGCGACGAACTTGTCCATGCGATCGACGATCCGTCCGAGTGCCGCCACAGACGCAGCCGCACTCTCGGGGAACTGCAGCGCGTGGTTGGCGCCTTCGATCTCCAGCACCTCGTGCCGACGCGCGCGCGAAAGGTCCCACGACTCGTCGGCCGTTCCTCCGATGAGGAGGGCGGGCGCCTGCAGCGACGAGAAGCCAGCCGCGATCTCATCGTTGTGCAGCAGCGGCGTCAGCCAGATTCCCGGCAGGCTCCGCTCCGCCGCAATTCTGACCGCGTGGCTCGAAATCGACTTCGTCACGAGAACGACGCGCGCGTTACCGGCTGCCGCAAGCGCGGCCACGGCTCGAGCCTCAACCCAGCACCACGGATCCTCGCTGCGGTCGAGGTACTCGTCCCAGACGTCGAGGACGCTCCAGCCCTTGCTCGTCGCGACCTCGCGCGCGAACCACAGCAAGGGTGCGAAAGGTAGGTACTGCGCACCCGGAAGGATGACAACGACGCGGTCCGGATCTCCCGCATACAAGTGTCCCTTGCAGACGCCGAGATCGACATCCTCCACGGCTACTGGCCGATCGGGTGCCAGACGGTCTTGAGCTCGAGGAAGCTCGCGATTGCCCACGGGCTCTGCTCTTCCGGGCTGCCGTGGACGACGCGCTTGACGTTGTCGGCAGCCAGCCGCTCGAGCTCGGCTGACTGGCCGTTCGCGCCTGTGAGGTCAAGCGCGTTCACGTCCATGTGGCCGGCGAGGATCGGCGCGAGCTCCTCACGGTGGCCGGTGAGGATGTTGACGACGCCGCCGGGGACGTCCGAGGTCGCGATCGCCTCGGCCAGCTCGATCGCAGCGACCGGATGCGTCTCCGAGGCCACGAGGACCACTGCGTTGCCGCCGACGAGCGCGGGCGCTAGCCGGGAGACGACGCCGCCGAGCGGGGGCTCATCGGGCGCGAGGATCGCGACGACTCCGGTGGGCTCGGGGAACGTGAAGTTGAAGTACGGGCCTGCGACGGGGTTCGAGGAGCCGAGCACCTGCGCGAGCTTGTCGGCCCAGCCCGCGTACCAGACGACGCGGTCGATCGCGGCCTCGACCTCCTTCTTGCCGGAGCAGACCGCGGCGAGATCGGCGGAGCGCGTCTCCATCGTTTCCGCGATCCGGTAGAGCACCTGACCGCGGTTGTACGCGGTGGCGCCCGCCCAGCCGGGCTGCGCTTTACGCGCGGCGACGACCGCTTCGCGCGCGTCCTTGCGAGAGGCTCGGGCGACGTTCTGCCCCTCGGCCTCGTACGTGCGACCGGACTCCGAGCGCGGGAAAGCGCCCCCAACGAAGAGCTTGTACGTCTTGCGGACAAGCAGGCGGCTCACTCGACGCTCCCGAAGCGGCGGTCGCGCAGCACGAGCGCGATCACGCCGCCGAGCAGGAGCAGCGGCAGCCGGAAGCGCTTCACGCGCTCTTCCCCTCGCCTTCGAAGGCGAGATACGGCTCGAGCCCGTGCCGGCCGCCCTCGCGACCGAAGCCCGACTCCTTGTAGCCGCCGAACGGTGACGCCGGATCGAAGCGGTTGAACGTGTTCGCCCAGACGACGCCGGCGCGCAGCCGTTCGGCCATCCAGAGGATGCGCGAACCCTTTTCGGTCCAGACGCCGGCGGAGAGGCCGTACGCCGTGTTGTTCGCCTTCTCGACCGCCTCCTCGGGCGTGCGAAAGGTCAGCACGCTCAGGACGGGGCCGAAGATCTCCTCCTGTGCGATCCGGTAGCTCTGTGCGACGTTCGTGAACACCGTCGGCGCGAACCAGTAGCCCTTCTCCGGCAGCTTGCAGGCCGGCTGGAAGATCTCGGCGCCCTCATCGGTACCCGACTGGACGAGCTCGGTGATCCGGTCGAGCTGCATCTTCGAGTTAATTGCGCCGATGTCCGTGTTCTTGTCGAGCGGGTCGCCCAGACGCAGCGTCTCAAGGCGACGCTTCAGTTTCGAGATCGTCTGCTCGTAGATCGACTCCTGCACGAGCAGGCGCGAGCCGGCGCAGCAGACGTGGCCCTGGTTGAAGTAGATCCCGTTGACGATCCCCTCGACCGCCTGGTCGAGCGCGGCGTCGTCGAAGATGATGTTTGCCGCCTTGCCGCCGAGCTCGAGCGTCAGCTTCGTGCCTGTGCCTGCGAGCTCGCGCTGGATCGCCTTTCCCACTCCGGTCGAACCCGTGAAGGCGATCTTGTTCACGTCCGGGTGCTTGACGAGCGCGGCCCCCGCGCGGCCGTCGCCGGTGACGATGTTGACGACACCCGGAGGCAGCTCGGCCTGACGGCACACGTCCGCGAAGAGGAGCGCGGTCAGCGGCGTCGTCTCGGCCGGCTTCAGCACGACCGTGTTCCCGGCAGCGAGCGCGGGCGCGATCTTCCAGGCGAGCATCAAGAGCGGGAAGTTCCAGGGAATGATCTGGCCGGCGACGCCGAGCGGCTTCGGCGTCCGGTTCGGGAACGCGTACTCGAGCTTGTCCGCCCAGCCCGCGTAATAGAAGAAGTGCGCCGCCGCGAGCGGGACGTCGACGTCGCGGCTCTCGCGAATCGGCTTGCCGCCGTCGAGGCTCTCGAGCACGGCGAGCTCCCGCGAGCGCTCCTGGATAATCCGTGCGATCCGGAAGAGGTACTTGGCGCGCTCAGAGGGTGCGAGCGACGACCAGCCGTTTTCGAACGCGCTGCGGGCGGCCTGAACAGCGAGGTCGACGTCCTTCTCATCGGCCTGGGCGACGTCCGCGAGCGGCTCCTCGGTCGCCGGCGAGCTGGAGGTGAACCACTCGCCCGACTTCGGGTCGACGAGCTCGCCTCCGATGAAGAGGCCGTAGCGCTCCTCGAGCTTGACGATGTCACGCGCCTCCGGAGCAGGTGCGTACTCCCACGCCGTCAGCGCCGGGACGGTTGCGTGCTTGCGCTCGAGCTCAGTCACGCGGTCAGTCCAACGTGAAGTAGTCGGGGGACTGGTACTGGCCGGTTTTCTGCTTGCGAATCTGCATCAGCACGTCGTTCAGGAGCGACGAGGCGCCGAAGCGGAAGAGGTCGGGCGTCATCCACTGGAGCCCGAGCGTCTCGTGCAGGACGACGAGGTACTGGATCGCCTGCTTCGCGGTACGGATTCCGCCGGCGGGCTTCATCCCGACCACGCGGCCGGTCTCCTCATGCACGTCTCGGATTGCCTCGAGCATGCAAAGCGTCACCTCAAGGGTCGCCGCCGGGCTGATTTTGCCGGTCGAGGTCTTGATGAAGTCGGCGCCGGCGGCCATCGCGAGTAGCGAGGCGCGGCGGACGTTGTCGTAGGTGCCGAGCTCGCCCGTCTCGAGGATCACCTTCAGGTGCGACTCTCCGCAGGCCTCCTTCACCTTGACGATCTCGTCGTAGACCTTCGCGTAGCGGCCGGAGAGGAAGGCTCCGCGGTCGATCACCATGTCGATCTCATCGGCACCGAGCTCGACCGCCTCGCGCACCTCGGCGAGCTTGACGGCCAGCGGCGACTGGCCGGACGGGAACGCCGTCGCGACCGACGCGACCTTGACGGTCGACCCACGCAGGCGCGCCACGGCGGTCGGGACGAGGTTCGGATAGACGCAGACCGCTGCGACAGATGGGATCGACGGGTCGACAGGGTCAGGGCGAATCGCCTTCGCGCACAGCGCCGCGACTTTGCCCGGCGTGTCGGCACCCTCGAGCGTCGTCAGGTCCATCATCCTGACCGCGAGCTCGAACGCCTGGAGCTTCGACTCCTTCTTGATCGAGCGCTTCGCGAGCGTCGCCGCCCGCTCCTCGAGCGCGACCGCGTCGACGGAGCCGATTCGCGGCAGCCTCGGCTCCAGCGGGAGCTCGAAGCCACGCGGCAGTGCGGGCGCCTGGGCCATACGGAAAGTGTACGTCGAGGCAGCGAGCACCCGTTTACGAGCGATTACTCTGAAACGGGTTCCAAACCCGGCCGAGGGGGAATCAAGCCGTTCGTGAAGTGGCGCGGACGTGGAGGAGCAGGCCGGATCGAGGATCGCCGCGGCGCGGGGGGCGGCGGCTTCGGTCGCAGCGGCGGCTTCCCGATTCCGATGGGGAAGATGGGCGGCGGCGGGATCGGCACGATCGTGCTGGTTCTCCTCTTTCTGTTCATCTCCTCGCGGGGCGGCGGCGGCCTGGGGGTCGACCCCGGCACGGGCCAGTTTCAGCAAGCGCCGGGCGCCTCCGCTACGGACCTGGACAAGGCGCCCGCAGACGATCCCGCGAAGTTCGTCGACTTCGTCGCCGGCGACGTCGACGCGACCTGGCAGAAGCTCTTCGCCGACAGCGGCAAGACCTACGAGCCGGCGACCATCGTCCTCTACGACGACGCCGTCCAGTCAGCCTGCGGCAACACCCCGTCGACCGTCGGCCCCTTTTACTGCCCGCGCGACCGCAAGGTCTACCTCGATCTGCGGTTCATGGAACAGCTGCAGCAGCGTCTCAAGGCACAGGGCGACTTCGCGCAGGCCTACATCGTCGCGCACGAGATCGGGCATCACGTCCAGAACCTGCTCGGGGTAATGGAGGACGTGAACCTCGAGCAGCAGGAGAATCCGGACAACGCGAACGAGCTCTCCGTGCGGGTCGAGCTGCAGGCCGACTGCCTGGCCGGGGTCTGGGCACACTCCGCCTACGCGCAGCCCGACCTGCTCGAGACCGGGGACCTAGAGGAGGGGCTCAACGCGGCGGCAGCCGTCGGCGACGACCGGATCCAGAAGCAGGCCGGCCAGGGCGTCAATCCCGAGTCGTTCACGCACGGGACAAGTGAGCAGCGGGTGAAGTGGTTCCGCGCCGGCTTCGAGGGCGGCGACCCGACGACCTGCGACACCTTCAAGGGCGACCTCTAGCCGCTACGGCTCCGAGGCGGGGGCGGCGGCGGGCTGCGCGGCCGGCTCCGGCGTTCCGCTCGAGTGGATCAGGTTGCGCATCTCACGCACCGCGACCGACAGTCGGGCAAGGTCGAGAGTGCCGCCGGACCTAATGTCCGCGAGCACCTGCAGCGACCGCTCGACGGCGCCCGCGTTCTCGGCCAGCCAGCGCTCGACGCCGGCGCCGGCCCGCAGCACCTCGGCGGTCAGACCCGCCTGCTCGGAGTAGACGTCGTCCCGGAGCGCCGCACGCGCCATCGCCTCCCAGCGCGTCTCCCGAGGCAGGTCGACGATCCGGTCGCGCAACCATTGGAGCTCGAGCCGCGCGCCGAGGGCGAAGTAGACCGCGGCCGCGGCCGCGACATCCAGCTCCGCCGCTGCCGCGATCTCGACGAGCTCGAGTGTTGGCACGAGAGCCTCGAGCTGCGCGACGCGCTGCGCGAGCTCGGATGGGACACCGACCTCGGCAAGCGCCGCAGCCTTTGCTCTTGCAACCTCGAGCTCGGAAGGGCCGAGCAGCGCCGGCAGCGCCTCGGCGAGCGCCGCCACGCCGGGCGCGTAGCGGGCAACCGTCATCGCGATGTCGAGAGGCCTGCTGCGGTTGCGTAGGAGCCAACGCGTCGCGCGCTCGAGCAGGATGCGCGCCCTGAGCAGCATCGCGATCTGCGTCTCCGCGGGAACGAGCCCGTCGAGCGCCTCGATCTCGCCCCAAAGACCGCGCAGCCCGAACGCCTCGCGGCCCACAGCGTAGGCGCGGGCGATGTCGTCGGCTCCGGCGCCCGTTTCGTCGCTCAGCCGGAAGGCGAAGGTCACCCCCGCGCGGTTGACGAGGTCGTTGACGACCCGCGACGCGATGATCTCGCGCCGCAGTGGGTGGCGCTGGAGCTGCGCCCCGAACTGCTCGCGCAGGCGCGTCGGGAAGTAGCGCTCGAGCTCACCCGAGAGATACGTGTCCTCCGGCAGGTCGGAGGCGAGCAGCTCCTGGGCGAGCGCGATCTTCGTGTGCGAGAGCAGGGTCGCGAACTCGGGCGCGGTCAGCCCGCCGCCCGCCGCCTGGCGCTCGTCGAAGCCCTCCTCGGTCGGCAGAAACTCGAGCTCGCGGTTCAGCGTACCGTCCTGTTCGAGGTTCCGGACGTAGCGCTCGTGCACCTCGACCATCGAAGCCGCCTGCGCTGTCGAGCTCGAGATCGCCTGCGTCTGCTCGTAATTGTCGCGCAGAACGAGCGCGGCGACCTCGTCCCCCATCTCAGCGAGGATCGCGTTCCGCTGCTCGCCGGTCAGGTCGCCGTCGGCGACGATCGTGTCGAGCAGGATCTTGATATTGACCTCGTGGTCGGAGCAGTCCACGCCGGCCGAGTTGTCGATCGCGTCCATGTAGATCCGGCCGCCGCCGCGCGCGTAGGCGACCCGCGCGCGCTGCGTGAAGCCGAGGTTCCCGCCCTCGCCGACGACGCGGCAGCGCAGCTCCTCGGCATCGACCCGGACGGCGTCGTTCGCACGGTCGCCGACCTCGGCGTGTCGTTCCTCCTTCGCCTTCACGTAGGTGCCGATGCCGCCGTTCCAGAGCAGGTCGACCGGAGCGCGGAGCAGGGCGTGGATCAGCTCGCTCGGCGTCAGTGACTCCGCCTCGACGCCGAGCGCTGCCCGGGCCTCAGGGGAAAGCGGGATCGACTTCGCCGTCCGCGGGAAGGTGCCGCCGCCGGGCGAGATCAGCGCCGGGTCGTAGTCGGCCCAGGACGAGCCGGGGAGCCGGAAGAGCCGCTCGCGCTCGGCGAAGCTCGCCGCCGCGCGCGGATTCGGGTCGAGGAAGACATGGCGGTGGTCGAACGCGCCGATCAGCCGAATGTGGCGGGAGAGCAGCAGCCCGTTGCCGAACACGTCGCCGGACATGTCGCCGACCCCGGCGACGGTGAAGTCGGTGGTCTCGATGTCGGTTCCGAGCTCGCGGAAGTGACGCTTGACCGACTCCCAGGCGCCGCGGGCGGTGATCCCCATCTGCTTGTGGTCATAGCCGGCCGAACCTCCCGATGCGAACGCGTCGCCCAGCCAGAAGCCGTACTCGGCAGAGATCGCGTTCGCGATGTCCGAGAACGTCGCCGTGCCCTTGTCGGCGGCGACGACGAGGTATGGGTCGTCCTCGTCGTGGCGGACGACCTCGGGCGGCGGCACGATTCTGCCGCCGGCGATCGTGTCGGTCACGTCGAGCAGCCCGCGCATGAACGTGCGGTAGCACTCGACGACCTCCTCGAGCAGCTCGACGCGATCACCCCCGGCCGGAGGCTGCTTGACGACGAACCCGCCCTTGGCGCCGACGGGGACGATCACGGCATTCTTGACCGTCTGCGCCTTCATCAGTCCCAGCACCTCGGTGCGGAAG